>Ga0182736_1000571_pt1 | contig 52908 bp, 41 predicted proteins | sample eDN5th30CKraftBY_FD_128882 | JGI IMG/M metagenome (GOLD analysis project Ga0182736, IMG submission 128882) | Enriched backyard soil microbial communities from Emeryville, California, USA - eDNA 5th pass 30_C Kraft BY (version 2) (version 2) | ecosystem: Environmental > Terrestrial > Soil >... | reverse complement strand
CTGGCAGTCTCTGGGCCTGCCTTCATTCGTCAACCAGTAACAACTTAACCAGCCGAACCGCCGTGGTACGGACCCGTATGCCCGGTGGTGTGGGAGGGGGGATTACTCCCCCCTATCCCGATTCTAGAGGAACGGGTAGACTGCACCTGTCGTCGAAGCTGGCCTGTTCTCGAGCGGTTTCGTCATGCCTGTGACGTCCTGCCACGCGGGCACCCGCGTTTCATCAAGCGAAACGCGCGCTGCGCGGGCACATGATCGACCGAACCGGTCTAGGACGTGTGGACAATCAGGGTGGCCTTTTCCCATGAAAATCCGAAGCACCAAATTCGAAACAAATCCAAAAGATCCATCACCCAAACAGACAGACCGCCAGAGGGTTTTGAATTTGCGATCTTCGAATGTGTTTCGGATTTCGAATTTCGTGCTTCGAATTTCTCTCCGCCAGACCATCGTGAAAATGTCCACACCCCCTAGTATGGGTCCGGAACTTTTGCTGACCGACGCTGAGTTCGTCGGGACTGGATTCTGCCGTTATGCCCCCTTCCCCGCCGGTCAATAAAGAATTGCAGCCGAAGCTTCCTCCACAGGATCTGCTCGCCGAGCAAAGCGTCCTCGGGGCCATGCTGTTGTCCAGCGAGGCCTATGATGAAGTCATTCAGAAAATTCAGCCGGTCTGCTTTTACGGAGACGCCAATCGCCGGATTTTTCAGTGCGTTACGGAGATGTACGAACGGGGGACACGTGCGATCGATGTCGTGACATTGACGCATGAACTGAAAAAACGAGGCGAGTATGACGAAGTCGGCGGAGCCCGATATCTCAACGAAGTGATGGCCGCCGTTCCACATGCGGCACATGCCGAATACTACGCCAAGATCGTCCGGGAAAAGTATCTGCTGCGGTGTCTGGTCGAAGTCTGTGAACGGAGCCTCAAGGAAGCGTATCAGCAGGATGAGGAGATCGAAGATCTGCTCGCCCGGACGGAGAAGCGGATGTTCGGGATTCTCGAACAGCTTGAGAACATCGATTCCATCGAGATCGATGACATCCTGAATCAGACGTTTCAAAAGATCTTCGAGCGAATCGATCGGGGAGAATCGGTCAGCGGGGTTTCCAGTGGTCTGGCGGGGCTGGATGAAAAGACGTCCGGCTTCCAGCCGACAGAATTGATTGTCCTGGCAGCCCGTCCGGCGATGGGCAAAACGGCCCTCGTCTGTAATGTGGCGATGTCCGTGGCCAAGGCGAAAAAAGGAGTGCTGCTGTTCAGCCTCGAACAGTCCAAGCACGAGCTGGCGGAACGTCTCCTCTGTATTCATGCCAAGGTCAGCGGCCATAAACTCCGCAAAGGGGAACTGAACGAGTTCGAGCAGCACACCCTGATGACCGCGGCGGATGAACTGCGAAACTGGCACGTCTTTATTGATGATTCCCCCGGCCGGACGATGTCTCAGATTTCGGCAATTGCCCGACGGCTGAAGCGCCGCGGGGCGCTGGATATCGTCATCATCGACTACCTGCAGTTGATCGAATCGGAAGACCCGAAAATTCCACGTGAACAGCAGATTTCGTCGATCACCCGACGTCTGAAGTTTCTCGCGAAGGAACTGCATATTCCGGTGATCGCACTGGCACAGCTCAACCGGGGACTGGAACAACGGGAAGATAAACGTCCCAAGCTTTCCGACCTGCGGGAATCCGGAGCGATTGAACAGGATGCCGATATCGTGATGTTCCTGCACCGTCCGGAAGCATACGATCCGGAAGACCGCCCGGGAGAAGCGGATCTGATTGTCGCCAAGAACCGTCACGGTCCGATCGGCATCGTGGAACTGGTCTGGCTGCGGGACATGCTGAAGTTCGGTGACAAGAGTCCCGTCACGGTCGACTTCCATTGATCGTGAACGGAGTCCTCTCCGGTCCCCTGCTCTTCCTTTGAATTGGATTTCCCATGACCCGTCAGGCTGCAAGTGGTGAAGTCTTCCGTTGTCCCTGGGCGAAGGGGGACGACTATGTTCATTACCATGACACCGAGTGGGGAGTCCCGGTCCATGATGATCGGATGCTGTTTGAATTCCTGATTCTGGAAGGGGCGCAAGCCGGATTGAGCTGGATCACGGTGCTGAGAAAGCGGGAGGCCTATCGTCAGGCGTACGACAACTTCGATGCGGAGAAAGTCGCCCGATACACGCTCAAACGGCAGGAGAAACTGCTGGAGAACCCGGGCATCATTCGAAACAGACTGAAGATTGCCGCATCCGTCACCAATGCCCGGCAGTTTTTGAAAGTGCAGGACGAGTTCGGTTCATTTGACCGCTACATCTGGCAGTTTGTCGATGGAAAGCCGGTCCAGAACATCTTCCGTGAACTCAAAGAGGTTCCCGCCTGCACTCCGCAGTCAGACGCGATGAGCAAAGATCTGAAGAAGCGGGGATTCAAGTTTGTCGGGTCGACGATCTGCTATGCCCACATGCAGGCGACCGGCATGGTGAATGATCACCTTGTGGACTGCTTCCGACACAAACAGGTCAGGTCGGGTAAAGAGACTTCGCGTCGATGACGCAGGCGGGTGCTGAATTACCCGCCTGCATCGGACTCAACTGGAATCAGAATCATGGATCCCTCTTCGATTCGAATTGGAATTGTCACGGTCTCGGACCGGGCCAGCACCGGAGAGTATGAGGACCGGGGGGGACCGGCGATCCGCCAGTATTTTGAAGAGGTGCTGTCGTCCCCCTGGGAGGATGTGTCGAGTGTCATTCCGGATGACCGGTCCCTGATCGAACAGACGCTTCGCGAACTGTCCGATCAACAGGGGTGTTGCCTGATCGTGACGACTGGCGGAACCGGACCAGCGCAGCGTGATGTGACTCCCGAAGCGACTGAGTCCGTTTGTGAAAAGATGATGCCCGGCTTTGGTGAGCTGATGCGGGGGGTGTCGCTGCAGAAAGTTCCGACAGCGATTCTGTCCCGTCAGACAGCCGGAATTCGAGGGAAGTCCCTGATTGTGAATTTGCCGGGGCAGCCAAAAGCGATTGCGGAGTGCCTGGATGCGGTCATGCCGGCGATTCCGTATTGCGTTGACCTGATCGGCGGCCCGTTTTTGGAGACCCGTCCGGAACGGATTCAGGCTTTTCGTCCACGGAAGTGACGTCGACTGAAGTGACCACTGGTGGATGTGTCTGCAGGGACCGTTCGGACAGGTTGGCCGGGGTGAGCGCAAAAAAACGGCGGCCTCCTGCCGCCGTAAACCCCCCGGGAAGAGGGTGATTCGAATGGGACGGACGAGCGGGTTGCCGGATCGGATGACTCAGTCCGTTCCGGCAGATTCGCTCGGCGTCGCGTCAGTTGAGTTCCGGGGAACCTGAGTGATCGTCATCCTGAGTCTCGACCTGATCTTCTTCCCAGACGTGGAAGGCTTCGTACAGGTCGGAGGAGACCAGGACGGCCTGCTCTTTCCCGAGAAGCATGTTGATCGTGGTGGCGCCGAGGGAACACCGCAGTTCCCGCAGCAATGGCAACGGTGCCATCAGCGTGTTTTTAGGCAGATCACGACACTCCTGAAGATCTAAACACGCCAAGTCTGAGAGGGACATGAAACACTCCTGATCTGTTTGACTCTCAAAGAAGTGGCTTGAGGGGCTCTCTTGCGTTCACTTCGAGTCCCTATGTTCGCCCTGACCACTCGTTTCTTCAATGTTTCTTCCGGTGTTCAGCCAGAATTCTGAAAAGGGCGAGTTCAGCACAGCAGTTACGAAGAATCTGCCTGTCAGATGTTTTGGGAAGTTTGGGACGACTGGAGAGTGTGTGAGTTGCGATGAAAGCGGCTGATGCCCGCATCATTTCTCTGGTATCTCCAGATTAACACGCGGAATCGTTATATCGGGATCGGGACGGTCCGGAAGTTGTTGCCGATGATCGCGATCAATTTGCCTTGATGGGGGGGAACGACGGAAGAGGAACTCGGAAAACGGTTGGTCTTCAGGGCGTCGTGAGCGGATGTCAGGCGTGCGGTCTTGTAAAATGACGGATTTCAGTTGTTCTTTCAGATGTTGTTGCTCCCCTCCCCCGTTGCCGTGTTCCAGAGAGAGAACAGGACAGTGTTTACGCAGGATCCAATCTGATTTATGCTGAAAATCTGACATCGAACGGAAATCGCTGCATCGTGTTCGTGAGCTTGATCCGTTCCGTGGCGATGATTTTCGACTCAAGATGGTTTCCTCGATCCGGTGATCCGCTCACAGAACGGTTCGGAATCCAGCAGACTCGGTTCGAGCGATGATCTTTTTCCCCGGACTCTTGTGATCGCCGGGTGGAAGATCTCCAGGTGCGACGCGCCGGGGACCAGTCCATCGGATTTCCTTCAGAAGGCAAAGGCATTTCAAAATGACTCCACTGAATACTCGGAAACTGGCTTTGGCGCTCATGGCGGTGATCGGGGTGAGTGCTTTTTCGGGACACATGGTACTTCAGGCCGAAGAACCGAAAGCACCGAATCCTGCTGATGTGGATGCGATCCGGAAAGCGGGAGGCAACGTCATGCCGCTGGCGCAGAACGATGCCCGGCTGGATGTGACACTGAATCTGGCAGGGCAACAGGCCGGAGATGATCAACTCAAGCATGTCGCCCAGCTGCCACAAGTGGTCTGGCTGAATCTGGCGGGGACCAAGATCACCGACAAAGGCCTCGAGCAGATTGCCGGGTTGACCACACTCGAAAAACTGCACCTGGAGCGGACCGAGGTGACGGACGCTGCGCTCCCGCATCTCTCAAAGCTGGAACACCTGAAGTATCTCAACCTTTACGGGACGAAGGTGACAGATGCCGGACTGGCTCAGTTGAAAGAATTGAAAAATCTGACGCAGCTTTACGTCTGGCAGACGGCGGTGACGGATGCCGGAATTGCGGACCTGAAAGCGGCCCTGCCGAAGCTGGTCGTTATCGGAGCCGCCGTTCCGTTCACTCCTCCACCGGCCGAAGAGAAAAAGCCGGAAGAGAAGAAGTAGGCGGAAACCGCCCCACGGACGGATTATTGGCCGGACGGTTGAGCGGAGGAGGAGGCGAGTCCCTTTTCGTCCGCTTTTTCTTCTGCGGCACTGCGTCGCATATAGAACGGGGAGAGAGTCCAGGGATCCGCGAAGTGTCCTGTCTGTGCCTGCTGATTGGCCAGGAAGACGACCGATCGGGCGTGCGGCAGCCGTGTCGAACTCTCGCCGAGTGAAGACCCTGTGAATTCTTTTTCGAGCGTGACCAGCCCGGGGCCCGTGATCCGTTCTTCCGGCTTTCGCCGGGAGCGCCAGCTGTCGAGAGACTGCAGTTGGGCCGGTGAGACACAGCGCCAAAGTCCCTCCTGTTGCTCATACTCCCCGGCAAACAGGTCCCCTCGCAGGGGATCATCAATGACCCAGACCCGCGTCGTGTCCTGCTGGGCCGCCGCGACAGCGAGGAATGTGTCGATGGCCACCAGTCGGCACCCTGTGGCATAAGCCAAGGTTTTCGCACAGGTGACTCCCACCCGAAGCCCGGTGAAGCTCCCCGGCCCGATGCTGACGGCGACGACATCGACGTCCTGCGGGGTCAGTTGCAGCGAAGAAAGCAGCGCCGCGATTTCCGGCACCAGCGTTCTGGCATGTCGGCGTCCGCTGGCGGACAGATCCACTTCTCCCAGCAGTTGGTCATTGTCTGCGACGGCGACCGACCCTGCCCGTCCGGATGTTTCGATGCCGAGAAAAATCATTTCAAACACTTTTGTGAGAAGCGGAACAGGTTCCCTCGTCAGCGGCAGTCTTCAGGACGACGTCGAGAGTTCTGTATCGTAATGCAAACCTGGGGGGGCTGCCATTAGTCACATTGCTGGGGGAATTTCGTTATCATGCGCGCGGTTTCCTGTGGAAACGGTTCCTCTTTTCAGAAGCCGTTTTTCCGGGACAAATTTTTCGGGCCAGGTTCCCGCGATCCCCACCGGCCGCCGTGATGCGAAGAGGCTGCGAGTTCAAGTGTCCCGGGTGTCAGACTTCATCGACTCAACAAGATTGTTCTGCGACGCATGTCGGAAGATGTATTGAAACTGGATCTGGCGTACGGGCAAACCGGACGATTCGCCGTCGAATTTCTGGACCGTCAACTGATGTTGCATCATCGTGCTCCGGCAGCGTTGCCGCATGTTGATGCCGCCGTGCGGGAGGCCTTTGAACACCCGGTGGAGTTCCCCGGGATCGAGCAGGCGGTTCTGCCTGAAGACAAGCTCGTGGTTGTCATCGATGTCGATACACCCTGCGCCGATCTCATTTTCGCGGAACTCTGGCGACGACTGTGTCTCGCCGGTGTCTCCGCTGAGAACGTCACGGTGGTTCAACCGGCGATCTGGAAGAAAGTGAATGGAGTCGATCCGCGCAGACTTCTCACGGAGGCAGAACGGGATCAGTTTCCATTGGAACGACACGATCCGACAGTGGAAGGGAGCTGTGCTTATCTGGCGTCGACCGCCGGCGGCGAGCGCGTTTACCTGTCCCGTCTGTTGACCGACGCAGACGTTGTCATGACGATCGGGCCCGTCGAGTTCGACTCTGTTCTCGGAGTCCGTGGAACGGCGAGCAGTCTGTATCCCGGACTGTCCGATGTCGACGCCCTGCGCCGCGCTCAAGGGCAAGGCCATGAAGAACTCGGTCCTTTCGACGTCCGGCCGTTCCGCCAGATGGTGGATGAAATCGGCTGGCTGCTGGGACTGCAGCTCTCGGTCGCTGTCATTCCGTCCGGCGGCACCGGGGCTCATCAGATTTTCTTTGGTCAAACTGACGTTGTCTTGAAACAGTCGAAGCAGCAGCTGAAGAAGAACTGGACGGTTCGAGCCGACGAGCGGGCGGAACTTGTGCTGGTCACGGTGACCGCGGATGCGAATGGTCACGGCTGGGATCAGGTGGCCGCGGCCGTGGATGCCGGTCGACGACTGGTGGAACGGAACGGGCGAATCGTCGTGCTGTCACAGATCGACGAAGCCCCGGGGCCGGGACTCGAAATTCTGAAAACGGTTCGGGAACCGCGCGACGCCCTGCGGCCGATCCAGAAAGTCAGCACTCCTGATCTCATTGCGGCATCGCGGATTGCAACGGCGGTGGACTGGGCGAATGTCTCGCTGCTCAGCAAGCGACCGGCTGCCGAGATCTCTGATCTCTTTCTGATCCCCTTGGAATCGGAGCAGGAAGCACGACGGCTGTTACAGCATGAAGATCTGACGGCCATCATTGAAAGTGCCCAGCATGCCTGGGTTCGCTCCGGCGTCTGATCAGACAGACTGTCAGGAGCAAACGGCTCCCGGCAGTCCTGACATTCAGGTTCGGGATTTCAACACGGAGTGACGGAGACACTGAGGAAACGCAGAGACTTTTTCTCAAATCTCGACCAGTTGGGTCTCTCATGTGGCCGCGCAGAACGTCTTTCCCTCAATGAACCCCTCAATGAAGTATGGGGGGGCCGCGAGCCAGTCCGTCACTGGAATGACGAAACCGTTTTAAATCGCCAGCAGCTGGCGATTCGGATCTTCATCGCTATCGAGTTTCAGTTCTTCCAGCGGGACGAACTGCTCGGTCGCCGGCGAAAACGTGAAAATTTTTCCGGTATGCAGCTGGTAAACCCAGCCATGCAGGGTCAGAGCCCGACGGGAGAGGGCTGCCGCGACGCTGGGATGAGTCCGCAGATTTTCGAGCTGGACCAGCACGTTTTCTTCAACAGCCAGAGTCAGTCTGGCGTCCGGGTCGGTGACGTTACTGTAGTTCTCTTCAACGATTCGTCGGGTGGCTTCCGCATGTTGCAGGTACGTCTTGACGGCAGGCAGCTTGTCGAGGGATTTCCCGTCGATGATGGAGCTCACCGCACCGCATCGGGAGTGCCCGCAGACGATGATGTCCTGAACATTCAGTACTGACACGGCATATTCGATCGTCGCCGCTTCCCCGCCAAAGACGGCACCGTAAGGAGGAATGATGTTGCCGGCGACTCGAAGAATGAAGAGTTCGCCTGGCTTTGTCTGGGTCATCAGGTTGGGGCTGATTCGCGAATCCGAACAGGTGATAAAGAGCGCCAAGGGTTGCTGGCCATCAACCAGCCGTTCAAAAAATGTCTGCTGAGGGGCGAAAACATGTTCCTGGAACTGGTGGATTCCTCGGAGCAGTTGTTGCATGACATCATTCCCTGCAGGCTGAAAATTTGGGCGAAAAAGAGCTGAACATGTTTCAAGTCCCCTTCATCATCTGGATCTTAATGCTATCGGTGGGGTTCCCGCCTGCCAAGAATGGCGCGACGTTTTCATGCGTCTTTCCTGAGGATTCATGAATCGGGGACCGCTCGTCCCTGCGATTCTCCGAACATGCAGCAGCGCTGATCTGTTCACTCTGGAAATGACGGCTCTGCAGGTGATGCGGTCAGAGGAGGGAAGCCGGGGGAAGCCGTCGTGGCCGCTCGGTTCAATGGTGTTCCAACCGGAAAGATCAGGCGGATCACAGCAGTTCCGGATTTCTGAAATGTGGTTGGTTGTGGGGGGAATTGAATGGTCTAGAATATCGTGACGGAGACATCCGAACGAAATCGAACCATTTTCAGGAGCGACCACAATGGCCTATACACTTCCGCCGCTGCCGTATGCCTATGATGCGCTGGAACCGCATTTCGATGCGAAGACGATGGAAATCCATCACACGAAGCATCATCAGGCCTACATCACCAACGTCAATAAAGCTCTCGAAGGACATCCTGAGCTGGCAGCGAAATCGGTGGAAGACCTGGTGGCCGGGCTCGCTTCGGTTCCGGAAGGAATTCGCACTGCTGTCCGGAACAACGGGGGCGGACACGCGAATCACTCCCTGTTCTGGACCATCCTGAAAAAGGGAGGGGGCGGAGAACCGACCGGGGCTCTCGCCGAAGCGATCAAAACCGATCTCGGTGGATTCGAAAAATTCAAAACCGATTTCAATGCGGCGGCCACAACCCGCTTTGGAAGTGGCTGGGCCTGGCTGTCGGTCAGCAACGGCAAACTGGTCGTCGAAAGCTCTCCGAACCAGGATAATCCCCTGTCAGAAGGCCGGACTCCGATCCTCGGGCTGGATGTGTGGGAACATGCGTATTACCTGCACTACCAGAACCGCCGCCCGGACTACATCGCCGCCTTCTGGAATCTGGTGAACTGGGAAGAAGTCTCCCGTCGGTTTGAAGCCGCGAAGAAGTAATCAGCACGGTTCACAGACGGTCGTGACGGGTCAGTGGATCCATTGCCTTTGTGCAGTGGAACCGCGGCCCGTTTTTTGTTTCGGCCAGTCATTTGACTGTTGCACGAAAGACCGTGCGGCCAGGTGTTGTTCGATCTCTGCTGGACGCGAACCTGACCGCGCATGAAAAAGCTCCTCATTCTTTGGGAGTGAGGAGCTTTCAATTCCGCAGGAGAGTTTCCGTCAATCAGGCAACCGCTCTGAAGTGCAGTCTGTCGACTGACGGAATCGGTCTCAGACTTCCTTGGAGTCGATCCAGGTCATCATGCTGCGAAGTTCGCGGCCGACCTGTTCGATCTGGTGATTCTTCTCTTTGCGACGACGGGCTTTGAAGCTGGCCTGATTCACTTTGTTTTCCAGCAGCCAGTTGCGGGCGAACGTTCCATCCTGGATTTCTTTCAGAACCTGCTTCATCACCTTCTTGGTTTCGTCAGTGACGATGCGCGGGCCGGTGGAATAGTCACCGTATTCAGCGGTGTTCGAGATACTGTACCGCATGTAGTTGAGCCCCCCCTGATAGAGGAGGTCCACAATCAGCTTCAGTTCGTGCATGCACTCGAAGTAGGCCATTTCCGGCTGGTAACCGGCTTCGACCAGTGTTTCGAATCCGGCTTTGACGAGTTCGCTGACACCGCCGCAGAGCACGGCCTGTTCACCGAACAGGTCGGTTTCGGTTTCTTCGGCAAATGTCGTTTCGATGACACCGCCGCGAGTTCCACCGATCCCTTTGGCGTAAGCCAGGGCCAGTTTCTTGGCGGAGTCTGAAGAACCGGGGAGCATGGCGATCAGAGACGGAACACCGCCCCCTTTCACGTATTCACTGCGAACCAGGTGGCCGGGGCCCTTGGGGGCGACGAGACCGACGTCGACACCATTCGGAGGGACGATCTGGCCGAAGTGGATGTTGAACCCGTGTGAGCAGAGCAGCAGGTTGCCTGGCTTCAGGTTGGGTTGAACGTCGTTTTTGTAGACGTCTCCCTGAACTTCGTCCGGCAGCAGAATGTTGATCAGGTCCCCGGCGGCAGCGGCTTCGGCAGCGGAAACCGGCTTGAAGCCATGGCTGACGGCCAGGTCGTAGTTGGCACTGCCGGGACGCTGCCCGATGATGACATCGCAACCGCTGTCCCGCAGGTTCTGGGCCTGGGCATGTCCCTGGCTGCCGTATCCCAGGATGGCGATCTTCTTGCCCTTGAGCAGGGCAAGATCGGCATCATCGTCATAGTAAATCGTGACTGGCATCAGTCTGCTTTCATTCAAATCGTCAGGTGCATGGAGCGTCAGCGCAATGCACCGTAAGGTTCCTGAGGATGGTGCATTCTGCTGACGCTCCATGCACCTGACTGAATTACTGCTGCGAAACGGGTTCGTTTTCCTGAATCAGGTTCGACGCGGCGAGCGACGCATTCATCGTGGAACGACGGGACAGAGCAATCCGTCCGGTTCGGGCCATCTCAATGACTCCAAACGGAACGACCGCCTCGATGAAGGCCTGGACTTTCTTTTCCTGGCCGGAGATTTCGACCATGACCTGTTCCGGGCTGACATCGACGATCCGCGCCCGGAAAATGTCAACGAGTTCTTTGACTTGACTGCGCGTTTCCGAGGTCGGAGTGTGGATCTTGATCAACATCAGATCCCGCTCAACGAAATCTTCGTCCTTGTAGTCCATGACCTGGACAACGGTCACGATCTTTTCCAGCTGTTTGCGAACCTGATCCAGCACTCGATCTCCGCCGCTGACGACGAAGGTCATGCGGGAGTACTCCGGATTTTCAGTCGGGCCGACGGCCAGGCTGTCAATGTTGAAGGCACGGGAAGCCATCATCCCGGAAATATGAGCCAGCACGCCAGGCTGATTCATCACAAGTGCGGAGAGAATATGTCTCATGAACAACTGATTCCTGCCGGGCATGCCGGCGCTGCGTTCCTCGGGGCGCAATCGGATCAAACCGGAAAGATCCGTAGCAACTGCGTGACACCCGCCAGCTTGCGAAAGTTCGCAAACCGCAGGGTCTTCCCTTGGAAAAATGGAATCAGGAAGTCTATCGGACCGCTGAAGCACTCTCAACCATTGAACCGGCAGTTTTAGCGTGTGAAACGTGTGGGAACTCGCGCCAAGACATCTGCAGCGATTACAGGATCTGCATTGGAATTCTCTTGACCGTTTATTATAGTGTGTTCTGATGTTCAGTGGTGTCTGCTGGCTCCTTCCGGCCGGCTGAGCACGATTGAGACGTCTGCGTTTTCACAAACTCCGGCAAAGCAGTCTGTTGCGGCCGTGAGAGTGCGACAGTGCCGGAGAGTTTTCGACGGCAGATGTCGCAAAGGTGTAGCGATCAGGGATGTCGGTGGTGGTGCCCGTTGGTCCAGGTTCAAGAGGCCAGCGGCGCGAGACAGTCGTGGTGACACGGAACTTTTTCGAGACGAAGGACGACAGAGATGGCCAAAGCCCGAGCTGCCAAGAAACCGGAATCTTCCAGTTCGAAGGAATCCAACGGCGTTCTTCAGAACGCGTTAGGTCAGATTCACAAGACCTTTGGAGAAGGCTCAATCATGCGGTTGTCCGATCAGTCGGGCGCCGCGGTGGAGGGGATTTCGACGGGGGCCCTGTCACTCGACCTGGCGCTCGGGGGATACGGATTTCCCCGGGGCCGTATCATTGAGTTGTTCGGCCCGGAGTCGAGCGGAAAAACGACGCTGGCCCTGCACGCGGTGGCCGACGCTCAAAAGAATGGTGGAATCGCGGCGTTCATCGATGCCGAGCATGCCCTCGATCCAGCCTGGGCTCGCAAGCTGGGGGTCAACCTGGAAGAACTGCTCGTCAGTCAGCCCAGTTATGGAGAAGAAGGTCTGCAGATTGCGGAAATGCTGATCAAGTCGAATTCGGTCGACATTATTGTCATCGACTCCGTCGCGGCACTGGTCCCCAAGGCGGAACTGGATGGGGAAATCGGCGACAAGCACGTCGGTTTGCAGGCTCGAATGATGAGTCAGGCGATGCGAAAACTGACCGGGGTCATCGCCAAGGCGAAAACCTGCGTCATTTTCATCAACCAGATCCGTGAGAAAATCGGGGTCATGTTTGGCAGTCCGGAAACGACTCCCGGAGGACGGGCTCTCAAGTTCTACAGTTCCTGCCGGGTGGATGTCCGACGGATCGCGACCCTGAAGGATGGTGAAGAAACCATCGGCATCCGGATGAAAGGGAAAGTGGTCAAGAATAAAGTCGCTCCCCCGTTCCGCGTGGCGGAGTTCGATATGCTCGGTTCCCGGGGAATCAGCCTGGAAGGGGACGTGCTGGATCTGGCTGTCGCCCAGAAAATCGTTCAGAAGAGTGGTGCCTGGTTCAATTACGGGGAAACCCGTCTCGGACAGGGACGGGAGAAGAGCCGGACGTTCCTCGAAGAGAATCCGGAACTGCTCAACGAGATCAAAGAGAAGGTTCTCGAATCGAAAGACTTGCTGGTCAGCACTGGCGGCGGAAGTGACGACGCGTCAGAATGAACAGGCCCCGCAGAGAGCGGGGAAGTCGTGAGTCCAGTGAATCCGGGGGCATCATCGTGACGACGGTGATGCCCACTGTGGCGCCTGTTGTTCCGAGGTTTTCCGGATTCTGAACTCGCCGGCGTCTGGTCTGATCTCAATCCTTTTCGTTTCAGCAGGATGGCTGCATGACCCCGCGTGAAGTTTTGGCGCTGTGTCGCCAAAATGAGATTCAAGCCGTCGATCTGCGGTTCATGGATTTTCCTGGGACGCAGAAGCATTTCACGATCCCGGTCGACGCCCTCACCGAAAGCAGTTTCGAAGAGGGCCTGACATTTGACGGTTCGTCGATGCGGGGCTGGCAGGCAATCAACGAGAGTGACATGCTGGTGGTCCCGCAGCCGGAGACGGCGACGGTTGATCCGTTCATGAAGTCGACTCTGGCAATGATCTGCAACATTCAGGATCCGATCACGCGGAAAGATTACGATCGTGACCCGCGGAATGTGGCCCGCAAGGCCGAATCCTACATGCGGTCCACCGGGATCGCGGAGACGGCCAACTTCGGTCTGGAACCCGAGTTCTTCGTTTTTGATGACATTCGCTTCGAGCAGAACGAACGCGAAGGGTATTACCACATCGACAGTGTCGAAGGGGAATGGAACCGGGGAATCAGCCGGGGAGAACCGAATCGCGGCCACCGCATCCGTCGGCGTGAGGGATATTTCCCAATGCCTCCGGGAGACACTCTGCAGGATCTCCGCACCGAGATCATGATGATCTGTCAGGCGAGCGGTGTTGGTGTCGGCGGTCAGCATCATGAAGTGGCGACGGCCGGGCAGTGTGAAGTGGAACTGAAGTACAGCCCGCTGCTGCAGGCGGCCGACAATCTTCTGCGATTCAAGTACATCGTGAAGAATGTCGCGGCCCGTGCCGGAAAGACGGCAACCTTCATGGCGAAGCCGATCTGGAACGACAACGGATCCGGGCTGCATATGCACTTCTCGCTCTGGAAAGCGGGACGGACATTGTTCGCCGGTTCCGGGTATGGTGGTTTGAGCGAACTGGCCACACACGCCATGGGGGGGATTCTCAAACACACCCCGGCCCTGTTTGCGTTCTGCTGCCCCACGACCAACAGCTACAAGCGGATTGTGCCGGGATTCGATGCTCCCGTGAATCGGACCTACAGTTTCCGTAACCGTTCCGCCGCGATCCGCATTCCGGTGCATACGTCGTCGACCGATTCCAAGCGGTTTGAATATCGTTGCCCGGATTCCACCTGTAATCCGTATCTTGCCATGTCCGCAGTCCTGATGGCGGCGCTGGACGGCATTCAGAATCGGATCGACCCCGGACCGCCGCTGGACAAAGACATCTACGATCTGACGCCGGAAGAGCTCGCGGAATACGCCAAGGTTCCGATCTCACTGGAAGAGTCGCTTCAGGCTCTCCGGGACGATGAAGGATTTCTCCTGAGAGGAGACGTGTTCACCGAAGACGTCATTGACACCTGGATTCAGTACAAGGAATCACGGGAAGTGAACGCCTTGCGGGAGCGCCCGCATCCTTGGGAATTCGTCATGTACTACGACATGTAACCCGGGACGCACTCAATCCGGGACGGCGGCTCACGGTCGAGTCGTCCCCTGTCCCGGGGGAACCGTTCTCCCCTGTTTCGTGTCAATGTTTTGCTGATCGTTCTGTGTCTTCCCTTGTTGTCTTCCCTTGTTCTAACCTTCGTACCGATCATTATGTCCGTCTGCGAATACGAAACCCGACTGAGCTGTTCTGTTGAAGGCCTGTTTGATTTTCTGGCACGACCGGCGAACGTGTCACAGGTGACAAGTCCGGATCTGGGGATCAGCTTTCTGTCGGCTCCCGAGGTTCTGCATCAGGATGCGGTGCTGGATTTTCAGATCATCACCTTCGGTCAGGTGATCAAGTCATCCCACGAAATCGTGGAGTTCGCTTTCCCGCATCACTATGTCGAACAGCAGGTCACCGGGCCGATGAAAGCCTGGCGGCATACGCATTCGTTCGAAGCCATTCCGGAAGGGGTGCTGATGCGGGATGTCGTCGAATTTCAGCTTCCGGGCGGCATTCTGGGATTGCTCCTCAGTGAATCCAAAGTCTGTGACCAGTTGGAAGACGGGTTTTATTACCGCGAGAAGCGGCTGAATGAACTGATCGCGCAGGGCGAACTGAAATAGTTGAACACTCCCGTCGAATGATCTCCGCAGTCAACGGTCTACTTCCGCAGGTCGACATAGATCTGGTCGAACAGCCCGTTCTCGGCGAAGAATTGTTTGTGGGCGTCATCCCAGTCGGCGGCCAGGTCGGTGATGGAAAACATGTTCATCGCAGGGAAGCGGTCAGCATGTCTGGCGACCACTGCCGGATCCGTCGGCCGGAAATGGTGTCGGGCGATGATTTCCTGTCCCTCCGGGGAATACAGAAAGTTCAGATACGCTTCAACGTGCGGGCGAATCTGACGCCGGTCGACATTGGCGTCGACAATCGCAATGTGCGGCTCATGCACAATGCTTTGGGGTGGGTACACGATTTCGAGTTCCCCTTTTGATTCCTGAACTTCGAGCCAGGCTTCGCTTTCCAGGGCCAGGTGAACATCACCGATTTTCTTCTGGGCGAACGTGCTGGTCGCACCACGTGCCCCGGTGTCGAGCACCGGAACCCGGCGATAAATCTCTTTCACAAACCGAATCGCTTCGTCCCGTGTTCCGCCATCGGCCAGTACGGTCCCCCATGCGGCGAGGAAACTGAGTTTGCCGTTCCCGGATGTTTTGGGGCTGGCCGTAATGATCTGGATGTCTCCTTTGGTCAGATCTTTCCAGTCTTTGATCCGCCGGGGGTTTCCTTTTCGGACAACGAAGACCACCGTGGAAGTGTACGGCAATGAGTTGTTGGGGAACGTGGATTCCCAGTTCTCCTTGATCAGCCCTTTCTTTCGAATGGCGTCGACATCCGACTTGATTGACAGTGTCGCGACGTCCGCTTCGAGTCCATCAATGATTGCCCGTGCCTGACTCCCCGAGGCTCCATGTGACTGGCCGATTTGCAGAAGCGTGCCGGTCTCTTTTGCGTAAGCCGGGACGAACGCCTGATTCAGGTCTTTCCAGAGTTCACGAGTTGGATCGTAGGAGACGTTGAGAATTTTGATCGTGTCCCCTGTTTTTGAGGAGGAGGTCCCGGCTGTGGGGCAGCCCGTCAGGCCGACAGTCGCCAGGGCGAACAAGATGGCCGGAAAGAGACGCCACGAGGTGAATTGAGAGGGACGCAGCGACCAGATTCTCACGGCAGACTTCTCCTGGATGAAATAAACACGACAAAATAGATAGTAAATTCCGTCGGCTCAAAACGTCAAGAGAAGGAGTTGAGTGTGGTGTCCTGAGGAATCGATTTACCGCAATGTCTCCGGACCTCCCAGGGTGGCGGATGCGGCGGTGGAATCTCCCAGGAGTTCAAAGTCCTTGAAGGTCCAGACGACTTGCTTGTCCCGGGAAACTTCGATCAGCTGGGGATTGTCGGGTCCGGCGTGACAGTTCCCCACAATGATGTTCCCGCTCGGGAGCACTTCCAGTGATGTCGTCCAGGCGAGCGTGATTCCCGGCAGGTCTTTCTGTGCAAGATGCCAGACAATCTCTTTCGCCGGAGTGACCTCAATGACGCCGTGCCCGTTTCCGGTGGCGATCAGTGTGTTTCCGTTGGGAAGACGCAAGGCATTGAACAACTGGTTTCCCCAGGCTTCGACCCCATGGCCTCCGGCGCGGGGCTTGTCGAAGAGCGGAACGTCATAGCTCCAGGCAACGGTTCCATCGGGGGTGTACTCCACGGCCTTGCCGTCATTTTCCTGGCAGATCAGGACGTTGCCGTTTTCCAGCCAGCGGGCCTGGCGAACGTCACTGTGAGCGTTCGGTTTGGCGACCTGATAGGAGAACTGATGCCGTAATTTCCCTTGTGGGTCAATCTGGATCACCCGTCCCACCCCGTTCTCGACAACAGCGGTATCGCCATTCGGGAAGCGATGGAAGGTGTGAACTTCCAGAGTTTTGCCGGTGTTGCCGTTGGCGTTCTGATTGTCGTAGGTCCAGACGATCTCCTTCGTCGGGCTGATTTCGACCAGCGACTTCCAATGCTTTTGTGTCAGGACATTTCCGTTAGGCAAGACCTGAAGTCGGTGGACCGGAGAGCCGTGATCGTAAATCCAGAACGGTTTCCCGTGCGCGTCGTATTTGACAATTTTTCCCCGATCTGCGGCGATCACCTCATGGCGGGGGGAGGAGACCTCCGCCCCGTGCAGCAGAGTCGGGACCAGTGCGGACAGCAGGCAGAACGAAGCGAGCGGCAACTTCATATCGGTTCCTGTCAGAGAAGCAGTGGGAACGGGCAGCAGTGGGAACGTGCGACAGCGTGGATTCCGTTTGAATCAATCCCTTTGGTTTTACTGCGCCCGGTTCATGCGAGAAAGGGGGAAGGTCAACGGCTGAAACAGATCTTCGAACTTGAACAATCAAACAGGGTCAGGGTGTAAACCGTGTCAGGATGCAAACCGTGTCTGGTGGGAAGGACTGGAGTTTCGATCTTTTCCGGCGTTGCGGGGAATGACGTGGGGCTGTCCGGTTCTGTTTCCGCCCGTTCCGTGGGATTCCGGCCAAAATCTCTCCGATCAGGCCACCGATCAGGACTCGCTGTTCTGCGATTAATGGGGATGTTGTGTATTTGTTTTTGCGAGTTGTAAGTGTTTTTATTTTAAAATGTTATGTGTTTTGTGCGGTGGCGGTTTGGACTGTCGGGGCAGGTGTTGGAATGGACCGGGAGCTTTCTGCATGAGCCTGGGAATTCGCTGGAAATCGATTGCTCTGCCTGCATGGGGGGGCTACAATCCTCCGCTCGCGCGAACGGTCCTGGACAAGGTCTGCGCGGTATTGCGTTCACAACGTCGACGATTTCGAATCAGGCAGCGTTCGATTCGAAACCGGTCAGACAGAGCGATTCACTGAAATTTCCCTTGCTTCAGCGACGGGTTCGGATCAATGAAAGACGGCATTCACCCTCAGTACCAGCCGGTCGTGTTTCACGACGTCGGGGCAGACCACAAGTTTCTGACGGCATCGACGATGACCTCAAAAGAAACGATTCAGTGGGAAGACGGAAAAACGTACCCGCTGATCACCGTGGATATCAGCTCGGCGTCACACCCGTTCTTTACCGGGAAGATGAAGTACGTGGACAGCGCCGGTCGTGTCGAAAAGTTCCAGAAGAAATACAACTGGGCCAAGAAAGAAGGCCAGAGCTGATTGCGCCGGTCCGGTTTCTGCCGATGCGGTCCCGCAGTACGAGGAATTTGTCGATGTCTGCCGGGATGCGCGGAATGGAAGCAGGATGGGCGTTTCGCAGATTGCTCTGATTTCTTTTTGCCTTGTTGACTAGAATCAGGACGCATCTCCCCCGCATGGAGATGCGTCCTTTTTTGAATGAAGACCTCTCCCGCGTTCAACCAGATCTCGATCATGATGCTCTCTCATCCGTTTCATTAGCTCCGTTGCCGTCATTGTGAGTTGCCGCTGGACTGCTCTCCGGCGGGACGAGTGAATTGACGACTTCTGGAACGATCTGAAACTTCTGCCTGAAACGGACTGCCATCATGTTTCCCAGCCTGGAAATCAAACTGCGGCGATTTGAAGAACTGGAACTGCAGCTGCAGGACCCGGTCATTCTCGCAACCCCGTCTCGCGTCGTCGAAATTCAGCGGGAGTACGGCGGACTGCGCAAGGTCGCCGTTGCGGTTCGGACCTACCAGCAGCTGATCGATGATATTGCCGTTGCCAAAGAGATGCTGGAGCTGGAATCGGACCCGGCGACTCGGGCCTATGCCAAACAGGAACTCAAGGAACTGGAAGAAAAGCGGGATGTCCAGCAGGCGGAACTGGAAGACATTGCGACAGCCGGGGACTCGATTACCCGGGGCGGTCTGATCATGGAAATCCGGGCGGGAACCGGAGGAGAAGAAGCCGCCCTGTTTGCGGGAAATCTCTACAACATGTATACCCGCTACGTGGAGAAGCAGGGCTGGAAATACGAACTGATGGATTCGTATCCCTCGGAAATGGGGGGATTCAAGGAAATCACGTTCTCGATTACCGGCGAGGGAGCTTTTCACGAGCTGCAGTTTGAAAGCGGTGGACATCGGGTGCAGCGCGTTCCGGAAACGGAAGCGCAGGGACGCGTTCACACCAGTGCCGCGACAGTGGCCGTGCTGCCGGAAGCCAGCGAAGTGGAACTCGTCATCCGGGATGAAGATCTGCAGATCGAAACGATGCGGGCCGGCGGCCCCGGTGGCCAGAAGGTGAACAAGACGGAAAGTGCCGTTCGCATCACGCACTTGCCGACCGGCGTGGTCGTGAAATGTCAGGATGAGAAGAGTCAGCACAAGAACAAAGCCAAGGCCATGCGGGTGCTGCGAAGCCGCATTCTGGAAGCCCAGCAGCGGAAAGCAGATGAAGAACGGGCAACGCAGCGTCGAACGCTGATCGGTTCCGGAGATCGCAGCGAGCGGATCCGGACGTACAACTTCCCGCAGGGACGCTGTACCGACCATCGGATCGGATTGACTCTGTATAAGCTGGATCAGATCATGCAGGGAGATCTGGACGAATTGATTTCGGCCATGCTGGAATTCGATCGTCAGGAACGCCTGAAATCGATCGTTGTCTGATCATCCCCGGCCCACGGTCATCGCAACGGACCTGCTGATTTTCGAACACCGTTTTTCGAACACCGTCCAGGAAGGAACTTGTATCGTGGCGTCCGGAGCCTCTTCCGAAGAACCGTGGACAGTGAAGCGGATTCTCGACTGGACGATCCAGTTCCTCAAAGACAAGGGGAGTGCGACCCCGCGTCTGGATGCGGAAGTGCTGCTCGCACATGCCCGAAAATGCCAGCGCATTCAGCTTTACACGCAGTTCGATCAGCCGTTGACCGATCCCGAACGCACGACGATGCGCGAGTTGGTGAAGCGTCGGGCCACGCATGAGCCGGTGGCTTATCTCGTCGGACACCGGGAGTTCTTCAGTCTCGATTTCATTGTCCGCCCGGGGGTGTTTATCCCGCGACCTGACACCGAGATTCTGGTCATGACGGCGCTCGATCTGCTGAAAGATCAAACGGAGCCTGCCAGTCTGCTGGATCTCTGCACCGGATCCGGGTGCGTTCCGATTGCGATCGCGAAAAATCATCCAACGGTTCAGGTCACGGCCGTTGAGAAAGATCCGGCCGTGGCACAAGTCACGCAGCAGAACATCGACAAGCATCAACTGGAATCGCGGGTGTCACTGCGGATCGGTGATCTGTTCGAGCCACTGCCCGGGGGAAGCCTGTTCGACATGGTGACGAGCAATCCCCCGTATGTGCAGCAGGGAGAAATTGCCGGGCTCGCCCCCGATATCCGTGACCATGAACCGCATCTGGCACTGGATGGTGGGGCAGATGGACTGGACGTCATCCGCCGTCTGGCGTCACAATCCAAATCGTTCCTGAAGCCGGGGGGCTGGCTGTTGTTTGAATTGAGTCCGGAACAGGCGCCCGCTGGTGTCGAGATTCTGAAGTCGGAAGAGTATTCGGATGTGTCGGTGAAAAACGATCTGAGTGGTCAGGCCCGCCTGATCGTCGGGCGATCGGGAGCCCGCTGAACGCCGGGGAACGCGAAGGGATTCGCCAGATGGACATGTTCAGGATTCAGGGAGGAGCGCCGCTCACCGGCCGGGTTTCGGTCAGTGGGTCGAAGAACGCGACCCTGCCGATCATGGCCGCCGCTCTGGCCGCTGATGGCGAGACTCTGCTCGACAATGTCCCCGACCTGGCGGACGTTCGCACACTGAGTGCCTTGCTGCAGTCTCTTGGAATGTCCGTGCAGACCCGGCCGGAGGGGTCGCTGGCGTTGCAGGTGGTCGATTCCAGTCGGTCTCACGCCAGCTATCAACTCGTCCGCCAAATGCGGGCAAGCATCTGCGTTCTGGGGCCATTGCTGGCGCGGCGCGGCGTCGCCTGTGTCTCTCTGCCGGGGGGGTGCAATATCGGGCACCGTCCGATTGATCTCCATTTGAAGGGGCTCGCCGCACTGGGGGCGGAAATTGATGTCCGCGCCGGGAATGTGTTTGCGACCGCGAAGCAATTGCGGGGAACTTCCATCTTTCTGGGGGGCGTCAACGGCAGTACCGTGACGGGGACGTGCAATGTCATGACGGCCGCGACACTGGCCCGCGGGACGACAGTCATCACGGCGGCCGCCTGCGAGCCGGAAGTTGTCGCACTGGCCGAGGCGCTCAATCAAATGGGAGCACGCATCTTCGGGCACGGGACTCCGCGAATCGAAATTGAAGGGGTGACGGAACTCAGTGGAACCCGCCTGCAGATGATTCCGGACCGGATTGAAGCCGCGACGCTGCTGATTGCCGCCGCCGCGACGCGCGGGCAGGTGACATTAGAGCAGGTGCAGCCGGATCATCTCATCGCGGTGCTCGACCTCCTCAATGAGATGGGCTGTTCGCTGAGTGCAGCCGGCGAATCCATCACTCTGAACGCGAATGGCTCATTGCGTCCGATCGACTTCACCGCACTCCCCTACCCTGGAATTCCGACCGACGTTCAGGCGCAGCTGATGACTCTGGCCAGCGTCGTTCCCGGAACGACGTTGATCCGGGACCATGTGTTTCCGGATCGCTTTCTGCACGTCGCGGAGTTGTGCCGGATGGGAGCGCAGATTCGACAGCAGACCGGGGCGTCCATTGTCACGGGCATTTCCAGTCTGTCTGGGGCCGAAGTCATGGCGTCTGACTTACGGGCGAGTGCGGCACTGGTGCTTGCCGGACTCGTGGCCCGGGGAACGACAACGATCCATCGGATTTCTCATCTGGATCGGGGATACGAGCAGTTGGAGAAGAAGCTGGGACAACTCGGCGCTCACGTCGAACGACGTCTTGAATCCCAGTCTGTTGAACTCTCTCTGGTTGGGGACGGTGAGCCGGGGATTCTGGAATCAGGGCGGGACGAAGCCGCTTTCTCAACCCGAAAATCGGCATAGGGCCGGTTCGGCGTGCAGCAAGCGTGCTGTCCGGACGGAATGGGAAATCCTTCCGGGACGAAGCGTCGATCCGGCTCATCGATGGCCGCATCCCGGGGCGCATCCCTGGCCGCTGTTCCGCTGCTGCTGAGTGTCCACTTTCAAAAATTTGCTCTACAATGCACAGGTTCGACTGGGTGAACTTCCTGCTGACGCTTGACGCGATGCTTGAAGAGAGTGTCCGCCATTTTGCAAACGGCTCCTGTGCCCTTTGCGAAATGCCCTCACCGCCCCTGCCACACGGAGTACCGCGTTTGATTCGTTGAAACGCGTGCCGCGCGGCCACTTGATTGACCGAACCGGTTTAAGGAGAGACTTCTGTGCTTGTTCGCATGGAACTGGCCCGTATCATCATGAGCGAAATCAACGACCAGCAGGTGGTCTACCTGCGGGAAGTGGATGGAGATCGGTCGTTTCCCATTCTGATCGGAATTTTTGAAGCCACGAGTATCGATCGCCGCGTTCAGGGGCACACCCCACAACGTCCGCTGACGCATGATCTGCTCAAGAACGCCATCCAGGATCTGGGAGGAGAGATTCAGGATGTGCTGATCACCAATCTGGTGGAGCACACCTATTATGCTGTCATCCGGATTCGCCAGAACGGCGATCTGGTGGAACTCGACAGTCGTCCCAGTGATGCCATTGCACTCGCCGTCCACTTTGACCCGCATCTCCCGATCTATGTTGATGACGAAGTCATCGACGCTGCGACGTGACTCGCGGGGCTCAACAGTGAGTGCTCAACCGTCGAAGAGACGCGGCCGAATCGTCTGGTCGCGCGGTTCACAGCCGGTTCACAGATTTTCCGGAATGGGGATTTCCGGTGAGCTTTTGGATGGCGGATCGGTCGTCTGGGTCTGGGCCGATGTCAGCTTCGTGGAACGTCCCGCCTGAAGGCTGTTCAGCCGGGATTTGGTGACCAGTGCCCGTTTCAGTTCCTTGCGGCGGGCAATCACCTGATCGAATGCGAATGCCCAGCGGCGGCGCCGTCGGAACGGCTGCAGCAGCTCGCGGACTTCTTCCATCGTCTGCGGGCGGTCCTGGGGATCGATCGCCATCATCCGTTCGATGTGATCGACCAGTTCCCTGGGGACCGTCGGGTTGACCGCATCGACGCGCGGCCGGGGATCGGTCCGGTGCGCGGCGACAATGGCTGGGCGGGTGTCTCTGGGAAATGGACGCTGCGCCGTCAGGCTGACATAGAGCGAACAGCCCAGGCTGTAGATGTCAGCCCGGCCGTCGACGTTCGTGCTGTCCAGAGATTGTTCGGGGGGAATGTAGTCCGCGGTTCCCAGGCACTCATGGCCGAAGATCATCGCCAGCGAGAATTCATCATCTTCACCGGGGCGATTGACGAGAGTCAGGCCGAAGTCCAGCAGTTTCGCCTGGCCGTCTGCGTCGACCAGGATATTGTCGGGTTTCACGTCCCGGTGAATCATGCCCTGAGCGTGCAGGTGAGCCAGTCCTTTGGCCGCCTGACAGGCCACATCACAGGTGGCGTCCCATTTCATCGGCCCGTTGGAAAAGCTGATCCCTTCCAGCAGGGTGACCCCTTCAAACAGTTCCATCACCATAAAATCGGTGGTGCCGTACAGGTCGGTGCGAACCCCCAGTTCGATCGTCCGCACGAGACCGGGGTGATCCAGTCCCATTCCGGCTTTCGCTTCCATCTGAAACCGGGTGCGCATCCCCACGTCATGTTTGAACTGTTCTCCCAGCAGCTTGATCGCGACGCGGTCGTTTCTGGTGAAGTGGCGCCCGACGAAGACCAGCCCCATCCCGCCATAGCCGAGAACGTCCAGCAGCACATAGTCATTGACGCGGAGCCGTCGTCCCCGCTCCTGCAGGATTTCTTCCGCCTGATAACGGGTGACCAGTTTGTCTCGAATTGCGAGTCGAGCCAGCGCGACGGCGTCAGTTGCGGCCTGTGCGTCCGGTGTGGCGATGAACTTCTGGACGACGGCGTCCGGAAGAATGCGGCTCTTGAGCAGTTGTTCTGAAAACGCTTCCAACGTCGCGATCATGCAGCTCAGGCTCCTGGCTTTCCCAATTGCTGATCTGATCCCATCCCGGATGGAATCCGTTTGATTCAGACAGTTCAGCGACATCAGAGGTCGTCGGTCTCTGGAACTGCTTTCGAGAGTGGTGTCTCCATCTTATCGAGACATCCGGGTCGCTGAAGCAGAATGCACCGGAAATTTCTGATTGTTCGGAACTTTCCAGAGACAGGCTTCTGTTTTTCTGTTCGATTGTACACCTGTTTTTCGTCCCGGACCAGAGCCGAGTCCCGTCTGCTGCAATCGATACAGACGTACCGGATTTCCTGATTCGGAGCTTTTTCGCAACACAAACTTCCGACCGGACCGTCAGCGTGAACTATGAAAAGTCAGAGTGTTTGACAATGCGCGTGATATGGAGTGCGCATTGCTGGTTCCCCTCCAGCACGAGAAGAACATCGATGGCGACCCAATTCAGTACCCGCCCGGAAACCCGCCCGGCAATCAGCCCGGACCCCTTGCGCCCTCATTGGAATCGTGATCGGGGGCAAATCGGTTATGGAATCCGGCTGATCCCCGCGAGAAATTCTTCGAACTGGCAGGGGTATGACCTTGCTCTGGGACATCACAACATCGGCAGTGGCGGGGAATGTGAAATTGTCATCCCGGAATCAGGAGTTGCCGCACGGCACTGCACGATCGTCGTCGGAGAACGGCATACGATTCTCAAAGCCTGGTCTCCGATGACCTGGATCAATGACGGTGTTGTCACGGAGGGGACGCTGCGGATGGGGGACCGTCTGATTCTTGGTCCGGTCGAATTCCAGGTGGAACGACTCGAAGAGTCACCATGGAATGCACGGCCGCTCCCTCCTTCTCCAGCGGACCTGGAAGAATTGATGTCCGCTGCGCGGGGGCGTGATCTCAACCCGTCCTCCCGAAGTGTTTCCGATTCACGCAGGCAGCAGCAGCTCAATGAACTCCTCGAAGAAGTCCAGCAGACCCTCGGGCAGGTGATTGAACGGGAAAAAGTGTTGCGGGACGCGATTGGCCGTGAACAGCAGGTGCTCACCCAGCGGAGCGAGGAACTGTCTCGCCAGTGGAAGAATCTGGAAGCCACCCGATCCCGCGATCTGCAGCAGAGAACAGCGGATTTCGAATCCCGGTTGAACCACGAACGTGGAGAGCTGCGCCAGTTCGAAACCCAGTTGAACGAACGCTATCAGGAACTTGCCGCGCGGGCGTCCGAGAACTCCCTGATTCATCGTTCTCTGAAGTCACGACGTTCTGACCTGGACGCACGGGCCACGCAACTCCATCTGAAAGAACTCTCGCTGCGCGGACTCGTTGCCCGCGGCGATGCACAGCAGCGCCAGTTGAAAGAACAGGCCCTCGATCTCGAACAGCGCGAAGAGCGGAACAGTCTGCAGCTGGAATCCATTGAAAGCCGGCGGAAGAACCTGGAAGCACAACTGCTCGCCAGCCAGCAGTCGCAGGAACAGTGGATGCTGCAGGTGCGCAGTCGTGAGCGACTGTTGAATGATCTCGAGACGAATCTGACCGCCCGCGCCAATGAATTGAATGTCGATGAACGTCATTTGAAGCAGTTGAGAAAGGATCTTGCCGAAGAACAGGTTCAGCTGAAAGACTCCCTGACGGAAATCGAACGACGGGGACAGGAACTGGATGAACGGTTCTCCACGCTCGCGGTGTCTCGACGGGAATGGGAAACGGTCGAACAAACGTCGCGAGCCGCCTGGGATGCGGCTCGACTGGAACTTGAACAGGCCCGGCAACTGCTGCAGCAGCAGAATCTGGAACTGGAAAGTCGTCAGCAGGCCTGTGAAGAGCAGGCGGAGCGCCTGAGAAATCGTGAGGATGACGTTCTGCGCCGGGAACGGGATGTTCAGGCAGCCGAACAGGCGTTAACGCAGCGTGAAGAGTCGGTCGCGGAACAGTCCCGCCAGTTGTTCGTCCAACAGCAGTCGTTGCAGTCGGCGTCTGTATGTCTGAGTGAACTGAACGCAGAACAGGCCGCGCTGCAGTCAGAACGAGTGAGCCTGTCAGAACAGCTGGATCAGCTGAATCGTTCCAGTCAGTCACTGCGGGAACGGGAACTTCAGCTTCAGGCTTCGGAACAGGAACTCCAGCAGCTGCGCAGCGAACTGGAATCACAGCGCCGGCAACGGGAAGAAGACCGGAATGCACTCGAGCAGTCCCGGCAGGAATTCGAAACGTCGCGCCAAACATTCGCGCAGCAGATGCAGGAACTGGAAGAAAGCCGGAAGAAGCTCGATGAGCGACTGGCCGACTTGGAACAGGCCGAATCTGCGTTGCATGAACAGCAGCATTGCCTGGCGGAATCGCAGCAGGCTCTCGAGCAGCGTCAGCGGGATTTTGACGAGCGTGAACAGCAGGACGTTTCTCATCCTGCCGAGAACTCTTTATCCGTCAGCGACCAGACATTGGAACAGGACCGGATTGCCCTCGAAGAAGACAAAGCCCGAGTTGAAGAACAGGCCCGCGTTCTTCAACTGAAGTCAGAGAAACTGGAAAAGGAACAGGCAACTCTGGAAGACCGCCAGGCGCATCTTGACGCCGAGATGCAGAACCTGACCCGCCTGCGGACCGAAATTGACGCGGAACGAAGTCGGGACCTTTATGATCGCGAACAGCTCCAGCAACAGCTGAGCTCACTCGACACGTCACGTGAGGAACTCGAACGGCAGTGGAATGACCTGAATCAGCGGCGTCAGGAATTCCAGCAGGCAGCGGACTCGTTGCCCGCGACGTCCGTTTCGCCAGAAGTCATGGAGCAATTGCAGCGGCTGGAATGTGAGCTGGATGAAACGCGGTTCGAGCTGGAGAATACCCAGCATGAACTCGAACGGGTGCAGTCGAAGTGGGAAGAGTCGCGCGCTGAACTGGAGAAGGTGGGCCAGCTCGAGGCGATTCCGGCCAGAATTCACCCCGTGGCGGCTCCGGAAACCTCAGACGACGAGAGTGTCGAATCGGTCGTTTCTCCGGAACCGGAACCGGTCTCAGAAGCGAACGATGGTGATGACGCCGCGCGGCGTTTGCGGCAGGAACTGGCGACACTCTTCGGATATTCCGCCAGCGCCACGACCTCACCGCGACCGGAAACGGACGACGTGCATGTCGACGAGCATGACGCCGACGAAGCTCAAGACGACGATGACTCTCCGATCGAAGCAGAGACTCGGGAGTCATCGCCGGAGGTTCCGTTCTGGCGCACGTTGTTGAAAGACTCGGAAGAGGCCTCCTCTGAGTCGAGCGACGAGGAGCCGGCTGGAACCGAAGCCGAACCCCTTCACGCGTCGACGGGATCGGATTTTGGATCGCATGACGATCAGGGAAGTCCGGACGCCCGCGAGTCGGAGGACGACTCCATTGAGAATTACATGAAGCGACTGCTCGCCCGAAATCGGCCGAGTGGAAACAGTCCCGAAAGCAGCCCGGTGAAACCGGATCAGGGTTCCGCTCCTCTTGTGCAGGAAGCCCCCTCCGCAGAAGGTTTGGCGAACAGAGTTGTGGAGGATTCGATCACGGTTGTGGCCCCGGTGCGGAAAAATCGAAAACTTGGCAATGGGGAGAAGGAAGCTCTTCGAGCCGATCTGCATTCGTTCCGGGAACTTGCCAACTACTCGGCGAGATCTGCCGTGGCGACCAGCAAGGTCACCAAGACTTCGGCGATTGTCCGGCTGATGCTCAGTCTGTCTGCGGTCGGATGGCTGGCAACATTGGGGCTGCTGGTCTGTTCACACTGGTATGGAGATGCCTACTTCCTGGAAACATTGATGATCGGCGGTGTGACCGGCATGATGACGATGCTGGCCGGGATCCGGTACTGGGAAGTCCGTCAGATTGCGGCAGTCGTCAGTTCGCAGGGGAATTCTCCAGAGGCAGACTCCACTGTGAAATCAGGGACTCGAACGGATGCCGTTGAAGACGACTGCCAGGGACCTCTGTCGTTCCTGTAACCGTTCAACGGAATGCGGTGGTCGAACGATTTTGACGGATCAATGGAATTCCGGCCACAATGTTTTCAACCCGGTCCGGAATGAATACACTTTCAGCGACACAGAGATCGAATCCCGAACAGTTGTCTGCTCGGGATTTCTCTCTTGATGAACCGCCGGAAGTGATAATGAACCGTTCGAAAGTGCTGATTCGCGTCGGACACAGTCCTGATCCAGACGATGCCTTCATGTTTCATGCATTGGCCAACGACAAAATTCAGACAGGACCGTTTGAATTCGTCCATGAGCTGCAGGATATCGAGACGCTGAACCGGCGCGCGTTTGCTGCAGAACTGGAACTGACCGCCGTCAGCCTGCATGGCTACGCCTACCTGACGGAAACCTATGCCATCTGCTCATGCGGTGCGAGCATGGGAGACAATTACGGGCCAATGGTCGTCACCCGAAATCCGGCGAGCATCTCCGATCTCAAGGGGATGACGATTGCGGTTCCCGGGACTCTGACCACGGCGTTTCTGGCACTGAATCTCTGTCTGCAAGGAAAGCCGGTCATTCCCGCACAGGAACCGCACAAGCAGGGAGATGCCGGGACCTTCAAGTATGTGGTCTACCCGTTTGATGAGATTCTCAATGTCGTCGAACGGGGAGAAGCGGATGCCGGCCTGATCATCCATGAAGGTCAGCTGACCTATATGAATCAGGGATTGTCGCTCGTCGTCGATCTCGGAAAATGGTGGATGGAACAGACGGGGCTCCCGCTGCCGCTTGGAGCCAACGCCATTCGCAAAGATCTTGGCGCCGAGCAGATGCAGGAAGTGACTCGCCTGTTGCGTGAAAGCATCGACTACGGTCTTGACCACCGCCAGGAAGCGCTGGGGCATGCACTGAAGTACGGACGGGATCTCGACACGAACAAGGCAGATGTGTTCGTTGGCATGTACGTCAACGACTGGACCAGAGATTTCGGGCAACGTGGCCGGGAGGCTGTCGCGCGACTGCTCGATGAAGGCTACAAAGCCGGATTGATTCCCAACCCTGTGCAATTGGAATTCATCTCACCGGAATAGGGTTTCTTGTTCTGGCTTCGACAGTGGTTCAGTGGTCTGGCGAACGGGGAGTTTTGTCGCTCGACAGCAGATGTTTCAGAATCTGCATCGCATCTTCATAGTTCGTTTCATGTCCCCCGTCCGGGCGGTGAATCAGCAGGATGGGACGCTGCAGGGTCTTCAGGATCCCGGCGAGACGCATCGCACTGTCCGGGGGGACAATGTCATCCTTGCCCCCCGTGGTGATTCCCACCGGCATGGTCAGGCGTTCCGGCCAGTATTCCGCACTGCGGGCTTTGTATTCAGATGGAATTGCCGTTTTGCTGCCCCCATACGACTCACTGATCGCCTCCTGAAAGCGGTCATATTCCAGGTGGTTGGCCATGGGATTCATGGCTGCGACCCCCTGCACCAACCCGGGATGCAGCACGGCAAACGTCAGTGCGGAACTTCCCCCCATCGATCCGCCGCAGACAAACACGCGATTAATGGAATACTTCTGTCGGCACTCCGAAATGATCTGCAGCAGATCCGCTTCCGCTTTCGGCCCCATCCAGGAGGTCTTTGCACGGTAGTCGGGAGAGAGAAAGATCATCCCTGCGCTCGCCGCAAAATCCCGTGCCGCGCGACATTCATCACGAGGATTGTTTATGAACTGCCAGCGGTCGCTGCCATGCCCGTGAAGTGCGATCAGAAGATCACGTTCAGGCGGCTTCCCTGAGTCGTCCGGTTCGATCACGACATACCGCTGTTCGGTCTGGTCACAATTCGCAATGAAAGCAACATCCACCGGTTCCTTCCCCTGGGCCAGTCCATTCAGACCGAGGACGGCCATTCCCACGATGAGCAGAGGGCATGTGATCTTGAGCATGAAGGTCCCAATCGTGAGCGGGTGAAGCTGCTGTCGAGACGGGGGAATGATTTCGCCAGTTGTTCTATTTGGATTGCAGTTCGAAGTCGACGCTTTGCTTGCGTTCTCCCGAAATCTCGGCCGTCAGTGTGGATTTCGAGTTGAACCGGTCTGGAAGAAACTGTTCGACACTCGGATTCCCTTCGAAGTCGAGGATCGTTTTGGACGGGCGATAGCTGAAGATCGACACAGACTTCGGCCCGGCTGAGAGACGGGCGTTATACTTGCCACTGGCAATGATGGCTCCATAGGAGGTTCCAACGCCGTCAGTCGGGTCGAAGATGATCCGACCCTGTTCCAGTGGCTGCCCATCCAGGGTGATATTTCCGATGACGTCGCTCAATGGGGGACCATCATTCTGTGCGGAACACCCCACGCTCAGCATCAGAGCAAAACCTGCAAGAGACCATCTCCAGGATCGATATTGAACGATCGTCATTCTCATTCCTGTTAAACATCGATTTTCGTGATGGGAATGGCCCGATTGTCGACGCCCGTTGTACCAGTCTCAGAAACCAACAACACACTTCAAATCCTTCTCCCCTCAGGGGAGAAGGAGAATTCCGGGACAGACTTCTCGAGCACTTCCATGAAACATCCGGCCGCTCTGGTACACGGGCACCAGCGTTCTGACTGGTGAACCGCGCTCTGCGCGGCCACATGCTGGACCGAACCGCTTTAGAACTCTCCGACGATCTCGCCTGATGCACGGGTTCCCAGGGCGTTGAATGTTGCCCGGTTGGTGTTATTTGAAACGAACCGGACAGAACCATCTGCGAGCGTGATATGAGCCCCCCCAGTGTGCATACTGCGGGCTGACAAGTTCATTCCTGTGGACTGATTGGCATTGGAAGGGGCCTGCGGAGTTTCAGCACAGGCTGGATATCCGGCGGTGTCCGGAACGTTCGGAGGGTTCGGTGAGTAATAGGCACTGAATAGAACCGTCATGTGGACACCGTTCCAATACAGGCCACGCATGTCTTTTATGTTGGTACAACTGCCGTCTGCAGGGAGCGTTCCCCCTTTGACAGTGAGAATCTCTCCCATCAGGATCGTGTTGGATGCTCCATCTGTGATGTCTCTCATTGCTGTCTTCGACCGGCAATGGAAGAGGCCTTTCGGGGATGTGCCTGATGAATCATTTGTTGAGTACCGGTCTCCCCAGGGGAGCGATCCGGTGCAGCCGACATAGTTCCCACAGAAACCATTGTTTCCATGCTCCAGGTGACCAGTCGACGGATCAGACGGGCACAGCATTGCTGAGACGACCACTTGAGTGAGTGCCGGATCCACCGACCAGGGATAAAATGTCGCCCCGGGACTTCGGCTGGCAAAAGTATTCGTCCAGCGATTGTAAAGCGGCGCCTGTTCGATGTACGGCAGGATCATGGCAAAGAACGTCACGCGATTTGTTGTCCCTGCGTCGGCTTCGTATGGGGGACCGTATGCATTGATCATATTGAACATTCCTGGCGGAAAAACACTATGCGTGTCGTGATAATTATGCATCGCCAGTCCGACCTGTTTCAGGTTGTTTTTGCACTGCGAACGCCGGGCGGCTTCCCGCGCCTGCTGCACCGCCGGCAGTAACAACGCAATCAGAATGGCGATAATCGCAATCACCACCAGGAGTTCAATTAAGGTAAATCCATGATTTCGAGAGGTGTGAGATGAGTTCATTGTCGGCCTTTCTGAGAAACGTCCCATCTGGAAATCCTGGGGACGAAAAGACGGATCCGTCATGAGACAAGAGAAGGAAAAAGAGACTGAATCCAGAACAGACTTCACCTGCATTTGCAGATGAAGTCTGTTTCAGAAGTTCGCAAACAGACGTCGAGTCGACCCGATTCCGATTGTGTTGCCCGATTTTCTGAAGACTGTCGAATTTGCCCCCATCCACCGATCTGGTTCGGAACGAGGGCTCTACTCCAGCTTCAGATTGAGTTCGTTCTGGCCCTTTTTGATGGAGACTTGAATTCCCGAAGTCGCCGAGGATCGGTATTTCACAGCGATTTGAGTCGCCGGGGCTTGACTGCTTCCCTCTCCGAGTCCCTGAATTTCCGGAACAATCTCCACTCCATACTCTCCCACCGGGACCCTCTCCAGCAGGTAATTTCCGGAGTCATCCAGAGCGGCCGTGAACAGTTCTGCTGATGAAGGGGAATACAGTCGGACTGTCCCATGTGTGGCCGCGCCGTGCGTGGTGGTCACGGTCCCTTTCAAGCTGCCGGATTCCCGTTTGTCCCGATTGCTGGACGGGCATCCTGTGATCAGCAGCGTTGCCATCAGCAGGCTGCACACGAGCAACTTGTTCAGTGTTGGAATAGGCATGGAATGACTGGCTCGAATTTCAGAGGAAATGTCAGAAAGATGTAACAGGACACAGGCTCAAAGACATTCTGTCAGAACTCGCCGACCACCAGGCCGTCGTTCCGTGCGCCCAGTCTCCGCAGATTCTCGATATCGATATTTTCACTGACGAACCGGGTCGATCCATCTGTCAGCAGACAGTGAATTCCCCCGGTGTGCTGCGAGTTCAGTACTCCCGTTGTCGCGCATGGGATTGCTGAAACCTGAGTCGTCGGGTTAATCCGATTCTGTCCGACATTTGTGAGTCCAACTCCCCACCAGACATTGGTATTGGTCGACAAACCCGCTGAACCTCCCGACGACGGGACAACACCTGTGAACTGAGATCCCGTATATCCGCCATAGTATCCGCTCCGGAAATCCTGGCCGTTCACCAGTCCGGACTGCTCGGCCACGATGATGGTGTTCGACGTTCCATCCGTGATATCCCGCATCCGGGTGATTTCGTTGTGCAGGAGCGCTCCATTGTTGGTCATCGTGCCACCGTACACCGTGTTGGCCACGCCAATTCCGTTGCCTCCGGGATAGACGATGTTGCCGGCAGTCGATCCGGTTCCGACGGTCACTCCATCAGTTCCCCCGGAAATTCCGACATACATCGGAATCTGAAGATACTCCGAGTTGGAATTCTGGTACGGCGCCGAGGACGACCAGTTGCCGTTGTACACCACCGGTTTCAGCGTGCTGGAAGGGCAGACATACAGGTTAATGACATGGTTTCTCAGGATATCCCGATTCCCACTGGCCCCGGACATGCTGCTGAAGTTCCTGGAGATCGAAGTGAAGTCCATCTTGTTGAACAACGCGGACTGATCGATCTGAGGAAAGATACTCAGCCGCCAGTTGACCCCGTATTGCGGTGGATATGTTGAGCCGGGAGGAAACGTGCTGTACACGTCATGATAATTATGAATCGCGAGGCCAATCTGTTTCAGGTTGTTTTTACACTGTGATCGCCGGGCGGCTTCACGGGCCTGCTGGACTGCGGGGAGCAGCAGTGAGACGAGGATCGCGATAATCGCGATCACGACCAGAAGTTCAATCAGCGTGAAACCGGAGTTGAGACGGCTTTGAGAACGTGACATGGCGTCGGCCTCCATCGAGTGAGAAAGAGAAAAGTGGAACGTGCCAAAACAGAGAGCAAACAGAAACGATTTGATTCAGATCGAGTGAGCCTGAACGCATTGAAATGAGGGAGTTAACGGCTCAGTCGATTTTGTCTTTCAGGAGTCGTACCGCGTCGTCGAGTGTGCCGACGCGAAATGTTTCAAGAATGGCGTGATGTTCATCGCAGATGTCCATCAGTTCCCGGCATCGCCGCCGCTGTGTTTTGCGAAAGTGGGAGCGGATGCGCCCGACCAGCATGTCCCAGACCGCGAGGAGACACGGCTGATGCAATCTCACCAGCAGATAGCGATGAAACCGGATATCGTTTTCCGCAATGGCGTGCAGGTCTTCGTTGAGACACGCAATCCGCATCTCTTCCAGAACGCCATTCCAGTATTGAAAATCTTGTGTTGACAGCTCGTCAAAAACTTCGCGCAACGCGTATGTCTCCAGCGTCACGCGAATCGGGACAATCAGTGCCTGCACCGGCTTCGGGGCTTCCGGAGCGACAACGGCTCCACAGTTCGGGCGGGTTTCCAGCAGGCCCTGCAACGACAGGCGTTGCACGGCTTCGCGAATCGGTCCCCGCCCGACACCGAACCGTTTGACGAGTTCGGCTTCTGTCAGTCGCAGTCCATCCGGAATGCGGCCGGTCAGAATGTCGTCGCGCAGCATTTCTGCGACTTCGCGAGAACGTACGCCACTGGTCTGATCCACACTCATCCGTTTCTCCAACCATCAATGTGGAGCGATTTTGCAGATTTTTGTCTCACGACAGCGAATCTGAACGCGTGGCCCATTGGGATGTTTTGTAATCGACAATCACTTAAATGTCAACAATCATTCCTGGTATTGCTGACAATTTAGTTGACATGGTCGACGAAAGTTGACAGAATTTCAGGTGACCTGAATTCTGGAATTTCCAATCGGCAACGATGCCGGCCTGTTCAGCCTGGGGCTGCAGGAATGCCTGAGGTTTGAGCATTTTCTCCGAACTGGCAGGCAGATCGTGGGCGTCACGAACAGCGTGTCCGGCAGAGGAATTCTGCCGAAATTCGCTGCGGTTTGAGTAGAATTCAGGTGAGTGTTCGAGTCCGGGTTTTGAAATCCAAAGGACATGAAGACGCATGGGCATTCGCTGGACCCGATATTCTGTCGTGCTGATTTCGATGATGCTCTGCCAGTCGGCTCCGGCCCAGCCAGAGAAGCAGGCAGAGAAGACTGTCACCGCAGATTCCGCGCCGGATGCCGCGCCGGATGCCGCGGCCATCGAATTCTTCGAGACCTCTGTTCGGCCACTGCTGATTTCCGCCTGTGGAGATTGCCATGGAGCGAAAAAACAATGGGGCGGTTTGCGGGTGGATTCCCGGGGGGCGCTATTAAAGGGGGGAGACACGGAACCGGCGGTGGTCCCCGGAAAGCCGGAGGAAAGCCTGTTGATGACATCGGTTCGTCGAATCGGTGATTACGACATGCCGCCAGAGAATCCGTTAAATGCGAACCAGATTGCAATTCTGGAGCGCTGGATTGCAATGGGAGCCCCCTGGCCGGTGGAAACGGCCCACGGTGAGACCGGGAACCCGGAAGATCACTGGGCGTTTCAACCGATCTCGAAAGCCGCTCCTCCATCAGTCGCCACCGCGCCGGACTGGTGCCGTACGCCGGTCGATGCCTTCATTCTTTCAAAGCTGGAAGCGGCTCAACTCTCTCCGTCACCCCCGGCCGACCGACGCACGCTCATTCGCAGAGTGTTCTATACGCTGACGGGATTGCCCCCCAGTCCGGAAGAAGTGGAAGAGTTTGTTCAAGACGCGGATCCCCTGGCCTACGAGAAGCTGGTGAATCGCCTGCTGGAGTCTCCGCAATATGGAGAACACTGGGCCCGGCACTGGCTGGATCTGGCACGTTATGCAGATACCAAGGGATACATGTTCGGGTGGGAGCCGAATCGCTTTCTCCATTCGGCAACGTACCGGGACTGGGTGGTCAAGGCGTTTCAGCAGGACCTGCCGTACGACGAGTTTCTGCTCCTGCAGATTGCAGCGGATCAGGCGGCTCCGGACGATGCTGTGGCACAGGGAGCCATGGGGTTTCTGACCATCGGCCGCCGGTTTCTGGGCAACGATCACGACATTATCGACGACCGGATTGATGTCGTCGGTCGCACCACCATGGGGCTGACATTTGGATGCGCCCGGTGTCATGACCACAAATATGATCCGATTCCGATTACCGATTACTATTCGTTGTACGGAGTGTTCGGCAACAGCACGGAAGAACTGGTTCCCTCCTCTCCTCCGACGGAGCGGGGATCGGAGGCCTTTCGTGCGGAACTCGAGAAGCGGGTCGCTCAGCTCGATGAAAAATTTCAGGAATACCGGAACAAAATTTCGGATCGGATGCGGGACCGGATCACTGACTATCTGATCGCGCAGTCTTCACTGGAGAGCTATCCTGACATCCCGTTCTCGCAGATCATTGCAGAGAACGATCTGTTCCCTGTCTACCTCCATCGGCTGGACTCGTTTCTCCGCCGGATGAAAGAGGCTGGAAACCCGATTTTCATTCCCTGGCACCGGTACGCAGCCATCCCTGAAGAGGAATTTGCACAGCGAGCCGCCGACGTCACTGAAGAACTGGCCAGACTCGGCCCGGAACAGGTCTCCCCGGCCGTCGCGGCACACTTCACTGTGCCACCGGCGTCAATGAATGAAGTGGCTGAACGATACGGAGCCTTGTTCACGGAAGTGACTCGGGACTGGCGAACGCTGAACGAACAGGCGGTCCAGGCCGGAACTCCTGCGCCGACGGCACTCCCTGATCCTCAGCGGGAAGCGTTACGGCAGGTTCTGTACGGTGACGACTCTCCCTGTCTGGTTCCGAATGAAAGTCTGACCGGCATCGGAACCTTCTTCGCGACCCGATCCGAGCTGGAAGACATCTGGAAGTATCAAAAGGCCATCGAGCAGTGGATCTCTGATTCGCCCGACGCTCCGGCGTTCGCCGTGCGTATGATCGACAAGACGCTCATTGATGAACCGCGAGTGTTCCGTCGCGGGAATCCCGCGACCAAAGGGAATGAAGTTCCCCGCCGGTTCCCCTTGATCGTTGCCGGGCCAGACTCTCCTCCGTTTTTAAAGGGAAGTGGTCGGCTGGAACTGGCTCAGGGGATCGTCTCTCCTGACAATCCCCTGACTCCGCGCGTCTGGGTGAATCGCATCTGGCAGTTCCATTTTGGAACAGGACTGGTCCCGACCCCCAGCGATTTCGGCGTTCGGGCTCCGGAACCGGCACAACTGGCGCTCCTGGACTGGCTGGCGACGACGCTGATCGAAAAGAACTGGAGCACGAAAGAAATTCACCGTCTCATTCTGCTCTCCTCCACGTTTCAGCAGGCAGCGACCGGCCCGGAAGACCTGACGGTGCGACGACAGGCTGAAGAACAGGACCCTGAAAACCATCTTCTCTGGAAGAAGGGGGTTCATCGGCTGACGTTCGAAGAGTTCCGCGACTCGCTGCTCAAAGTCTCTGGTGACCTGGATCTCACCGTCGGAGGACGCAGCTCCACCCTCTTCAGTGGGGGAGACTCAAATCGGCGGAGAACACTCTACGGCTTTATTGACCGGCAGTCGCTGCCTGGCCCGTACAGTGTGTTTGATTTTGCCAATCCGGATCTGCACATCCCGGTTCGGTCCGAGACCACGGTGTCACAACAGGCGTTGTTTGCGCTGAACCATCCGTTCGTCGCGACCCGTGCATCGGAACTCGCTGCTCAAATCACGGCCCTGCAGAACGCCACGCCTGCCGAACAGATACAGATGCTGTTCCGGCGGATCTTTCAACGACCACCGACTCCCCGCCAGCTGGAGATGTCGCTTCAGTTTCTGGAAGGAGCGGAAACACAGGCCCAGCCCCAGCTGACGCCGGAACAACTGGCCTGGCAATACGGAACCGGCGCCATCAATGACGACGCGAAAGCGGTGCTCAACTTTCAACCGCTGCCTTACTTCACCGGGAGTTCCTGGCAGGGAGGAGCCTCCTTCCCGGATCCGACTCTGGGATGGGCGCAGCTGACTGCGGCCGGAGGCCATCCCGGAAATGATCACAACCATGCCGCGGTGCGCCGCTGGACGGCTCCCCGCAGCGGAACGATTTCCATCGAATCACTGGCCACTCACGAGCCGACGGAAGGAAACGGAATCCGCTGCTGGATCTTCTCGAGCCGCCATGGTGTGCTCAATCGGTTTCTCCTGCATCACTCCTCACAGAAGATCAGTCTTCCGTCTCTGGCAGTCGAAACGGGGGACACGCTGGACTTTGTCGTTGATATCCACGGCAGCCTGGGGTTCGATCAGTATCTCTGGAATGTCGCGATACAGGATGTGGGGGCACTCGCCGGGACGGCGGAAGGAGGACCCGCTGAAAAAGAGTGGGACTCCACTCGAGATTTTGTGGGACCCGCCACGGGGATGCTGACTCCCTGGCAACAACTGGTTCAGGTCCTGCTGTTGTCGAATGAGTTTCTCTTTGTCGATTGAACAGGAGCGGTAGATGTTTCCTCCACAGATTCCCGGCAATTCTCCCTTCCCCTTTGGCGGCCGTGTCGTTGACCGGCGGTCGATGCTGCAGCGGTCTGCAATGGGAATGGGAACCATCGGGCTGGCGGGACTGATGTCGACGCCACGTTCTGTCGGCGCCGCTGGACCGGCGCTGGACTCCTCTGTCCGCCAGCCGCACTTCCCCGGTACGGCGAAAAGGGTGATTCACTTCTTCCTGAACGGCGGACCGTCGCACATTGACACCTTCGATCCGAAGCCGATGCTGAAGAAGTATGAAGGTCAGGCTCCTCCGGTTTCACTGGCGACCGAGCGGAAAACCGGTGCCGCGTTCCCTTCGCCGTATTCCTTTAAGAAGTACGGAGAAAGTGGAATCGAAGTCAGCGAACTGTTTGCAAAAACGGCCGAACATATCGACGACATTGCCGTGATCCGGTCGATGTACGCCCAGGTTCCCAATCATGAGCCCTCGCTCATGCTCATGAACTGTGGCGACTCGGTGCTCTCCCGTCCCAGTGTCGGTGCGTGGACGCTGTATGGGCTTGGTTCCGAGAATCAGAATCTGCCCGGCTTCATTGCGATGTGCCCGCAGGGACTTCCGATCAAAGGATCGTCGAACTGGCAATCCGGATTTCTGCCGGGGGCGTTTCAGGGGACTTATGTCGACCCGCAGCATCAGACCATCGACAAGCTGATCGAAAACATCCGCAGTCCTCACGCGTCGACGTCCATGCAGCGCCGCCAGCTGGACCTGCTGCAGAGTCTGAATTCGGAACATCAGCAGCAGTTTGCGGATGATCGTCTCGATTCCCGCATCCAGTCTTTTGAGCTCGCTTTCCGCATGCAGATGGAAGCGGCCGATGCTTTTGATGTTGAACAGGAACCGGAGCACATTCAGCAGATGTACGGGTCCGGTGTTCATGCTCGACAGACGCTGATCGCACGACGGTTGCTGGAACGGGGAGTCCGCTACGTGCAGCTCTGGCATGGCGCCGGTCAACCCTGGGATGACCATGCGAACATTGAAAAGAATCATCGTAAGCTGGCCGGTGAAATCGATCAGCCGATTGCCGCTCTGCTGGCGGATCTCAAGCAGCGGGGAATGCTGGAAGACACCCTGGTTCTCTGGGGAGGCGAATTCGGCAGAACTCCGACTGTGGAACTCGGCGGAGACGGAAAATCACAACTCGGCCGCGACCATAATCATTACGGGTTTTCCGTCTGGATGGCCGGCGGTGGTGTCCGTGGCGGAACGGTCTACGGGACGACCGATGACTACGGATTCAAGGCCGTCGAAAACCCGACCAGTATCCATGACTTTCATGCAACGATCCTGCATCTTCTCGGATTCGATCACGAGAAGTTGACGTATCGCTATGCGGGCCGTGACTTCCGCCTGACCGATGTGCATGGGCACGTCATTCAGGAAGTCCTCGCCTGAGATCCGCTTTCGTTTGATTCCTGTCTGTTGATTTCTTTTCACCCGCTGTCTTTGAAAGACCATTGAATGTCGAGAACGATTGTCCGACCTGCACAGCTTGATCTGGAGTCGCCGGGACGCCGTGATTACTGGATTGCTCTGGAACATGACAGCATCTGGGGAGACCACCTGATTCCCTTGACCGTCTGGGTCGGGCCGGAAGCGAAACCGGGTCAGGGACTGGTTTCGTTTGGTTCCAATCACGGCAATGAATATGAAGGCCCCTGCGTCCTGAAAGGGCTCGCCCGCGAGATCGACATCAAGAATGTCCGGGGACGGATCATCTTCATCCCGGTTCTGAATCCATCCGCCTTCAAAGCCGGGACACGGGAGAGCAACCGGCTCGACGACGGCGTGAATCTGAATCGTGCGTTTGTCGACTCGGCCGGAAAAACACCGGCTCTGTCAGGGATCACACACCGTATCGCGGCGTTCGTCCGGGAATCCATCTGGCCGAACGTCCATATTGTGATTGACCTGCATTCCGGCGGAAACGTGGCCCGATTTTCCCATTGCGCCAGCTTCCATCCGGTTGATGATCCGGTACTGTCCAAAACGATTGAAGAGACGGCGCGCTGGTTTGGAGTTCCGAGCATCATGGTCTATCAGAACCAGACTCCCGGGCTGCTTCCCAGCGAAGCAGAGCGACTCGGAAAGATCACCGTCGGAACCGAACTCGGCTGGGGTTGTGCGGTGGACCCGCTGGGGGTACGCTTCGGACGGCAGGGAGTGATGGCGGCACTGATCCGTAACAATCTGCTGCACGGAACCATCGAGCCGATTGCTCACCACGCGGACGGCACGCAGCGCAAACTGGAGATGGTCGATCGGGACTGCTTCACGGTTGCCCCCTTCGATGGACATTATGAACCGCTGCTCGAGTGCGGAACTCCCGTCAAGAAAGGGGACGTGGTTGGACTGCTGCATGATTTCGATCACATCGACATGGACCCCTGGCCGGCCCGGGCCGGTGTCGACGGAGTCGTTCTTGCGCAGGCCTGGGTCGCCCCGATTCCCCGTGGCCAGCATATCGTCGTCGTCGGCCGGGTGATCGACTGATTCATCGGCCTGCGTACTGATCACTTTGCCGCTGACGGTCGACGTCCTGTTCTTCCGGGAGATCTGCAAGGTGAAGAATGATGGGGGCGGGACGGTTATGCCCGGATCGCGTTGACGACGTCTCCGTGGACATCGGTCAGCCGGTAATCCCGTCCCTGCGACCGGAATGTCAGGCGTTTATGGTCGAAGCCCAGGCAATGCAGGATGGTGGCGTTCAAATCGTGAACATGCACCGGTGATTCGATGACGTTGTAACCGTAGTCGTCGGTTTCTCCGTGAACGATTCCCGGCTTGATTCCTCCTCCGGCCAGCCACATCGAGAAGCAGCGGCCGTGATGATCCCGGCCATAATCCTCCTGCAGATTTCCCTGCGCGTAGACCGTCCGGCCGAACTCTCCTCCCCAGACGATCAGAGTGTCTTCCAGCAGTCCCCGTTGCTTCAGGTCGGCAATCAGAGCCGCCTGCGGCTGATCAATATCATGGCTCTGCTTGGGAATGTTGGTCGGGAGTCCGCCATGCTGATCCCAGCCCCGGTGATAGAGCTGAATGAACCGGACCCCTCGTTCGACCAGTCGTCTGGCGAGCAGACAGTTCGCGGCAAAGGTGCCAGGCTTCCGTGATTCCTCCCCGTACAGGGCGAAGGTCTGTTCCGTTTCGGAAGACAGATCGGTCAGGTCCGGCACTGAGCTCTGCATCCGAAACGCCATTTCATACTGCGAAATCCGGGTCGAAATCTCCGGGTCACCCGACCGTAGCAGTTGCTGTTCGTTGAGGATCGCCAGTCCGTCCAGCATGCGTCGACGCAGCTCGCGATCAACGCCGGGGGGATCGCTGAGATACAGCACCGGATCGCCGCTTCCGCGGAGTTTGACTCCCTGATGACTGGAGGGCAGAAAGCCGCTTCCCCACAACCGATCGAGCAATCCCTGATTGGAGTCCTTCCCGGACCCGTGTGAAATCAGAACGAGAAACGACGGCAGATCTTCCGCTTCGCTCCCCAGTCCGTAACTGATCCAGGCTCCCATCGACGGGCGTCCCGGCTGCTGGGAGCCGGTCTGCAGGAAGGTAATGGCCGGATCGTGATTGATCGCCTCGGTGTGCATCGAGCGGATCAGACAGATGTCGTCGATCACCTTGCCGGTATGGGGCAGCAGTTCCCCCAGCCAGGTGCCGGATTGTCCGCACTGCCGGAATCCGAACCTGGGAGCGATGACCGGAAAGTTCTTCTGTCCGGAGGTCATCCCGGTCAAACGCTGCCCCTGGCGAATGGAATCCGGCAGTTCGGTGCCGTGCAGTTCTTTCAGCTTCGGCTTGTAGTCCAGCAATTCCAGATGCGATGGCCCGCCGGACTGAAAGAGATAGATGACCCGCTTGGCGGTCGCGGGGAAATGCGGCTCCGCGCGAACGGCGTCGGCGCTCCCCGTTGCAAACCCGGACTTTCCCAGGAGCGTTGCCAGCGCGGCCGTGGAAACTCCCCGGGCCGCTCCCTGCAGAAAGAGACGCCGGTTCTGAAGTGATTGCCACTGATGAATCGGGTTCATTGTTTTGAAATCGTTTCGTCAAGGTTCAGAATCAGACTGCAGACAATCGACCACGCGGCCAGTTCGGCGGTGTCCCGTGACGGATCCGGGCGGGACTGCCCCACCTGCAGGAACTGTTCCGCGGCACTGCGATCAGCAGTGAACCGGGCTTTCGTCTCGTCGAGGATCGCCAGCAGTGTTGCACGTTCCGTGGCATCACAGTCGCGGCAGATCGCCCGTTGAAATGCCGTGTTGAGACGCTCAGAATCCGTTGTCGAAGAGTCCATCACGTGTTCCGCGAATCGACGCGCCGCTTCGACATAGGTGGGGTCATTCAGCAGGACGAGTGCCTGCAGCGGCGTATTTGTTCTGGCCCGACGGACCAGGCAGGTTTCCCGGTCCGGAGCATCGAAAATCGCCATCGACGGGGGAGCGCATGTCCGCTTCCAGAACGTGTACATGCTGCGTCGATAGAGCCCTTCTCCGGAATCCGGCACGTAACTGTCCCGGCGTTCCACTGAGACCTCTTCCCAGAGGCCGTCCGGCTGATAAGGTCGCACACTGGGGCCGCCGACCCGTTCGGAAAGCAGTCCGCTGATGGAGAGTGCGTTGTCCCGCACCATTTCGACCGGCAATCGGTAGCGCGGTCCCCGTGCCAGCAGACGGTTCTGAGGATCCCGTTCCAGCAGTTCCGGAGTGATCTTCGAAGATTGCCGGTATGTCGCTGACAGGACAATCGTCTTCAGAATCTGACGATGACTCCAGCCGTTCTCCATCAACTCGCAGGCCAGCCAGTCCAGCAGTTCGGGATGAGTCGGGGGCGTTCCCTGAATCCCGAAGTCTTCCGACGTTTCGACGAGTCCGGTTCCAAAGCAGATCTCCCACCAGCGATTCACCGCGACACGTGAGGTCAGCGGATGTCTGGGATTGGTGAGCCAGCGGGCCAGTGCGAGTCGATCAGGGATGTCGGTCGAGTCGGCGCCGCGCAGAGCTTCCGGAATCCCGGCGTGAACTTCCTCCTGCCGCTGATCGTACTGGCCGCGATTGAGCAGATACGTTTTCCGCCGGGGAGACATCTCTTCCATGATCATCGTGACCGGAATCGATTCATTCAGTTTTGTGAGTGCCGTCTGCGTTGCGGTCTGGTCCTCTTTCCACTGTCGGAGAGCTGGATCGAGCTGATCGAGATAGTATTGCCGCAGTCGATTGACCTGCTCGGGCGTTCTCTGCTCCGCCGGGGTTGCCAGAGCAGGCGTCAGGGAAGCCAAAGAGGTCTCTGACGCGAGTTCACTGATTTCGTCGGCCGCGAGACGACGGTCGAAGAGTTGAACTTCATCGATCTTTCCCTGAAAGGGGGCGGAAGAACGACGCTGTCCGATATGAAACGGAGTTTCGGTGATCAGTGTGCCTGCGAGCCGGTTGTTGTTCGTGACATCGTAGGGGACGGACACTCCATCGACGTAGATCGTCATGCCATTCGCGTCGCGTGAGCCATCATAGGTGACGGCAATGTGATGCCAGGCATTCAGCGGAATCGGTTCTTTTGTGATGACCTTGAATCCTTTGTCCGGCCAGTGATGGACGAAGTGACTCGCAACTTTTCCTCCCTCGAGAATCAGGTCGTACCCACGGAAGCCATTCGCTTCATCGATGCGGGACAGGACAGTGGTCGGGTCTTTCGAGGTCGGCCAGACCCAGGCAGAGAGCGTGAAAGACTGATCTCCTTCAAACCGGCCCACGTCACCGGCGACGACTTTCGTCTTCCCGTCAAACTCCAGTCCGTTGCCGAACCGCCCACGGACCTGTTTCGCCTCTCCCTGAATTTCACCCGGCGCCGCAGGGGCCAGGCTGTTCGAAACGGTCGTTCCGCTCAGTTCATCCAATAGAAATGAGGCCACCAGACCGGTGGGGAACGCTGCGGACTTCTGTTCCGTGGTGAGCGATCGTTCCCAGTCTGCCAGTTCGGAATCCACCTCCAGTGCGCGGCGATCGATGTTCGCAGCGAGTTCCGTGAGCCGTGCGGCGTACTGCTGCTGTTCGGCCTCCTGTTGCGGGGACGGCACTTTCAGCAACGGCTCTGCCATCGGGATCGGGCGGTTGTAGCCGACACCCCGATCCGGAACATTATTGAAGTACGCGGAAAACTGGTAATACTCGCGCTGGGAGATGGGATCGAACTTGTGATCATGACAACGGGCACACTGCATCGACAGTCCCAGAAACACCGTCGCTGTCGTGTGGACCCGATCCGCGACATACTCCAGGTGATATTCTTCTTCGACGATTCCCCCTTCGGTCGTCAGCACATGATTCCGGTTGAATCCGGTCGCCACTTTCTGTGAACGGCTGGCCTCGGGCAGCAGGTCTCCGGCCAGCTGTTCCGTCAGAAACTGATCGTAGGGCATTCCGCGTGAGAACGAATCAATCAGCCAGTCGCGCCAGGGCCACATGGTGCGGACTTCATCGTTGTTGTACCCGTTCGTGTCGGCATAGCGGGCAGCATCGAGCCATTGCATCGCCATCCGCTCGGCATGGCGTGTGGAGTTCAATAACCGGTCGACGACCCGTTCTTCCGCACCGGGCTGTTGATCCTGCAGGAACTTCTGAATCTCTTCAGGAGTCGGCGGCAGTCCTGTCAGATCGAGAGTGACGCGCCGCAGCCAGGTGACAGGATCGGCCGGGGGAGAAGGATGAAGTCCTCGCTCTTCCAGTCTCTTGAGAATGAAGCGGTCCAGACCGTTTCTCGGCCAGTCCGCTTGCGTGACGGCCGGCAACTCCGGTCGAACGGGTGCTTGAAACGCCCAGTGTCCGGAGTACTCTGCTCCGTCCGCGATCCACCGTTTCAGGAGTTCGACCTGTGCCCGGGACAGCGGCTTTTGTGTCTCCGCGGGAGGCATGACGAGACTCTCGTCGGTCGATTCAATCCGGTGGAGCAGACTGCTTCGTTCCGGTTTCCCCGGGACGATGGCCGTGTCTCCACTTTCCAGCAGAGAAATCGCCGCGTCACGCTGATCGAGTCGCAAGCCGGCCTCACGAGACCCGCTGTCGGGACCATGACAGTTCCAGCAGTGATTCGACAGAATCGGTTGAATGTCGCGGGCGAAATCGATTGCTGCCGGTTCATTGGCCCGGGCATCTGCCGGAACTCCGAAGAGAGCAACGGCGAGAACAGGGGAGAGCAGAACGGAGAGGGCAATTCCACTGACAGGGCCCACGGAACGCATCCGGATTCGAAATCGTTTCTCTGCCGTCATGAATGACCCGCCTTCACAGAGTAAATCTGGCGCACATCTGGCATGTCGTACGACGCAGCAGTTCATCGGTGAACCGGCGTGAAGAATATATCATATTCATTCGGACGCATGTATGAAGTCCGATTGGTCTCCATTCTCCGGGATTTCGGAATTCGCCACTCAGACAGGGGGATCAAACCGACCTGGCAGATCCTCCGTGATTCCTCAGTGGCGCCGTGACTTCCACCGTGACGTCCATGGTGACGTCATCGTGACTTCGTGGTGGAATCTCGGTCCGGAAACTCTGAACCGGTCTATTCGTTCATCGAGAACAGAGGAGGATGTGACGGCCATCCGGCTGCGATCCGTTGGGACAATGTCGACCAGTGTGGCACGCCGCTGACCGCATCCGGAGCTTCCACGCTGGCTCCGCCGGTGGCGACGGCAGAGCGCATCATCTGCTCTGGAGTGTCTCCCCGAACGAGTCCTGCCAGGAAACCTGCGATCGTGCAGTCTCCGGATCCGGTCGTTCCCACCACGTGTGCCTGATAGCAGGGAGTGTAGAGTTCGAGTCCCCGCCAGATTGATGTTCCGTCCGGCACGGCGCGTCCCAGGGAGCGCAGGCGAGCCTCATCGGTCGTGCTTTTCAGATAGAGTCCCTGATCTCCCAGCTTGATGACAACGACTGCCGCTCCCAATTCCAGGCACTGGCTCGCCAGTTTCTGAAGCAAGGGGCGATCGACATGCTTTCGGGCAACGAACCCACCGTCCGCCTCAGCACGTTCGTAAACCGGACGGTTCAGCATGAAGAGCAGTTCATCCACGCTGGGGCAGAAGAAGTCGACGTGCGGCAGGACATTCGCGAAGACCGCTTTCCAGTCGACTCGTCCGGTTTCGGAATGCGGGTCGACCATGCAGAGATCGAGCGACACCGTCAGTCCGTGTTCACGCACCTGCTTCAACAACTCGACGAGCTCTTTCCCGTCATCCTCACGGATTGTCCGCATCAATGGGGGATAGCCGAAGTGGAACAGGTCTGCTCCCGCGAGTGATTCCGGCTTCACGTCCGCGGCGGCGAAGGTGTCGTTCGCACCGGGACAATGGAGAAACGTCCGGTCGATTCCCGGGGGATTGATCACGATGGAATAGCTGGTCGTTTCGTTCGGGACGCGGACCATGCCGTCGGCGAGTTCCGGGGATTGCAGTCGAAACTGCCGGAGAATTTCATCACCGAACAGGTCTTCTCCGATCTTGCCGACCAGCCGCACGGATGCCCCCAGCCGATGCAGCGCCAGGCCGGTATTCGAGACCGCTCCCCCTGTGGAACGGACGGCGGGGCCGACATGAATCAGATGTCCTGGCCGAATCTCCGGAGATTCCCCATCGCTTCGTTTCGAGAAGGTGGGAATCACATCCAGACAGACATGCCCGGCCACGACAATCCGTTTCTGCCCCTGATTCATTTCATTCCTTTGGCCGTGGACGCTTCGTCAGATTGACAAGATTCCATCACGGCGGATCGGGTCTGTCAGCGATCTCAGACAACGCAATTGACGGAACGACCGTGTTCAAATGGTCCAATTCAAACCGGCCTGCACGATAGAAGATTTTCAGGGCTGCTGCGAGTCTGGCGGAACCGGTTCCGGTGATCTTCTCAGTGGTGGTGAAATCACTCCGTCCGCCAGTCGCATCAGATAAAGGGCGGTAAGCTTGGCTCGTTCGACCAGGCTGTCGAGCAGAACGAATTCGTCCGGGCTGTGGATCTTTCCGCCGCGCACTCCCAGTGTATCGAGGTTCGGAACTCCAAACGCCGCAAGACGGTTCCCGTCGCAGGAACCGCCACTGGATTCCCAGTTCAGAGCTGTTCCCAACTCCTCGCCGCAGGATTGGAACTGGTGGAATAATGCGTCGAGTTCAGGCGTTTTCAACTTGGGGGGCGTCGTAAACTGGCCATGCCGGATCGCCGTCACTCCCTGCCGTTCGGCCGTTTGCGCCAGGATCTCATCGATGGCTTTGAGGATCTCCGGTTCCTGCTCGATGGCGGTGTAACGGATGTTCAAGCGAATCACCGCTAACGCCGGGACCATGTTGCTGGGACCTCCTCCGTCGATCCGGGCGACATTTAACGTCATCTCCGGCCAGCGGCCGTTCAGACGATGCAGTTCTCCCGTGATCGTTGCGGCAGCGACGATGGCGTTCCGCCCGAGATGGAAGTCCCGTCCGGAATGGGCTGACTGTCCCCGAATGACAATTGAGAAATTTCCGGTCCCCTTTCGGGATGAGACGAGACTCCCTTGTGGAAGAGACGGCTCAAACAGGAGTCCGAGATCTGCCGTTTGTGCGGCATGTTGAAAAAGGGGTGTCGACCCGGGAGAGCCAATCTCTTCATCACTGTTGACGATGACCTGCCAGCCGAGATGTTGACGCTGTGTCTGCTGGACGAACCGTTCAAACGCATGCAGTGCGAACAGCATGACGACCAGGCCTCCCTTGGCATCGGCAACGCCGGGGCCGTGAAGCGTGTCCTGGTCCAGCAGTGACACCGATTGAAAAGCCGATTCCGGGCCATAAACCGTATCCATATGAATCGCCAGCAGCACCTGTACGGGAGCTTCTCGCCGGCGAAACGCGACGACGTTCGGCCCGAGCGGCAATGACACCCGGTGCCCGGTTTCGTCGATCTGCTCACAGACCGGAGGAAGGGACAGTGACGCTTCATCGGCGATTTCGACAAACCGCAATCGAACCAGTTCCGCCAGTTCACCCAGTCCAACCGGATTGAAGCTCCCGGAGTTCAGGTTGGCCCAGGCTTGCAGCAGATTCCGCATCGACTCCGACTGCTGGTCCAGCCAGTCGAGATACGCAGCATAGGAGGACATTCGACTCTTCCTCGCGGGCAAGAAAAATGTGTCGCAGGGATGATGACAGATTTATCGATTTCGCGACACCGGCAATTTCTGCCGGAACTTTTGCAAATCAGAGTAACTGTTGATCTGGCCACACTGTCTGGCAAATTGATTTGGTCTGGCATGGCGTGTGTTCCTGTCAGGAGTTTGTCAGAAACACTTTCAGACCCGGCACCATCGAAAGGGAACTCCGATGAAAACGATCGCCATCTTGACGGTGACTCTCGCAGGGCTGCTCTGGACCAGCCAGGCGGACGCACATGACCGGTATGGTCACATCAGAAACCAGCGGGGATTCTACGGCCCACAGATTTACGGTGGATTCGGGGATCGCCGTTACCACACGCACTGGCACAACACCGGGCACTATGACTACGTTCCCGGTGGTTCTGTCCGACATTTCAATCACTGGCATACCGTTCCCGGCGGCTATTACTGGCACGATACCAGCCATCCCCACTTTCATCGCGGGCATCGCCACCACCGGTAAACGTCAACGCATTTGAGCCGACGACTGGAACGACCAGCGTCGGTTTTTTGTGGGAGTGGTCAGGTTGAGGAGTTCGCGATGTGTTCCGGGGACTCACCAGCCGTAGACCGGCCGGCCTGTACTGCTTTGCAGCACGGATGTTGTGAGCTGCGGTGGTTTCAAACCGCTGTGATCCGGGAGTTTCGGAAATTCGGATTGGACGGAAGAAATCGAATCATCATTCAAGTTCAGTCGTGACGATACGAAGAGGTGTACCGTCAGGTGACTGACGGCGGCTGCGCTCGAAATCCGTGGTGATCTGACTGAATACGGTCAGTGGGAACGGACGGGAGCAGCAGACAGACCAGATTCCCCGCCACGGCTCAGGCTGACCGTCGTCCCGGAAAGTCAATGGCTTCCGGTTCCGATCCGGGAGGTTCTCTCCGGGGCATGATCAGACTCCATTGAGATCGTAGAGACAGATGACTGACGGCGCATTCCATCCAGAAAAGCAGCCCGGTCTCGGACGATGTCTGGCGACCGCGCTGCTGATTGGTCTCTGCTTCACGCTGACCAGTCCCTTCAGTCAGGCGCAAGGTCCTTCTTCCGCGCGTCTCGGAACTCATCCTGCCGCTCAACGTCCCGGCGTGATCGACTCGAGTCGTCCGGTGGGAGGAAAGCCGGTCTATACGATCGTCGGTGCGGTTCAGCGTTCCGGAGCCTATGAATCCACGGAATCGTCGCTCCTGTTGCATCAGCTTGTCGAAGCCGCCGGGGGACTGACTTCGAATGCCAATCCGGTCCTGCGAGTGGTTCGAGCGGGCCAGTTGCGGTTTCAGGTGTATTACGATGCCCAGCAGCCGTCTCCGGAAAATCGATTGCTCCCGGGAGACATCATCATCGCGGTCTCCGCTCCGGAAACGACTCAACCGGCGACGGTTCCTGTGGCCTGTCTCGGGCTGATGGACTGGCCGGTGGTGCTTCCGCTGGATCCTTCGATTCAGACGATTCAGGAACTCTCCGCCCGCCTGCTGCAGTCTCCGGAAGTCGTCCGGAACGCGCGTGTCATCAGCCCGACCGGGGAATTCCAGACACGTCTCGTGGCCGGTTCCGTGATTCTGTTTCCACCGGCGATGATCGATCGGCTTCCGCTTCAGCAGCCTGGAGCATTGCCGCCGCTGCTGGAATTGAAACCGAAGTCGGAGCCCACTGCGGTCCAGCCTGCCGCTCCGTCCGCTGTCTCGCATGATGTTCCTGCAGCGACACAGGTGTCTGCCAATCTGCCTGTTCAGTCCCCTCCAGTGCAGCGTTCTACATCCACCGTCGCGCCGATGTCTCTGCAGGCGCCGGCTCTGGAAGACCCGGCGGTCGCGACACCGCTGCTGGAACTGGGACCGGTTCCTGATCTGCCTGTTCCCACAATTCAGGCACAGACACCGGTCCAGCCTGCCGCCGAGAGTCCGGCCGTTTCTGATCGTGACGTTCCGCTGGCATACGATTCCGGTGCGCCGGCACAGCACCAGTCGACGGCTCCGTACCTGGCCGGGGCTGCGCAGGCGGTAGTCACTTCATCTCTGTCGACATTGAACGGCGTCCGCGAGAACACCGGCCTGATTTTCACCGAGTCCGTCAACCCTTTGTTTGAGACTCGACCCCCATCAAATTCAGAACTGACAGGTCCTCTCAGGACCGCAGTCGTTCCGGGACACTGGGGGGCCAGAGAGGTCATGACATTGTCTCCGGATTCCGCGTTCACGCTGGACCAGACCAATACCATTCAGCCCGTGGCCGGCATTGGTTCTGCCAGTGCGGAACCAGGGGCACTCCCCGTTCAGTCCGCGTTGAAACCGGCCAGAAAGTCCCGGTCACTGGCATCAGTGGTGCTGGGGATCACCCTCTTCCTGTCCGGGGCAATTGGAATTGCATTCTACCTCGCACAACGCCGTCTGCCGGGTGAAGAATCTGCTGAAGACGAAACATCCGCATCCGCAGAAAGAGCTGCTGCTGCGACGACTCAAGATGCCGGGACACAGACCGCACCGGTGTCGCATTCCGGGAATGTCGCGGTTGAAGAGATCCTGCAGCGCAAACTCACCATGGTCGAAGTGCCTGTCGACGTTCCCGGGCATTGGCCGCTTCAGGGACACGCGATCGGACACCGCCGGTTGATTGTGAATACCGCGCATCCGACTGTTGCAGGCCCGCATTTCCCGGTCAGTGCCGCGTCAAAGCGGTCGTCCAGATCCTCCACGTCGGCACAAGCCGATGAACGGAAACTCCGCCAGGAACTCAGGAGTGCCGTCGCTTCCCTGCGAATTGATCAACCTGATGAATCGTTCACTGCACCGGCATCATCAGAACGTGCTTCCATTCCCGCCAGGCCACAGACGGTCCCGGTCCCGCCGGTCATGACCGGCACTGCGGATGATCCTCAGGCAGCACTTCACACCGGAACGATTCCTGTTCCTCACATCGTGGTTTCCGCTCCCCTTGCTCACGCAGAGCCGGACAGTCAGGAATACGACATTGTGGAACCGGAACTTTCATTTCCAACCGCGAAGAGCCCCCTTGAACGCGCTCTGCGGACCCTTGCTTCGGAGAAACGTGGATGACGGCTGCTCTCGATCTCGCCAGTGGTGAATTCCGTTCGCTGCGACGTGAGGGTCAACGCCTGATTGCCCGTCGGTTGACCGCCGCATACACCATCCTCGAAGACACCGTCTCGACCCGGCGTCTGCTCGACAATGGAAAGTTCCCCTATTCTCAGGTCTCCGATTCCCTGATTGTGGTGGGGAATGCCGCGGAAGAAGTCTCAAGACTGCTTTCGAAGCCGTTGATTCCATTGCTGAATCATGGGGAAATCGATGAGCAGGATCCCGTCAGCCGTCAGGTGTGCGCCTGGATGATCGATCTGCTGCTGCCACTGACGAACCAGCCGAATGCGCTCTGTCTGATGACCTGCCCGCGCGGAGATTCCCAGGAGCAGGCATCCGACAACTGGACGGCGCAGTTTCTCGAGCACATCGTTCAGTTGCAGGGATATGACACGATGATCATGCCCCCGGCAACCCCCCTGGCGCTGTCGGAACTGGAAGAGACCGGATTCACCGGTGTCGGGCTGGTGTTCGGTGCCGAGATGATTTCGTTCAGTCTCCTGCACCATTCCCGCCCGATCGTGGAAGTCCGTTTCAAAAAGGGGTACTCCGAACTCCTGGAACGGTACTGTCAGACGCATCAGAAACTGCGCTGGGATTCCGCAGGCAATTCGTATCTGGATCTCGAAGGGATCGAATCCTGGATGGCCAGCGGTGAGATGTCGTTCTCCAGTCCGTCGTCGGCAGGAGAAAGCTGGCTGCGCGACGCCTGTACCGAGTTACTGCTGTCTGCCTGGTTTTCCTTCAAACGGAAAATCCTGAATTGCCATGAGTCCTATCTGAACGCGGCCCTGCCGATTGCGATCTCCGGGATGCCGGCCATGATTCCGGGCTTTCAAGAGGTCGTGCGGGAGTCACTGCTTCTCAGCGGAGTGCCGATTCGCCCATCCGTCATCCGGTCAGCGGCGTTCGAGCCATTTTCCGTTGCCCGGGGCCTCTATCTGCAGGGAGAACTCCAGGCCGGTTCTCCATTCCCTGCACGGTTTGAAGTGGACGCCGCTTAACCGATCACGCACTTGTCTGTGATCGTGGTGAACGGATCTTCTTCGATGAACCGTGGGCATCCCGTCAGAGGGATTGCCCATTCGAACCGGCCGCTACGTCTCTCTGGTTTCCACTACTCGCCACTGGTGGCGGCTGACTTCTCGAGCAGAACGACGACTTCTGCGCTGATGGCTTCCTGTCGGCCAATGGGACCGACCAGCTCTCCCGTCTTCGCCTTGATGTTGACCTGCGTCACGCCGACCTGCAGCAGTTGGGCGACCCGGTCCCGGATCTCCTGCTTTCGGGCAGCCAGTTTTGGACGCTGAGCGAACAGAATGCAGTCCGCATTCACAATGCGCCAGCCGGAACTGAAGACCTTCTCCAGGACGTGAGCGAGCAGCGTGGAGGAATCCGCTCCCTGGTATTGGGGGTCGGTATCCGGAAACCAGTCTCCGATATCTCCCCAGCCGAGCGCACCGAGAATGGCGTCGGTCAGCGCATGCAGCAGGACATCTCCGTCACTGTGCGCAACGAAACCCTTGTCGTGAGGAATGGGAACTCCCCCCAGAATCAGGGAGAGCCCTGCCTGAAGGCGGTGAGTGTCGTGACCGATGCCGACGCGGTGGTGCATGGTTGTTGAAGGGTGAAGGGTGAAGGGTGAAGGGTGAAGGGTGAAGGGTGAAGGGTGAAGGGTGAAGGGTGAAGGGTGAAGGGTGAAGGGTGAAGGGTGAAGGGT
>Ga0182736_1000570_pt1 | contig 52946 bp, 40 predicted proteins | sample eDN5th30CKraftBY_FD_128882 | JGI IMG/M metagenome (GOLD analysis project Ga0182736, IMG submission 128882) | Enriched backyard soil microbial communities from Emeryville, California, USA - eDNA 5th pass 30_C Kraft BY (version 2) (version 2) | ecosystem: Environmental > Terrestrial > Soil >... | reverse complement strand
ACTATGTCTACGAAACCATGACCGACGACATGGACATCAATTGCGGCGATGTGCTCGACGGCGTCTCGCTCGAGGACAAGGGCCGGGAAATCCTCGACAAGGTGCTCAAGGTCGCCTCCGGCGCGCGCACCAAGTCGGAAGATCTCGGCTACGGCGAACTCGAATTCGTGCCCTGGCAGATCGGCGCAACGATGTAGAACTTCGCTCGACGGGCGTCCCTCAGACCCGTTCGAAGATTGCCGCGATGCCCTGCCCGCCGCCAATGCACATGGTCACCAGCGCCCGCTTTTGCTGCGTACGCGCCAGCTCGTAAACGGCCTTCACCGTGTTGATGGCGCCGGTCGCGCCGACCGGATGGCCGAGCGAGATGCCGCTGCCGTTCGGATTGACCTTGGCCGGATCGAACTTCAGTTCGCGCGCCACCGCGCAGGCCTGCGCGGCGAAGGCCTCGTTGGACTCGATAACATCGATGTCGTCGATGGCGATGCCCGCCTTTTTCATCGCAAGCCTGGTCGCAGGAATCGGCCCGAGCCCCATGAACAGCGGCTCGACGCCGGCGTGCGCGTAAGTGACCATGCGCGCCATCGGCTTGAGACCCAGCCGCTTGACCGCCGCTTCGCTCGCCAGCACCACGGCAGCCGCGCCGTCATTGATGCCGGAGGCATTGCCGGCGGTGACGCTGCCGCCGTCGCGCTTGAACACCGGGCGCAGGTTACCGAAATCGTCGGCCACCGCATCGTGCCGCGTATGCTCGTCGGTATCGAACACCTCAGCGCCCTTGCGGCCCTTGATCTCGATGCCGAGGATCTGGTCCTTGAAGTATCCGGATCGCGTCGCGTGCGAGGCGCGCCGATGGCTCTCCAAAGCCAGTGCATCCTGATCTTCACGCGAAATCTTGTGACGCTCGGCGACGTTTTCCGCCGTTACGCCCATCAGCACACGATTGAACGGATCGTTGAGCGCGCCATCCAGAATGTCGATGAGCGGCGCATTGCCCATGCGCGTGCCCCAGCGCACCGAGGTGGCGAAGAACGGCGCCTGCGACATGCTCTCTGCGCCGCCGGCAATGGCGATATCGCAGTCGCCGAGGCGGATGCTCTGCGCGGCCGAAACCACCGCCTGCAGACCCGAGCCGCACAGACGATTGACGGTCAGCGCCGGCGTCTCCACCGGAAGACCGGCCTCGATGGCGGCGACACGCGAAATATACATATCGCGCGGGCCGGTATGCAGCACTTGGCCGAAAACGACATGGCCGACTTCTGCCGCCGCCACGCCGGAGCGGCGCAAAGCTTCCGCTGTGACCTTGGCGGCAAGATCGGTGGCCGGCACGCCCTTGAGACTGCCGCCGAATGTGCCGATCGCGGTGCGCACGCCGGACACGACATAGACTTCGTTCATCGTCTTCTCTCCAATTTTTCAGTCGCGCAGGCGTTGGCCGCCCTACCGTCTAGAAGCAAGCGTCCGGAAACATCGCCGCCATGTTGTTGCCCGAACGCACCAAAGCGAATTGCTGCTGCGTCTTCGGCAACTCGGTCGCGAAAAAATAGCGACAGGCGTGGCGGCGCCCGGCCCGTATCGCCGCATCCGCCGTCGCGGTGCATGCCTGGTCGAGCCAGAGCCAGGCAACGACAACGTGACCGAAGGCAGACAGGAACGCGGCTGCATTATACAGCGCCGCGTCGGCCGGCACGCCGCGCAACACGACGACGGTGTCGTTGACGTCGGCCCAGGCGGTTCGCAGCGCGGCGCATTCGGCGGCGAGATCATCGCCGCAGGCAGCGATTGTCGCTTCGATGCGTTCGCCCAGCAGCACCAGCGCTTCGCCATTGCCGCGCAAAATCTTGCGGCCGACGAGATCGTTCGCCTGAATGCCGTGGGTGCCCTCGTGAATCGGGTTGAGCCGGTTGTCGCGATAGACCTGCTCGACATCGAAGTCGCGCGTATAGCCGTAACCGCCGTGAACCTGGATCGCGAGATCGTTGGCGACGAGGCCGAACTCGGCCGGCCAGCTCTTGCCGATCGGCGTCAGCAGGCCGAGCAACTGGGCGGCGGTGTCGCGCTCGGCTTCGCTGGGCGCGGCGGCCTCTTCATCGACGAGGCGCGCGCAATACAAAACCAGCGCCAGCGCGCCTTCCGCGTAGACTTTCTGCGCCAGCAGCATGCGGCGCACATCGGCATGGACGACGATCGGCACCGGCGCCGAATCCTTGCGGGCAGCGCTGGCCCTCCCTTGCGTGCGCTCGCGGGCGTAGTCGAGCGCATGGCGGTAGCCGCGACAGGCGAGCGCGGCGGCGCCGACGCCGACGGCAATGCGCGCCTCGTTCATCATGCTGAACATGATCGCAAGCCCCTGCCCGACGTCGCCGATGCGGTAGCCGATCGCACCGGCGGCGTTGCCCGGCCGATGCCGCGTGCCTTCGCCGAAAGCGAGCAGGCAATTGGCGGTGCCGCGATAGCCCATCTTGTGGTTGAGCCCGGCGACGACGACGTCGTTGGCTTCACCGAGGCTGCCATCAGCCGCCGGCAGAAACTTCGGCACGGCGAACAGCGAAATGCCGGCGAGCCCGGCGCCGAGACGGCCGTCTTCGCCCGGCACCTTGGCGAGAACCAGATGCACGATGTTTTCGCTGGCGTCCTGATTGCCGCCGGAGATCCACATCTTGTTACCGAACAGGCGGTAACGCGGGCCGAGCAGCGGATCGGCGCCGTCGGCAACGGCGCGCGTGGTGATGTCGCCGAGCGACGAGCCGGCCTGCGGCTCCGACAGGCACATCGTGCCGAACCAGCGGCCCTCGATCTGGGGCCGCGCCAGGACATCGATCTGCGCCGGCGTGCCGAAGACGGTGAGCAGGCGCGCATTGGCCACCGTCAGCATCGGATAGGCCGCGGTCGCGATATTGGCCGCCATGGTCATCGCCGTGGAAGCCGTGTGAATGATCGTCGGAATCTGCGCGCCGCCGAGTTTCTCGTCGAACGAAGCCGCGAACAGCCCGGCCTCGGCATAAGCGCGCAGCGCGTCGGCAATCTCCGGCAGCACGCGTACCGCTTCATCGTCGAGCGAGGGCTCGACGCGGTCGGACAGTTTGTAATGCGGCGCGAAGTGCTCGTCGGCGAGCCGCGCGCTCAGGTCGAGCACCGCGTCGAAAGTCTCGCGGCTGTGCTCGGCAAAGCGCTCATGCGCCGTCAGAGCGTCGGCGGCGAGCCAGTCATAGACAAGAAAATCGAGGGTCGCGCGATCGATATACGCCATCAGATCACCGAGGAGCCGCCATCAACGATGAGGATCTGGCCGGTGACATGCGCCGATGCATCGGAGGCGAACAGTAACGTGGCGCCCTTGAGGTCCTGGTCGCCGCCGAGCTGGCCGCGCGGTGTGCGCGCGATGAGATCCTGCTCGAACGTCCCGAGCACGCCCTTGGTCATCTTCGATGGAAAGTAGCCGGGCGCGATGGCGTTGACGGTGATGCCGTAACCGCCCCATTCGGCCGCCAGCGCGCGCGTCATGTTGACGACGCCGCCCTTGGTCGTGTTGTAGGCGATGGTTCCCGGCATGCGCGGCGGGTGACCTTTGAAGCCCTCGATCGAGGCGATGTTGACGATGCGGCCCTTGCCGGCCGGGATCATCGCCTTCTTGGCCGCCGCCTGCGCCAGCAGGAACGGCGCGGTGAGATTGAGCGCAACCACCTTGTCCCACGCCTCGCGCGGATGGTCCTCTGCCGGCGCACCCCAGGTGGTTCCGGCATTGTTGACCAGAATGTCGAGCCGGCCGTGTCGCGCCAGGATTTCATCGACGACCGATGCAGGCGCATCGCCCTGGCCGAGATCGACAGCGATCGCGGAGGCCTTGATGCCCATCTGCACCAGATGCGCGACGGCGGCGTCAAGTTCGTCCTGCTTGCGGGCGGTGAGCACCACGGCGGCGCCGAATTCGCCCAGCGCCTCGGCCATCTGCAAACCGAGACCGCGTGAGCCGCCGGTCACGAGAGCAACACGGCCGAACAGATCGAACAACGCTTTAAGCCCACTCATGCGGCACCCGGTGTCTTGTCACAATCGGCAAAGTTTCGGCCGCTCTGCGCGAGCTCCCCAAGCAAGGGGGCCGGCGCCCAGTTGTCGTCGTACTTCGCGTGCAGCGCCAACACCGCATCGTGAATGCGCCCGATGCCGACGCTGTCGGCCCAGGCCATCGGCCCGCCGCGCGCCGCGGGGAACCCCATGCCGTAGACGTAGCAAAGGTCGATATCGCTTGCGCGCTCGACGATGCCTTCGCCGAGCAGCCGCGCGCCTTCGTTGACCAGTGCATAGAGCGTGCGCGCGAGAATCTCGTCGTCACCGATGGCGCGGCGCGTAATGCCGAGGCGCTTGGATTCCTCGGCGATCATCGTCTCGACTTCCGGATCGGGCTCGGCCGAGCGCGGGCCCGATGGATAGCGGTACCAGCCGGCGCCGGTTTTGCTGCCGAGGCGGCCACGCTCGTAGAGCAGATCGGCGAGACGCGAATAGCGCATGTTCGCCGGCCAGTTCTTCAATTGCCGTTGGCGCACGAACCAGGCGACGTCCTGCCCGGCCATGTCGAGCATCGCGCAAGGCCCCATGGCGAGACCGAAGCCGGTGAGCATGCGGTCGATATCCTGTGGCAGAGCACCCTCCTCCATCAGAAGATCGACCTGACGGAGATACGGATACAGCATGCGGTTGGCGCAGAAGCCATCGCATACGCCGACCGTGACACCGACCTTTCCGATGCGTTTGGCGAGCGCGATCACCGTGGCCAACACCGAAGCGTCCGTTTTTACGCCGCGCACGATTTCGAGCAGGCGCATGACATGCGCCGGGCTGAAGAAGTGCAGGCCGACAACATCCTGAGGACGCTTGGTCACGGCGGCGATGGCATCGACATCGAGAGCGGAGGTGTTGGTGGCGAGGATGGCACCGGGCTTGGCAATGCGATCGAGACGCGTGAAGATGTCGCTCTTCACGCCCATATCTTCAAAGACGGCTTCGACGATGAGATCGGCCTGGCCCAGTGCCGAAAGGTCCGTCGCGCCGGCGATGCGATCCTGACGCGCCGTCAACTCGGCTTCCGGCAAGGAGCCTTTTGCGCGGGCGCGATAGTAGACTTCGCGAATGCGCGCCAGTCCCTTCGCCAGCGCAGCCTCGTCGCGCTCGACGAGCGTCGCGGCAAAGCCGGCATTGGCGAAAACCATGGCAATGCCGCTGCCCATGGTGCCGGCGCCGATGACGCCGACACTCTCGATGGGACGCAGCGGCGTCTTTGCATCGACACCGGCGACGCGCGAGGCCGCTTGTTCAGCCTGTTTCAGATAAGCCGCAGCATCCCACCCGGAAGTCATCCGTCTCGTCTCCCAAAATCCAGATTCAGCCAATAGGCCGCCGTCACGTCCAGAGTTTCGCGTCCTTGCCGAGTTCGATGCGCGCGATCTGATCCATGTGGACTTCGTCCGGACCGTCGGCGAGACGCAGGGTGCGCGCCAGCGACCAGGCTGCAGCGAGACCGAAATCGCTGCTGACGCCACCGCCGCCATGCACCTGGATGGCGCGGTCGAGCACGGCTTGCGCCATGCGCGGCGCAACGACCTTGATCATTGCAATCTCGGCACGCGCGGCCTTGTTGCCGACCGTGTCCATCATGTGGGCCGCCTTCAACGTGAGCAGACGCGCCTGATCTATTTCCATACGGCTGAGCGCAACCGCCTCGCGCAACATGCCGTGCGACGCCATCGGCTTGCCGAACACATGACGGCTGTTGGCGCGCGCGACCATCGATTCCAGCGCCCGTTCCGCGAGACCGATGGCGCGCATGCAGTGATGGATGCGGCCGGGACCAAGGCGGCCCTGCGCGATCTCGAAGCCGCGGCCTTCGCCGAGCAGCATGTTGGATACCGGCACGCGCACGTTCTCGAAGTTGACTTCCATGTGGCCGTGCGGCGCGTGGCCGTAACCGAACACGCTGAGCGGGCGCACCACGGTCACGCCGGGCGCGTCCATCGGCACCAGGATCATGGACTGCTGCCGATAGGTCTCCGCCGACGGGTCGGACTTGCCCATGAAGATGAGAATTTTACAGCGGCGGTCGCCCGCGCCCGAGGTCCACCATTTGCGGCCATTGATGACGTAATGATCGCCATCGCGCTTGATGCTGGACTGGATGTTGCGCGCATCGGAAGAAGCAACGTCCGGCTCCGTCATGGCGAAGCCGGAGCGGATCTCGCCGGCGAGCAGCGGCTCAAGCCATTGCTTCTTCTGCGCCTCGGTGCCGTAGCGCACCAGCACTTCCATATTGCCCGTGTCGGGCGCCGAGCAGTTGAAGACCTCCGCGGCAATGGGCGAGCGGCCCATGATTTCGCACAACGGCGCGTACTCGACATTGGTCAGGCCGGCGCCGAGCTCGCTTTCGGGGAGGAACAGGTTCCATAGCCCCGCCTTGCGGGCCTCGGCCTTCAGCTCTTCCAGGATCGGCGGCGTTGCCCACGGGTCGGCCAGCGCGGCATGTTGCTCGTCATAGACGCGCTCGTTGGGATAAACGAACTGGTCCATGAAGGCCTGGCATCGGGCGATCAAGTCCTTGGTCTTTTGGGAATATTCGAAGTCCATAACGCCCCCTGCCCTTGCCTTTCGTCTTGGCTGGAGTGTACATTTTCTGTCCGACAGTTCAACAGTCCATTCATCGGACAGGAATGGCAGCATCCCGGGCTCGGCCCGGGATAAAGAGGGCCTAGGGTAATGACGCCCGAAGTTAGCGAAATTCGAAGCGGACACGAGTTCGATAGCGGCCGCCTCGCGGATTATTTGGCGCGCCATCTCGACGGCTTTGCCGGGCCCCTCTCCGTTCGACAGTTCAAGGGCGGCCAGTCCAATCCGACCTTCCTCGTCGAGACCGGCAATGGCCGCCATTATGTCCTGCGGAAGAAGCCGCCCGGTCAATTGCTGCCCTCGGCGCACATGATCGAACGGGAATACCGGGTCATGCACGCGCTTGAAGGGACCGGTGTCCCCATCATCCGTACCCATTTGCTGTGCGAAGATGCCTCCATCATCGGCACGCCCTTTTACCTGATGGATTTCGCCGAGGGCCGCGTCTTCCGCGACCCCGCCCTGCCGGATATGGCCCCGGCCGAGCGCAGCGCGATTTACGCCGCCATGGGCGAAGTCATGGCCAAGCTGCACGCGGTGGATTGGCGTGCCGTCGGGCTCGACACTTTCGGTAAGCCGACCGGCTATGTCACCCGGCAGATCGCTCTCTGGACACGGCAGTACGAGGCGGCCAAGACCCACGAGATCCTCGCCTTCGACGAACTGATCCGCTGGCTGCCAGCCAACATGCCGGCAAACGAGACCACCGCCATCGCGCATGGCGATTTCCGCCTCGAAAACCTGATCTACCATCCGACCGAGCCGCGCGTGCTCGGTGTTCTCGATTGGGAACTAGCGACGCTCGGCCATCCGCTGGCCGACGTCGCCTATAACTGCATGATCTGGCATCTTGATCCGTCGACGCCCAATCTCGGCGGCCTTGCCGGCCGCGACCTTGGGGCACTCGGTATTCCAACGGAGGCCGAGTATCTCGCCGGCTATGCCAAAGCCGCGGGCGTCAAGGAAATCGAGAACTATTCGTTCTTCCTCGCCTTCGCCTTCTTCCGTTTCGCTTCCATCGCCCAGGGCGTCTATGCCCGCGCGCTGGCCGGCAATGCGAGCGCGCCGAACGCGCTGCAGGTCGGACTTCTCGCCGCCCCTCTTGCGGAGCTGGGCTGGAAGGCGGCACAAGGCCGGCTTTCGAACTGACACGCACCGACAAAAAAAGAGCGGCCGGGGTCGCCCCCGGCCGCTTGGCGTTTGTCGTTAAATGATAACGCTTAGTTCGTGGCCATCTTGCAGGTTACGGCCGGAGCAACATCCTGCGCGCTGACGGTGGTCTTGATCACCGGACGCAGTTGACCGTCAACCGCCTCCACCACGCCGAAGTAGTTCGGCTTGAGCAACTGGTGATCGTCCTTGCGGACAGTCAGCTTGCCCATGATGGTGTCGAAAGAGCCACCCGACATCGCCTTGGCGACGTCCGCCGGCTTGACGCTCTTGGCCGCCGCCACCGCCTGGAAGATGACCTGCATGCCCAGATAGGTCTCGCCTTCGAAATTGGTCGGCGGAACCTTGTACTTGGCGACCCAGGCATCGACGAACGCCTTGTTCTCCGGCGTATCGAGGGTCGAGGAGTAGTTGATGATGCCGTAGACGCCCTTGGCGGCTTCGCCCAGGGTTTTCACGGTGCCGTCGGTGGTGAAGCTTACACCCGCCACGGTGATGGCGTCGGTCAGCCCGAACTGTTTCGACTGCTGGGCGAAGTTGACCGCATCGCGGCCCGCCAGCACGACCCACACGCCTTCGGCGCCGCTCTTCTTGACCTGCTCGATGTAGGGCGCGAAGTCATTGATGTTCGCCGGCGTGTAAAACTCGCCGACCAGGGTGCCGTTCGCAGCTTTCACCGCTTCGCCGAACAGCTTGCCGGAACCGCGACCCCAGGCGATGTCGGCGGCGACGACGGCCCACTTCTTTTCCTTCCGCTGCGACAGCCACGGCTTAACGGTCGCCGCATCCATCGCCGACTGCGTGTTGACGCGGAACACGCCCGGCACGCAATTCGCGCCGGTGAGTTCGTCGGCCTTGTTGATGGTCGACACGTAGATCGCCCCCCAGCGCTCCATCAGCGGCGCGATGGCGAGACCTTCGCCCGAGGCGATCAGCCCGGTCAGGATCGGATAGCCTTCCGACACCAGCTTTTCGGCCTGGCGGCGGGCCAGCTCCGGCTTGGCTTCAGTGTCGTAGGACTTGAATTCGACCTTGTGGCCGGCCACGCCGCCCTTGGCGTTGGCTTCATCGGTGGCGAAGCGCACGGCGCGCATCACTTCCTCACCGAGCGTGGCGTAGGTGCCCGACAAATCCGTCGGCACGCCGAGCTTGAGCGGGTCGGCCGCGAGCGCGGACCCGACCAGCGCAGCGCCGAACACGGCCGTGCCCAGCGTCGCAGTAAGAGCAGTCACTCCCTTTCGCATTTCCTTCCTCCTCTTGAGCCGCCGGCGGCGGCGCGTTTCGGATCGATCTAATGTCGATCACGTTCGTTCAGATGGCGATATGCCGCTCCAACTCGTCGCGGGTGACATTCTGGAGCGATCCGGACTCCGCCACGGCCCCCTTCGACAGGACGTAGAAGCGTTGGGCGACGCGGTGGATCAGACTGATGTTCTGCTCGATGAGCAGAATTCCGATGCCGTCCTCGCCGAGCTTCACCAGCAGGGCGGCGAGTTCGTCGACGATAACGGGAGCGAGTCCTTCGCTCGGCTCGTCGAGGATGAGCAAATCCGGGTTGGCCATCAGCGCCCGGCCGATGGCCAGCATCTGCTGCTGACCGCCGCTGAGCGCGAGACCGGGATTGGCGCGGCGTTCGCGCAGGATCGGAAACAGGTCCTGCACTTTCTCCAGCGACCACGGGCCCTTGCGGCCGGTCGCGGTGCCGAGCAGCAGGTTTTCCTCGACCGTCAGGTTCGGCAGAATGCCACGGCCCTGCATGACGATGGCGATGCCGTTCTGCGCCGCCGTGTAGCCGCGCAAATCCTTGATCGTCCGGCCGCGGATCTCGACCTGGCCCTGGCCGATGCGCGTCACGCCGCACAGCGTATTGACGACCGTGGTCTTGCCGACGCCGTTGCGGCCGACCAGCGCGACGCGCTCGCCGGCATCGACGTCGAAAGTGACGCCGTTGAGAATACGGGCGCGGCCGTAAAGCGCGTGAACGTCGTTGAAAGCGAGCAGCGGCATCACGCCTCCGTCCCGAGATAAGCGGCGATGACGGTCGGATCGACGCGGATTTCGGCGCAGGTGCCTTCGCTCAGCGAACGGCCCAGATGCAGCACCGTGATGCGATCGCAGATCGAGAATACCACCTGCATGTCGTGCTCGACGAGCAGCACGGTGACTTTCCAGCGGTTGGCGAGATCGCGCAGGATGCGCGCAAGGCCGAGCGATTCCTCCATCGTCAGGCCCGCCGCCGGCTCGTCGAGCAGCAGCACGGTCGGCCGGCCGACCAGCGCCAGGGCAAGATCGAGACGGCGCTGATCGCCGTAGCTGATTTCCCCGGCCGGTATGTCGGCCAATTCCGTCAACCGCAGTTCATCCATCACTTCGGCGATGTCGGCGCCGGGCACCGCCCAGGCGGCGACCAGCAATTGCTGTTCGACCGTCAGGTCGGGGAAGATGTTGGTGCGCTGGAACGAGCGCGCCATGCCACGTCGGCGCCGCTCCTGCGGCGTCAAAGCGCTGATGTCCTCGCCGTTGAGCAGCACCTTGCCGCTGCGATTGACGGCGCGCCCTGACAAAACGTCGATCAATGTCGATTTTCCGGCGCCGTTCGGGCCGATCAGGCCGCGGATCTCGCCCTGCTTGACCGCGATGTCGACATTGTCGAGCGCGGCGAAGCCGCCATAGCGCCGCGACAGCCCGATGCCTTCGATTACATTGCCGGTCATCGTCCCGTCCCCCGGCGCCACAACAAGAGAGCCAGACCGACGACGCCGCGCGGCATCGTCAAGGTGACGACGACCAGAATGCCGCCGACAATGGCGGGCCAGTACTCGGCGAACTGGCCGGCGAAATCCTTGATGTAGAAAAGCACGATGGCGCCGATCGCCGGGCCGAAGATGAACTTGGCGCCGCCGATGATCGCCATGATCAGCGCGAAGCCGGACGTGCTCCAGTGGAACATCTGCGGCGCGATGTAGCCGTTGTAGCAGGCCTGCAAAATGCCGGCGGTCGCGGCGATGAACGCGGCAATGGCATAGACCAGCGCCGGCGGCATCACCGTCGAATAGCCAAGGAAACGCGCGCGCTCTTCATTGTCGCGAATGGCGGCTGCGACTTGGCCGACACGGCTGCGCGTGAACAGCACGAGTCCAACCAGTATGAGAACGAGGATGGTCCAGGACAGCACCAGCATGAAGGCGGGGTCCTGCAGCTTGCGCGCGGAGAAGCCGAACACGCGCGCCGGCAGATCGAACGACATGCCGTCGTCGCCCTTGGCCAGCTCACGCCAACGAAACACCACTTCGTAGAAAGCCTGGCCGACCGCCAGCGTCAGCATCGCGTGAGCAACGCCGGTGATGCGCGAGATGACGAGGCCGAGGAGGAAGGCGACCGCGGTCGGCAGGACCAGCGCCGCCAGCAGCGCCAGCTCCGGAGCCACCCACTGACGGGCAACAAGCACGCCAACCGTATAGCCACCGAGACCGAAGAACGCCGCCTGCCCGAAACTGGTTCGGCCGTTCTGCAAAATCAGGAAGCCTACGCTCGTCGCCAGAAGCGCATCGAACATCGCCTGCGCTAAAAGCGACATGGCGATCTTGGTCGGCACGATCCAGGGCAGCGCCGCGCCGACCGCGAGCGCCGCAACGGCGCCAGCGATCAACATGGCATGGCTTACGGGCTTGCGCCGCGGCGTCGAAGCACGGATTTCGGTGAGCGCGGTCATGTGCGCGACCCCGCAAAACCGGTCGGCCGCCAGATCAGGATTCCGACCATGAGCATGAAGGGCAGCACCGTCGCCGCCCACGGCAGATAAACCGCGCCGAAGTTATGAATCTGTCCAATCAGCAGCGCCGCGATGAAGGCGCCGGCGAAGCTGCCCAGCCCGCCGATGACAACGACGATGAAGGAATCGATCAGGATGTAGTTTCCCATGGTCGGCGACAGCGAGAGCAGCGGCCCGGCGACGACACCGGACAGGCCCGCCAAAGCGGTGCCGAGGCCAACCACGATCAGGCTCAGGCGATCGACATTGATGCCCTGCATGCTGGTGACGCGCGCATCGGTCGAGGCGGCGCGAATATAGAGGCCGGCTCGCGTATAGCGCAGCCAGAGACTGAGCGAGACCGCGACAGCGACGCTCACCGCGATGACGAACAGGCGATAGATCGGAAACGGCGAGCCGCCGATGCTGACCGTGCCGGCGAGCAGCGGCGGCACCGGATAGGTAAGATAGGCCTTGCCCCAAACCTTGGTGACCACGGTTTCGAGGATCAGCAGAATGCCGAACGTCACCAGCACGGTGACGATATGATCGTGCTTGCGCAATGTCCTGAACACTGCGGCGTCGAGTGCGCACCCGACCAGCGCCATGGCGAAGACCGAGACCAGCAGTCCGCTCCACCAATAGCCCATGGCGGCGATGCTGAAGCCGATATAGGCGCCGATCATGAATAGCGCGCCATGCGCGAAGTTGACGACTTCGCGCAGACCGAAAATCAGCACGAGGCCGACCGCCAGCAGATAAAGCAGGCCGCCATAGACGATGCCATTGAGTATCTGGATCAGCATGGCGCCCCCCTTACCCGGCCGTGTAGCCGCCATCGACGAAGATGGTCTGGCCGGTGACGTAGCCCGCCGCGGGCGACGCCAGGAAAACGAGAACGCCGACGACATCCTCGATCTCGCCGAGCCGGCCTACGGCCGAGCGCGAACGGACCTTGTCGTAAAGTTGCGGCTGCGTGCGGATGAGTTCGCGATTGAGATCGGTGACGATGACGGTGGCACCGATGGTATTGACGGTGATGCCGTGCGGACCGAGCTCGAACGCCATGGCCGCGCCGAAATTGGCGAGCCCCGCCTTGGTGGCGCTGTAGGCCGTGCGATTGGCCATACCGCGTCCCGACAGGATCGAGCCCATATTGATGATGCGGCCGCGCTTGCGCTCGATCATCGGCCGGGCAAACGCCCGCGAGCACAGGAAGGCGCCGGTCAGATTGACGTCGAGAACGTTGCGCCATTCCTCGAGGCTCGTATCGGCCAAGGTCTTCGGCGAGGTGATGCCGGCATTGTTGAACAGGATATCGGCGCTGCCGAGTTCGTTGACGATGCGGTCGCAAGCCTGCGCCACGGCGGTCTCGTCGGTGACGTCGGCTTCGACGATAAGAGCGCGGCGGCCGGTCTTCTCGACCGCCTCGGCCGTTCCCTTCAGCTTTGCGACATTGCGGCCGATGAGGGCGAGATCGGCGCCGGCTTCCGCCAGCGCCACCGCGCCACCATGGCCGATGCCACCGCCGGCGCCGGTGACGACCGCGACCTGACCCTTCAAACTGAACAGCGCGTCGTGCTTCATGCCGTCACATCGCCATCTGGCCGCCGTCGACCGGCAAAGCGACGCCGGTGATCATGCGGGCTTCATCTGACACGAGAAACAGCGCCGCCGCGGCCACATCTTCCGGCTCCGGCATGCGCGCCAGCGGAATGGTGGCGCGGAAGCGCTTCATCGCCTCGTCGTGGTCTCCGGCCATGCCGGGCAGAAACGCTTCCAGCATCGGCGTCGCCACCACTGTCGGGCACAGCGCGTTGACGCGGATGTTCTGCGGCGCCAGCTCCAGCGCCAGCGAGCGCACCAGGCCGACGATGCCGTGCTTGGCCACGGTGTAGAGGCTGAAATTCGGCTTGGCCTTCAGGCCCTGCAGCGACGAGGTGAACAGCAGCGCCGCGCCGGCCGGATTGCGCTGGGCGCTGGCGCGCAGATGCGGCAGCGCCGCGCGCGTCATCTGCATGACGCCGAACAGGTTGACGCGCAGCACACGCTCCAGCGTCGCGTCATCGACGTCTTCGAACGGGCCGGTGAACGGTCCACCGGCATTGTTATGAACGATGTCGAGTCCGCCGAATGTTTCGACGGCAAAGGCCACGGCGCGGTCGTCCTGTTCGCTCGAAGTGTGATCGACGCGGATGAACGCGGCGTTGCTGCCGATCTCCTTGGCCACCTTCGTGCCCCGCATTTCGTCAACATCGGTGACGACGACCTTCGCGCCGTCGGCGGCAAAGCGCACCGCGACGGCGCGGCCGAGACCCGATCCCGCGCCAGTGACCAGCGCGACCTTGCCCGTAAGCCGCGTCATGCCGCGGTCTCCGCATCGCCGGCCGGAATGGTGATGTCGAGCAGCGCGGCGATGCGGCCGCGCAGATGACGGTATTGGCCCTGCAGCAAGGCATCGCCGCATTGGCACAGCGCGTCGGCGTCGGCGAGCATGCGCGACAGGATGCGATGATCGCGGGCGGTTTCAGCCGCCGCGTCTTGGACGTTCCTCACGTGGCGCCTCCTCTACAGGCGGTAGCCTTGTTGCCGCTCGTCTTTCCAACGGCGGGCTTTGTAATTGAATTCAGGCAGTTCATTCCGGGAGCAGACATTGAGCGACATCCACACATTGGTGCGCTCCTTGATCGTCGTCCGGATACGCTCGATCAAGTTCGTCTTTGTCGCATGGTCGAAGGCGGCCGCGGCGTCGGTGAAGGCGACGCGCACTTCGATCTCGGTTTTGCCATCGCCGCTGGTGTAGACGCGGCCGGCATATTCGGCGACTTCACCGAACGAGAAGACGGCGGCATCGATCGCAGACGGCCACACGTTGTTGCCGCGGATCTTCAGCATGTCGTCGAAGCGACCGATGGTGCCGCACTCGATGGCGTTCCAGGCGCGGCCGGAATTGGCGTCCTGCCATGAGATGAAGCGCGCGGCATCGCCGGTGCGGAAGCGGATAACGGGCGAGCCTTCGATCGACAGATTGGTAACGACCATTTCGCCGGTCTCGCCGGACGCGACGGGCTGCAGCGTTTCCGGATGCACGACCTCGAACAGGGTTTCCCATTCGAACAGATGCATCAGGCCGCGACCGCCTTTGGCGCCGAACACGCCGTCGGCGCAGGTCGAGGCGCCGAAGCCGGCGCATTGCGTCGAGCCATAGCCTTCCTGCAGGCGGCAGCCCCACAACGTCTCGATGCGCTCGGCCCATTCGAGCGGATAGCCTTCCGCGGCGATAAACAGAGTGCGCAGCATCGGAAAGGCCCGCTTCGGCTCAAGGCCGCGGCGCAGCAGCGCCTCGGTCAGCGTGTGCAGGTAATTTGTCGAGGCGTAGATGAAATGCACCGCGCCGATGCGTTGCATCAGGTCGATCTTGGCGTCCGTCGACAGCGTACCGCCGACATGGAACGCCGTGGCGCCGATAATGCGCAGGCCCTCGCCCGGCCCCCAGCCGCCGGTGGTCAGGCCGCCGGACGGCACGCAGTTGATAGCGATATCGCCGGGACGCAGGCCGGCCAGAAACCACGGCAGCGCGTGGTAATAGCCTTGCATGTGGACGTCGTGCTGGCTGCGGCCGTAGATCTCCTGGCCGAGGCCGGATGTGCCGCCGGTCATGTTGACCAAGGCAACGTCTTCACGCGCGACGCCGAGACGGGCACCGAACGGCGGATGCTCGGTCTGGTCGGCGAGAAAGTCCGCCTTGTTCGACAGCGGAAAGCGCGCGCGGAATTCGTCGAGCGACTTAAGCTTGTCCGGATCGATACCGCCCTGCGCCAGGCGCGCGCGATAATAGCTGCTCGTCTTGTTAAGGCGGGCAAGCTGACGGCGCAACTTGCGCAGCTGCAATTCCTCGAGCTCGGCGCGCGACAAAGTCGCGAGCCGGGCAAGCCGCGCCGAATCCACGAACGGATTGGCGGTCTCGCTGTCGAACTGCTGCGCGGTGGCGTTCATCGTCAGGCCGGCTCGAAGATGGGAAGCGTAATCTCGGGCGTCACCGATTTGAAGATGACACGAACCGGCATGTTCGCGGTCACCTTTTCCGGCTCGATGCCGACGATATTGCTGGCGATGCGCACGCCCTCGTCGAGTTCGATCAGCGCCACAACGTAGGGCACGTCCGCTGCGTAAACGTCACGCGGTACCGGATGGCGCACCACGATCCACGAGAACACGCGGCCATGGCCCTTGCTCTCGATCCAGTCATGCTCGGGCGAATTGCACTTCGGGCAGTAGAAGGTCGGCGGGAAACGCTTGTGGCCGCAATTCCGGCACGACTGGATTTTCAGCTTGCCGTCGCGGCAGGCATCCCAGAACGGGCGGGTTTCGGCGTCGACGACGGGAAGCGGCTTGGCATAGGTCATGGCTTAGTTCCTCAACACCATGGCGCTGCCGCAGGTCATAGCCCCGGCGGTGGTCAGACAGGTTTCGACATCGGACACCTGGCGTGCGCCGGCCTCGCCGCGCAGTTGCTGCACGGCCTCGATGACGTGGTTGAGCCCGTGGATGTAGCCCTCCGACAGCAGGCCGCCGGCGGTGTTGAGCGGCAGTTCGCCGCCCGGCGCGATTCGGCCGCCCTGCACGAACGGTCCGCCCTCGCCTTCCTTGCAGAAGCCGAGACCCTCGAGCTGCATGATGATGCTGTAGGTGAAGCAGTCGTAGATCTGCGCGATGTCGATGTCCTTGGGGCCCATGCCGGCGCTGCGCCACAGGTCGTCGGCGATATACTTCGCGTAATTGTGCGAATGATCGGGCCAGCGCAGCGCGTCGAACAGGTCCTCGCCTTGATTGGGGCCGCCGCCATAGGCGCCGCCGGAGATGTAGACCGGCTTGCGCTTCATGTCGCGCGCGCGTTCGGCCGACGTCACCAGCACGGCGCAGGCGCCGTCGGTCTCAAGGCAGATGTCGAGCATGCGGAACGGCTCGACGATCATGCGCGAGTTCATGTAGTCGTCCATGCTGATCGGATCGCGCTGCATGGCGCGCTCGTTCTTCTCGGCGTTCTTGCGGAAGGTCACTGCGATCTCGCCGAGCTGCTCGGCGTTGGTGCCGTATTCGATCATATGCCGCCGGCACCACATCGCCATCGCCTGCGGATAGGTGATCCAGCCGAACGGCGCGGTAAACTGCGTGATGTTGTAGGCGGCAAGATCGCGGCCACCCCCGAGACGGAAGCCGGAACGGCCGTTCATCGCGCGATAGCACAGGACCGTTTCTGCGAGACCAGCCTCGATCACCGCGGCAGCGGTGAGGACGATCATGTTGGCGGCGTTGCCGCCGCTGAGAAAATCATTGGCGTAACGCGCAGCCGGCACGCCGATTTCGGTCGCCACCGAGATGGCCGGTACCGAGTCATTGAAGTTGAAGCTGACGAAGCCGTCGATGTCGGCTGGCTTCAGTCCGGCGTCGGCGATCGCATTGATGCAGGCTTCCGACGCCAGGCTGCGCACCGTACGGCCTGACTTCTTGGAGAAGTCCGTCCAGCCGATCCCGGCGATCGCGTATTTGTCACGCAGTGCGTACATTGCAGTTTCCTTCAGTCAGCGCGCAAAGACCGGCTTGCGTTTTTCCTTGAAGGCGACGAGGCCTTCGGTGGCATCGGGCTCGGTGGTGGCATAGCGATGGACGAAATCGATCTCCTGCCGGAGCCCGGTGGCGAGATCGGTGGTCAGCGTGAGATTGGCGAGATGCTTGGCGCCGCGCAGACCGACGCGGCTCTTTTCGCCCAGCTTCTCGATCAGCGCCGTGGCGGCCGCATCAAGCTGCGCGTCAGGCACGACGTCGCCGACCAGGCCCATCTCCTTGGCCTCGGCGGCGGTGACGAGATCGCCTGTGAGCATCAACTTCTTGGCGCGCAGCATGCCGATCGCGCGCGGCAGTCGTTGCGAGCCGCCGGCGCCGGGGAGCTGGCCGAAATTCAGGTGTCCGTCGCCGATCTTCGCCGACTCCGCGGCGATGACCAGATCGCATGCCAGCAGCAGTTCGAGCCCGCCGGCGACACAGACGCCGTTGATGGCGGCGATATAGATTTTGCTCGACGCCTCGATCGCGTTGAGCATGTCGAAGAAGTCCTCGAGGAAGGCCGAGAACTTGTCCGGGTTCTTGTAGAGGTGGATGTAGCCATCAAGGTCGCCGCCGGCGGAGAAGCTGCGGCCGCGCCCGGTGACCACGACGCCGAAAATGTCCGCCCGCGCCTCGACGGTCGCCACCGCCGCCTTCAGCTCCCGGACCGTCGCCCAGTCGAGCGGATTGAGCTTGTCGGCCCGCGCCAAAGTGAGGCGCGCCCAAGACCCCTTCCATTCCAGCTCGACGTTGGCCTCCGACGGCATTTCTCTTCCCTAGACCACCACCCGGCCATTCTGGCCAACAGTCCGTTTGTCGGACAATTCAGAATAGACTATCATCTGTCATCCCGCCGTCAAGAGCGCGCGAATCGTGTCTCATGCGGCCGGACCAGCGAGGAGCGGACTTTTGCAGGAACATGAATTCAGCCGGATCGAGCGCGCGCCGGCCTATCGGCTGGTCTACGACGCGATCGAACGCGAGATTTTGTCCGGCCGGCTGCGCGTTGGCGATCCGTTGCCGGCGGAGCTGCAGCTCGCCGAGCAGTTCGGCGTCAACCGTTCGACGGTTCGCGAAGGCATCAGGCTCCTCGAACAAAGCGGCCTGGTTGAGCGCGACGGCGGCAAAAGGCCGCGTATCTCGTTGCCGCACTACCTCGATCTCGCATCATCGGCGAGCCGCGCCCTGATCCTGCACTCGGTCACCTTCCGCGAACTATGGGAGGCCTCAATGGTGCTGGAGCCCGCAATCGCCGAGAGCGCCGCACATCACGTCGATGACGCCGGGCTCGCCGAACTCTCCGAGAATATCGGCGCCATGGAAGCCAATGTTAAGCGCTTCGAAGGCGGGGCCGAGGCGGATACCGACGAATTCGTCCAACTCGACCGTGGCTTCCATGAAATTCTTGCCAAAGTCGGCGGCAACCGGGTTCTTGCCCTGGCGCACGAACCCGTGACTTCGTTGTTCATTCCGACCGGTCAGATCATTCTGCGCCGCTTGAAAACCTACCGACGCGTGCTCGACGCGCACCGGCACATTTACAATTGCCTGAAGGACAAGGACGCCACGAAAGCGCGGACCTGGATGCACAGGCACATGGACGACTTCCGCCGCGCCTACGAATTGACGGAACTGGCGTGGGATGCCCCGCTCGACGCGGTCAGTCTGGGGATGACGCAGGCAACGCCCCATCGCTGACGCAGCCGCCGCGTCAGCCGCCTTGATGAGCGAGAACAAGCAAATGGCGCATCCGGCATCCATGGAATCGACCCCGACATCGTTCAACCAGGAAGACCAGTTTCGATGGCATGTCATGACGCTCGCCGGTCGCTGGCGATGACCAATAATTGATTCACAATTCTCGGCATCGAGGCTTTGACGGCTGTGCAGGACATCGAGTTTCGCGCGCCCCTTAAGACCAGCCCGGAATTGCGAAAAGCGACGGCCGTCGTGCGCGCTGCCATCTCTCCGCTTGGAGACGATCGACATATGGCGAACGATCTTGGTGCCGCGAGCGACCTGGTGGCGTCTGGTGCCCTTGCCGCCTCGATCGCGGACGACATACTGCCGACGCTCGCTGCATAGGACGCATCCGCTCGGATGCTGTACGAAGTCGAGGCAAGTCTCGTCGATCCGGAAATCGCGACGCGAATGTCGCGCGGCAAAGGGATGACCGTCAGCGATTATCTCGATTATCTCGCGCGGCGACGCTTGATGCAGTGTTGACAGACAAAGCGTTGAGAGATTCTCGCCATAAACAGCCTCAGTAGCTTTTGGTGTCTGCCGCTCTGGCTTGTAGCCCCGTGTAGCCCCAAAGCCTTGCTTCGACGGACAGGAGTCGCGGCAGGTATGACGTCGATAATGATCCGTGGCGCAGCTCCTCGGTGTGGTTCTTCACCACTTCGATGATCTTCAGAAGACGCCCGGAAGGGCCGCCCATTCGGTCAGCACTGGCAGCTGCGCGATGACTTACTAGCGTGTCGCCCGATATCGGGGTGAACTAGCTGGCGGAGAAGGAGGGATTGCTCGTCCTTCTCCATATATCTCCAAAAAATCAATATCTTAGAGACCGCCTCACAGCGCCGCCCCGCACCACCGCAGTGCCCACCGCTTCAACTACTAAACGACCCCATCCGATCTCCAAGCTGGGGCGCCAAAAACCAATGCGGCCTACCACGAAGTGATCGGCGACGCCGCGCCGCCGATCATTCTGCGGCAGTGACACCGAACGGCGGGGCGCCGCGGCGCCGTCGTTAACAAATGCCAAATATACCGGCGCAACTTTTATCGAAGCGATTGCGGCCTGCCTTACCACAAAGCGGAACAAAGTCCGCACGTGCCGGCCCATTTAACGGCCCGGATGCCGCCTCCTCTTAAGACTCTTCGCCATAAAGAGGCGACGGCGCCCAATGTGGCGACCGACGCCCTCAACAGAGGCGTCGAATATAATGGCGTTGCGTCGCGTAACAGCGATGACGCTGGGGCTTGTCATCCTCATCGTTCTCGCCGCAGACCGGAAGATATCGCTCGCGTCGACGGCGCAGCCCGCTGTCGCCGCGCAGGCGTCGGCGGATATCCGTGCCGATGTCGCGACGGTGATCGACCTATCGCCCGAGTTTGAAGTCAAGCCGGCCGCCTTCGGCCTCATCTCACTCGCCTTGCACGATTCCCCGGTCCAGGCGGCACCATCTACTCCGGCAATCCCTGCGCCAAAAAATCCTTACGGTCTTGAAGCTTCGCTCGCACCGTCCGGCGCCTTGTGGACCAAATGGCGTACCGTGCAAGCCGACATCGATAGCGCCATGCCGGCGGTCGATCAGTGCCGCAAGAACCTTCGCCGCTGTTCGACGGCTGCGCGCCGCTTCGTCGCCATCATTCGGCAGGCCGCCCGGTCCGAAGGAATGGCCCGCTTCGCCATCGTCAACCGCAGCGTCAACGCGGCGATCGCCTATGCGAGCGACACAGAGCAGTGGCATAAGGACGACGTCTGGTCGGCTCCGATCACATCCGAGAAATCGGGCACTTTTCAAACCGGCAAAGGCGACTGCGAGGACTACGCGATCGCCAAATATGTCGCGCTGCGCGAGGCCGGCGTCGCCACCGACGATCTGCAGATTCTGGTGGTCAAGGACACCGCCGCCAAAATCGACCACGCCGCGCTCGCCGCGCGCATCGACGGCCGCTGGCTGCTGCTCGACAATCGCTGGTCGCGCCTGCTCGAGGAAAGCGAGACGGCCTTCTTCATGCCGCTGTTCGCCGTGAGCGAGGCCGGCGTGCAACGCTTCGACAACGGCCCCGAACCGGTCGCGGCACGCAAGCCCCGCCCCTCGCCGTCGCACCTGCGGCTGGCCGCCGCCAACGCGCGGTAAAGGAACCGCGCGCGGCGCGCGTTACAGCGTCACGGCAAAGTACGAGACCACCTTGAACGCCTTGAGCGCATTCCACGCCGCCGGTGGCGCCGCGATGCCCGCGGGCGCCGTATCGGCGAGCGGCGCGATCTGCCGCGTCGCCGGATCGACCATACCGGCGACCGCGCCGACGGTCTTCGTCGCCGCATCGTAAGCCAGCACGACCTGACGTCCCGTGGCCGGATCGTTGGCAATGATGCCCTTGCCGTCGGCCGTCATCTGCAGGGCCAGCAGCCACGGCGTCGCAGTACCATCCGCCTTGGCGCCGCCGAGCATCACCGGACCGCTCTTGAGCATCGCCGCCATATCCGTCGTGCCGTTGACGAAGGCGAAGCCGTTGTCGCCGGCCGGCTGGCGCGAGGCACCGTTGCCGTCGCCGAACTGCGCGGCCTTGCCAATCGGCCCGTTCGCATCCGGCCACGCCGCGCCACCATTGCTCCACAACGCATCGATCTTGGGTTCGGTGCGGTTATTGAGCCCGGCGCGCGCGATCATCGCCAGAACGGTGGCCTTGCCGGCCTCCGGTGCGAAGCCGGGAAGCGTATCGGTCACATATTGCATCCGGTCGAACTGCGAGATCGGCACAAACAGGTCGAGCGGGCCACCGGCCGGCGCGATGTTCTGCGACGGGTCGCCCGCGGCGACATTGGTGCCGGCGGGCGGATTGGCCGCGACACGGGGCGCGTTCACCACCGAGATCACCGGCGCGCCCGGCGCATTCGGCTGGAAGCTGATATTGACGACCGGCGCGCCGCCGGCGGGAAGCGCGGGATTGTACCAGCTCGTCGCATAGTCGCCGTTGCCGGCCGGCGTCGGCGGGGGCACGGCGATGGTGAGATCGGCGCCGACATAGGACAGGCTGTAGTTTGCCGACGCGGCCAGCGAGCCCTGCAGGATGGCATAGACGCCTTCGGTCTCGCCCGGGTCGCGGGTAAGCGCGCCGGTGAGCGTGTCGGCATTGACCAGATTGCCGAAGGTGATGCGGTAGCTGAGCAGCGGGTCGGCTTCGCCGACAAGCTTGCTCTGGGCATCGGCGGTGACGGTCAGCGCGCGCGGTGTCACGGTCAGGCCGTTCGCCACCGTGGCATAGGTGATGGTGTAGTTCGACAGGCCGGTGCCCGTGGCGTTGGAGCCGGTCAGCGCGTAACTGCCGACCCCGCTCGCCACTGTCGCCGGCGACGACAGACTGACGCCGGTGATCGTGTCGCCATTGACCAGATTATCGCCCGTCGCCGTCCCGGCCCCCGGGTTGGCGTCGCCATAAACGCGCGACACGGTGTTGGCAGTGATCATCAGTGCGCGCGGCGTCACCGTCAGGCCGTTCGCCACAGTCGCATAGGTGATCGTGTAGTTCGACAGGCCCGTACCGGTGGCGTTCGAGCCGGTCAGGCCGTAGCTGCCGACGCCGCTCGCAGCCGTGGCGGGCGACGACAGATTGACGCCGGTGATGCTGTCGCCATTGACCAGGTTGTCGCCGGTCGCCGTGCCGCTCGCCGGGTTGGCATCGCCATAGATGCGCGAGACGTTGTTCGCCGTAACCACCAGCGCACGCGGGGTGACCGAGAGACCGTTGGCCACCGTCGCGTAGGTGATCGTGTAGTTGCCGAGTCCGGTGCCGGTCGCGGCCGAACCGGTCAGTGCATAAGTGCCGACGCCACTCGCCGCCGTCGCCGGCGTGTTCAGTGTCACGCCGGTGATGGTATCGCCATTGACGAGGCTGTCGCCGATCGCCGTGCCGCTCGACAGATTGGCGTCGCCATAGATCCGCGAGACGTTGTTCGCGGTAATCACCAGTGCACGCGGCGTGATCGTCAGGCCGTTCGCCACCGTGGCATAGGTGATCGTGTAGTTGCCGAGTCCGGTGCCGGTCGCAGCAGAGCCGGTCAGGGCATAGCTGCCGACGCCGCTACCGGTTGTTGCTGGCGTGTTCAACGTGACGCTCGTGATTGTGTCGCCGTTGACAAGGTTGTCGCCGGTCGCCGTGCCGCTCGCCGGATTGGCGTCGCCGTAGACGCGCGACACGTTGTTCGCGGTGATCACCAAGGCGCGCGGCGTGACCGTGAGGCCGTTCGCCACCGTGGCGTAGGTAATGGCGTAGTTCGACAGGCCCGTGCCCGTCGCCGCCGAACCAGTCAGGCCGTAGCTGCCGACGCCGCTCGCCGCCGTCGCCGGCGTGTTCAGCGTCACGCCGGCAATCGTGTCGCCATTGACCAGGTTGTTGCCGGTCGCCGTCCCGGTCGCCGGGTTGGCGTCGCCATAGACGCGCGAGGCGCTGTTCGCCGTGATGATCAGCGGCCGCGCCGTGACCGTCAGGCCGCCAGCCAGCACGTTGTAGACGATGTTGTAGTTCAGCGCCGAGCCCACGCCGAACACCGCGTTCGACGACACGATGTCGTACTGGCCGACGCCGGCCGTGGCGACGGCGCCGGCGCTGGTCAGCGTCACGCCCGAGATGGTGTCGCCGTTGACGAGACCGGTCTGGCTGAACTCGGTTCCGGCGAAATTGAGCGCATCGCCGTAAACCTTGCTCGCCGCATTCGGCGTGATCGCTACCGTCAAGGCCGCCGGCGTCACCGTCAGCGCACCGTCAACATAGGTGATGTTGTAGTTGCCGGAGTTGAACGTGCCGCCGCTCGCCGTCGACGCGACGATGGCGTAAGGCGAGCCGTTGACATTGGCGCCCGCGGCCGCGCCCGCGCTGCTCAGCGCCACCGAGCCGATGGTTTCGCCATTCCTGAGGCCGGACGAGGTAAACTCGGTGCCGTTGAACGCCACCGTCTGGCCGTAGCCCTTGGTGGCATCGTTGGCGGTGACGGTCAGGTTGGCGCGGTTGACGGTCAGAGCGCCGCTGACATAGGTGATCGCATAGTTGGAAACACCGCTGCCCTGCGCGTTGCTCGCCCCGATCGCATAGGGACCGCCCGACACGCCGGCATTCGCGGCGGCACCGGCGCTCGCCAGCGTCACGCCGGTGATGGTGTCGCCGTTGAACAGCGTGCCGGTCGTGGTGAAGCCCGCGTTGCCAAGCGTCAGAACGTCGCCATAGGTTTTGCTGCGGTCGTTCGCCGTGACCGTCAGCGGCGCCGGCGTCACCTGAAGTGTGCCCGGCACATAGGTGATGTTGTAGTTCGATACGCCGGAGCCGGTCGCGGCGCTCGCGAACAGCGAATAGCCGGCGACATTGGCCGTGGCCGGCGCGCCGCCCGGGCTGGTCAGCGTGACGCCGGTGATGGCATCGCCATTGACCAGCGCGCCGGAGGTGACGCTGAATGCCGTGCTGCCGAGACCGGCGGTGCTGCCATAGACCTTCGACTGGTTGCCGGCGGAGATCGTCAGCGGTGCCGGCGTCACCGACAGGCTGCCCTGGTTGTAATAGATCAGGTAGTTCGACAGGCCGGTGCCGGTCGCGTTGCTCGCGTTGATCCAGTACGAGCCGACATTGGCGGTCGCGGCGGCGCCGGCGCTGGTCAACTGCACCGAGCCGATGCTGTCACCGTTCACCAGGCCTGTCGCGTTGAATTCGGTGCCGCTGGAGCTGCCCGTGGTGCCATAGACCTTGGTGCCATTGGCGGCGTTGATGGTCAGGATCGCCGGGCTGACGTTCAGGCTGCCAGCCTGATAGCTCACCGTGTAGTTGCCAAGGCCCGTGCCCTGCGCGTCGCTCGCGGTCAGCACATAGTTGCCGACATTGGCGGCGGCCGCGGCGCCGGCGCTCGCCAAAGTGACCGCCGTGACATTGTCCGAATTCTTCAGGCCCGAAACCGTGAAGTCCGTGGTGGAGCTGTAGGTCGTGCCGTAGCCCTTGCTCCTGGTGCCGGCGTAGACGATCAGCGAGGCCTTGTTCACCGTCAGCGAACCGTCGGCGTAAGTGATGGTGTAGTTGCCGAGGCCACTGCCCTGGGCGTTGCCCGCCGTGATGGCATAGGGCCCGCCCGCGACGGTTGCCGTGGCAGCCGCGCCGGCGCTGGTCAGCGTCACCCCGGTGACACTGTCGCCGTTGAACATGCTGCCGGTGACCAAATAACCGGTGGTGCCGAGGCCGAGCGCGTCGCCATAGGTCTTCGATTGATTGTTCGCCGTGACCGTGATGTTCGCCGGCGTCACCGTCAGCGCGCCGGCGACATAGGTAATGGCGTAGTTGTAGAGACCCGTGCCGGTCGCGTTGCTGCCGGTGATGACATAAGGGCTGCCGGAAACCTGTGCGGTGCCCGCGGCACCGGCGCTAGCTAACGTCACGCCGGTAAGCGTATCGCCATTGAACAAATCGCCGGTTACCGTGTAGCCGGTGCTGCCAAGGCCGAGCACCTGGCCGTAGGTCTTGGTGCGGTCGTTCACCGTGACCGTCAACGGCGCGGGATTGACCGTCAGCCTGCCCGTGGTGGCGTAGGTGATGGCGTAATTCGACAGGCCAGTGCCGATGGCGTTGCTGACATAGATCGTCTGCCCGCCAGCCGCCGCGGTGGCGGCGGCTGCGCCGCTGCTCAAAGTGACGCCGGTCAGCGTGTCGCTGTTGAACAGCGAACCGCCGGTGATCGAGAATTCGGTTGTGCCGAGGTTGAAAGCGGTGCCGTAGGTCTTCGTCCGGTCATTCGCGGTGACCGTGAGCGGCGCCGCGGTCACGTTCATGCTGCCGTTGTTGTAGTAGATCGCGTAGTTCGACAGCGCGCTGCCGGTCGCGTTCGACGCCACGATCTGGTAGCTGCCGACATTGGCGCCAGCCGCCGCTCCCGCGCTCGCCAGACCGACCGAGCTGATCGTGTCGCCATTGACTAGGCCCGTGGCCGTGAATTCGGTTCCGGCGAATGTATGCGTCGTGCCGTAAACCTTCGACGCATTGCTGGCGATGATCGTCAGCGTCGCCGGGCTGACGTAGAGCGTGCCGGGCTGATACGAGATGGTGTAGTTGCCGAGGCCGGTGCCCTGCGCATTGCTGCCGTTCAGCGCATAATTGCCGACCGACGCCGTCGCCGCCGCGCCGGCGCTGGTGAGGTCGACCGAGGTCACGCCGTCGCTGTTCTTGAGGCCGCTGACCGAATACTGGTTGGTCAGGCTCGACGTCTCGCCGTAGCTCTTGCTGGCCGTGCCGACATAGACGATCAGCGTCGCCTTGCTGACATTGAGCGAGCCGTCGACGTAAGTGATGTTGTAGTTGGCAAGCCCGCTGCCCTGCGCGTCGCTCGCTACGATAGCGTGAGTGCCGGCGCTGCCGGTCGCGGCCGCGCCCGTGCTCGCCAGCGTCACGCCGGTGAGCGTGTCACCATTGAACAGCGAGGAGTTCGTGAAGCCGTTGGTGCCGAGATTGAGCGCGTCGCCGTAGTTCTTGGACTGGTTGCCGGCGGTGACGGTCAGGTTGGCCTTGGCGACGGTCAGCGTGCCCGGCGCGTAAGTGATGGTGTAATTGTAAAGCCCGGTACCCTGCGCGTTGCTGGCGTTGATCGCGTAAGGCCCGCCGGCGACGCTGGCCGAGCCGGCAAAACCGGCGCTCGCCAGCGTCACGCCGGTGAGCGTGTCTCCGTTGAACAGCGTTCCGCCCGTAACCGAATAGGCGCCATTCGAGCCCAGCACCTGACCGTAGGCCTTGCTTTGATCGTTGGCCGTGATGGTCAGCGGCGCCGGCGTCACCGTCAACTTGCCCGCGGCGCTGTAGCTGATCGAATAGTTCGACAGGCCCGTGCCGGTGGCATTGCTCGGGATGATCGACTGGAACCCAACCGCCGCGGTGGCCGCGGCCGCGCCGCTGCTCAGCGTCACGCCGGTGAGCGTGTCGCTGTTGAGCAGCGAACCGTTGGTGATGCTGAACGCCGTCGTACCGAGATTATGCGCCGTGCCGTAAACCTTGGACTGGTCGTTGGCGGTCACGGTCAGCGGCGCCGGCGTCACGCTGAGGCTACCGTTATTGTAGAACACGATATAATTCGAGATCTTGGCGCCGGCCGCGTTGCCTGCGACGATCTGATAGCTGCCGACATTGGCCGTGCCGGCAGCGCCGGTGCTGGTCAGCGACACCGAGCTGACCGCGTCGCCGTTGACCAGCCCGCTGACCGTGAACTCGGTGCCGGCGAAGGCCGCGGTCGAGCCATACACCTTCGACGCATTGGCGGCGTTGATGGTCAGGATGGCCTTGCCGACCTGCAGGGTACCGGCGGCATAGAGCACGTTGTAGTTCGACAGGCCGGTGCCGACCGCGTTGCTCGCTGTCAGCGTGTAGCTGCCGGCGTCGGCGCTCGCCGCGGCCCCGGTGCTGGCCAAGCTCACCGATGTGACGGTATCACCGTTGAGGAGGCCCGACGTCGTGAAATCGGTGGTCGACGCATAGGTCTGGCCATAGGTCTTGCTGGCGGAGGCGCCGTAAACGATCAGCGTCGCCTTGTTGACCGTCAGCATGCCGCTATTGGCGAAGGCCAGCGCGAAGTTCGATGTCAGGCTGCCCTGCGCGATATTGACCGCATAAGGCCCGCCGGCGACCGTCGCCGTTGCCGCCGTACCGGCCGAGGTCAGCGTCGGCGTGCCGGAATATGCGCCGGTATCGACCGTGAACGCGTTGGGGACTGAGGCGACATTGGCGCTAACGGTGTAGTTCGACGATATGTCGGCGGTCTGACCGTAGTACTTCGACGCACTGGTCGAGGTGAAGGTCAGCGTCGGCTGCAGCGCAAACACATAGCGATTGCCCGCCGCGATGGTCGAGGGCGCGTTGTTGGCATAAGTCGCGTTGAACACCGCCGCGTTGTTGCTGTTGAGATTATTGAACGAGCTGCCGCTCGGCGTGCCGGCATAGACGATCCAGCGGCCGTTCGGAGTCGTGATGGCGGTCGAAGTCCCAATGTTCGTGAACGTGCCACCGGCGGAGAGCACGACGGCGTCGCCGACAGCGGTGGAACTGACGACATTTGAAAGCGTCAGATTGCCTGCGGTCCGGATCACCAAGCCGCCATTGGCGGTGACCGCGGCGATAGAAAGTGCCGCACTGGTGTAAAGATTGAGGCTGCCGGTACCGAGGGTCGACATGCCCAGTCGGGCGAAGCTGTTGCCGGCGTCAAGCAGCGTGAAACTCGCTCCCCCGCCCGAGATTTGCCCCAGCCTCAAATCATTGGCGGTGATTGACGCACCCGCGTTCTGGGTCACGGTGCCGCCGCTGTTAATGCGCAATATGCCGGATTGCGTAAGCGCCTCATCGAGCGTGAAACTCGAATTCCTCGCGATGATGTCCCGGTTGGCCAGCGCGGTTGAAACGCCCGACGAGCCGATGGCGGTGGCCAGACCCGACGATATGGCCGACATCGACGCCGCCGAACTCGTCTGGCTCAGCCACCCGCCCAAGATGATCATGCCCAACTGCGAGCCGGACGCATCCTGCAGGTAGGTGACGCCGGCATTGGCGCCGGTCGTATAAGTCGCGATCTGGCTGTTGGCGGCGATGCTGCCGGAGGGCAGCACGACATTATAGTAGCCGTTGGCGCCGGCATAGGCCGAGCCGACATAGACGCCGTTGATGAGCGCGCCGACTTTAGCGCCGGCGGCGGCGGTGTTGCCGGCATCGCTAAAGGCCGTTCCGGAAATCACGTGCGGCGCGGTCGGATAGAAGCCCGTGAGGTAGAAATAGCTCTTGCCGGTGACGACGCTCCAGTTCGAATCGAAACCGCCGAGCGCCGACTGCATCTGCGCGGTGACATAGCCGGTGCCGGCGCCAGAATTCCCGGCCGTCAGCGTGTCGTAATAAACGTTGCTGACCGTACCGTCGCCCGCTCCGAAAACGGCACCAACGCCGACGCTGCCGACCCCAGCCGTGACATAGCCGGCCGAATAGGCTTGCGAGAGAATAGAGTTGTTCTGACCGATCAGCCCGCCAATATCGCCCCCGGTTCCAAAAACCGAAACATTGGCATAGAGCCGCGTATTCCCGGCCGTAGAAAAGGTCGGATTGTCGGTTTCGCCGAGCAGGCCGCCGACCTGCCACCTGCCTGAGACGGCACCCGTCGCGAAAGAATCCGTGGCCACACCATAGAATTGACCGGCCAGCGATCCGACAAGGTCCTGTCCCTTGACGTCAACATTGGTGAGACCGACACGAGACAGACGCGCGTCGTACGTGTACCCGAACAGCCCCACATGATTTTGCGTCGGGCGGCCGATCTTCAACCCGTCGATGATGTAATAGTTGCCGTCGAAAGAGCCATTGAACGCCAATGCCGCAGTGCCGATCGGCACCCAGCCCTTCGATCCCCACATCTCCGACGCGTTCGACAGCGTCGCACCGAGATTGAGATTATTGGAGAGGCTGTACGAACCGGAGAGCGTATCCCGGTTCATACCGATGAGCTGAAGCTGATGCGCGTTGCCGATCGTCGTCGAGAATTCGCTGCGCAGGAACGGCCGCGTGTCGCCATCGACCATGTACCAGGTGTTGGCAAAGTCGAAGCCGGGATAGGACGATTGCGTGCGCGCCTGCGCTGTGGTCAGGCCGGCCGTGCCGGCGATGGCACTGGTCGATCCGCCGTGTGCATAAGCTTGTCCGGTGGACCCAGTGTCCCAATAGACATTGGAGTATGTCGGATTACCCGCAACAGCGCCAGCAATGCCGCCACTTTGCACGAGTCCGGAAATCAGACCAGAACTCCACGCATTTGAGACCGTTGTCGCGTCGCCGTTGGAAAGTGAGCCGAAAAGACCTCCCGCGCGCTGTGCCGAAACGGCTGCCGTCGAGTAAGAGTTTGCAAGCGTCGAGCCCGGCCCGCCAAAGGCACCAGCGAGTCCACCGGCGTAAAGGCCGCTCGCGCTGACGGACCCCGCTGCCGCCACATCGGATAATGAGATGCCGACGAATGAACCGACAACACCGCCGATATTGTTGACGCCGCTAACCGAGGCATTCACATGCGCATCGGCGATCGTGCTTCCGATATATGCGTATCCGACGATGCCGCCCACGTTGCCGGCGCTTCCAACCAGCGTTCCAGACACGTTGATGTCGGACACAGAGCCGGAGCTCTTGCCGACAATCCCGCCCAAAGAAGAGTTAGCGGTATAATTGATGCCCGACAAATTGAGGCCTGAAATCAAAGATCCCGAGCCGGCCGCACCGAACAATCCGACATAGTTGACTCCGGGCATGTTGATCGTCAGGTTCGAAATCGTGTTGCCGAGGCCAGTAAACCTGCCCTTAAACCCGCCTGCTTCGCTGTCGCCGTTGGTAATCGCCCCCGCGCCATCGGTGCCGATCGGAATCCAGTTCGACACCCCCGATGCATCCAGCGACGCGATCAGCGCGTAGTTGCCGGTGAGGTTGCTGTTGATGTTCTGTAACCCGCTCATGCTGTCGATGAGCGTGTAGCTGGTGCCATTGATGACGAGCGATTGCGATGTGCTGGCGAAAGTCGCCTTGCCGCCGAAGGTGAGCGTGCCGCCGGTGCCGCCATTATTCGTGGTCAGCGTCAGCCCGGCCGTGCCGGTCGCGGTCAGGTTGCCATTGACGATAATGGAGCGATAGGCCTGAAGCGTCAGCGTATTGGCCGACCAGGTGACGTCGTTGGCGACCGTGATGTCGCCGGCCTGCGAACCGGCCGAGCCGGCGCCGCCGGTGGTGACGATGACATTGCCCGAGGCAAGCGCAGCCTGAAGCGTTGCGACGTTGATGATGGAATTGTCCGCACCGGGGGTAAAGGTGCCGCCGGCATTCGACGAGTTTTGATTGCCGCCATTCGAAATCGTGACGTTGCGCGGATCGAGCAGCAGCGTGCCCGCGCCGTTGGTGCCGGCAAGGTTCGCGGTGCCGGTAAAGTCGAGCAGACGATGGCCCGACACTTCGGCGAAGCCGCCCGCACCACCCATACTGCCGACATCGACATGCCCGGCGAACTGCGTGACGTCGTCCGACCAAACGACGATTTTGCCGCCGTCGCCGTTCGTGCCTGCCGCATTCAGCCTCGCGCCTGCGGCAATGGTCGTCGTCAACGCGGCCTTGACCGGCTCGATCGCGAAGTTATTGGCGGCGTTGCCGCCGCCCTGATAGTCGCCGCCGATCAGCAACAGGCCGCCTTGCGCGCCGCTGACATCCAGCTTCGCGGCGCCGCCGACAGTGATGGCGTCGGCGGAGACGATGACGGTGCCGCCCTTTCCACTCTCCCCCTTGGCTGACACGTCGCCGGCAATGTCGGCTTTCTCCGTGCCCGTCACCTCGACGGTGCCGCCCTCGGCGCCGTTCGCCCGGACCTTGCCGGACACCGCGACCTGCGCGCCGGAAATATCGATCTTGCCGCCCTTGGCAGTAGCATTGCCATTGGCCTTCACCTTGCCGCTGACGGTGACCTTGCCGCCAGCGCCGCCGCCGATGACGATCCGGCCGTCGCGCGTGCCAACCGAATTGGCGCGGATCGAGCCCGGCACATGCACAGCGTCGCGCAACAGGCCGGCCGCGGTCGCGGCGCTGAGATAAACCACGCCGCCATCGGCGCGAATCTTGCCCTTGTTGGAGACCAGCGGTTTGCCGTCAGCGCCGACAATGCCGTTCAGCGTCGGTACGGCTACGGACAGGAAGCCGTCGCCCGCCAGGTCGAGCGTCATCAGTTCGCCGCTGCCGAGCCCGACCTTGCCGAGCCGCGCGGAGATGACACCGTCATTGGCGACCTGGCCGCCCAGCAGGGCCGCAAAGCCGCCGTCCGCGACATTAATGCGGCCGGCATTGGTCACACCCGCAGATGCACCGTTGCCGGTGAATCTGTAATTCCCCGACATGAAGTCGTTGTCTTTGATGTCGAGCGTCGAAGCGGCGAAGGATCCGACATTGACGATGCCACTTTTGGTGATGGTGATGCCGTTCGGATTGACGAGCAGCACCGTGCCGGGCGCATTGATAGTGCCGGCGATGGTCGACGGCGTTGATCCAGTCACGCGATTGAGCGTCGCCGACGAGGCTCCGGGCTGATTGAAATTGACGGTACCGCCCGCGCCGACCGAGAAATTGGACCAGTTGATGACGGCGCGATCAGTCGATTGATTGACATTGAGCGTGCCGGCATTCGGCGAGGCAATCGTGACGCTGCCGGCCGCTACGCTGCCGCCCGTCGGCAACTGCTGGGCACTCGACAAGGTCGGCGTCAGGATCAACGCCAGGGCCGCCGCAAGGCTGATCGCTCTTTTTACAGATCGACGGCGCGCTTTAACGACACCGTCCTGCGCAATGTGCAGCGACCACTTGCCACAGTCTTCCGAACACTCCGAACGCATGCGACTTTTCTTTCACCGCGCCGCAAAGCCCGCGAAAGATTGCGTGCCCGGCCAAGTGGTTAAAACTTTCTTAGCGATCGATTTTGTGGAAGAATGGAACCAATAAGAGAAATGGAAAAACCGTATAGGCGTAATTCGGAGACCTGATTACTCGCCTCCGGGAAGATGCAAGTCACTGAAATGCCGGGTTGAAATGTCTATTAATCTCAGGACTATCGACCTTAACCTTCTGGTCATCTTCGAAGCGCTCTACGCTACTCGCAACACAAGCCGCGCCGCCGAGCGTCTCGGAATGAGCCAACCGGCCGTCTCGAACGCGCTCAGCCGGCTGCGCGACCTGATCGGCGATCCGCTGTTCGTGCGTCAGGCGCAGGGGCTCAAGCCGACACTCAAGGCTCAAGAAATTGTCGGGCCAGTGCGCGAGGCCCTGTCCGTTATCGGCCGGCAGTTCGCCAACAGCGAGACGATCGATCTGTCGTCCTACAAGCGCATTTTCCGTATTGTCATGGTCGATCCGCTCGAGCCGATCATGATGCCACCGGTTGTGCGCACCATCTCGGAACAGGCACCGGGTATCGAAATCGAGAGCGTCCAGGCGGGTGCCAATTTTGCGGAATTGGTTCGCGCCGGCGATATCGACCTTGCCTGCATAAGCTTTCCCGTCGATACGACAGACCTCATCATCAAGGCAATCGGCCCTTGGAATCTCGTCATCGTCAGCCGGCGCGATCATCCTCAGATCGAGAAGCCGCTCGATGCGGCAACGTTGATGCAGCTGCATCAGATCGTGATCGGGCGTGAACTACGCGGACTGACGGGAATCGAAAAATCTCTCGTCGCGCAGAACATCAAGCGCCGGACCCCCTATGCAGCGGCCAAGATCTGGTCCGTGCCGGCGATGGTGCAACGCACGAATCTGATCGCTTTCCTGCCACGCCGATTCGCCGAGACGATGGCGCCACTCTTCGATCTCGATATTCACGAAATCCCAGTCGAAATGCCGGAGCAGCACGTTTACATGATGTGGCACGTCAACAGCGAGCAAGACCCCGGCCACCGCTGGCTGCGCGAGTCGATGCTCGCCGCGCTGGAAGCGGAGCAGCCGGCCAATCAGTAGCGGAGCGATCCGCCGGCGAAGACCCGCCAGCCCTGACGCTGGCCATCATCGCTGTACCGCCTGCTGACTTCAATGAAGCCGCTGACGTCGGTCGCATGTTCGCCGGGCGTCGCCGCATTGAGGCGCAGGCCGCCGCCCGCATTCCGCGCCCGCACCAACGCCTGCTCCAGCGCCGTCGGCGCCTCCAGCAGGCGTTCGCCGGCCGCCGCGAACACATAGGGCGTAAGGATGCCCGGCAATACAGGATTGGGGAAATTGAAGGCGCGGCCCAACTCACCGCGCACGGCCCAGCCGGCATCGCCGGCAAAAGTGCCGCTTGTATAGCCCGACAGCATACGGGAACCCACGATGTCGAACTGCTCCGAATTCAGAAGCGGTTTATTGAACGCCGTCTGCCCTGCAGTGCTGACCGACACGTAGAATGCCTCGGGCAAGCTCTGGGTGATGTCGATACGGCCCTGCAGCTTGCCGAACACTGCGTCCGCCCCGGCACGCGACAGCGGCAGGAAGACGTCCGCGTCGGCGGCGGTGCGCGCGCCGAAGGCGTCGAGGCCGCGCGAATAAGTCGCGCCGTAGGCAATCACCGTGCCGGTTTCGCGCCAACGCAGCACGCCTTCCGCGCCGAAACGCAGCACGCGCAGCCGGTCGAGGCTGAGCGCGATGGGCGGCGCGAACGCCAGCGTTTCGAGTTGTTCGTCGGTCGCATCGAAACGGGCGCTGAATGTCAGTTCGGCGTTGCGCCGCTTGAGGAAGGCATAGGACAGCTTGGCATGACCTTGCGTCAAATTGCCTTGGGAGGCCGACGACAGATTGACCCTCGGGGTGGTGACGCCCCTGGTAAAGCCGCCCTCCAGTATCCAGCCATCGGTGCCGAGCGGCAGCGATGCGACGGCGCTGAGATAGCGGCGCGTCGGAAACGAGGTGCTGTAATCCTTGTCCGGCAAGCCGGCCGCCGACACGGTCAGTTGCTCGCCCCGACCGAACACGCTGTTGAGCGAGGCTGTCGCGACAAGTTGGCCAGTGCCGAACACCGTCGGCATGGAGTCATCCGAATAGAGGCTCAGCGATACCGGCCGGTAGCGTCCGGTGAGTACGAGGACCACGCCGCCGACTTCCTTGCCAGCCGAGAACACCGCGTTGAGCACCAGCCCCGGCGTGTCGCCGGCCAGCAGCAGGCGCCGCTCCAGCTCGGCCTGCGTCAGATGACGCTTGCCGATGAGCGACGAGATGACGGACAGCACCTGGCCGCGCACGCGCTCGCCAATCGCGCTGGCATCGACGCGTTCGACGAAACCGTCGACGACGCGCAGCCTGATCGTCGCCGCGGTGCCCAGCTCCTGGGGAGAAACGACCACCCGCACGAGCGGGTAGCCGGCATTCACATAGGCCGCCTGAAGCGCGGCGGCGAATTCGAAGACCTGCGCCACCGAAACGCGCCGGCCGACGAGCGGCGCTTCGAGCGTCTTGCGCGCCTCGGCGAGTTCGGCGAATTCACCGTCGATGGCGAAACCGGTGAGATGGAATTTCAATGCCTTGGCGCCGAGCGGGATGGCGGCGCCGGCCTCGACCTGCGGCAGCACAATGCGCGAAGGTTGACTCGGTGCCGCGGGTGCCATGGGTGGCGCCACCTGGCTCGGCGCCGGCACATTCTGCTGCGCATGCACCGACGACGGCAACAGTGCCACAAGGGCGGTCAACGCGACCAGCATTACTCTTGGTAAATACGCCACGGACATCGAGTACAATTCCCCCACCATCAGTTTAATCAACGGTTATCGGGAGAAAGACAAGCCCGTCGGACTTAAGACCGCGATCTTTCTGTACATTATTGATGTGACCAATAATTGTTATTCTCTCTTTCAATTGGCCTTCCTCCATTGAAATTCATACTCGGCTTTAAATGTCGGCGACGGCCGCCTGCTTTTCTCTTTTTACTTGCGGAAAACGTAGTCATGTCAAAACGTCCTCTAATTGCACTCGCCTTGCTGCTCACCGGCACCAGTGTCGCCACTGCGCAATCTAAAACGCCGCAGATGACGACAGCGACCTACGATGACTGGACGGTGCGCTGCGAAGCACGCGAAGCCGCCACATCATGCGAAATGTCGCAGGCCATGCAGATCAAGGGGCAGGCCCAGCCAGTAAGCCAGATCGCGGTCGGCCGGCTGACCAAGACCGATCCGCTCAAGATGGTTTTCCAGGTGCCAATCAACATCTGGATTCAGGACAATATCGCCCTCGTCATCGATGAAAGTACGACGGCCGTGAAGGCGAATTTCACGCGCTGCATCCCGATGGGATGTTTTGCCGAGGCGGACATCAAGGACGACATGATCGCCAAGCTCGGCAAGGCGGAGAAAGGCGGGCGACTCGAGTTTTCCGACGCCGGTCGGCAAAAGATTGCGATCCCGGTATCGTTCAAGGGCTTCACCGCCGCCTATGAAGGCCTGAACGCCAAAAAGTAAGAGCCTTAGCCAGCGACTTCCATTCAGCCGCCTAGCCATTGCAACGCATGGCCGCGCGTGACACGTTGCGCACGCCATGCCGTCAATCCCGTCTCCAAGCCAGCCCAACGGCCGACGCTACACGCTGTTCGTCCTCACCGTGCTTTCGGCGATGAACCAGCTCGACCGGCAGCTTATAAACATCCTGATCGAACCGATCCGGCGCGAATTCTCCCTCAGCGATCTGCAGATAGGCTTTCTTGTCGGCCTGGTCTTTGTCACGATCTACTCTGCCCTGAGCATTCCTGCTGCCGTCGTCGCCGCGCGCTATAGCCGCCGAAATCTGCTATTTGCCTCCGCGGCCGTGTGGGGCGCGATGACCCTGATGTGCGGATTCGCACAAAGCTACTGGCACCTGTTGCTCGCGCGGTTTGGCGTGGGCATCGGCGAAGCCGGCGGCATGCCGCCATCGCACTCGATGATTTCCGATCTTTACCGGCCCCACGAACGCGCCACCGCACTGTCCACTTGGGCCGCGGGCATAAACGGCGGAATTTTCTTCGCATTCCTGTTCGGCGGAATGATCGGACAGTTATATGGATGGCGTTGGGCGCTGATCGCAGCCGGCCTGCTGACCGTCATACTTTCTATTGTTCTCCGATTGACGGTTCGCGAGGTGCCCCGCGGCGGCACAACACAAACGCAGAGTAGCGCGCCGGCGACGTCAGTCGCGCTGCTGCGCAGCACGCTCGGTCAAATGTTCCGCGACAGCACGATACGCAACATCACAATAGGCGCAACGCTCGCCTGCATCGTCGGCAGTGCCTCGCTGGCATGGATTCCATCTTTTCTGGTCCGCAGCCATGGCATGAGCATCGCCAGCGTCGGCGTCTATCTTGCAGTGCTGGTCGGCGTGGGTGGCGCCGCCGGGACATGGTTCAGCGGCGCAGCGAGCGACTGGTTGCGCAAACGCGACCTCCGGTGGTCGATGTGGCTTATCGCGGCAATTTTGATCGTGACCAAGCCATTTGCATTCGGGTTTTTCTTTGTCGAGAACACAACGATCGCACTGACATTATTCACGATACCTGCAATCTTCGGTGCCGCCTATGTCGGCACCTCGATCGCCGTTCTTCATAATCGGATCGACGGCGAGATGCGGCCGATGGCATCGGCACTCTTTCTATTGATCGTCAATTTCATCGGCTTCGGCTTTGGTCCATTGCTGGTCGGCGCCCTCAGCGACATGACCACAGGCCGGTGGGGCACGGACGCCTTGCGATATGCTCTCGTGATCTCACAAGGCGTCGCGATCTGGGGAGCGCTGCACTATTATATTGCAGGACGCGAATTGGCGCGTGGCCGGTGGCGAGCGGGCCAATGCGTCGCTGACGTTTAGATACGCGTTATCGGCAGAGCCAAGTGTACACCTCTGACCGATGGCCTTGCGCTGCTGCGCAAGGCCGAGGGAGGCATCGCGAATATTGACGAACTAACGAATGCTACTTTGACCCTAGAAGCGCGTGCCTCAGAAGCGCTTGCCGCAGTCGGCCTTGATGTGCCGCTCCAACCCCCTTTAACGACCTGTCCGGCGGAGAGCGAACCCGCGCGGCCCTTGCGGGCGCTGTTTTTGCCCGGCCGGATTTTCTGCTGCGAACTGAATTGCCTTCGCCATATTCCCCCTTACGCGAAGGTTAATTGCTACCCCGCGCCCCAGCCCCAAGATGGTCAAAAATTATTATAGGCCTGCGTGTGGACAACAGAAGTTCGTGCTTCGCTTCGTATAATGCCTTGGGACGAATGGAAGTGCGGCGCGCAAAGAATGCGCACGCGCACCTTCCACTTGTGCTTCGTCATTTCGGCATGAACGTTTTTGCTGCGCTCGATCTCACGCGCCAACGCGGCCTTGCTCTCGGCCTCGAACCGCCGAATGGAAGAAACGAAGTCCGCTAGTTTTACCAATTGAATCAGAGGCAATTCCGATTTTCGCTCTTTATTGGGCTATTGACGGCGCAGGAGAATTTCGCTCGTTCGGAGTGCCAAAATCGCCACACCCTCTATCAGTAAATCTCAACTCCGCCGAGAGGCGAGAAGAACCGCCAGTGTCAGCGGCGATGCGGCGCCACGACATTGCGGCCCCAGCCTGCAGCGTCGACCGCCTTGCCCTCCTTCGCCACCGTGCGACCACGCACAAAAGTGCGGACCGGCATGCCCACGACCTCGAATCCCTCGAACGGCGTTGCATTCCCGATCGAGTGCAGCGATGCGCCCTCGATCGTGCCGCGCTTCTTCATGTCGACAAACACGATATCGGCATCGGCACCTTCGGCCAGAACGCCCTTGCGCGGATAAAGCCCGAAGCTCCGGGCCGGCGCAGCACACGCCATGCGGACATAGTCGCACAAGGTCATGCGACCGCGCGAAACCTGCGTCAGCATCAAGGCCATCGACGTCTCGACGCCGGGGAACCCCGGCGCACAATCCCAGATGACGTCGCGACTTTTCTCCGCCGGCAAATGCGGCGCGTGGTCGGTGGAGATGATGTCGATCGTGCCATCGAAAAGTGCGTCCCAAAGCGGCTCGCGATGACCCGGCTCACGAACCGGCGGTTTGACACGCAAGAAGTTTTCGCCGAGCCGCTTGCCATCGTCAGTCGTCAACAACAGATAATGCGGACAGGTCTCCACGGTCATATCGACACCGCGTTGCTTGGCAAAGCGGATATGGGGCAGCGAATGACGAGAATTTTCATGCGCGATGTGAACCTTGCAGCCAGTCCACTCGGCGAAGATACCGGTGCGGCTCACGCCTTCGATCGCCGCGATGTCGCTATGCTGCTCCAGATGCGCGGCCGCGTCGATACGACCGGCGCGCTGCAGCTTTTCGCCGCGCCATTGCAGGATCGGCGTATTCTCGGAGTGGACGGTGCAGCGAATGCCGAGCTCGGCGATGATCGAAAAGGCGTCGAGGATGGCGCCATCCGGCGGACACGGCACCAGCGCGTTCTCGCTGCCCATATACAGCTTGAACGACACCGCGCCAGCCTCTGCCATCGACTTCAGACCGCCGAGATTATGCTCGCCGATATAGCCATAGACACCGAAATCGACCGCCGCCTGACGCGACGCAATGGCGAGCTTCTGCGTCACGGCGTCGGCGGTTGCCGTCGGCGGGCTGGTATTCGGCATCTCGAACACCGTGGTAACGCCGCCGACTGCGGCGGCCTTTGTAGCGCTGGTCCAGGTCTCCTTGTGCGAGAATCCCGGTTCGCGAAAGTGAACATGAACATCAATCGCGCCTGGAATGATGTGCAAGCCGGCAGCATCGATCGTCTCGCGCGCCGGCGGCATCGCGGCCGACGCGCCGATGGCAACGACGATGCCGTTATCGACCGCAAGGCTCTGCTCGACAATCTCGGTCGGGCTCACCAGTGCCCCATTGTGAATGACCAGATCGACGAGTTTCCTCGACACGCTGCTTCTCCTTACGCTCAGGGAACAAGTGTGGCGATCGCCTCAGCCACTGCGAAGAGGTCTTCATTGCGCTGACGCAAGCTTGTCACCATAGCCGCGATCTCCTTCTGCAGCGCCTCGGCGTCAAAGCTCTTCACCTTGCCGCCCTCGACGACAAGCGCACCATCAATCATCACGATGTCGACGCTGGCGCCTGTTTCCGAGAACACCAGTTGATTGACGAGATTATTGATGGGGATCCACCACGGCGTGTCGAGGCGATAGATGACGAGGTCCGCCGCGTAACCGGGCGCGATGGCGCCGAGCTTGCTTTGACGCAACGCCCCCGCGCCACCGGCCGTCGCCATGCGCAAGGCATCGCGCCCGCTGATCCAGCGGCTTCGATCCGGCTCAACTGCGCGGTGCGCCGTAGCCACCGCACGCATCGCTTCGTGGAGGACAAGGTTGTCGTTGGCACTGGAGCCGTCGCTCCCCAACGCCAGATTGACGCCGCGCCGCATCATGTCCGGGACGCGCGCAAGCCCCGTGCCAAGACGTGCGTTGCTTTCCGGATTGAGCACAGCGGTGACGCCACGCGACGCCATCAGGTCGATATCATTATCAGTCAGCCAGATGCTGTGTGCGCAGGACCAGCGGTCCGATAGCACACCGATATCGTCCAGATGGCCTACGGTAGTGGCGCCATACCGCTTTTCGGCTAGGTCGGCCTGCTTACGGGTTTCCAGCAGATGCGTGTGGATGCCAGTATCAAAGCGCTCGGCCAACTCGGCGCAGATGCGCAGTGACTCATCCGAACAGCGGTCCGGGTTTGACGGCGCGGGAAACACCGACAGCCGCGGCTTACCATGCCAGCGGAGGAGGACGGCTTCCATCAAGCCGGACAGCTCGTCGGTCGGCTGAGGCTTGAGGATTTCGACGGAGCGCAGCTTAGCATCAAGATCGGGCGGCAAAGACTTTGACGGGAAAATATCGCTAAAGTCGCCATCGAAGTATCGCATGGCGAGCGCGGCGCGCATGCCGCTCTCGTTCCAGGCCGACAGTACGGCATCCATATCTTCGAGTGTGAAGCGCTGGCCGGGAAAGTGGTCGATCACCGACGTGGTGCCGCTCGTCATCAAGCCATAGGCCTCGAGATAAACGGCGAGCCGGATTTCGTCCGGCCCGCGACGCGATGTGTGCGCCTGCGTCAGCCACATGAAGGCAGGGTGGCTTAGCTTGTCGCCGAAGCCACTCATGGTACTCGATTGGGAATGCGCATGAGCATTGATTAGACCAGGCGCAATGAGCTTGCCGCGACAACCAATAGTGCGATCGGCCTGCACGGTGTGCGGCGCGTCACCCTCGCCGACTTCGGCGATGACGCCATCACGGACCACGACATAGCCCTGCTCGATGATGCGTTCAGACGCATCGAGCGTCAGAACCCGGGCACGGCTGAACAGCGTCGTTGCCATCACGCCACCCCGGCTTGCGGAGCCGTCGCGCCATAGGCGCCGGTTAGCGGATCATAATCGAGCCCGATCGATTGCTCGAGCGCGCGCTTCACCAGCCAATCGGCGACCACAAGATCCTGCTCGATGATCCCCATGGACTTGAACACCGTGATGTCCACACCGGCTGGCGGCGACACCGGCTGGCCCGCAATAGCCAGCCCGATGGCGCCGGCGAACTGCTCCGGTTTCATCGCACCGGATTCAAGCGGAATTCTCACGTCACCGGCACGGCTCCGGCAACCGACGACGTCATCGGCGTAAACCTGCGCGCGGCGCATCAGCGCGTCGTCGGCTTCGCGCGCATCGGCGCGGTTGGCGCCGGCAAGAATGACCAGCGCCCCAGGTTTTACTGACGCCCCCGCCATCACCGGTGTCGCCGATGTGGTGAGTGTGACAACGATGTCGGCCTCATTAAGCGCCGCGTCCATGTCGGTCCCGGCGATGACAGCACACCCCGCCAGCGACGGCCATTGTCCGACAGACTCAGCCAGCTCGCGCGCGCGCTGCGGACGGCGGCCGAATATGAAGATCTTGGTGAGTGTCCGCACCGCAGCGAGATAACGAATCGCAGCCGGTGCGATCTTGCCGGCGCCGATCATCACCAGCACGCGCGCACCTTTCGCCGCGAGCGCGTCCGTCGCGGCAGCAAGCCCCGCCCCGGTGCGATGATTGTTAAAGTCGGTCGTCGCCAGCATCGCCAGCGGCTCGCAGCGCGCGGAATCCCACAACAGCATGGCGCTGCGCGCCAGCCGGCGTCCGGACTGCGCATCCGGATAAACATGTACATTGGTCTTGGCAGCGAACAAACCACCGTCGCCATGCCCCGCGAGCACCAGCACGCTGCCTTTCGGATCGCAGCGCGGCGCGTCGAGACGACCGTGTTCCGCGTGCGCGGTCACGGCCTGCGCGCGAAAGCAATCGGCCACGACCTTGATCGCTGAAACGGGATCGATCAGGCGCTCGATGTCAGCTTCCGAGAGCAAGAGCATACGCGGTCAGGCCTTCCAGCTCAGCATCTTCTTCTCGGCGGTCGCGGTCGCCCAGAACACGACGAGCGCCAGCAGAATCGAGATCAGCACTGCGGCCCACAGGAGTTCGATCTCGCGCATGTCGCCGGCATCAAGGATGAGCTTGCCGAGGCCGCGCGTGCCGGTAATCCATTCCGACAGCATGGCGCCGAGAATGGCACTGGTGCCGGAAATGCGCAGGCCAGTAAACAGATAAGGCAGCGCATAGGGAATGCGCATCAGCCGCATCTGTTGCAGTTTCGAGGCGCCGTAGACATGCAGCAACTCGGCCGCGTTGTTGTCGGCACTGGTGAGCCCGCGCATGAGGTTCACCAGGATCGGAAAGAAGGAAATGATCGTGACCACCGCGATGCTGACGCCGATGCCCCGGCCCATCATCAGCGTCATGATAGGCGCAACCGCCGCGACTGGCATCGAGCGAAACACCAGCACCACCGGCAGCGAGGCCTGCGCGAGACCACGACTCATCGAAAAGGCGACGGCAATCAGCGAGGCCGTCAGCGCGCTCACCGTCAGGCCGAGCGCCGCAGCCGATGCTGTGATGCTCAGCGGCAGCGCCAGCGCCTTCCATTGCGTGACCACGGCGTGCAAGACACCGAGCGGACGTGGTACGATGTAAGGCGGGATCGAAAAGCCGACCACCAGCGCTTGCCAGATCAGGCCGATGCTGGCGAACACCAGCAGCGTCATGGCAATCCCGCGCAGCAACGGCACTGTGGCGCTAGCGCTAGTTGGCGAGCTGGACATCGCGCCCCCAATAGAACGCAAGACGTTCGACGAGCACGACGAAGCCGTAACCGGCGAGCGCCAGCGTGCAGGTCAGCAACACCGATAGCCAGACCTTTGGCGTGTCGTACGAAAACAGAGCATAAAGCATCATCGCACCGATACCGCGCTCCGCCCCCGCCCATTCCGCCGTGATGGCGCCAAGGACGGCGGCCGGCGCTGCAATCTTGAAGCCAGCGAAAAGATAAGGCACCGCGCCCGGCAACAGCAGAATACGCAGCGTCTGCAGCCGCGACGCCGACAGCACATGCATCAATTCGCGTTGCCGCTCGTCGGCTGCGCGCAGGCCCTGCATGGTGCCGACCAGCACCGGAAACTGGCACGCCAAAGCCGTGATGATGATTTGCAACTGCGGTCCGGTGCCGAGCCAGAGCGCCAGCAGCGGCGCGGTGGCGATAATCGGAATGCTGTGCAGGATCACACCGAGATTGTAGATCGACCCGTAGAGCACCCGCGCCAGCACGGCAATGGCACCTGCGATCATCGCGATGGCGCTAGCGATGACGAAGCCACTCAGCGCCTTGTAGGCCGTGGGCGGCAGGCTATCGGTGACCAGGCGTGGCGACTTGACGATCTCGTTGAGCACCTGCGACGGCGCCGGCAGGAAAACCGGCAACATGTTGGCCTGCTTCAGGACCTCGAGTAGCGCGAGCAGCACGGCGGCCGTCAGCAGCGGCCGCCATGTGGTCGCCAGGCCCCGCTCAATGCTGCGTAACGACACGGCCATCAATAAGCCTCGACAACATCCGCGGCGGGCGTGCTTTCTTCATGGCCGAACAGGCCGTCCCGAACGCGGTTGACGCATTCGAAGAACGGCGACGTTCGCATCATGTCGACGGTCCGCGGGCGCGGCAACGGCACGTCGATCACGCTCGTGATCTTGCCGGGGCGCGGGCTCATGACATGCACCTGATCCGACATGAACACCGCCTCCGCGATCGAGTGCGTCACCAGCAAGGCCGTGGTGCCGGATTCCGACCAGATGCGCAACAGCTCCATATTCATGCGTTGCCGCGTGATTTCATCAAGCGCGCCGAATGGCTCGTCGAGCAGCAGCACATCCGGCGTCAGGATCAGCGCACGGGCGATCGCCACCCGCTGCTGCATGCCGCCGGACAGCTGATGCGGCAGGGCATTCTCGAACCCCTTGAGACCAACGAGTTCGATCAGATCCTGCGTCGAACGAGGCGACCGTCGGGCGCTATCGCGGCCGACGACGTCGAGCGGCAACTCGATATTCTGCATCACTGTGCGCCACGGCAACAGAGTGGCGCTCTGGAACACGAAGCCAATGGCGTGGTCATGCCGCGCATCCCGCGGCGTGCCGCTGCCCAGTCTCACATTGCCGGCGAAGGGCTGCATGATGTCGGCCACAAGCCGCAGCAGCGTAGATTTGCCGCAGCCGCTTGGGCCGATGATCGATGCGAACTGCCCCGAGGCGACGTTCAAATTGACCTTTTCGAGCGCAATGACGCTGTCGCCGCGGCCGTGGAAGACCATCGACACGTCATTGACCTGAATGTCCCGTGATGTAGTCGCCAGCAATATCCTTGCTCCTTACGCCTTGAGCGCGGCGTCGATGAAGCTCGGATCGCAGATATCCGCAGCCTTGATGTTGGACTTTACCATGCCGGCCTTGCGATAGACCTCGATGATCTTGTCAAAGAGCGGCAGATCGAGCGCCAACAGACCCTTGGTCTTGCCGGCACCGACGTCGATGTAAGGCGTACTCGCCTTGATCTCGGTGAGCTGCGCTTTGTAGTCGAGGCCCGGCGCGCCGTACTTCTCGACCATCAGCTTGGCGGTTTCATCAGGATGCGCCAGCGCCCAGCCCCAGGATTCCGACGCCGCCTTGAGGAATTTAACGACGGTGTCCTTGTTGTCCTTGAGGTAGTCCTCGCGACCATACAGCGTGCCGGTAGTTTCCGGCAGACCAAGCTCTTGCGCGTTCAGCGCGTACAGCTTCACGCCGCGCGTCTCAAGAATGACTCCCTGATTGGTCAGGTAGCCGCAATAGGCATCGATCTGGCCGCTGACCAGCGCCGACGGATCGGGCGACGACGGCACCATGTTCACTTCCTCGGGCTTGAGGCCGGAGTCAGCAATCAGATTGCGCATCAGCGGCATGCCGGAGGTCGCCACCATCACGGTCTTGCCCTTGAGTTCAGCGATCGACTTGATCGGCTTCTCGGCGAGACTCATGATGCTGAACGGGCTCTTCTGGAACACGGTGCCGATCACCTTGATCGGAATTCCCTTCTCCTTGGCGACCAGCAGCGGACCGATCGGACGATCGCCGAGCTGCGAACTGCCGCTGGCGACGTTGCCGACCGGATCAATGTTCGGACCGCCAGACACAAAGGTCGGATCGATGCCGTGCTTCTTGAAAATACCGTTTTCGATCCCGGCGAAGTAGCCGCCGTACTGGATGCTCTTTATCCACGACAACTGGAACGAAACCTTGGCCTCAGCGGCCAAAGCGCTGCGCGAGCCCAGCATTGGAACGCCCATCGCACCGGCAACGCCCAGCGCGGCGCCTGCCTTCAATACCGTACGGCGACTAATCTTCTTCAGCATTCTCGACCTCTCCTGACCACCACGTGCACGAACCTTGTCCCACCGACTTTGCAATCGGTGTGCCAGTTCACTGACGGGCGCATGCATCGCGAAGCCGCTGCGGTCCGAACAGCGTCTTGATCTGCGCGGCGCTGTCGCGCACATGCTCGCTCAACAACTTCAGAGAGCGATCGGTATCCCGTGCAAGCACTGCCTTCACGATTGCGCCGTGCGTCTGCTTCACGCGCGGATGATGCCCAGCGGACAGGACCGCGAGACGACGGTAGCGATCGAAATCATCGCTGAGTTCGCGATAGCAGCCGAGCAGACGCTGCAGGCCGCAGGCGTTGATCAAGGACACATGGAAGCTGCGATGCAGCTCTTCCCACACCGGATCGATGAGCTTCTTGTCGCTGCGCGGGTTGCGGCTGAGGCGATGATGAGCCGCTAAAATCGCGGCTTCCCAGCCGTCATCGCCATTTTCGATGGAGAGACGCAACGCAATGGCTTCGATATGGATGCGGGTTTCGGTGACGTCGTCGAGATCTTCTTCGGAGACCGGCGCAACGCGAAAGCCACGCTGGCCTTCCTGCGCCACCAGTCCACGGCCGGCGAGCGCGGCCAGCGCCTCGCGCAGCGGGCTCATGCTGACCTCGTAGGTGTCGCAAAGGGCCTGCAGCTTGAGCCGCGTGCCCGGCGCCCATTTGCCATTGAGAATGTCGTCGGCGAGCTGGCTCTGGATGGTCTGGGCATAGGTACGCTGATCATCGCCAGCGCCCTTCTCCAGCGGCGGGGCAGCCGGGCTCATGATCTTTCGCGGTGAAACGGGCATAGGGCGACCTGACCATATTTGAGGCATTGATGTAGGCAATCTGACCGAATAAATGCAAAGTAACGGAATTTCGAAATTTAAGGTGGGGCATCTCGGGTGGCCTTTTCGATCTGCCGCACCCAGGCCCCGACGCCCGCGTTACGGGCCCGCAAATGCCGCACCAGATCGCCGGCCTCGGCCATGACCGCCGCGGCGTCGAACGACAGGATCCGGCGGCCCTCGACCACGATGCGCCCGTTAACGATGACGGTATCGACCGTGCTACCGGAGGCGCCGAACACCAGTTGCAGCACCGGATCATTGAGCGGCGCCCAGAATGGCGCGGTGAGATCGTGGAGCACCAGATCGGCCGGCGCGCCGGGCGCCAGTGAGCCCAGTCTGTCGATGCCGAGCACTTTGCCACCATTCACCGTCGCCATGCGCAAGGCGTCTTGCGCCGTGGGCCAATGCGCACGATCCGGCGTGCCCGGCCGCTGTAGCATGATGGCGATCCGCATCACTTCGTGCAGATCGAGATTGTCATTGGTGCTGGCGCCATCGGTGCCGAGCGCGACAGGAATGCCGGCACGCAGCATCTTCGCAATCGGTGCGATACCAGCGCCCAGCTTCAGATTGCTGTCCGGATTATGCACCGGCACGGCGCCACGCGCCGCCATGATCGCGATCTCATCGTCGTCCAGCCAGATGCTGTGCGCCGTCGACAACCGCGGCGAGACAAAGCCGAGGTCATCCATATGCCGCACCATGCTGGTGCCGTAACGCCCGCGCGCGATGCGGGCCTGAATCGCGGTTTCGAGCAGATGCATATGGATCGGCGTATCGTATTGGTCGGCCATATCGCGCACGCCGGTGAGCAATTTATCGCTGCAGCGCATGGGATTTGACGGCGCCGGACAGACCCGGATGAGGCCGCCAGCTGCGTGATCATGGTGTTCGATCGATGACGCCACCAACGCCAGAGTTTCATCGAGTGGCGGCGGCGTGAGTGGATTATCTACGTCACCCGCCGGCAGACCGCTGGGCGGCTCAATATCGGTATAGGGCTCATCGAAGATTCGCAGCGCTACGAGCGCCCGCATCCCCGCCGTGCTGTATGCATCGACAACGGCATCGACATCTTGAGCGGCAAAGCCTTGCTCCGGAAAATGATCGACCACCGTGGTCGTGCCATTCAGCAGATGTTCAATTGAGCCCATCAGCGCCGACAGGCGTACTTCGTCCGGAGTGCGACCGACCGTGTCTGCTTGATTGCGCCACATAAAGGCGACGTGGTTGAGCACGTCGCCCGTGCCCTTCAACACGTTCAGCGGCGAATGCATGTGGGCATTGACCAGCCCCGGCATCAGCAGACGATCCTTGCCCTCGATAACCCCAACCCCAAGTTCGGGGGTGGCATCGCCTTCGACCACCGCCGCGATCACCCCGTCCGCGATGAAGAAGGTCTTGTGCGTGGCCTCCCCGCCGACTGGATCGGCCGTCAGAATATTGCGGATACAAAGTCGCTCGGTCACGGAAGCCCTCAAGGCGGATGGACGGCCGTGCCGTCGCGCTGATGTGGTGTCGTGCTTTGCAACAGCCGTGCCAGCCCTGGAAGGCTTCGGCATGCCTCTTGCTAAGTCCCGGAACGCCGATGGTCTTCACTTCGACGCATCGGCCCTCGCGCCGGGAGTTCCTTGTCCATGTCTCACGAGGTTTTCGACCTGATCCGGCCGCGCCGTCCGGTGCGCCCGTTGACCCTGCAAGCCAAGTCGCGCGAATTGCGCATCGACGCCAACCGCTCGGCGGTGATGGTGATCGACATGCAAAACGATTTCATCGCGCCGGGCGGCTGGTTCGACGCCCGCAACGTCGACGGCTCATGGGTCAAGCCGCTCTACCCTGTCATCAACGACACCACCGCCATGGCCCGTCGCGAGGGCATGCCGGTGATCTGGCTTAATTGGGGCGTACGCGCCGATCTGCTCAATGTGCATCCGTCGCATCGCCGCCTGGTCAAGCCCTCGCCGGACGATCCGAGCTATGCGCCGCGGATGGCAACCGGCAACGGACCGGTGCTCGAGCGCGGCTCATGGGGCGCGGCCGTGGTGCCGGAGCTCACGGTCTCGCCTGAGGACATTCATGTCGACAAGCATCGCTATACCGGGTTCTGGGACAATGAGCTGGACAGCGTGCTGCGCAATCTCGATGTCACCACGTTGTTCGTGACGGGCATCAACGTCGACCGCTGCGTGTTCGCGACCATCACCGATGCCTGCCACGCCGGATATGACGTAGTGATGCTGGAAGACGCGGTCGGCACCTATTCGCCGCAATATGTCGCGGATGCCACCCTGTATCTTGTAGAGCGCATTTTCGGCTTCCTGTCGGACAGCGCTTCGCTGGCGAAAGCGCTCGAGAAGGCAGGCTGATGCGGAACAAATGCTGCGCTTAACTTTCAGAATGCCGAAGCTCTGGCTGGGGCGGGAGGGGCCCCAACTGACAAGATCCACCAATATCTAACTGACACTACAGAACTATTTCTGTCGCGCGCCATCCAGGCCGACGGCGAGATCTCGTTTAATGGGTACGGCAGCTCAGCGGCGGTGATGACAAGCTTGGACGCGGCCAGACTCTTGATTGCGGCCGCGGGCAGTCAGTTCGCCGAGGACTCGCTGCGCGTGCTGCAGGACTTCGCCAAGCTCAAACCGTTGGGGGGCCACAAGGCCCGCATCCTGGAAGAGTTCTTGGCAATGCGGATTGACGATTTCCGCTACGGTTTGGACGCTCCGACCAGAGCTAAATCACCGAAAAGATGGCGCGCCCGAAAGGATTCGAACCTCTGACCCCCAGATTCGTAGTCTGGTGCTCTATCCAGCTGAGCTACGGGCGCTGATGCCGCCGGAAACATGACCTTCGGTCATGAAGCAGCGGGGGATAGCTATCGTCTTGCTCCCCCCTTGGCAAGTCTAGAAAATTCTCTTTGAGGCACACGCTGTTAACGCCATCCGCCCTGGCGGGGACCGCCGGCCTGCCGGCAGCCGGCCTCACGAAGCCTGGCTGCGCAAGCCCCCACGCGCGGACAGGTCGATTTCCCCGTCCGGAATGGTGATGCGGAAGGTCGCGCCCATGGTGCCTTCGACCAGCAGGATGTCACCGCCATGGGCCCGCACCAGCTCGGCCGCAATGGCGAGCCCGAGCCCCGACCCGCCCGGCCGGGTCGAACCCTGGAAGGCCTGGTAGAGGTTCTTGCGGGCCTTTTCGGGAATACCGGGCCCCGTGTCGGAAATCTCGATCGCCACCACGCCGCCTTCGCGGCGGCCGGTGATGCGGATCTGATCGCGCGCCGGATCGCGGGCGCCATGGGCCTCCAGCGCCTGCACGGCATTGCGCGCCAGATTGACGACGACGCGAAACATCTGGTCGGCGTCGGCTTCCATGGTCAGACCACGCTCGACCGAGACGATCCAACGGATGGGGATTTCTATCGTGAGGCCAAGCGATTCCCGGACGTCTTCCAGCAGTGGCTCAACCGCAATCGTACGGCGGTCGGGGGCGGCTTCCTGGGCGCGACCATACGACATAGTGGACTGACATAGCGCGATCGCGCGTTCGAGCGCGTGCATGAGCTTCGGCGCGAAGCGTTGCACTTTCGGATCGGGCAGACTGGTCAGTTGGTCGGAGAACAACTGCGCCGAAGCGAGCAGATTGCGCAGATCGTGGTTGATCTTGGCGACGGCGAGGCCGAGCGAAGCCAGCCGGCTCTTCTGGTGCAGCGTCGAGGCGAGATCGGCCTGCATCGCCGCAAGCTCTTCCTCGGCGGTTCCGATTTCGTCGTTACGGTTGGAGCGGCGAATGATACGCGACGGATTTTCCGGGTCGGCCCGGAACGCCACCATGTTGGCGGTGAGACGCTCCATCGGCCGCACCAGCAGATAATGCAGGGCCAGAAACACCAGCATCGCGGTGAAAGCCGAGATTGCCAGCGACACGACAAGAATGGTCGCCGAGAAACTCAACATCGCTTTGTAGAGCGGAGCCTCGTCGACGACGAGCTCGATGAACTGCCCCTTCGCCATCGGCGCCGGACCGATGACGCGCATGACGTCGCTGGAATGGCAGAATAGCAGAACCTCAAAAGCCTCCTGGATCGACCGCCACCATGTCACGTTGCGCATATCGATATCATCGGTGACCGAGGATGGCAGTTCGGCCGAGGCCAGCAGGCGTCGCTGGTCGCCCATCTTGACTGCTACGGCGCGGGCGCCGATCGAATCCAGAATCTGCTTGGCGAGGATTTCCGGAACCATGCCGCTGGGCGCGGCATCAAGCACGAGCGCAGCGGTATGCGCTGCGGCCAGACGGTCGTTCAACCAATTGACGCGGTAGTTGGCAATCAGCGGGACGTAGATGAGAATTTCGGCCACCAGCACGAAAAGAATGGTCAGCACCAGAAGTTTGCCGGACAGTCCCACGCGCAGCCGCGTCCACCATCGCTCGGGCGGGCCTGCGGCCTCAGACGACGGCTCGGAGCCGGTGATCCCAGATGTTTCGACTGGCTGCATCACAATCAATTATAGAGGACAGAAGGTCCCGCAATGAGGGCGAACACCCTCCGCCTGCCGGCTATTCCCCGGTCTCGGGCTGACGTCCAAAACTCGCGCGCAAGGGTGGCAAATATGTGGGGCCACGCCAGTCCCCGCCTGGGCGACAGTATTAAACGACCAGCGTGCCGAAAAAGGCCGGTTTGCCGCCCTCCGGTCGCATTGACGGGCTGGGATGGCTGCCTTATAAGCCGCCCAACATATGCCCCTCGGTCATGAATGACCCGGGAAGTGGCGGATTTCGGGGCTTTTGCCCCGTCCCCACGGCGGTTTCAGCGGAGATTTGAACGTGAAGCGGACCTACCAACCGAGCAAGCTTGTGCGCAAGCGCCGTCACGGTTTCCGCGCGCGCATGGCGACCACCGGCGGACGCAAGGTGGTCCAGGCCCGCCGCGCCCGCGGACGCAAGCGGCTCAGCGCCTAAACGGCGGCTTTTCCCGCCGCGACGCTGCTTTAAATGCAAAAATTGAAGCAACGGGCGGATTTTCTCAAAGCGGCGACCGGGACCAAAGTTCCGGCCGCCGCTTTTGTGCTGCAGGCGCGCCAACGCGATCCATCCGAACCCGGACCCGTCCGGGTCGGCTTCACCGTCTCGCGCAAGGTCGGCAACGCCGTGGAACGCAACCGGGTGCGCCGCCGCCTGCGCGAAATGGTTCGCCTTTTCGGCGAAGGCCGCATGCACGCCGGCACCGATTATGTGCTAGTCGGGCGGCAGGCGGCGCTCAGCCTGCCTTTCGAGCGCATGACCCAGGACTTCGAACGGGCCTTGCGGCGAGCCCATGACGGCTCGCTCAAAGGCGGTTCGCCGAAAGACGGCTCTCGAAAAGACCAGACGCGACAAGCGCGGGGCGCGCACAAGAACCCACCGGCAGGAAAGCCCGAGACGGAATCCCGATGACCGACAACAAGAACACCATTATCGCCATCGTGCTGTCGGCCGTCGTGCTGATCGCCTGGCAGTATTTCTACGCCGTCCCGCAGGCGGAAAAGCAGAAGGCCGCCCAGCAGGCGCAGAGCCAGCAGACGCAGGCCCCGGCCGTTCCCGGCCAGGCGACCACTGCCCCCGGGACTGCCCCTGCCGCTCCCGGTGCCGCTCCTGGTGCCGGTCCTGGCGCCACCCCCGGCGCTCCGCCGGTCCCCGGCGCCCAGCCGGCCGCCCAGGCCGCCGCCCCGACCGCCAACCGCGCCGCCGCGATTGCCGCCACCCCGCGCCTGCCGATCGAAACCGCCGACCTGCAGGGCTCGATCTCGCTCAAGGGCGGACGCATCGACGATCTCGCGCTGCTGAAATTCCGCGAGACCGTGGACCCGAAATCGCCGCCGGTGATCCTGCTGTCGCCCTCGGGCTCGCCCGACCCGTTCTACGCCGAATTCGGCTGGAGCCCCTCGACGCCGGACATCAAGGTGCCGGACGGCAACACCGTCTGGACTCAGGTCGGCTCCGGCAAGCTCGACGTCGGCCACCCGGTCACCCTCTCCTTCGACAACGGCGCCGGCCTCGAATTCCGCCGCACCATTTCGGTGGACGACAAATATCTGTTCACTGCCAAGGATGAAGTGATCAACAAGACCGCCAATCCGGTCACGCTTTATCCCTACGCGCTGATCTCGCGCCACAACACGCCGCACACCGCCGGCTTCTACATCCTGCACGAAGGCCCGGTCGGCGTGCTCGGCGACAACGGCCTGCTCGAGAAGAGCTACAAGGACCTCGAGGAGAAGAAGGAATTCTCCTACGCCAACACCAAAGGCTGGCTCGGCTTCACCGACAAATACTGGGCCGCGGCGCTGGTGCCCGACCCGAACACCAGCCTTTTGAAGGCGCGCTTCTCCGGCGGCATGCTCGGCAACGTGAAGACCTACCAGTCCGACTATGTGCTCGACGGGCAGACCATCGCGCCGGGCGCCACCGGCACGGCGCAGGCGCGCCTGTTCGCCGGCGCCAAGGAAGTGCGCGTCGTCAATGCCTATGAAGAGAGCCTCAAGCTCGACCGCTTCGACCGCCTGATCGACTGGGGCTGGTTCTACTTCATCACCAAGCCGCTGTTCCTCGTCATCGACTGGCTGTTCCACCTCGTCGGCAATTTCGGCGTCGCCATTCTTCTGGTGACGGTGCTGATCAAGCTGATCTTCTTCCCGCTGGCGTCCAAATCCTACGCCTCGATGGCGAAGATGAAGGCCGTGCAGCCGCAGATGGTTGCGCTGCGCGAGCGCTACAAGGACGACAAGGCCAAGCAGCAGCAGGAGCTCATGGAGCTCTACAAGAAAGAGAAGATCAACCCGCTGGCCGGCTGTCTGCCGATCCTGATCCAGATCCCGGTGTT
>Ga0182736_1000569_pt1 | contig 52989 bp, 47 predicted proteins | sample eDN5th30CKraftBY_FD_128882 | JGI IMG/M metagenome (GOLD analysis project Ga0182736, IMG submission 128882) | Enriched backyard soil microbial communities from Emeryville, California, USA - eDNA 5th pass 30_C Kraft BY (version 2) (version 2) | ecosystem: Environmental > Terrestrial > Soil >... | reverse complement strand
GCATACCGATGCGGCGTGGTCGGCGCGCATCGTCGATGCGTTCGCGGGCACGCCCGTCGAGCGCGTCACGCGGCGCGGCAAGACGGCTGGCGTCACGGCGCCCGTCAAGACCGAGGCGGAAAAGCGCTCGCTGCATTCGTCGACGGGCGCGCTGGCCGTCGATATGGAATCGCATATCGCCGGGGCCATCGCGACGGCGCGCGGCTTGCCGTTCGCAGTGTGCCGCGCCGTGGTCGATCCCGCGTGGCGAACGTTGCCGACCGCCGCGACGGCCGGTTTGCGCGATGACGGCACGACGGCGATCGGTCCGATTTTGCGCGAATTGGTCCGCGATCCGGCGCAGTTGGGCGCGCTTCTGCGCCTTGCATCCGATGCCCGCGCCGCCCGCGCGACGCTCGTGCAGGCGCGGCACGCGATGGAATCGGCGCGGGCGTTGGCGGTGGCATAACGCTTCGGTCTCATCCCTTGCTTTCTGCGGGTTAACCCTCATCTCGGTATAATCAGGGAAAACCCTGATCGAGCGCGCGTCTACAGGAACTCCGCGACGCGCGCAGCAATGAAAGCGAGGGACCGCAAATGAATTTCCACACCCGTAAATGGGTCAAGCCCGAAGACCTGAACCCGAACGGCACGCTCTTCGGCGGCAGCCTGTTGCGCTGGATCGACGAAGAAGCCGCGATCTACGCCATCTCGCAGCTGGGCAATCAGCGCGTCGTGACCAAGTTCATGTCGGAAATCAACTTCGTGAGCTCGGCGCGGCAGGGCGACATCATCGAACTCGGCATCACCGCGACGCAATTCGGCCGCACGTCGATCACACTGCGCGCCGAAGTGCGCAACAAGATCACGCGAAAAAGCATTCTGACCGTCGAGAAGATGGTGTTCGTCAATCTGAACGAACAGGGCGAGCCCTCGCCGCACGGCCGGACGCAAATTCGCTACGCGGATGAATTGTTCGAAGCCTATCGCCGCGATCAGGGCGTCGTCGAAGCGCCGAAAGTGTCGGGCGACGACTTGCTCGAAGAAGTCGCGGAAGAAGCCGCACATTAAAGAGAAAACGGGCGCCGAAGCGCCCGTTTCGTTTTACGAGCTCGTCACTTCGCAGGCTGCGCTGCGGGATCGTCGTACTGCGGCAATCCCTGCGCCTTGCTCGAACTCGCCGACGGCTGAGTCTTCGGCGCATTCTCTCCCGGCGCAGGCGATTTCCCGCCGACGCCACCGGCCGGCGATGCCGCCGCGCCCGGATCCACATACGTCGGCAAGCCTTGCTCCGTGCTGCCGCCGCCGGTTTCGCCCGGCGCGCTCGCGCCTTCGGGCGCCGATGCGCCTTCGTCGCCGTAGTCGGGCAGCGAGCTCGCGCCGCCGCCCGTCAGCAGATACTGACGCCGCTGCGTATACGCGTCGCGCACGAACGCGTATTTGTCGAGGGCGGCAGCGGAAAGCAGATCGGTCGCGCCGATCAGGTCGGCCCGCGCGCTCACGAAGTTCAGGCCGAAGAGCGGCCAGCGAATCTCCGCATCGGAATAGCTCAACGGATTCACGCGCCAGTCGACGAGCCACGTCGTCGAGTCGCGGAACGAGCTCGGGCCGAGCAGCGGCAGCACCAAATACGGTCCCGATGGCATGCCGTAGTGCCCGAGCGTCAGCCCGAAATCCTGATGATGCTTCGGCAGACCCGCCGGCGATGCGATATCGATCAGACCGCCGATGCCGAATACCGAGTTCATCGCGATACGCATCAGATCTTGCGTCGCATCGGTGATCTTCAACTGCAGCAGGTTGTTCGCGAAGTTGGAGAAATCGCCGAGATTCGAGAAGAAGTTGCTGACGGCCGTGCGGAACGGGCTCGGCGTGTAATCGACGTAGAACTGCGCGACCGGCTTGGCGACATAGGTATCGAGCGTGTCGTTGAACGTGAAGATCTTGCGGTTCATCGGTTCGAGCGGATCCTTCGGATTGCGATCCGGGCCGGTCGCGCATCCCGTCGTCGCGAGCGCGCCCACAATCGCGAGACTCAAGCCCAATTTACGCACAGCACGAGCGGTCAAAGCCGTCGATCCCGACTTCATTCTTCAATTCCTCTTAGGTTGTCATGTCGTTGCGCCGCCCTGAGCTTCGCGCGCGCCGCCGCGCGCACCTTGCGCGGCTTGCCCATCAATACCGGCTGAAAGACCACCGCACCGATCAGCGTGCAAAAGAGCGACAGCGCCAGCAGCCGTCCCATGCTGGACGTGCCCGGATGATGGGAAAACCACAGGCTGCCGAATGCGGTCGCGGTCGTGGCCGCACTGAACATAACGGCATGCGTGAGACTGGACTGAAGCAGCCGGGTCTGGCCGGAACGCCACGCCATCACGAAATAGATCTTGAAGGCGACGCCGACGCCCAGCATGAGCGGCAACGCGATGATGTTCGCGAAGTTGAGCGGCATCCTGAAGACGACGCACAATTCCAGCGTGACGATCGCGGAAACGAGCAACGGTACCAAAGTTCTCAGAACGTCGCCAAAACGGCGCAGCGCGATCCACAGCAGCACCGCGATCGCGATCAGCGAATAGAGCGCCGCCTGCTCGAACGCCTTGATGATCGTTTCCGCCGAATGACGCACGGAGATCGGCCCGCCGATCGCGTTCGGCTCGGCTTTCTGCACGGCATCGGCGAAGTGCGCGAGCAGCGCGTCGTCGTTGGGATCGACGCCAGGCGGAATCTTCGGCGCGACATCGACGAGCGCCTGGCCGTTCGGCGTCACGAACGACGCGACCATGTGCGGCGGCAGCGTTTCGCGCGTGATCTCCGCCGGCGTGAGCAGCGCGCGCAATTGCGCGAGCGCGATACGCAGCGGCTCGGCCATCGCATGCTCGGCGCGATCGCGCGTCGCGGCGTCGGCTTGCGCCAGCTTCGCGAGCGTTTCGGACAGATGCTTCGCTTCCTTATCGCCCGGACCGGGATGCTCGTCGGCGGCGAGCGAGAGCTGGCTCGATACGCGCTTCAACGCCGCCACGCGCACGGCGTCCGTCACGGGCGAGGCCGTCTGCTGATCGAGCGCGGGCAAAAGCTGATCGGCGGCGGCCTCGATCAGTTCGAGCTTCTTCGGCTGATCGCCGGGAATGAGCGACGAGAGCGTCGTGGCGCTGCCGACTTCCGGCAGCTTCTTCAGCTTCGCGGCGATGGCATCCGCATCGGCGAGCGAGGGCGCGAGCACGGCGACGTCGTTCACCGCGCCTTCCGGCGAGTCCTGCAGCGAGATGAGCGTCGCCATCGACTCGGTGTGCGGATCCTTCAGATGCAGCGGATTGAAGTCGAATCGCAGATTGAAGAGCAGCGGCAGCGCGCCGATCACGATGACGAGCGTGCCGATCAGCACCGGCTTGCGATGCCTGTCGAGGAACTCGTCGACGGGCGCAAGAACCGGAAAGCCCGGCGATTGCGCTTCGCCCGGCGGCGCGAACACCTTGATGAGCGCGGGCAGCAGCGTCATGTTGGTGGCATACGCGACGAACATGCCGACGCCCGCGATCAGCCCCAGCTCCGACACGCCGCGATACGCGGTCGGCAGAAACGAGAAGAAGCTCGCGGCGGTCGCGGCGGCGGCGAGCGTGAGCGGCACCGCGACATGGCGCGCGGTTTCCGCGAGCGACACATCGAGCCGCTTGTGCTTGTAGCGCTCTTCGCGATACTTCACGCCGAACTGGATGCCGAAGTCCACGCCGAGTCCGACGAAGAGCACCATGAACGCGACCGAGATCATGTTGAGCGCGTGGACCATCATGAGTCCGAGCGCCGCCGTGATCGCGAGCCCGACGAAAAGCGTGATGAACACCGCGAGGATCATGCGCTTGGAACGCAGCGCGACCCAGAGGATCATCAGCACGACGAGGAAGGTCAGCACGCCGTTGAGCACGGCGCCGTCCTGCACGGACGCGAACTCTTCGTCGGCGAGCGGCTGCGCGCCCGTCAGATGCAGCGTCGCGCCGTACTTCTTGTCGATGCCGAGTTCCGCCGCCTTCGCGCGAATCTCTTCCGAGGTGCCCGCCGCCGCCTTCAGCGCGTTGAAGTTCAACTCCGGCAACACGGTGACAAACGCGCGCCCGGGCGCATCGTTCGGCGATGAATCCGCGAGGCCGCGCCATGAGAACGCCGCCGGCTGATTCGCCAGCACGCGATCGAGCACGGTCGCGCTCTTGCCGAGCAAGCCGGCCATCTGGCCGAGATTGACCTGTCCGAGCGTCAGCGGCAGGTTGAGCGTGGTGTTGAGCGTCTGCGCGAGGCCGGTGAGCGTCGGGTCGTGCGCGAGCGTATTGATGAGCGGACGCGCCTGCACGAGCTGTTTCGTGACCTGCTCGACCTTCTCCGTCGGGAGATAAAGCAGTCCGTTGTGCTCGAAGAACTCGCCGCCCGCCGGTTGCGACACCGACCTGAAGCGCTCCGGCTCTTTCGCGAGCGCGGCGGCGAGCGCGCTTGCGGCGGCATCGGCGAATTCCTGCGCGGGCGCCTGAACGACGATCAGCAATGCCGCGCCGCGCTGCGGAAACGCTTCCTCGATGGCCTTGCTGCGCGCGGCCCACTCCGGCTCCGTCTCGATCAGCTGGCTGACGTCGGTGCTGATCTTGAAGTGATGGACGACATAAATCGTGGACAGCACGCCGAGCAGCAGCGAAACGGCGATAATCCACGCCGGCCGGCGAATGGCGAGGGTGACGAAGCGAGTAATGTTGGACGTCAGCATGAAGACGTTACCTGGAGTGCCTGTTATTTTTGCGCGCGCGAGCGCGTGAATCGCATGATGCCGCGCAAGTATACCGGGCGCACTGAACGGTCCGTCCTTGAACTGTTACGCTGGCAAGGTGTCGATATACTGACTCGCAGCCGCCTGGCCGCTCCTGCAACGTCCGAAGGCCGCACTACCCGCGCCACCAAACCTGATTAGAGAACGGGTGCCATGAAACGCTATCTGTCTATTTGCTTCGCTTTCCTCCTTGCCTCGATGTCTTTCACAGGCGAGGCATTCGCACAAACGAGTCCCGATGCCGTCGTCAAGAATGCCGTCGAAGGCACGGTCAAGGCCATGAAGGCCGACCCGCAGGCGCGCGGCGGCGACATGGCGAAGATCACGCAACTCGTCGAGACGCGTTTCCTGCCCGCCACCGACTTCCAGCGCACGACGCGCATCGCGGTCGGCAAGGCGTGGGCGACCGCCACGCCCGAGCAGCAGAAGCAGCTTTACGACCAGTTCCAGACGCTGCTGGTCCGCACCTACGCGGCATCGCTCGCGCAGCTCCGCGATCAGGACGTGACCTTCAGGTTCGACGCGCCCAACGTCGACGCCAACGCGAAGGACACCGTCGTCGAATCACATGTCATTTCCACGGGCGGCGACAATCCGGTGCGCTATCGCCTGCAGAAGACCCCGCAGGGCTGGAAAATCTATGACATCGACATGATGGGCGCATGGCTCATCCAGGTCTATCAGCAACAATTCGTCGGTCAGCTGCAAAAGGGCGGCGTCGACGGTCTCATCAAGTTCCTTTCCGAGCATAACGCCCGTTCCGCGGGCTGATCGCCCTCTGTCAGGGCGGGCCGGGCTTCAGGTGCGGCGGTGCTCCACCGCGAATTTGATGAGTTCGGCCTGTCCGTCGATATCCAGTTTGCGCTTCATGTTCTGTCGATGCGTTTCCACCGTCCGCACCGACAGCCCATGCTGCTGCGCAATCTGCTTGCTCGATAAGCCTTCGGCGAGCGCATCCAGAATGTCGAGTTCGCGCGGCGTCAGGCGTTCGAGCGGCGTCTGCATCGACTGTGCCTGGATCATGCGCGCGGCCAGCCCGGCACTGAAAAACGTCTTGCCGGCGAGCACCGCGCCGATCGCCTGAATGATCTCGGCGGCGGGCGAATCCTTCAGCACGTAGCCGCTCGCGCCCGCGCGCACCGCCTGCTTCACGTATTCCACGTTGTCGTGCATCGACAGCATCAGCACGCGGATACCCGGATGCCGCTCGTGGAACAGCGCCGCGAGTTCGATTCCGCTCATGCCGGCCATGCCGACGTCCATTAGCGCGAGATCGGGCGGATTCGCTTCGTCGGCGGCGAGCGCGAGCGCTTCCTTCGCGTTGCCGGCCTCGCCGATCACGCGCAGATGCGGCACGGAGTCGAGCCGCGCGCGCAAGCCGTCGCGCACGAGCGGATGGTCGTCGACCAGAATGATGCGGGCGATTTCAGCGCTCATCGGTATGTCCTTGAAGATTCGGTGCGGCGAGCGGCAGCGGTACGCGCGCCACGATCGACGTGCGGCCCGGCTGCGAGTCGATCGCGAGCGTGCCGCCGAGCGTGTCGAGCCGCTCGCGCATGTTGCGCAGGCCGATGCCGCTCGCCGGATCGGAAAACGCGTCGTGCGCGTCGAAGCCGCGGCCGTTGTCGGTGATGTCGAGCGTGACGGCGTGCGTCGCGATATCGAGCGTGACCGCCGCGCGCGAAGCCTGCGCGTGCCGCGCGACGTTGGTCAGCGCTTCCTGCGCGATGCGGAAGAGCACGGTATTGACGGGATCGGGCAGCGTCGCGCGTTGCGGTGCACAAGGCTTGCCCTCGGCGGTCGCTTCGAAGCGCACTTCGGGGCCGTCCTGTCCGTCGAATTCGCGCGCGAGCTGTTCGAGCGCGGCGGCGAGGCCGAGATCGTCGAGCATCGCGGGACGCAGCGCGTGCGAGATGCGGCGCACTTCGCGCAGCGTGCCGGAAAGGCGTCCGAGGCTCGTCGCGAGCGCGGCTTCGGCGGTCGGTTCGCGCGCCGCGCTCCGTTCGAAACGCGCCAGCGCCGATTCGAGGAGCAGCTTCACGGAGACGAGCATCTGGCTGATGCCGTCGTGCAATTCGCGCGATAGCCGCGCGCGTTCCTGTTCCTGCGAATCGACGACTTGCCGCGCGAGGCGCTTCAACTTCGCGTCCGCGCTGCGGTGCTCGCTGATGTTGAGCACCGCGCCGCACACCGCGATGATCGCGAGCCCGAAAAGCGCGATCGCGCCGATCCACATGAGCGTGCGGCGGATATTCCCGGCTGCCTGCGAATCGATGCGCGCGAGCGTCGTCTCGACATCTTCCAGATAGATGCCCGTGCCCATCATCCAGCCCCAGCGTTCGAGCGGCACGACATAGCCGAGCTTCGGCGCGATCAGTCCGGTCGACGGACGCCGCCACACGTAGCGCACATAGCCGCCGCCTTTCGACGCCTGTTGAATCAGCTCCTGGATGGTCAGCGCGCCGTTCGGATCGCGCATGAGCCAGAGATCGCGTCCGACGAGATCCGGCTGGCGCGGATGCATCAGCGACGTGCCGCGCATCGTGTAGACGAAAAAGTAGCCGTCCTGCCCGAAGTCGAGACGTTGAAGCGCATCGAGCGCGAGGCGGCGGCGTTCGTCGTTGCTGCGCGGATCGTCGGCGGGTGCGTCGTAATAAGGCGCGATCGCGCTCGTCGCAATCTCGACGTAATGGCGCAGTTCGATCTCCTTGCTCGACAGGTACGCGGCCTGCGTCGTGTCGTGCTGCGCTGCTGCGAGCGCTTGCGCCTGCTGGCGCACGCCGTAGGTGATGCCGCCGATCGCAAGCGCGAACGGCACGATCGCGAGCAGGAAAATCTTTGCCTTGAGATTCATCGATACAGGGTGTTCACATTCGAAGCCGCGGCGCGCCGCTTGCTGGAAACACAGGGTTTTCCGCTACGTGAAGCCACGTAGCGCGCATAAGTAGTTATGCGCTTGTAAGCGCCCGGGCGAAAGCGAATACTACCGCCCAATGCGCTATCACGGCGCAATCATCGGCCCGGAAGGGTCAATAACTAAGGAGACGCCATGAATCGGGCTTCCGGATTCCTGGTCTGGATCGCGCTCGCGCTACTGGGCGCGTTCGCATTCGGCACCATCGCGCTCGCGCACGGCGAGCGGATCAGCGCACTATGGATCGTCATTGCGGCGGTCTGCGTCTATCTCATCGCTTACCGCTTCTACTCACGCTTCATCGCGACGAAAGTGCTGCAGCTCGACGGCCTGCGCATGACGCCGGCCGTTCGTCACAACGACGGTCTCGACTACGTGCCGACCAACAAGTACGTGCTGTTCGGCCATCACTTCGCGGCGATCGCGGGCGCGGGTCCGCTCGTCGGCCCGGTGCTGGCGGCGCAGATGGGCTACACGCCCGGCATGCTGTGGATTCTCGCGGGCGTGGTGTTCGCGGGCGCGGTGCAGGACTTCGTCGTCCTGTTCATCTCGACGCGCCGCGATGGCCGCTCGCTCGGCGATCTCATCAAGATGGAACTCGGCACCGTGCCCGGCGTGATCGCGCTGTTCGGCGCGTTCCTCATCATGGTGATCATTCTCGCGGTGCTCGCGCTGATCGTCGTGAAGGCGCTGACGAATTCGCCGTGGGGCACGTTCACGGTTGCCGCGACGATTCCGATCGCGCTCTTCATGGGTGTCTATACGCGCTACATTCGCCCGGGACGCATCGGCGAGGTTTCCATCATCGGCTTCGTCGGTCTGATGCTCGCGATCGTGTACGGCGGACAAGTCGCCGAATCCGCGACGCTCGCGCCGTACTTCACGTTCACCGGCGTGCAGCTCGTGTGGATTCTGATCGGCTACGGTTTCGTGGCGTCGGTGCTGCCGGTATGGCTGCTGCTCGCGCCGCGCGATTATCTGTCGACGTTCCTCAAGATCGGCACGATCCTCGGCCTCGCGATCGGGATTCTCATCGTCGCGCCCGAACTGAAGATGCCGGCCTTCACGAAGTTCGTCGATGGCACGGGTCCCGTGTGGTCGGGCAATCTGTTCCCGTTCCTCTTCATCACGATCGCATGCGGCGCGGTGTCGGGCTTCCACGCGCTGATCTCGTCGGGCACGACGCCCAAGATGATCGACAACGAAGTCAACATGCGCTTCATCGGCTACGGCGCGATGCTGATGGAATCGTTCGTCGCGATCATGGCGCTCGTCGCCGCGTGCGTGATCGAACCGGGCGTCTACTTCGCGATGAACAGCCCGGCCGCGCTGCTCGGCTCGACGCCCGAAGCGGTCGCGCAGACCGTCTCGGGCTGGGGCTTCGTGCTGACGCCCGACATGCTGACGTCGACGGCGAAGGCGGTCGGCGAGACGACCATCGTCGCGCGTGCCGGCGGCGCGCCGACGCTCGCGGTCGGCATGGCGCACATTCTTCATCAGGTGATCGGCGGCCCGGCGATGATGGCGTTCTGGTATCACTTCGCCATTCTGTTCGAGGCGCTGTTCATCCTCACCGCCGTCGATGCGGGCACGCGCGCCGGCCGCTTCATGCTGCAAGACTTGCTCGGCACGTTCCATCCGGCGCTGCGCCGCACGGAATCGCTGCCGGCCAACCTCGTCGCGACGGGCCTGTGCGTCGCCGCGTGGGGCTACTTCCTGTATCAGGGCGTGGTCGATCCGTTCGGCGGCATCAACACGCTGTGGCCGCTCTTCGGCATCTCGAATCAGATGCTCGCGGGCATCGCGCTGATGCTCGGCACCGTGGTGCTGTTCAAGATGAAGCGCGAACGCTATGCGTGGGTCACGCTCGTGCCGACTGCGTGGCTGCTCATCTGCACGTTGACGGCCGGCTGGCAGAAGATTTTCGATGCGAATCCGAAGGTCGGCTTCCTCGCGCACGCCGGCAAGCTGAAGGACGCCTACGACGCGGGCAAGGTGATGGCGCCGGCGAAGTCGCTCGCGGAGATGCAGCGCATCATCTTCAACGATTACGTCGATGCGGCGCTTGCCGGCCTGTTCATCTTCGTGGTGTTGAGCATCGCGGTATATGGCGTGCTGGCCGTGCTGCGGGCGCGTCGCGAAGCGAAGCCGACCGTGCGCGAAACGCCGTTCGAAGCGATGCCTTCCGGCGCTTCCACCGCGGTGCGCGCGGGCCACTAAGGAGTCGAGCGATGTTCAGCGATCTTCGGCAGGCAGGACGGTATCTCGGCCAGACGATGCGTCTGATGGTCGGGATGCCCGATTACGACGCATATGTCACGCACATGCAGACGACGCATCCCGACAAGCCGGTGATGAGCTACGCGGAGTTCTTCCGCGAGCGGCAGGAGGCGAGGTACGGGTCGGGAGCGGGGAAGTGCTGCTGAGTTGATGCTGCTGGGTGGTGATTGAAGATAACGCGACGGTGAGAGCCGTCGCGTTTTTTTTGGGCGCTGCGCGAGGTGCGATCCAGCCGACCGCATGATAGTCGCGACGGCGCGTTCGCTATCCGCTCCGCTGGTGACCAAGGACCGGCAGATTCGAAGCTACGAACACGTCACGACGATTCGGTAGCAGAGAAAACAAAAAGGGCGAATGACCCAAGCCATTCGCCCTTTCCACGCTCCGTTCAACCGAAGCTCAATTCACCGCCGCCGCCGTCTTGGCGCCCTTGTTCTTCTGCGCGCGGCCGATCTCTTCCAGCTTGATCTCGACGTGCTTCGAGAACACGTACTCGGCCGGACGCTGCTTGTCGATCGGCAGATCCTTCGCGAACGCGCCCGTCGTGCGCGGGCCCGACAGCGCGATCTTCGCGGCCTTCAGCGGATGCGCCACCGTGTCCATCACGGCGGTCGCCTCGAAGCCGCAGTGGACCATGCAGTCCGCGCACTTCTCGTACTTGCCCGTGCCGTACTTGTCCCAGTCGGTGGTTTCCATCAGTTCCTTGAAGGTCTTCACGTAACCTTCGCCGACCAGATAGCACGGCTTCTGCCAGCCGAACACCGTGCGCGCCGGGTTGCCCCACGGCGTGCATTGATACGTCTGGTTGCCCGCGAGGAAATCGAGGAACAGCGTCGACTGGCTGAACGACCAGTTCTTGCCGTTGTTGCCGCGCTTGAAGATTTCGCGGAACAGGTTCTTCGTCTTTTCGCGATTCAGGAAGTGCTGCTGATCCGGAGCGCGCTCGTAGGCATAGCCCGGCGAAACCGTGATGCCGTCCACGCCGATCGGACCGAGCGTGTCGAAGAACTTCGCGACGCGTTCCGGCTCCGCATCGTTGAACAGCGTGCAGTTGATGTTCACGCGGAACCCGCGGCGCTTCGCTTCCTTGATGGCCGCGACAGCCTTGTCGTACGTGCCCGGCTGCGAAACCGAGTGATCGTGCGCCTCGCGATCGCCGTCGAGATGCACGGACCAGACGAAGTACGGGCTCGGCTCGTAATCGTCCATCTTCTTTTCCATCAGGAGCGCGTTCGTGCAGAGATACACGAACTTCTTGCGCGCCATGATGCCCTTCACGATCTGCGGCATTTCCTTGTGCAGCAGCGGCTCGCCGCCCGCGATCGACACGACCGGCGCGCCGCATTCGTCGACGGCTTCGAGGCATTCCTGCAGCGACAGACGCTGGTTCAGGATCGGATCCGGATAGTCGATCTTGCCGCAGCCGTTACAGGCGAGATTGCAGCGGAACAGCGGTTCCAGCATCAGCGCGAGCGGGTAACGCTTGGTGCCCGTCAGGTGTTGCTTGAAGATATAGGCGCCAACGCGGGCCTTCTGGAGCATCGGGATAGACAATTGTGTCCTCTCCTTATTCTTCGCGAACCGCGGCTGCCGCAACGGCGGCGACCGGCTGAGTGAGCTTCGCGGGGAGTTTGAATTCGACCTTTTCCTCGCGGCCGTTCATCGTCGTGACTTCGACGTGTCCGAACGCGCGCAGGGCATCGATCACATGTTTGACCATTTCCTCGGGCGCCGAAGCGCCCGCGGTGATGCCGACCGTTTGCACGTCGGCAAACCATTCCGGCTTGATCTCCGAACCGTCCGCGACGAGATAGCTCGGAACGCCGCTCTCGGCGCCGATTTCCCGCAGGCGGTTCGAATTGGAACTGTTGGTGGCGCCGACCACGAGCAGCACATCGACTTGCGTGCTCAGCTCGCGCACGGCGGCCTGGCGATTCTGAGTCGCGTAGCAGATGTCGCGCGTGTCCGGGCCGACGATATCCGTGAAGCGGCGCTGCAAGGCATCGATGATGCCGCGCGTGTCGTCCACGGAAAGCGTCGTCTGCGTGACATAGGCGACGGGCGTATCGGGCGCGAGCGTCATTGTCGCGACTTCGGCTTCACTCTGCACCAGCACGACGACGCCGGGAATCTGCCCGATCGTGCCTTCGACTTCCGGATGACCCGCATGGCCGATCAGAATGAGCGTGCGCCCCTGCGATACATACTGGCGGCCCTGCACATGAACCTTGGTGACGAGCGGGCAGGTCGCGTCGAGCACGTCGAGCCCGCGCGTCCGCGCATCTTTCTCGACGCTCTGCGCGACGCCGTGCGCGCTGAAAATCGCGACCGCGCCGTGCGGCACTTCATCGAGTTCTTCGACGAACTTTGCGCCCTTGCTGCGCAGGTTGTCGACCACATGACGGTTATGAACGATCTCGTGACGCACATAAACCGGTGCGCCATGCCGTTCGAGGGCCCGATCGACGATTTCGATCGCACGGACCACGCCCGCACAAAAGCCGCGGGGTTGAGCAAGGATGATACGCATATTCGAACGAACTCCGACTGGCGCGGGTCTCGGGTTAGCCGGCGCGAAGCTCGCACTTTCCCGAAGACCTGGCCACGAACGACGCTCGGAAGCGTCAGGAAGGCCGGGGAAAGCAGACCGGAAAAAAAGACACGGTGGGATCGGTCTGCGCGCCGAAGTTGACCGCGTATTCTAACGCGTTCCCTTTTTGGGTGCTCAATGCCCGCTTCACTTCGCGACGCGCTTCGGCACACGCAAATACGGCGATTTTGAGAACCCAGTAAACTGTCGGACGCTTCGGACCGCATGGCGTCGAGATCCGCGCCACGCGCCCTTGCCGCGCGGCCTCGCGGAGCGGCTCGCCGCGCTGTTTCCCTGGTGTATTTTTCGCGCAACGCCGGGTCGATCGCGCCATCGGCTGCGCCACTGTTTTCAAGCTAATCGTTTACTCATGCTATTGATCGCCTGGCTGTCTTTCTTGATCTGGATCGTGCTGCTGTTCGCCCGCGGCGGATTCTGGCGCGCGCAACCCGCGCCGGCGCTATCCGATACGACGATCCACGCCGTCGGCAACGCCGAGATCGCGCGCCGCGGCGCATGGCCCGCGCTCGTCGCCGTCGTGCCTGCGCGCAACGAAGCCGACGTCATCGGCCGCGCGGTCGGCTCGCTGCTCAAGCAGGACTATGCGGGCGCGTTCCATGTGATCGTCGTCGATGACCACAGCACCGACGGCACCGCGAACGTCGCGCTCGCCGCCGCCCGCGATCTCGGCCTCGAAGACCGTCTGACGATCCTGACCGCGCAGCCGCTGCCGCCGGGCTGGTCGGGCAAGGTGTGGGCGCAGTCGCAGGGCATCGGCGCGATCGACAAGCTCGGCCTGCCCGCGGAATTCCTGCTGCTCACGGACGCGGACATCCACCATCCGGCCGATGCCGCCACGCAACTCGTCGCGCGCACGATTCTCGAAGACCGCGATCTGGTCTCGCTGATGGTCCGTCTGCGCTGCGATTCCCTTTGGGAAAAGGCGCTGATTCCGGCGTTCGTCTTCTTCTTCGCGAAGCTTTATCCGTTCGAATGGGTCAACGACGCGAAGAAGGCGACCGCCGGCGCGGCAGGCGGCTGCATGCTGGTGCGCCGTTCGGCGCTCGTGGAGGCGGGCGGGATCGAATCGATCCGGCAGGAACTGATCGACGATTGCAGTCTCGCCGCGCGCATCAAGCATCGCGCGGGCCGCAACGACGCGCGCCCGATCCGCCTCGATCTCGCCGAGCACAGCGTGTCGCTGCGTCCGTACGATAGCTGGCGGGACATCTGGAACATGATCGCGCGCACGGCGTTCACGCAATTGCGCTATTCGCCTCTGCTGCTTGCCGGCACCGTGCTCGGCATGGCGGTGATCTATCTCGCGCCGCCGGTGCTCGCGCTGGCATACGGCGCGAGCGCGTGGCCCGCATGCGCCGCGTGGGCGCTGATGTGCATCGCCTATGGTCCGATGCTGCGCTACTACCGCAGATCGCTGTTGTGGGCGCCGCTCCTGCCGCTCGTCGCGTTGTTCTACGTCAGCGCGACGATCGGCTCGGCCGTGCGGTACTGGAGCGGGAAGGGCGGGCAATGGAAGGCGCGCGTGCAGGCGCCGACGCAGGAAGGTTCGTAAACGCGGCTTCTCACTTCTTCGTCAACATGGCATACAGCTCGATGACCATGTTCGGCGAGAACGTGAACGGCACCCAGCCGTGCCCGGCGTGGCGCAAGACCAGCAGGCGGTCGCCGTTCGCGTATTTCTGCGTCGCCATGACGGGATTCTTCGTGGCGGCGAAGCGCCATCCCGGTGCAATGCCCGCAGGCTGATCCGGCGACATCGACGCGCGCACGTTCGACAATTCCTCGATCAGTTCCGACACACCTTCCGGGCTCAGCTTCACCGTCTTGCCCGCGATCGTCATTTCGACCGCATCGCGCTCCGGGCGCGACACGACGAGCGTCGGGGGCTCGTTCAGCGCGGGCGGTTCGGCGGGCGCGTCGGCATCGACCGGTTCGCGCACATCGCGCAAAGCGGGCGGTTCGTCCGATACGGCGGGCGGAGCGGCAGGCGAGCCGGCGGATGAGCGCGCAGATGCGGCAGCGGTCTGAAGGAGCGTATCGAGGCTCGACTCCAGCGCGCCGAGCTGGTCTTGTAGATTCATGCGAGTGTGTCTGTAACGTGCGTGCTAGCAGTGAGGCCCCGATTCTACCCGCTGGACTTCTCCGATACCGCCACACCTTGTAACGAAATGCACGCAACCGTGTGTCAGACGACGCGCTCGCCGAGGTTTTCGAGTTCGGTGCGCACGCGCGTCAGCACGTCGGTCCAGTCGCCGCGCTTCGTCTGCGTGAAGAGGCGCATGTCCGGATACCACGGCGTGTCGTCGCGATCGCGCAGCCACCGCCAGCAGCCCGCGAAGCGATTCAGCAGCCAGACGCGCTTGCCCATCGCGGCGGCGAGATGCGCGACCGACGTATCGACCGCGATCACGAGATCGAGTCCGTCGATGAGCGCGGCCGTGTCCGCGAAGTCGCCGACGCGGTCCATCCAGTCGGCGATCTGGCCGGCGAACGCGGGCGGCAGTTGCTTGTCGGCGTGCTCGGCCTTTTGCAGGCTGATCCATCGCACGCCGCGATACGAGAGCAGCGGCGCGAGCGTTTCCGGCGCGATGCTGCGCCGTTTGTCGCCGCGCGAATGCGTGTGGCCGCCCGCCCAGACGAGACCGACCGCCGGCATCGAGCGCTCGCCGATTCGTTCCGCCCAGAAACGCGCGCGTTGCGAATTGGCGCGCAGATAGGGCGTCGGCGCGGGAATATTGCCGATGCGCGTGCCGAAACACATCGGCAAGGACATCAGCGGGCAATGGTGCGTCCACATGGACAGATCGACGGCGTCTCCGTCGACGAGAACGATGTTCGGCCAGCGCGCGCACAGCGATTCTTCGAAGAGCCGCCGCAGCGGCGCCGGACAGACATAGCCGACGCGCGCGAAGCGTTCCAGCGCCATCGGCAGGTAGCGGCAGAATTGCAGCGCATCGCCGAAGCCTTGTTCGTGCAGCACGAGCAGGCTCGCGCCGGCGGGAAGCGGGCCGCCGCGCCAGAGCGGAATCGGCAACTCGGGCGCGCGTGCGCCGAGCGTCTGACCGCCCGTCTGAAAGCTTGCCCAACGGTGCTCGAAATGCGGCCATGCTTCGTCGTAGCGTCCCGCCGCGAGCAGCGCATGGCCGAGATTGCTGTGCGCTTCGAGGTTGTCCGGATCGAGCGCGATGGCGGCTTTCGTATGCTCGATTGCCGAGTCGAGATCGCCCAGACGGTTGAGTACCGCGCCCAGATTGTTATGCGATGCCGCGTGATCCGGCCGATGCCCGAGCGCTCGCCGATAACTCTGCGCCGCCGCTTCCATCTGCTCGTCGAGTTGCAGCGCAAGTCCGAGGTTGAACCAAAGCAGGGCGATGTCGCCGTAATCCGGAAAGCGCTCATCGGCGATGCGCAGTCCGAGGCGCGCGCTTTGCGCCGCGGCCGGGAAATCGCGCAGGTGCATCTGCGTCACGCAAAGCGAGTTGCAAAAGCCCGGATGCGCGGAAAGTTCGATGGCGCGTGCGAGCCACGTTCGCGCGTCTTCCGGCTTGCGCAGCGCCAGCGCGATCAGGCCGCGCAGATGAAGCGCATCGGCGTTGCGCGGATTCTCGGCGATGGCTTCATCGGCCAATTCGACGGCGATGCCAAACGCGTGCTCCGCATAAGCTCGACTGGCGCGCTGGATGAGATCGTTCTGCATGAGGTTTCCTGTCGGGGCGGACAGTGTATGCAGAGGCGAACCGGCGTCTGTAAAGATCGTTGGATGCGGCGCGCGCAAAAAAAAACCGGCATGCCCGAAGGCGATGCCGGTTTCATCACCGAAGCGCGAAAGAACGCGCTCCAGCCCAACTTACTTCGCGCGCACCTGTTCGAGCGCGGCATTGAACGTCTTGCTCGGACGCATCACGGCTTCGAGCTTCTTCTCGTCCGGCTTGTAGTAGCCGCCGATATCCACCGCATTGCCCTGCACGGCGGCGAGTTCATCGACGATCTTCTGCTCGTTCTCGGCCAGCGTCTTTGCGAGCGGCGCGAACTGCTCGGCGAGCGCCTTGTCTTCCGACTGCGACGCGAGTTCCTGCGCCCAGTACATCGCGAGATAGAACTGGCTGCCGCGATTGTCGAGCTGGCCGGTCTTCGGCGACGGGCTCTTGTTGTTGTCGAGCAGCTTGCCGGTGGCCGAATCGAGCGCCTTCGCGACGAGCTTCGCACGCGCGTTGTCGTTCTTGATGCCGAGCTCTTCCAGCGACACCGCCAGCGCGAGGAATTCGCCGAGCGAGTCCCAGCGCAGATGGTTTTCCTGCACGAGCTGCTGAACATGCTTCGGCGCCGAGCCGCCCGCGCCCGTTTCGTACAGGCCGCCGCCCGCCATCAGCGGAACGATGGAAAGCATCTTCGCGCTCGTGCCGAGTTCCATGATCGGGAACAGGTCGGTGAGGTAGTCGCGCAGGATGTTGCCCGTGACCGAGATCGTGTCCATGCCGCGGATCACGCGTTCGAGCGTGTAACGCATCGCGCGCACTTGCGACATGATCTGGATGTCGAGGCCGGTCGTGTCGTAATCCTTCAGGTACGTCTCGACCTTCTTGATGAGTTCGGCTTCGTGCGGACGATACGGGTCGAGCCAGAACACGGCCGGCGTGCCCGAGTTCTTCACGCGCGTGACGGCGAGCTTCACCCAGTCGCGGATCGGCGCGTCCTTCACGAGGCACATGCGCCAGATGTCGCCCTTCTCGACTTCCTGCGTCAGCCCTTCGAGGACTTCGCCCGTCGCGTTGTCGACGATGCGCGCCGTGCCGTCTTCCGCGATCTCGAACGTCTTGTCGTGCGAGCCGTACTCTTCCGCCTTTTGCGCCATCAGGCCGACGTTCGGCACCGTGCCCATCGTCTTCGGATCGAACGCGCCGTTGGTCTTGCAGAAGTTGATGATTTCCTGATAGATGCGCGCGAACGTGCTTTCCGGAATCAGGCACTTCGTGTCTTGCGGACGGCCGTCGGCGCCCCACATCTTGCCGCCCGCGCGGATCATCGCGGGCATGGATGCGTCGACGATCACGTCGTTCGGCGCGTGCAGGTTCGAGATGCCCTTGGCCGAATCGACCATGGCGAGCGCCGGGCGCTTCTCGTGGCACGCGTGCATGTCGCGGATGACTTCATCGCGTTGCGATTCCGGCAGTGCTTCGATCTTCGTGTACAGATCGACGAGACCGTTGTTCACGTTGATGCCGAGCTCTTCGAAGAGCTTGCCGTGCTTGGCGAACGCGTCCTTGTAGAACACCTTCACGGCGTGGCCGAAGACGATCGGGTGCGAGACCTTCATCATGGTCGCCTTGACGTGCAGCGACAGCATGACGCCCGTGTCGAACGCATCCTGCATCTGGTCTTCGTAGAACTCGACGAGCGCCTTCTTGCTCATGAACATGCTGTCGACGATCTCGCCTTCCTGCAGCTTGACCTTCGGCTTCAGCACGATGGTTTCGCCGCGCTTCGTCACGAGTTCCATGCGCACTTCGCGGGCTTTATCGTTCGTGATGGACTTTTCGCCGTGATAGAAGTCGCCGTGTTTCATGTGCGCGACGTGCGTGCGCGACGCCATGCTCCACTCGCCCATGTTGTGCGGATGCTTCTTCGCGTAGTTCTTCACGGCGAGCGGCGCGCGGCGGTCCGAGTTGCCTTCGCGCAACACCGGGTTCACGGCCGAGCCGAGGCACTTGCCATAGCGCGCGCGGATGGCCTTTTCTTCGTCGTTTTTCGGCTCTTCGGGATAGTCGGGCAGCTTGTAGCCCTTGCTTTGCAGTTCCTTGATCGCGCTCGTCAGCTGATGCAGCGACGCGCTGATGTTCGGCAGCTTGATGATGTTGGTGTCGGCGTCCTGCGTGAGTTCGCCGAGCTTCGCGAGGTTGTCGGGGACCTTTTGCTCGTCGGTCAGGAATTCGGGGAATTCGCCGAGGATGCGGGCCGCGACGGAGATGTCGCTCGTCTCGACGTTGACGCCCGCCGGCGCGGTGAAGGCACGGATGATCGGCAGAAAGGCGCTGGTCGCGAGCAGCGGAGCTTCGTCGGTCAGGGTGTAGATGATGGTGGGTTGCTGATTACTCATCGCTTGTCTCGACATCCGAAAACAGGTTGGAAAAAACCGCCGGCCTCGTCACCCCTCCGGCAACAAACCGCTATTCTGCCTGATTTTGCAGGGCGCGCGTGTGAATTTCGGCTTGCGAAATTGGCCAAAACGGGCGTTTTTCTTGCGAATTCAACGACTTAATTTTTTTCGAGTCTTATACAAGAGTTGCTGTCTTCCGGCCGCGTCGCGATGGCCGGAACGTTTCACGAAATGATTTGGCGCTTCATCCAGCGAGATACCCGTTCTCCCGGAACCAGTCCAGCGCGTCCTTCAGACCTTGCGCGTACGGCCGCGCGGCGTAGCCCAGCTCGCGCTCCGCCTTCGCCGACGTGAAGTACATCTTGTTCTTCGACATGCGCAGCGCGTCGACGGTCACGAACGGCTCCTTTCCGCTCACTTTCGCGAACAGCTCCGCGCCGATCGCGAGCGGATAAAGCGGCCCGCGCGGCAGCTTGATGGTCGGCGGCTTGCGCCCGACGAATCCGGCGATGTCCGCCAACATCTGCTGCAAGGGCAGATTCTCGCCGCCCAGGATATATCGCTCGCCGATCTTGCCGCGTTCGAGCGCGAGAAAGTGCCCGTTCGCGACATCGTCGACGTGCACGAGATTGAGGCCCGTATCGACGAACGCGGGGATCTTGCCGGTCGCCGCTTCGACGATGATGCGCCCGGTCGGTGTCGGGCGCACGTCGCGCGGGCCGATCGGCGTCGACGGATTCACGATCACCGCCGGCAGCGCGTTCTGCGCGACCATGCGCTCGACCGCGCGCTCCGCGAGCACCTTGCTGCGCTTGTATGCGCCGATGGTGCTCTGCGCATCCGACGGCTTCGTCTCGTCGACGATCGCGCCCGAGCTCGTCACCTTGAGCGTCGCGACGCTGCTGGTATAAACGATGCGCTCGACACCTTCGGACAGCGCCGCGCGCATCGTCGCTTCGGTGCCTTCGAGATTCGCGCGTTCGATTTCGGCCGGATCCGGCGCCCAGATGCGGTAATCGGCGGCGACGTGAAACAGGAAGCGGCAGCCCCTGAGCGCGGCGCGCATGGACGCTTCGTCGCGCATGTCGCCGACGACGATCTCCGCGTCCAGCGATTCGACGTTCCTGCGCGGGCTGGTCTTGCGCACGAGCACGCGCACGTCGAAACCGCGTTCGATGGCGAGCCGCGCGACCGCGGAACCGACGAACCCCGAAGCACCCGTGACGAGCACGCGAGAGCCGGAAAAATCAGTCATTCTTACCTCGTTGAAAACGTCCGCGCGGCCTCGATTGTAACGATTGCCGCGCCGAAAAAAGGCTGCAAAGCCCGATGTGACAAGGGCTTGCGGCTCATGCTATGGTCCTCGCCTGCCGCGGCCGCGAGGACCGCGCAAAACATGGACACAACCGGTAAGCGATGCCTCAAGACACTCGAAACCTAAGCGCCTGGATTTACCTCGCAATCGCAATCACGCTCGCCGTGGTGTTCTGCATCGACGTGCTCACGCCGATCCGCATCGCGATCTGGGTGTTCTACGTGCTGCCCGTCGTGCTCTGCGTCTGGGCCGACCGCCCCGCCGTGCCGATCGTCACGGCGGGCGTCTCGACCGTGCTGACGCTCGCAGGATACGCACTCGCCGCCACCGATCCGAACACGAGCCGCGACGTGCTGCAGATCAACCGCGCAATGGGCATCGTCGTCATGCTCGCGCTCGCAGCGGTGGCGCATCTGTATATCAAATCGCGGCTCGCCGTACAACGCACGACCTGGCTGCAACAGGGCATCGTGCAACTCGCGCAGAAATTGCGCGGCGAGCAGTCTCCGGCTTCGATCGGCGTGAGCATCCTGCGTTCGATCATTCCGTACGTGAATGCAAAAGTCGGCGTCGTCTACGCGCTTGAAGGCGATGCGCTCGTGCGGGTCGCGTCGTGGGCGCTGCCGGACGATGCCAGCGCGCCAGCGAGGATACCGCGCGGCCAGGGACTCGTCGGACAGGCAGTCGAAGAGGCGCGCGTGCTCGAATTGCGCGACGCGTCCGCGCACTATCTGAAGGCCGGTTCGGCGCTGGGATCGGCGGCGGCTTCGCGCGTCGTGATCGCGCCGCTTCTCGCCGATGGCGACGTCGTGGGCGCGATCGAACTCGGCTTCGTCGGCAACGAAGGCCGTTTCGACGATACCCGCGCGCTGCTCGACATGGCCTCGGAACCGATCGGCATGGCGCTGCGTTCGTCGCGGTATCGCGCGCGTCTCGTCGAACTGCTCGAAGAAACGCAGCGCCAGAGCGAGGAATTGCAGGTCCAGCAGGAAGAGTTGCGCGTGTCGAACGAGGAACTGGAGGAGCGCGGCCGCGCGCTGCAGGATTCGCAGGCGCGTCTCGAACAGCAGCAGGCCGAGCTCGAACAGACCAACGTGCAGCTCGAAGAGCACACGCAACATCTGGAGCGGCAAAAGTCCGAGCTGATGCAGGCGCAGCAGGAACTGACCGCGAACGCGCTGGAAATGGAGCGCGCGAGCCAGTACAAGTCGGAGTTTCTCGCGAACATGTCGCACGAACTGCGCACGCCGCTCAACAGTTCGCTGATCCTCGCGAAACTCTTGCAGGACAACAAGCAAGGCAACCTGACCGAGGAACAGGTGCGCTTCGCCGCGACGATCCATTCGTCGAACAGCGATCTGCTTTCACTCATCAACGACATTCTTGATTTGTCCAAGGTCGAGGCCGGACAGATGGACGTGCAGTTCGCGCACACATCCGTCGATGCGATCCTGCAGACGTTGCAGCAATCGTTCGCGCCCATCGCGGCGAACAAGGGCGTCGAATTCGTCACCGCGCACGGCGAGAACGTGCCGCAATACTTCGTCACCGACAGCCAGCGGCTCTTGCAGGTGCTGCGCAATCTGCTGTCGAACGCATTCAAGTTCACCGAGCGCGGCCGCGTGACGGTCGCGGTCGAGCGCGCCGGCGACAACGCGCTGCGTTTCGATGTGCGCGACACGGGCATCGGCATCGCGCGCGACAAGCAAGAGATGATCTTCCAGGCGTTCCAGCAAGCCGACGGCACCACGAGCCGCAAATACGGCGGCAGCGGCCTCGGATTGTCGATTTCGCGCGAGTTTTCGCGACTGCTCGGCGGATCGGTGTCCGTGTCGAGCGAACTGGGGCAGGGCAGCGTGTTTTCGGTGACGCTGCCGATCGCGGCGCACGAAGGCACCGTCACCGCGAAGCTCGATACGATCGGTCACATGCGGGAAGCGCAGCCCATGGCCGCGCCCGCGCCCGCACCTGCGCCTGCACCTGCGCCTGCGCCGGTACAGCCGATGCCGGCGCCCATGGTCAGTCCGGAGCCGCTCGGCATCGCCGACGACCGCGCCGACCGCAAGCGTCCGGATCGCGTGATTCTCGTCATCGAGGACGATCAGCCGTTCGCGCGCATCCTCTACGATCTCGCGCACGAACTCGATTTCGACTGCGTGCACGCGGCGACCGCCACGCAAGGCGTCGAGCTCGCGCGTTCGCTGCAGCCGAACGGCATTCTGCTCGATATCGGCCTGCCGGATCAGTCGGGCCTCACCGTGCTCGAATGGCTCAAGCACGATCCGCTCACGCGTCACATTCCGATTCACATCGTCTCCGCGACCGATCACGCCGATGTCGCGCTGCATCTCGGCGCGATCGGCTACACGCTGAAGCCGAGCGCGCGCGAAGAACTGGCGCACGCGATCCGCAAGCTCGAAGCGCGCTCGTCGCAGGGCATGCGCCGCGTGCTCGTCGTCGAGGACGATCCGGCGTTGCGTCAGAGCATTCACGCGCTGCTCGCGAGCGACACGGTGGGCATCGTCGAGGCAGGATCGATCGCGGAGGCCATCGAGGAGATGCAGCGCGTGCCGTTCGATTGCGTCGTGATGGATCTCGCGCTGCCCGACGGCTCCGGTTACGAACTGCTCGAACGCGTGTCGACGAGCGGCGGGCACGCGTCGCCGCCGGTCATCGTCTATACGGGACGCCTGCTGTCGCAGGAAGAAGAGCAGCGCCTGCGCCGCTATTCGAAATCGATCATCATCAAGGGAGCGAAATCGCCGGAGCGTCTGCTCGACGAAGTGACGCTGTTCCTGCATAGCGTGGAAAGCGCGCTGCCGCCGGAGCAGCAGCGCATGCTGCGCGCGGCGCGTCAGCGCGACGACGTGTTCGAAGGCCGCACGATCCTGCTCGCCGAGGACGACGTGCGCAACATCTTCGCGCTGTCGCGCGTGATCGAGCCGCTCGGCGCCACGCTCGAAATCGCGCGCAACGGGCGCGAAGCGCTCGAAGCGCTCGCGCGCCGCAGCGATATCGACCTCGTGCTGATGGACATCATGATGCCCGAAATGGACGGCCTGACCGCGATGACCGAAATCCGCAAGCGCACGGAGCACGCGCGTCTGCCGATCATCGCGCTGACGGCGAAAGCGATGCCGAGCGATCGCGAGAAATGTCTCGAGGCAGGTGCGGACGATTACATATCGAAACCCATCGACGTGGATAAGCTCGTGTCTTTATGTCGGGTTTGGTTGCGGCAGCGATGAACATGGCGAACGACGGCAGTCACGACGAAGAAGCGACGTTCGACATCGAACTGAAGCTGATTCTGGAAGCGATCTACCTGCGCTATCAGCACGACTTCCGGCATTACTCGATGAGTTCGCTGAGAAGACGCCTCGCGCAAGCCGTGAACGATCTCGGCCTGCCGACGCTCTCGCATTTGCAGGAGCGCATTCTGCGCGATCCGGCGCTGTTCGCGCGGCTGTTCCAGTACCTCACGGTGCAGGTGAGCGAGATGTTCCGCGATCCGCACTACTTTCGCGCGATTCGCGAGCAGGTCGTGCCGATTCTGCAGACGTATCCGTCGATCAAGGTCTGGGTCGCGGGATGCAGCACCGGCGAGGAGCTGTGGTCGCTCGCCGTGCTCTTCGCCGAAGAGAAGATCGCGGATCGCACCGTGTTCTACGCGACCGACATCAACGCCGAAGCGCTGCGTCAGGCCGAGAGCGGCATCTATCCGCTGGAACGCATGGCGAGCTTCAGTCAGAACTATCTGGCGGCGGGCGGCAAGCGTTCGCTGTCGGACTACTATCACGCCGCGTACGGCGCGGCGAAGTTCTCGCAGACGCTCAAGTCGCGCGTCGTGTTCGCGGATCACAGTCTCGCGACCGACAGCGTGTTTCTCGAAGCGCATCTCGTGTCGTGCCGCAATGTGCTGATCTATTTCGATCGCGCGTTGCAGGATCGCGCGCTCGGTTTGTTCAGCGATTCGCTCGTGCGGCGCGGATTTCTCGGGCTCGGCAGCAAGGAAAGCCTGCGCTTTTCCACCTATGCAGACCGCTTCGCGGATTTCAATGCGCGCGAGCGGCTTTACCAGAAGGTGTGACGATGTTCGACGCGCATCGCATCGGAGCAGTCGTGATCGGCGCATCGGCGGGCGGCGTCGAGGCGCTCAATCATCTGTTGCCCGCGCTGCCGAAGACGTTCGTGCTGCCCGTGCTGATCGTCGTGCATGTGCGGCAAGGACAGCCGAGCCTCTTGCCGGGATTGTTCGCGTCGCGCTGCGAACTGGCCGTCGAAGAGCCGTTCGACAAGGACGAGATCGCGCCCGGCACCGTGTATTTCGCGCCGCCGGGATATCACATGCTCGTCGAGGCGGAAGGCGGCGCGGCGCCGGCGATCGCGCTGTCGGTCGATCCGCCGGTGCGCTTCTCGCGGCCATCGGTGGACGTGCTGTTCGAATCGGCGGCGCATGCGTATGGCGAACGTCTGCTCGGCATCGTGCTCTCCGGCGCGAACGACGACGGCGCCCGCGGCGCGCGCGCGATCCGCGAGGCGGGCGGCGCGTGCTGGGCGCAGAACCCGGAGACGGCCTCGGCCCCGGCGATGCCGCTCGCGGCGATCGCTGAGGACGCGGTGAATGAAGTACTGACGCTCGATGAAATGGCGTTGCGGCTGTCGCAATGCATCGGCCGGCAGCCATGAAAAGAAGGCAAGGAGTCACCAGATGACGCAACCCATCCACGTGCTGATCGTCGATGACATTCGCAACAACATCACCGCGCTCGAAGCGTCGCTCGCGCGGCCGGATCTGTCGGTGCTGAAGGCCGAGTCGGGCCCCGCCGCGCTGGAGCTGCTGCTCAGGCACGAAGTCGCGCTCGCGATCCTCGACGTCAACATGCCGGGCATGGACGGCTTCGAGCTCGCCGAACTGATGCGCGGCAGCCCGCGCACCGCGCACGTGCCGATCATCTTTCTCACGGCGACGGCGCAGGACGCGAGCCGCACGTTTCGCGGCTATGAAGCGGGCGCGGTGGATTTTCTCTACAAGCCCTTCGATTCGCGCATCCTCAATTCGAAGGTCGATGTCTTCATTCAGATGGAGCGTCAGAAGCAGCAACTCGCGACGCAGCTCGCGACCGTGCAGCAACTGCTCGATGCGAACGAAATGCTGATGGCCGTGCTCGGTCACGATCTGCGCACGCCGCTTTCCGCGGTCATCGCGTCGGCGGAATATCTCGCGCGTTTCGTGCAGGACGAGAACGTGGCGAACATCGGCACGCGCATCAAGTCGAGCGGCATGCGCATGGTGCGGATGGTCGATCAGTTGCTGAACCTTGCGCGTCTGCGTGGCGGGCGCGTGACGCTGCAGCCGCGCGCCGTCGAGTTGATGACGCTCGCGAAGAATATCGTCGATGAATACGAGGCGCGCGTCGGCAAGGGGCGCATCTTCGTGCTGCGTCAGGGCGACACGCTGTTGCAGGGCGACGGCGATCTGCTGTCGCAGGTGTTCTCGAATCTCATCGGCAACGCGCTGCAGCACGGCCACGAAGGCTCGGCGATTCAAGTGCGCCTCGACGGCAACGCCGAGGACATCACCATCGCGGTGCAAAACGCCGGCGAGATTCCCGCGGACGTTCTGCCGACGATCTTTGCGCCGTATCGATCGGGCCGGCGTCAGAACGAGTCGAGCGGCCTCGGGCTGGGGCTTTACATCACGCGTGAAATCGCGCAGATGCATGGCGGCGACGTATCCGTGCGCTCGACGTCCGAAACGGGCACGGTGTTCGAAGTGAGGCTGCCGCGCGTGCCGCATCCGCGCTCGGGCGAACACGCCGACATGGCGCAGCCCTTTCGCCTGAGTTGAAGCGCGTGTCTACAATGCGCCTATGAACACTGGAAAGGAGTAAGCGCGATGCCGGGCCCGGATCTGGATACGAGAATCGAAACCTATTACGTGCGTGTGCGCGGCGTCGTGCAGGGCGTCGGTTTCAGGCATCACACGGTGCGCAAGGCGCACGCGCTGGGCGTGCGCGGCTGGGTCGCCAATCTTGATGACGGCTCCGTCGAAGCGGTCGTGCAGGGCGCGGCCAATCAGGTCGATCTGATGCTCGAATGGCTGCGACGCGGGCCGCCGCATGCCCGCGTCACCGAGTTTCACAGCGAGGAGCGCCACATCGAGAAACGCTACGAGCGCTTCGAGCAGCACTAACGCGCGACCAGCAGGCTCTCCGCGAACTGCCATTCCTCGTCGCGCCACTGATGCGTGCATTCGAAGCCCGCATCGGCGGCGATGGGCGCGACTTCATCGGCCGCATATTTGTGGCTGCTTTCCGTCCAGATCGTTTCGCCTTCGCGGAAGTCCACGCGCAGATCCGCGCCGCGCACGCGTACGGAAAGCGCGCGCTTCGCACGCAAATGCATCTCGACGCTGCGCGCATCCGGATTGAAGCGCGCGACGTGCTCGAAGGCGTCGATCGGAAAGTCGCCGCCCAGTTCGCGATTGATGCGCGCGAGCATGTTCAGGTTGAACGCGGCCGTCACGCCGATCGGATCGTCGTACGCGGCGATCAACACCGGCAGCGGCTTGATGAGATCGGTGCCGAGCAGAAGCGCGTCGCCAGGTTGCAGCATGCCGCGAATCGAGCACAGGAACTTCGTCGCCGCAAGCCGCGCGAAATTGCCGATGGTGCTGCCGAGAAACAGCACGAGCAGTCTTTCGCCGTCCTTGCGCTTGGCGCTGACTTCGGAGAGTCCGGCGAGGTAGTCGCGTTCATGTCCGACAATCGACACGCGCTCGATATCGCTCAGTTCGCGCCGGCACAACTGCAATGCGGTGCGCGAAATTTCAATCGGATGATAGGCGGTCGGCTGCTTCTTACACAGCGCTTCCAGGATGCGGCGCGTCTTGCGGCCGCTGCCGCTGCCGAGTTCCGCGACCTGAATGTCGCCGGGCATCGCCGCGACGATGTCCGTCGCGTGGTCCTTCAGCACGCGCTCTTCGGCGCGCGTCACGCCGTACTCGGGCAGCGCGGTGATCACTTCGAAGAGGGCCGAACCCACTTCGTCATACAGATACATCGACGGCAGTTCTTTCTGCGGACGCTTGCTGAGTCCTGTGTGCACAGCCTCTGCGAAGGCATTGTTGAAGCGGGGGGAAAGGGCAGCTTGAGTCATGACGTCTCCATCGATGCGGCGTTTTCTTCGCGTGCCACCGGGAAACGATGGCACGGCGCGTTGTTGCAGCGGATGCTTCGACGTGAGCGGCGGATGATCGCGCGGTGTGCCGCTCGGACTGAGGGACAGGCCGGCTGAACGCGCCGGACCGACAAGGGTCGCCGATCAACATGACCGGCAAAAGACAACCGCAAGAGACAATGTTCACGCGGCAGAGTTCATGCCGAATGCGAAGCATGAAGGAAGCAAAAAGCGGGCGCGCGCGGCAGTTTTCTTTGAAGCGCGTTCCGAAAACAAAGCGCTCGCGGCGTTTAGAATGCGCAGTTCACGTTGTGTCCGGCTTGCATTCACCTTCAACGCGCAGCGACTTCCCGATGAATCAGCATGACCTCGCGCGCGGCATCGCGCTGTCCGTCGCGGCTTCCGCGCTCTTCGCGCTCATGTCGGGCTACACGAAATGGCTCGCGCCGCTCGACGGCCTCGACATCTTCGCGTGGCGTATCGTGTGGACATTGCCGGGCGCGCTCGCGCTGGTCGCGGTGAGAAAGCGCTGGCCGCAATTATGCGCGCTCGTCGCGAGGCTCGCCAAAACGCCGCGACTGCTGCTGATGTTCGCGATCACGGCCGCGCTGCTCGGCCTGCAGTTGTGGATCTTTCTCTGGGCGCCGCTGCACGGGCGCGCGCTCGAAGTATCGCTCGGCTATTTCCTGCTTCCCCTCGCGATGGTGCTGCTCGGACGCTTTCACTACGGCGAGCGGCTCGATGGATTCCAGTGGGCAGGCGTCGCGGTGGCGGCCGTCGGCGTTGCGCATGAGCTCATCGCCACGCATGCGTTCGCATGGCCGACGCTCGTCGTGATGCTCGGTTATCCGCCGTACTTCATGTTGCGTCGACGGCTCAACGCGGACCCGCTCGTGTCGTTCGCGGTGGAGATCATGCTGATGTCGCCCGTCGCCGCGCTCATGCTGTTCGCGCGCGGCGCGTTCACGGAGGTCGCGGGCGCGCCGCATCTGTGGCTCGTGCTGCTTCCCGGACTCGGCGCATTGAGCACGATCGCGCTCGCGTCGTATCTGCGCGCGAGCCGTCATCTGCCGCTCGCGCTATTCGGCATTCTTGGCTATGTGGAACCGGTGCTGCTCGTCGGCGTGGCGGTGCTGCTGCTCGGCGAGCCGTTTTCAGCGCACCAGCTCGGGACTTATGTGCCGATCTGGATCGCTGTCGTGCTGACGGGCGTGCATAGCGCGCGTCTTCTGATGCGCTCGCGCAAAAAGGCATCGCCGATGCCGATGAGCGAGCATCACGCGAGCGTCGAGCATGAAACCGTCGCGGATGAAATCGAGCGCGTGGATTGATCAGCGCGCCCCGTGCGTTTCGATGGGGGCGTCGTGCGGATCGCGCATGAGGTCGAGCCCGAACACGACGCCATCGAAACGCGTGCCGCGCTGATCCGAGAACATAGGCAAGTAAAAAGGCGAGCCCGAAGGCTCGCCTGAATCGAACGCACCGGTTTGTTGATATGCAATGCCCGATGCGCAATGCGAGGGACGCTCGCCTCCCTTACTTCTTCGCCGCGTCGACCTTCGCATCGGCGGCCGACTTGTTCGCGTCGTTTTGTGCTTCGACTTTTTCCTTGTCGGCCTTCGCTTGTGCCACGTTGGCATCCTTCGCTGCGTCCTGCTTTTTCTTGTCGGCCTTGCTTTGTGCAGCGTGCTTTTTCTTGTCGGCTTTCGCCTGTGCCTTGGCGGCATCACCGCGAGCGTCGGAAGCCTGTTCCGGCGTGGTCGCCTGCGCTACCTTCGCGGCTTCCTTGTTGGCGTCGGCTTGCGCCGATGCCTTGTCCTCGTTCGCCGATGCCTGCGCCTTCGCGGCGTCGTGCTGTGCTTCGGCCTTCTTCTTGTTGGCGCTCGCCTGCGCCTCGGCCTTTTCGTTGTTCGCCTTCAGTTGCGCTTTGCCGGCGTCGGTGGCGGCGGTTTGCGCGAATACGGTGGAGACCAGCATGGCGGATGCGAGAGCAGCGACGATCTTCTTCATGGTTTGAAACTCCCTTGATCTTTTATTCGAGGACGCGTGGCGCGCAGTGCGCCGCGCTGACGATGAAAACGCCGGGTGCTTCGATCCAGTTGACGTTCTTCTGGTGACAAACAGTAACCAGTGGCGAGCAAATGAAACGGCATGCGGTAAAAGCGGCGGGATTGCTTGGGCGCGAGCATCTGCATTACCGAACCGGCTGAAAAAGCTGTTACGTCGTAGCGAATTCGCTTCCATTTGTAACTGTGGTTTTAACGATTGGGAATCCGAACGAATCAGCCTATTTGTAATCGTTGAAATGCGCGGTTACCAAGTAATGCAGTTATTTCTTAGCTGTCTGCTTAAGATGACTTCCACGAACCCGGCTAAACGGGAAATGGAGAAGCTCATGAAACGCACAGCACTTGTCTTGTTGATGATCGGTAGTCTGACGATGGCGGGCCAAGCCTCGGCGCACGGACACGGCGGTGGCCGCGGCCACGGCGGCGATGGCGGTGCGATCGTCGGCGCGCTGATCGGCGGAGCGGTGCTCGGTGCGCTGGTCACATCGGTCGCCAATGCTCAACCGGCTTACGCGCAACCCGTCTATCAGCAACCCGCGTATGCGGAGCCCGCCTACGCACAGCCCGTTTATGCGCAGCCGGCGCAGCCGCCTGGCTACTGCTACGACAACTATCGCAATGCGTACGTGCCGTGCGGCTACTGATCCACTGATCGTCTGACGCGATGAGACTCGCGGCACGTCCCTTGCGCTAATGCGGACACGGTCGTTGCACGACATACGCGACGACCGATACGCAAACTCGGGAGACTTGCAATGAACGCGACTACGAAGAAGTTGGTGATTTCCGCGCTGGTACTCGGCTTGTCGGGCGGCGTCTATGCGCAAGCGGGCGGCGGCGGTTCGATGGGCGCAGGCGGCAACGGTTCGGCCGGCGCCGGTTCGGCTGCGGGCGGCAAGGGCGGCGGCGTCGGTATGGGCGGAACGGGAATGGGCGGCTCGGCGGATGGCACGACCGGCACCGGCGCGAAGAGCGGCATGGGCAACGACGCGACCAACGGCATGAGCCAGGATCAGGGCACGGTGCAACGCAGTGCGCCGAACAACGGCAACATGAATTCGGGCGGCACGAAGTCCGACGGCAGTGGCACCAAGAAGGCTTATTGAAGCGAGGCCGGCGCGCAGTCGGGTGCGATCGCCGCGACGTCCTCGGGACGTGTTGCGGCATCCGCCCGGCGGCGGCGCGCGAGATTAAAGCTTATTGAGCGCTCGCCGACGCCGCATCGACGGATGCGGCCGGTTCGAACGCCTTTGCGCGCACGCTGACCTTCTCGGCGTAGGCGCGCGAACCGCCGTAGCTTTTCAGCGCGGCATCGACATCGCCCTGAGCGGACTTCACATAGCCGTGCAGGATGGCAGAGCCCGTCTCGATGTTGTCTTCCGGATCCGTCAGATCGACGTTGCGCACCAGTTTCTTGTGCGCCGACGGCACCACTTGCATGAGGCCCGTTGCATTGTTCGGCCCTCGGGCGGTTTCCTTGAAGCGCGATTCGATCGAGATGATGGCGAGCAAAAGCGCCGGAGGCAGCGAATATTTCGACGCGGACGACATGACCGCCGTAGCGATGGTTTCCGCCTTTTGGCGCGCCACGCCGAATTTGCGCGTGAGCATTTCCGAAATCTTGTGACTTGCCTGCTCGGCCTTCGGGTCTTGCGCGACGGCGGACTGCGCGACCGGATTGCTGGCGGCGAGCGGATTGTCCTGTGCGTGGGCGGCAGGCGCGCCGTTCAGCGAGAGGGCAAGGGCGGCAAAGATGACAAGTACACGACGCATCGGATGGCCAGATCAAAGCGGAATCGCATTATAGCCACATAAAAAAGCCTTGTGGATCATGTACTTGTCTTAAATCTGATGTTTTGTTTCGCGGATCGGAAGGAATTACGTGCGTTCGGCACGCTTGGAAGCCGGCGCCGATATGCCTTCGCCCGCATCGTCCGAGAGACGCGCGAACATCGGGAGCGAGGCCAGGACGACCAGCGCCGTCACGATGAAACCGCACGCCAGTTGCCAGCGCTCGGTATGCGCGCTGCCGGAAACGAGCATCGTCGCCTGAATCGTGCCGGCGGCGACCGTCACGCCGACCGCCTTCATCAACTGTTGCGCGGTGCCCTGGAACGAGGTCGCGGCGGCGAGGCGCGGCTTGGGCACATCGGCGAAGGCGAGCGCGCCCATCGTCGCGAAACTCAGCGACCGGCCGAGTCCGCCGAGCAGCAGGAGCAGGAAGATCGCGGCGGCGGGCCAGGCCTGCGACATCGTCGAGCAGACGAGCAGCACGGCCGCGAACACGACGCTGCCCGCGCATAAAACGGTCCGCACGGAGAAGCGCCGCAGCGCGAGCGCCGTCATCGGGCGCATGCAGAACGAGCCGAGCGCGCTCGCGAACGTGACGAGGCCGCTCGCCGTCGCGCTGTAGCCGAAGCCCGTCTGTAGCGTCAGCGGCACGAGAAAGGGCAGCGCGCCCGCGCCGGCGCGAAACAGGCTGCCCGCGACCGTCGCGGCGTGGAACGTGGGGATCGAAAGCAACGAAAAGTCGATGGCCGGATTCGGCGCGCGCCGGCAATGCAGCACGGTCGCGCGAAAGAGCAGCAGGCCGACGGCGACGCAAATCCACGGCACGCCGGCCGGCAGCACGCCGCGCCCCGCGCTCTCGATGCCGATCATGAACAGACTCAGCGACGCGCCCGACATCAGCATGCCGCGCAGATCGGGCGGCGTGCGTTCTTCGGGCGGCGAAGGCGGCAATAACTTCCAGGTGAGAAAGAGACCGGCGACGCCGACCGGCACGTTGACCCAGAAGATGCTGCGCCACGAGAGCGCGTCGGTGAGAAAGCCGCCGAGCGGCGGGCCGAGCAACGGACCGACGAGCGCGGGCATCGTGAGCCATGTCGTCGCTTGCAGCAGTTCCTCGCGTTTGACGCCGCGAAACAGGATCAGACGGCCGACAGGCACCATCATCGCGCCGCCGAGGCCTTGCACAACGCGCGCGGCGAGCAGTTGCGGCAGGTTCATCGCCGCGGCGCACGCAACGGACGCGAGCGTGAACGTCGCGATCGCCCACATGAACACGCGGCGCGCGCCGAAACGGTCGGCGACCCAGCCGCTCGCGGGAATGAAGACGGTCAGCGCAACGAGATAGGCGGTGATCGCGCTGGACAGATGAACGGCGTCGACGTTCAGATCGCGGGCCATCGCCGGGATGGCGGTCGCGACGATCGTGCCGTCCATGTTTTGCATGAAGAGCGCCGAAGCGACGACGGCGGCGGTGATGCGGAAGTTGCCGCCTTTCACGATGCGGCGCTCGTATGCGCGCTGAAGGCTTGTTGCAAGGCGCTTTCGAATGGGAATGGACGCATGGCGCACAGTCTAGCGCGATACGCGAACGTGCGTTCTTCGATGCAGCGACGCCTAACTCAGCGCGACGCTCGCCACGATTTCCATGAAATGCGGCAGCGCGGGCGTAACGCGCCGCGCGTCCTTCGCTTCATCGTCCCATCGGCGCAGCGCGATGGCATCGCGCGCGTAGGGCTTCGCGAGAAAGGCTTGCACGGTTTCATCGTCGAATATGCCGCCTTGCAATTGGAGGCTGCGCACCGAATCCGCCGACAGCCGCGCGTGATACGACGCATCGATCGCACAAAGGCAGCGTTTTGCATCGACGTGCAGGCGAATCGGTTCGAGCACGGCGTCGGAAAACAGCGGACGCAGAAACGGCAGCGCGAAGTACTGATGCAGATCGTCGATGCCGCGTTCGCTCGGTGTCTCGCCTTGCAGATTCAGCAGGTGCCCGAGATCGTGCAGCAAGGCCGCGACGATCAGCTCGCGGCTCGCGCCCGCCTGCTCGGCGAGCGTCGCGCTTTGCAACGCGTGCTGCAATTGCGTGACCGGCTCGCCGCTATAGGCGATTGAACCGTGTTCATCGAAGAGATGACGGATGTCGTCGAGTGAAAGCGCCATCGTAAGGAAAGGGTCGGGCGGGTATGCTTGGAGCGAAATGACGCGCGATTCTCGCAAGGCTTTATGACGCGATGATGGCGCACGCAAAGCGTGCGTTGAACCTCATGCCTTTCTCTTTCCGCCGACGCCCCGAACTCGCAGGCCTCGATCGCGCTTCACGACGCGATGTGCGCCGCATCGCGTGGCATTTCGCGCAGCGTCATTGGACGCTGCATGCGCCGGCGTTCGTGTGGATCGTGTTCGTGCTGCTGCATACGCGTTATCACCTCCTACCGGAGCGGCGCGACTATCTGCTCATCACGCTTCTTATTTTCGTGGCGGGCGTGGTGAACATACGGCTGCATATCGCACGCTATCTGAAGCCCGCGCGCGCCATCTTCGATTCGTTAGGCGCCGTGGCCGCACGCGCGATCACGGGTCGCTAGCCGTTCGTGTTGCAATGCCGCATCGCGCGAAAAGACCCCGTTTTTCGCGTGTTAGGATGCTCGACGACCCGCACCCACCGAACGCAAGATGGCAACGTTATACGAAACGCTCGGCGTGGACGAGCACGCCACCGAAGAAGAAATCAAACGCGCGTATCGCAAGGCCGCGATGCGTTGCCACCCGGATCGCAACGTGGGCAACGAAGACGTCGCCCGCGCGAAGTTCCTCGAGATCAAGGAAGCCTACGCGATTCTCTCCGACCCCGCGCAACGCGAGGTCTACGACCGCATCTACACGGAAGAGATGCGCCGCTGGGAAGAGCGCGTGCGGCAGGAAGAAGCCGAACGCGAAGCGCGCGAAACGAAGGAGCGTGAAGCCCGCGAGGCGCTCTATGCGCAGCGCGTATCGCTCGCGATGCGCTTTGCATCGCAAGGCCATAATCGTGACGTCGTGTTCGGCGTGCTGCTCGGCGCGCAATGCGACGAGTCGACCGCGCGTCAGATCGCGGATAGCGCGATCGCGCTGCACGAATCGCGTCAGGAGAGGGAAGAATCGAAAGAGAAAGAGCGCGAAGAAGAACCGGTCGCGGCGAAGAAAGAAGAGAAGGAACCGGCGGCTGCCGACGCGTCGAATCCGCTCGGCGCGATGTGGTTCCAGTTCCTCAACAACCTGCGTTTCTGAACCGCCTCAGGCCGCGAGTCTTTCGCCGCGCATGTTGCTTTGCTTCGGTGCGGGCGGATACACGCACCAGTGCCCGTCATCGTGGCGGAAGAAGAACAGCGCTCGCGACACCGCGCCGTGCAACGCCTCGACGCATACATAGCGCCGCCTGTCGGCACGCGTGCGGCTGAACTGCCTCACATGCACCGGCATGCTGCCCGGCGCGAGCCATTTTTCTACCTGATAACGAAGGGACTGCTCGTTCGCGCATTTCATTTCAGTCTCCAGCACGCGGCTTTCATGTTAGGGATAACGGCCGAACACGCCGATGATTGAAGCCCTATCAGTGAAACCCCTGCCGCGACGCATCACATTCTTGACAAAGCACTTGAACTCTACGCTTCAAATCCTGAGCCGTGCCCGTTTTGGCGAAATAGCAACAGCGAGCTTGAACGCGTCTTTCGCCGTGCCCGTTGATGAAAGATGCGTAGCGCTGTTGAACTCATCGTCTTGCAACGCGATGCGAGGGTATGTGCGCGATCGGTCATATGAAATGGCCGATTCGTACGTTACCCGTCACTGGTTTCAAAGCGAACGTCGTGCCTGAGTCGTGCGAATCAGAGCGGGCGCGCGAAGCTGAGTTCGTGGCCGTCCGGATCGGTGAGATGGAAATAGCGCTCGTTCCAGGGCGCATCGCGTGGCGCGAATTGCGGCTCGAGGCCGTGTGCCACTGCTTTCCGATAGAACGCGTCCACATCGGACACATGGATGATGACGCGGCCCCAGAAACGAATCGGGTCGTGCGTCTCGCTGGTCAGATTGAGAAACGAACTGCCGAGCGCGAACGAAGTAAAGGCCTCGTTCGCGCCGCCGTGGACGATGCGAAAACCGAGCGCCTCATAGAAGCGCACGGCGCGCGGCATGTCGTTCGTCGCGAGCGTAATCGCGCTCACGCTTTCGACGCGTGCCTCGTCGCTTGATTCTTCCATGCTGTCGTTCGTCATCCCGGATGATGCTGATGCGACACGAGCGGCAGCACCGAGAGATCCGGATGCGTGCCATCGACGATGCTCTTGCCGATATGCCGCGCATCGTCCACGGCGTCCTGCGCGCGCTTGTAGGCGTCGTCGCCGTCGGCATGGAAGTGCACCGCTTCGCCCGGCGTGTTCGCGTTCGCGCCGGGCCTGCACACATATCCGACATACACGTAGCGCTCCATCATGCTCGGCGGCGCATGTTCGGGCGTGGGCTTCAGTTGCGGCTGCACATGGATCTCGAAACCTTCGTAGTCGAAAACGTGCCATTGAGCGGGATCGTCAGGCATGACCGCCTCCTTGGTGTAGTGTTCGCTCGCGATTCAACGTTACTCCTGTTGGCGCGATGAAGCCACCGCGAAGCGCATTCGCGTCAGAAGAAATGCGTATGTGTGGCGCGGGAAATTGACAGCGTCTTCGCGCGCGGCGGATACTTTCCGGCGCACTTGCTTGAAGCGGATACGTCTGCCGTTGTCCCGATCCGGGAGGCGCGGTGAAGCCAGCCACGACACATCGTACTGTCCTTGCCCGCGCGATGCCGCGCATGACCGCGCTCGTCGGCGACATCACCGCGGGCACCGTGTCCACGCTGATGATGCTGTGCTACGCGATGAGCCTCGGCACGCTCATCTTCAGCGCCGATCTCGCGCGCTATGCCGAACTTGGCGTGCCCACCGCGCTCGTGAGCTGCATCGTGACTGCGTTCGTCATCGCGGTGACGAGCTCGATGCGTATGAACATAGGCGGGCCGGACAGCAACGCGACGGCGTTTCTCGTCGGCGTCGCGGCGGGCGTCGCGAGCAGCGTGCGCGCGAACGGCGGCACGCCCACGGTCATCCTGCTGACGGTGCTCGTCGCCATCGCGCTGTGCTCGCTCGTGACGGGCCTCATTCTCTTCGCGATCGGTTCATCGAAACGCAGCCGTTCGCTGCAATTCCTTCCCTATCCGGTGATGGGCGGGTTTCTCGCGGGCACCGGCTATCTTCTGATCGCGGGCGCGTTTCGCGTGCTGACCGGCGTCACGCTCGATTGGCACACGTTGCCTAAGCTCGCGCAACTGCACTGGCTTGCATGGGCGCCCGCGCTTTTCGTCGGCGCACTCGCGACGATTCTCGCGCGCACCTGGCGTCACGCGGCCGCATTGCCGATCACGCTCGCTATCGGCATCGCGCTCTTCTACGTGCTGTTGCGCGTCGCCGGCATCTCGCCCGACGATGCGCGCTACTTGGGCCTCCTGCTTCAGCATGTGCCGGCGCATGCGCTGCACATTCCCGAGTTGCATCTGCCGTCGTCGCTCGCGCGCGGCGAGATCGACTGGCACGCGATCGTCGCGCACTTGCCCGAGACGCTCATCGTCACGTCGGTGTCGGCGATCACGATCATCATGAATTCGACGGCGCTAGGCGCGGCCACCGGCCAGGACATCGACCTCAATCGCGAGATGCGCGCGGCCGGTCTCGCGAATATCGCGAGCGGTCTTTTCGGCGGCATGGTCGGCTATCAGTCGTATAACCGCTCGATGCTCAACGCGCGCGCCGGCGCGACGAGCCGCGCGGCGGGCGTGTTCGCCGCGCTCGCGTGCCTCTTCCTGCTGATCGCATCGCCCGATCTCGTGTCGCTCTTTCCGGTGCCCGTGCTCGTCGGCATGCAGATCTACATGGGCTTGCGTCTGATGATGGACTGGCTCGTCGGCGCATATCGCAAGCTGACGTGGCACGAGTATCTGCTCGTGCCGCTGATCCTCGCGGTGATCGCGTTCTATGGCGTGATCGCGGGCGTCGTCGCGGGCGTGGTCGCGGCGTGCGTGACCTTCGCGCTGCTCTATGGTCGAGCGGGATGCGTTCGCATGGAGTTCGACGGCCGCACGCGCACATCGAATGTCGAGCGCAGCATCGAGGAAACGCGCTTGCTGATCGATCGCGGCGATCAGATCTGCGGCGTCTGCCTGCAAGGGTTCCTTTTCTTCGGCTCGGCGAATTCGATGTTGCAGCGCATCCGCGAGCGCATTCGCTCGCATGGTCCGCGTCCGGTGCGCTATGTCGTGCTCGATTTCGCGTGGACCAACGGCATGGACGCGTCCGTGTCGCTCGCATTCGTGAAGCTGCGTCAGGCGTGCGCGGCGATCGGCGCGGATCTCGTGCTGACCGCTCTGCCGCGCAACTCGCGCGCGCTGCTAGGGCGCACGGGCGCGCTTTCGCTCGGCATCCACGAGTTCGACACGCTCGACGCCGGCCTCGAATGGATCGAAGCGCAGCAGCTCGCCACGACGACGCGCACGCTCGAACCGCGCGCGCCGGCCGGCGATTTCCGCGCGATGCTCGCGCCGCATTTCAGCGAGCGCGCGCTGCAGGGACTGGCCGCGTTCCTAGACGTATGCGATATCGGCGCGGGCGAGGCGCTCTTTCGTCGAGGCGATGCGGGCGATGCGCTTTACATCGTCGAAGAAGGGCGCGTGACCGTGTCGCTGCCGCTCGCCGATGGCCGTTCGGTGCGGCTGCGCTCGTTCGGTCCGGGCACGATCATCGGCGAGATGGCCGTGTACACGCATGCGCCACGGAGCGCGGATGTCGTCGCCGACGAACCGGCGCGCCTGCGCCGTCTCACGCTCGCGGCGCTGCGCAAGATCGAGCGGGACGATCCATTGACCGCGCAGGAGTGGCATCGCTTCGTCGTGAAGATGATGGCGTCGCGGCTCGCCATCGCCGATGAAGCGTTGCGCGCGGCGTCGTGATGACAGGCATGCGATCTGCTTTTGCCGGGAAGCACAACGCCGGGGCCTTCAACATGACACACACTGTCCGCGCGATGCTCGCGCTTGCGCCCGCCATCGTCATGACGAGCGCGCTTGCCCAGAGCGCGCCGCAATCGATCGCGATGCTCGACTGCACCCTCATCGACGATAACGCCGCCTACAACGACGCCGAAATCGACCGCATTCAGAGCGCGCGCCTCGCGATGCTGAGCGGCGCGTTTCGCGACGACTTGCGCGAGCGCGCGCTCTTTCGCGTCGCCGACAATGCGAAGGCCAGCGATCTCATCGCGACGCTGAAAAGCACGCAGGACATGAACGCGTGCAACGGCTGCGAACTGCGTGTGGCGAAGGAACTCGGTACATCGCGCGTCGGCGTGTGCTGGGTGCAGAAGATCAGCAATCTCATCCTCAACATGAACCTGCGCGTCGAAGACGCGAACAGCGGCGCGATGCTCTTTCAACGCTCCGTCGACATACGCGGCAACACCGACCTGTCGTGGAAGCGCGGCGCGAAGGCGCTCGTCGATCTCCTTGCAAGCGATCCATCCGCGACGCGCTAGATTGGCGCCACGCGAAAAGTCCAGCGGAATTCGGGAATTTCTCCCGGCCGATGCCGTTGCCTCGGCCGCGCCGATTGGGCTAAGTTGAGGCTGCCGGCACGCGCGCCGTGCCGTGTCGCGCGCGTGCGCTCACGAACTCGAACAATCGGTATCGAAACCGCTGGAGACGACCATGCAAGTCAGATTCAAGGCGGCGCGCATTGCCTGCGCGTCGGCGATCGCGACATCGCTTGCGTTTGCATTGGCGGCGAACGTCGCCCATGCCGCCGCGCCGACCGCCTACGTGACGACCGAAAACGCCGGCGTCGGCGTGATCGATCTCGACACGCTCGCGCTCGCGACGACCTGGGATGTCGGCAAGGACGGCCCGCGCGGGCTGTCGCTCAACAAGGAAGGCACGCGTCTTTACGTGGCGAACAAGGCGACGAGCGATCTCTCGGAGATCGATACGTCGACGGGCAAGGTCACGCGGCGCGCGAAGATCGGCAAGAATCCCGAGTTCGTGCGCGTGTTCGGCGGCTATGCGTATGTGACGTACGAGCCGGGTGAAAGCGGCGGCCCGCCGAAACCGGGCCAGCCGGAGAAGGACGACGACGACGCGAATTCGCCGCCCGCCGAGATCGCCATCGTCGATTTGAAGACCATGAAGATCACGCATACGGTCAAGAGCGGGCACGAGACCGAAGGCGTCGAGTTCTCGCCGGACGGCAAGCTGATCCTCGTGACGAACGAGGGTGACGATACGGTGTCGGTGTATCGCGTCGGGACGGGCAAGCCGGTCCGCACGGTGAACCTCGACAAGGGTTCGCGTCCGCGCGGCATCAAGGTGTCGCCGGATGGCAAGCAGTATGTCGTCACGCTGGAGAACGCGAACAAGTTCGTCGTGCTCGATGGCAAAAGCCTGAAGACCGTGAAGACCGTCGATACGAAGACGGGCCCGTATGGCGTTTCGTTCGATCCTTCCGGCAAGCGCTTGCTGATCGCGGCATCGCGTGACAAGACCTTGCAAGTGTTCGACGGCTCGACCTACGAGCATAGGAAGGATGTGCCTGTCGGTCAGCGTTGCTGGCACTTCAGCTTCACGCCCGACGGCTCGAAGCTGCTGCTGGCCTGCGGACGTTCGAACGCGGTGTACGTGCTCGACGGATCGGACTACAAGGAAGTCAAGCAGATCGGCGATCTGCCGCTGGCGTGGGGCATCGTCACTTATCCGCCGAGCGCGGGGTCGATCGTCGGGCGTTGAGCGGCAAGGAGGCGTTGCCGAGTGTGAAATGGCCGCATTGCGCGGCCACTTCCATTCGTGCGCCGTGGCATTGCGCATATTGCAACGTCGATCACGACGAATGCGCGCGAGGGACAGGACGCATCCGCGCAGCGAGGAAGACAGGCTTCGCTGTCAGGCTGCGCTTTGGCAAGGCATCAACGCGCGCGGCATTCCGTGGAAGTCGTATCGGGATTGAGCCGCGCTATCACGTCATATCACTTCCACGCATACCGCATCCCCACCCACACGCCACGCGGCGCACCGACGCCGAGAAACTGCTCGTTCACCGTCGCGCCGTTGTTGAACGTGTGATTGGGCCCGTCGAAGAAGTTCTCGCCGAGAATCGCGAAGTTCGCATAGCGCTTGTTGAGCAGGTTCTTCACGGTCGCATAGACCTGCAACTGTTTGGTCACGTTGTAGGTCGTGTCGAGATCGATCAGGAAATAGCCCGCGACGCTGCCGTTGACGTCCTGATTGTTTTCGTCGCCACGCGCGAAGATATTGCTGCGATACGTGAGATTCGTGCCGATGTTCCAGTGCGCAAACGGGTTGTAGTCGATGCGCATCTTCACCGTATTCGCCGGAATGCCCGGAATGCGGTCGCCCGAATGCACGGTGATGTTGCCATCGGCGTCCGCGCTCGAATTGCTCGCGCTGCTTTCCGTCCACGTCGATCGATACGTCGCGTTCACATAGCTATAACTCGCCGCGATGCCCACCGGTCCCCATTGCGTGCGGCCCGCGAGTTCGAAACCTTGCCGTCGCGTCTTGCCGACGTTCTGAAAATAGCCGAGCGTGCTGCCCGCGCCTTGCGCGCTGACGAACTGGATGTCGTCGTCGAGCGTCGTGCTGTAGACCGCGGCGCTCCACTGCGTATGACTGCCGAGACGCCCGCGCGCGCCGACTTCGAACGTCTTCGAAATCACCGGCTTAAGATCCGGGTCCGCGATGAAGTCATTGGGCAACGAGCACGGCGCGGCGGGGTCCGCGCACGCGAGTTCGATTGCGGTCGGCGAGCGCATGCCTTCGTTGTACGTCGCGTAGGCGGTGAAGTTCGGCGTCGGATTCCAGTTGAAGCCCACGGCCGGGTTGAAGCGCGAGAACGTGTGATTCCCGTCGAGCAGCGGCTGCACGCCGCTCTCGTCGCCGATGGTCGCCTTCGCCCAGTTGTAGCGTCCGGCGAGCGTCATCGACCATTGTTCGTTGAACGAGAACGTATTCTCGAAGTAGATGCCGAGATTCGAGTTGTGCGTCTTCGCGTCGGTCGTCGGTGCGAACGGACCCGTGGCGATCGTCGCGCGGTTGTCTTCGAATGCGGCTGGCTGCTCGGCCTGCGTGAAATGCGAATTGGCGAAGTCGCCCGCCGCGCCGACGATCAATTGATTGTCGTGATCGAAGAGCCTGTTGAGCAAGGTGAGTTGCAGGCTCGCGCCGTAGCTGTCCGTCACGATCACCGACTGGTCGTTGAAGGCTTGCGTGAGTTCGTCGGCATCGTCGCCGTCCGGATCGAAATCGTCGTTGACGTTCGAACTCACGTTCTTGTTGCGATAGTGGCGATAGTACGCGTTGCCGCTCAACTGCACGTTCGGCGTGATGTAGTGCTCGGCGTTGATCGTCAGATAGCCGACCTGATTCTCGTTCGTGTCGGGAAACGTGTACGCCTGACGGAAGTTGTCCATGAACGAGCGCGGAATCGTCTGCGAGCCGTTCAGCGTGTTGTCCGCGCCGCCCATCGAAACGGAGACCGTCGTGTCGGCGTCGGTATAGCGGATCTTGCCGAACGCCTGGCGCAGCTTGCTCGCGTTGTGATCGGCCCAGCCGTTGTCGTTCGTGACGTTCGCGGTGAAGTAATAGTCGAGATGATCGCCGATCGCGCCGCCTTGCTCGATCTGCGCATACTTGCGTCCGAACGAACCGAAGCCGACATCGACGTTGCCGCCCGGATTGCTGCGCCCGTTCTTCGTCGTTACCGCGACCGCGCCGCCGAGCGTGTTCAGGCCGAACGTCGGATTCGACCCGGGGATGATCTGCATCGTCTGGATCGCGGCCTGCGGAATCAGATCCCAGTTGACGACATCGCCGAACGGCTCGTTGATGCGTACGCCGTCCATGAACACCGACAAGCCCTGCGGCGTGCCGAGCAGCGGCGACGCAGTGAAGCCGCGATAGTTGATGTCGGTCTGCCACGGATTGCCTTGCGCGTCGTTGGTATCGACGCTCGCGACGTTCTTCTCCAGATAGTTCGTGACGGTCGGCGAATGCTGCGCCTGGATCTCGCTGCCCTTGATCGTTTGCACGTTCGCGGGCACTTTCTCCAGCGGCGTGCCGACGCCGACGAGCGGCGTGGTCCCGACGACGATGATCGAAGGCAGTTCGGTTGTCGGCGTCGTATCGGCTGGCGGCGTCTGCGCCCATGCGGCCACAGTGATGCTCGCGAACGCGCCGCCGAAGACGAGCCGCAGCCCCGCTCGGGGTTTGAACGGATGCGCGGGCGCGCGCAGGCGCGGCATGCTCTTCATCATCGTCTCCTCTTTATATTTCGATTCACGCGCCGAGCGTGTTTCTTTCGATGAAAGCGTCGCATAAGACAGCGCGCGTGGACCGGGAGCTTTTCCCGATCGCGCAGGGAAGCGTTCCCAATTGCGTTCCACCCACCGCACGGCGCGATGACGCCGTGCGTAGAATGCATTCCACGATGCCGACCGAATCCTTGCCCTCTTTCGCGAAAGACGCCGACCGCCGCGCGCCGCACTCGCCGGTGTGGCGCGACCTTGCTTGCGTGCTCGCGGCGACGCTGATCGCGGCCGCGCTCTTTGCGCGTTTCGATTTCAGCGAGTACGCGTATCGGCTGACGCGCAGCGCCGAACGCTTTCAAGTCGATGAATTGCCGCCGACGCTCGTCGTGCTCGCGATCGGTTTCGCGTGGTTCGCGTGGCGGCGTTATCGCGAGGCGCAATCGGAAGTGCGCAGACGGCGCGCGCTCGAAGAAGAGGCCGAGCATCTGCTTGCGGAGAATCGTCGCCTTGCGAATCAGGCGCTCGCCGCGCAGGAGACCGAGCGGCGTCATCTCGCGCGCGAGTTGCACGACGAGCTCGGGCAATACCTCAACGCGATATCGCTCGATGCGGGGCGTATCCGCGATTTGTCGGCTACGCGCGAGGCGGAGATTCATCGGCTGTCGCTTGCGCTGATGCAAAGCGCGACGCATGTGTATCGCGAGATCGGCGGGATGATTCGCAAGCTGCGTCCCATCGGCCTCGATGAATTCGGCTTGCCGACGGCGCTCGAACATTGCGTCGATGGCTGGCGCGAGCGCTTGCCCGATGTGACGTTCACGCTCGCTGTCGACGGCGATTTCGACAATTTGAGCGATGCGCTCAACATCACGCTGTATCGGCTCGTGCAGGAAGGGCTGACGAACGTATCGAAGTTCGCACGGACTTCACGCGTGGAGATTTATCTGGCGCGCGCGCCGGAAGAAATTGTCGTGACGATGGCCGATGACGGCCCGGGCGTCGATCTCGCGAAGCCGCGCACGGGACTCGGTTTGATCGGCATGCGCGAGCGCGTCGAAGCGCTCGGCGGCGAGTTTCAGATCGTGAGCGAGCCGGGCGCGGGTTTTCTGTTTTGCGCGCGCGTGCCGGCTCAGGCGGGGCTGCCGTTGCCTGCGACCGCCGACGAAGCGAAATCGACGAAGTGAAGCCCCAGGCGGTTCGCGATCTGTGCCAACTGCACGCCGTTATCCGCGCCGAATTTTTGGCGGATCACCGATTGATGATTCGCAACCGTCTTCTGGCTCAAGCCTAACTTCTCCGCGATGCTCGGCAGCGTATAACCCTGCACGAGCAATCTCAGCACCTCGAATTCGCGCGCGGATAACTGCCGTCCTTCCTGAATGCTCGCGCGCAATGCAAGCGCTTGCGACACATCGGGACTCAGATACGAAACGCGCCGCGCAACCGAACGCACCGCTTCGACGAGCACATCGGGCGCGCTCGCCTTCGTCACATAACCGCGCGCACCCGCATCCAGCGCGCGTCGCACGAAGATCGCTTCTTCATGCACGCTGAAAATGAGCACATGCGCGTGCGGCTCGCGCGCCAGCATGCGCCGCATCGCCTCGATGCCGCTTGCGCCCGGCAACGCGAGATCCATCACGACGACATCCGGCTGCAGCGCGCAAAACTTCTGATAAGCCTCGGCTGCATCCGCCGCTTCGCCCGCGACGTTCACATCGGGACTCAGTTCGAGCAGACGCTTGTAGCCTTCACGCACGACGGCGTGATCGTCCACCAGCAGCACGGAGATATCGGCAGTCATGGCTTGTCTTCTCCTTCTTTTGAACCACTACCGGAGGCCTCGGCCGCGATGCGCTTCGAGTTCGCATCGTTGCGAAAGACGATGGGTTGCTCTTGCGGTTCCTGCCGTGCCGATGCAGCGCGCACGACTTCGATCACGCGCTCGTGATGCGGGGACTTGTCGCAAACCGGATCGGCATTCGCGGGGTCCTGCGTCAGCAGATACGCCTGACAGCGGCAGCCGCCCATGTCGATGGCCTTCTCGTCGCAACTGCGGCACGGCTCCTTCATCCAGCCGAAGCCGCGAAACCGGTTGAACGCATCGCTCTCGTACCAGATGTCCTTGATCGACATATCGGTGACGTTCGGAAACGTGAGGCCCGGCAATGACCGCGCGGTATGACACGGCAGCGCGGCGCCATCGGGCGCGATGCCGAGAAACACCGAGCCCCAGCCGTTCATGCAGCGCTTCGGTCTGCGCTCGTAGTAATCCGGCACGACGAAGAAGATCTTGCACCGGTCGCCGATCTCGCCGCGATAGCGTTCGACCACCGCTTCGGCTTCGTCGAGCTGCTCTTTGGTCGGCATGAGTTGCGCGCGATTCTTGTGCGCCCAGCCGTAATACTGCGTGTTCGCGAGTTCGAGATACTCCGCGCCCATCGCGAGCGCCATGTCGATGATGCGTCCGATATGCGGCAGGTTATAGCGGTGAAGCACGCAATTGAGCACCATCGGAAAGCCATGCGCCTTGATGAGATTCGCGACGCGCTTCTTGTAGTCGAAGGTCTTCGTGCTGGAAAGGAAGTCGTTCAATTCCTGCGACGAGTCCTGAAACGAAAGCTGTATGTGATCGAGCCCGGCGTCCTGCAACGCACTGATGCGCTTCTCCGTCAGACCGATGCCCGATGTGATGAGGTTCGTATAAAAGCCGAGCTTCCGCGCTTCGCCGACGAGCGTTTCGAGATCGTCGCGCAAGAGCGGCTCGCCGCCGGAGAAGCCGAGTTGCGCGGCGCCCAGCGCGCGTGCCTGACGCAATACGTCGATCCATTGATCGGTGTCCAGCTCGCGCGTGTGATCGGCGTAATTCACCGGGTTGTAGCAGAACACGCAATGCAGCGGACAGCGATACGTGAGCTCGGCAAGCAGCCAGAGCGGCGGCGCGACGGTTGCGTCTTCGTGCTCGGGCTTCGCAATCGGTTCGGACAAGTCGGTCATGACGCTACTCCAGCCAGCCTCGCGCACGCGCGCCGGCGATGAACGCGCGCACGTCGTCGCCGAGGCCGGTCGCATTGAACGCCTGCTCCAGATCGGCGACGAGCGCGGGGATATCGCGCGTGCCGTCGCATCGCAGAAGAATCTCCGATGCGCTCTGATTGAGCTTCACCATGCCTTCCGGATAAAGCAGCACATGCGCGTTCTGCGCAGGTTCCCATTGCAGCCGGAAGAGGCGTTTTAGTTTCGGATGCAACGAATCGTCCGGCGCTTCGACGGCTTCCTGCTTGCGTTGAGTCGGGTTCGTATCGCTCATTGCGGAAAAGCCTTTTCGATGGAATCGAGCATGGTCCAGAGAATATCGAGCTTGAACTGCAGGATATCGAGCGCGCGTTGCTGTTCCTGACGCGTCGTGAAATGCGCGAGCGTCACTTCGAGACCGTGCTCGACATCGCGCTGCGCAAGCGACACGCGCGAGCGGAAATACGAAAGCCCTTCGGGCTCGATCCACTTGTAATGCTCGGGCCATGTCGCGAGCCGGTCCTTGTGAATCTGCGGCGCGAACATCTCCGTAAGCGATGAACACACCGACTCCTGCCACGGCGCACGCCGTGCGAAGTTCACGTAGGCATCGACGGCGAAGCGCACGCCCGGCGTCACCAGCTTGAGCGACCATAGATCGTCGCGCGAGAGGCCGACCGCATCGCCAAGACGCGCCCATGCCTCGATGCCGCCGGGCTGATCGTCGTAGCCATCGTGATCGAGAATGCGCAGCACCCAGCGGCGGCGCGTGTCGCGATCGGGGCAATTCGACATCACCGCCGCATCCTTCAGCGGAATGTTGATCTGATAATAGAAGCGGTTCGCGACCCAGCCGCGTATCTGTTCCTTCGAGCAGCCGCCGCTGTTCATCTTCACGTTGAACGGATGATGAATGTGATACGCCGTGCCCTTCGCGCGCAACTGCGCTTCGAATTCGTCGCGCGTCCACGCGGGGCCTTCGTCTGTCACTTTCGTGAAGATCGGGCCTGTGGTCGGGTTGAGCATCGGGTCGAACATCTAACGGTCTCCAGTGCGAATGTCACAGCTCGAAAGTCATGCCGTCGTGCGCGACCTCGATGCCGTGCTCCGACAACATGCGCCTTTCAGGTCCATCCTCGATGAGGATCGGGTTCGTGTTGTTGATGTGGATCAGCACCTTGCGCACGCCCGCGCGATCGATCGAATCGAGCACGTCGATCATGCCGCCCGCGCCGGTTTGCGCGAGATGGCCCATATCCTTGCCGGTCTTCTTCGTGAGGCCGAGGCGAATCATTTCATCGTCGGTCCAGACGGTGCCATCGACGAGCAGCAAGTCTGCTTCGCGCATCGCATCGAGCACATGCGGCTCCAGCGCGCCGAGCCCCGGCGCATAGAATGCGCGCTTGCCCGAAGCGCGATTCGTGAACATAAGGCCAATGTTGTCGCCTGTTTCCGGCGCATCGCGATGCGGCGAATACGGCGGCGCCTTGCTCGACAGAGGCAATGCGTCGATGCCCACGCGCGGCAGCTCAGGCACGGACAACGATGCGCCATCGAGCGCGATGCGCCTGTGCTCGACGCCACAGTAATGCGAAAGAATCGACGTGATGGGAAAGCCCGTCGAGAGGTCCTGCCACACGGCGTCCGTCGTATAGAGCGGCAAGGGCGTGCCGCGCTCGCGCAGCATCAGCAGACCGGTGACATGATCGATCTGCGCATCCATCGTGATGACGGCAGCGATGCCGGTGTCGCGCACGCGGCGCGCGGGCTGCAATTCCGGGTTTGCGGCGATCTGCGCAAGAATGTCCGGCGATGCGTTGACGACCAGCCAGTCCTCGCCGTTATCGGTAACAGCAATGGACGACTGAGTGCGCGCACGCGCCAGAATGGAGCCGCGCCGCACGCCATCGCAATTGCGGCAGTTGCAGTTCCATTGCGGAAAGCCGCCACCCGCCGATGAACCGAGCACGCGAATCTTCAAGGCAGCATCCTCCGCAAGAGACCGTCGCGATCGATCAACTGATGCTTCATCGCGCCGAGAAAATGCACGATGACGAGCGCGGCCATGATCCACGCCAGATACTCGTGAATGCCGAAGAAGATCTGCCGCATGGATTTGTCGTCCCAGCCCCATTGCGGCAGCGCGATGCCCCAGAACTTCGTGCCGAACTTGTTGAACGACGAGCCGAGATAACCGGTGAGCGGCATCGCCACCATGCCAACGTATAAAAGAGCCTGCGTAATGCTCGCGGCGGCGCGTTGCCACGTTCGCATCGGCGGCAAAGGCGGCCGGCGATAAGCCAGACGTGCCAGGATGCGGAGCAGCACCAGCAGGAAAACGGTGATTCCGAGCGACTTGTGGAAGTTGATGAGGTCCGACTTGAACGGCAACCCGCGCGGCAGGCCGACCATATAGAAGCCGATGCACAGCATCGCGATGATTGCGATCGCAATTATCCAGTGCAACGCGATCATCGGGCCTGCGTAACGCTCGCTTGCGGCATCGATACGGCCGTCGCGCGACGTTGCTGATGTCCGCGCGGTGCTCATGGCGTGTCTCCCCGGAAGTGCCAACGGTCCATTGTTCATCTCCTTGCTACGAATTGGCGATCAGCAATTCCCCCCGTCCATCGACGGCGAGATCGCCCGCGTAGCGTCGCGGCAATATCTTGCCAGCGAACTGCGAAAAGGGTGCGATCTCGCGCGCGAGCATGCGCGTGAACAGCAGCCAGAAGACGTCGAAGCCGCGCCCGCCTTCGGTGAACGTCGGCGGAATGCGGGATGGCGCATTTGCCAGCAACACCGTGCCGCGCCGCATGCCGTAGCCCAAGTGTGCGCCCACTTTCCCGCCGATGCAGACCGAGCCCGCGACGAGCCGCGACGCGGCGAAATCGCCCGCATCGCCCGCGACCAGCACGGTGCCGCGCCGCATGCGATCCGCGAGGCGCGCGCCTGCGCTGCCGTGAATCGCGAGCGTGCCGCCTGTCATGCCTTCCATGTCGCCGGGCAGCGCACTTGCGGCGAACTCGCCGGCGTTGCCGTGAATCGACAGTCGTCCGCCTTGCATCTCGCACGCGGCGAATGCGCCCGCATCGCCTCGTATGTTCAACTCGCCGCCGGACATCTTCATGCCCGCGTAATCGCCTGCAGCGCCGTGCACCGCGAGCGTGCCTTCGGTCATGTTCGCGCCGATGCGATCGAGCCACGGCGCATCGCCTTCTATCGTGAGTGCGGGCGCATCGCTTGGTTCCTGCGCGATGTCGAAAAGATCGCCGAGCGCGCACGTTTCGCCCGCGCCTTGCAGCGTGATGCGCGGCAGTTCTGTCGCCGATATCTCCGCCAGCGTCGCGGGCAGTAATTTCGACCCGTCGACGCGAAAGCCCGGCGCATTTTTTACGCGCAACGTGATGGCGTTCATGCGCGGCTCCCGTCGATATCCTTCGACAGTTCATGCAGCTTGAAATGGTACGGCCCGAGCTTGCCGCCGTAGTTGCCCGCCGAAATGCGCAGCACGCCGCCGGCGCGCCCGATCTTCGTCGCCGCCGCGATGCCCGCGGTCATCGCCGCGCCGACATCGGCATCGGTCAAGCCGTCGATGACGATTTCGAGCACGCACGCGATGTCCGGCGTCAGCTCGCTCTTCTTCGACAAGCCGACGAGCGTCGGGCAGAACGCATCGTTCGTGGACGCCGTCGCGCCCGCATACTTCGATCCGATCTTCGATCCCGAGCGCACGACGCCGCCCGGAAACGGCGTGATGACGTTCGGCAGCCGATGCATCGCGGCGACGGCGGATTCGGCCGCATTGAGCGCGCTGTCGATGTCGCGCGCGAGAAACAGCAGATTGCCGCCGCCGACCGCTTTCACCGTCGCGGTGAATTCCTCGCAGACGAACTCGCCGTCCATCACGGGCACGCGCCAATAGCGTGTGCCGTCGAGCACTTTCGATATTTGATAGCCGTCGCCGAAGAAGCGCAGGCCCGCGCCGAGCGGCGCGTTGTCGGAGAGCGGCGCGCGTGTGTTGGCGGGATCGATGCCGCCATAGACGGCGGTCGTCGGGCACGTCAGCACGCATTGGCCGACGCGCCGCGCGATCTGCTTGGCGAGCTCCTTCGACGATATCGCGAAGATCAGCACCGCGATTCCGGGCCTGCCATCGGGCGTTTCATCGCCGGACAGATCGCGTTCGATGCCGGCCTCGCAGCCGCAATCGATGACGGACGTCGCGAAGCCTGTCAGCGAATTGGCCGCGTGACGCGCCCACGTCGACGAATGCGCGGTGATGACGAGGCGCGTCGCTTTCATCGGGAAGGCTTCGGCGAAGGTGTCGTCGATCTGCGTGTCGTTGATACGCATGCGTCAACTCCCGTTCGAAGCGAAGCATGCGACGGGCAACAGCCGCCCGCCGTTGCAGCATGCGCAGATTTCATCGTCGCCGATCGCGATGTTCTCGAAGCGCGTCGCGAGGTTTGCCTGCGTGAATTCGCGCACGCGCTTTTCGATCGCGCGGTCGTAGTCGGGGCGCACGTAATGGATGCCGCCGGTGGGCGTCGCGAGCAGCGTGCCGTCGCGCGCGATCAGCTCGCCGTCCTTGAACACGTAAGCAGGCGATGTGAACATGCGCTCGCGATCGTCATCGTCGCGATACACGGCAATGTCCGCCGCCGCGCCTGCGCCGAGATGCCCGCGATCCGTGAGGCCGAGCAGTTTCGCGGGACCGGCGCGCGTGATGATCGCAATGTCGTAGAGCGAGAATTCGCGCGTGATTTCGCTCAACGCGCTCGCGGTTTTCGCATCGGCGTGCAGCTTGTCGAGTTGTTCGTCGCGAAAGGACTTGTCCATCAGCAAGCGGATCAGATGCGGATAGCTCGTGAACGGCGCGCCGTTCGGATGATCGGTGGTCATCGACACGCGCCACGGATCGTCGACGAGCAAAAAGATCTCGAGCCCGATGATCCATTGGAGCGCATTCACGAAGCTCTGTTCGCGGTACTTGAACGGCACGATGCCGCAGCCCGCATCGCATTCGATATCGCCGAGCACCCATTTGCGCGGTCGGGCCATCGGCGCGTTCTTGAACTGCATCATCGTGTCGCCGGATGCGGTGACGGTCTGACCGAAGATGATCTGGCCGACATCGATCGTCACGTTGGGCCGCGCGTTCACTGCATCGGCGATCGCGCGCGCGCCCGATGAAAACTTGCGAGGGCCTTCCATGCCGTAGCTATGGAACTGGATATGCGTCAGATGAATGGGCAGGCCATCGGCGGTGTCCATCGTTCTGATCGTCGATTCGATGTTGCCCGGCACGCCGAGATTGCTTGCGTGAACATGCAGCGGATGCGGCACGCGCAGCTCGGTGAGCGCGCGCGTGAGCGTGCTCAACACGTCGCGCGGCGTGATGCCGTAATGCGCGTGCTTTTCATCGACATCCAGCGAACGCTGATTGAACTTGAACGCCGATATGCCGCCCGGATTCACGACCTTCACGCCGAGCGCCTTGCTCGAATCGATGGTCCAGCCGACGTAATCGCGCAGACGTTCGAAGTCTTCCTTCGCGGCGAGCATCTGCAGGAAGAGCTCGTCGTTGCCCATCATCACGTAGGCGCCGTGATCGATGATCGGCGTGTCGCCCATTTCCAGATGCGCGTGGCGCGCGTTCGACGCGATCATCGCCGGCTCGAACGCGGCCGTGTAGCCCATTTCCGCATAGCGATAACCGGTGGCAAGCGTGCCGGGCGCGCACACGCCGCACGATGGCAGACGCATGTATCGGCCTTCGTTCGGACGATCGGGCACGGCACGCGGATCGTCGCGATGATCCTCGGGCAGAAGCAGCCGCGACAGATTCGTCTTGCCGCCGCCGATGTGCGAATGCAGATCGATGCCGCCCGCCATCACGATCATGCCGCTCGCATCGTAATCGCGGTCGATGCTTTCGTTCGCGGCATCGGCGACGATGCGGCCATCGCGCATATGGATGTCGCGCTTCTCGCCATCGACGCCATTCGCCGGATCGTAAAGCGTGCCGCCTTTGAGGCGCGTGACGCTCATGCGGGCCTCCTTGCCTGCGCGAGTTGCGATGCGATCGATGCGACCGTCGGCAAGGCGTAATCGCGCGCGGCGGCGAGCGGCGCGACCACCGATGTATCGACGCGAAACAGATGCCCGCCGCTGTCGATGCCCGGCGTCGCGACGGGGATGAACACGGTCGGCGCGTGGCGCGCGGGGACGGCTGTCGATGGGTGCGCGAGGATGATCGCGGGCACGTTCGCATCGAGCGATGCGGGCAGCGGCTCGGGCGCGAAGCTGGACACCCACAGGAGCGCGTCGATTTCGCCGCGCTGCAGCAGCGTTTCCGAGCGATAGCGATGCGCGTCGTGATCGAGCGGCAAGCCGTATGCGACGCGCGTGCGCAGCGGAAAGCCCGACAGCCATGTGATCGCCTGATTGACGGACGCGGCGCCGTCGTCGCTGGTGAGGGCGAGCGTGCCGGCGCGCGCGGTGCGATTGATCGCCTTGACGATGCGTTGCAGCGCTTCGATCGCGAGCGCGGCGTGTTGCGTCGGCAGCGCCGATGGCTCGTAGATCACCGCCGTGTACTTCGCGGCGTTGATGCGTTCGGTCAGCGCGACGAGTTCGGGCGTTGGAATCGGACGGCCGCCTTCGACGAGCGCGGACCACAGCGCGAGTGTGTCGAAGGGATCGGCGTTGGCGAGGATCGATTCGGCTTGGGCGTTGGCGGCTTTATCGATGTCACATCCGATGAATACAAACTTTGTCTCGCGGCCCTCGCTTGCGATGCGCTCGAAGAAGCGCGGATAGCGTCGCGACGGCTCGCACGCGAACACGACGATGAGATCGGCGCGCGAGCGGACTTCGGAGAGCGTCGTGAAGAACGAGCCGCGATCTTGCAGTGCGCGATTGCTGTCGGCGAGCGTGTCGCCGTGGAGGTGATCGAGGATCGCGCCGCACTGCGCGGCGAGTTCATAGAGCGCGCGTGCGCCGGACACGTCGGTCGCGAGACCGCCGAATAGCGGCCGATGTGCGTTCGACAGGATCGCGGCGGCTCGCGAGAGCGCCGACTTTTCGTCGGTGACTTGCCCGTCGATTTGGGGCTTCTGGCTTGCATCGTTCGGACCGAAGCGGGCAAGGGAGGCGTCCAGACGCGGGCAGGCGGTGTGCGGCGCTGCGAGGCGGTGATCGGCGGTGGGTGCGAGCGTGATGTCGTCGCATAGTAAAGGGCAGAACGGACAGGTCCAAGGTTTTGAGGCCGCGGACGGGGCGCTCGGCGTGGTGGAGGTATCGGGCATGGTCGACCTTTCGAGCAAGGTCTGTGCCGGTTTTGTTGCTTTTGCTTTTGCTTTTGCTTTTCGCTTTTGCTTATCGCTTTTTGATTTCGCCGGATCCCGTATTCGTGTCGGTCTATTAGCATTGCCCCTGTGCGGGGCGGCACTCACTTTCTTTGCTGCTGCAAAGAAAGTAAGCAAAGAAAGCAGCTTCCGATACGCCCGCGGTCACACGCAATTTGGGTAGTCCTCTCGTCCATCGTGGGCT
>Ga0182736_1000568_pt1 | contig 53039 bp, 48 predicted proteins | sample eDN5th30CKraftBY_FD_128882 | JGI IMG/M metagenome (GOLD analysis project Ga0182736, IMG submission 128882) | Enriched backyard soil microbial communities from Emeryville, California, USA - eDNA 5th pass 30_C Kraft BY (version 2) (version 2) | ecosystem: Environmental > Terrestrial > Soil >... | reverse complement strand
GGAACCTAAATCCAGCGTGTCTACCAATTCCACCACGCCCGCAGCTGCCGTTTTTATTGGTCCGGCCAAGGCGCCGCCTCTATAGCATCCGCAAGGGTCGGGTCAATCAAAAAGCCGCTGGAACACCCGCGGCAGCGCCTCGGTGAGGTCCTCGGCGATCAAACCGCGCCCGAGAATGACTGCCGCCTCCCCATGCAGGAAGGTCGCGGCGCTTGCCGCCTCGAAGGCCGGCATGTGCTGCGCCAGCAGCCCGCCGATCATCCCGGCCAGCACGTCGCCTGAACCGGCCGTGGCGAGAAAGGGCGGCGCGTTGTCGGCGATCGAGGCGCGTCCGTCAGGCGCCGCGACCACCGTATCCGGCCCCTTCAGCAGCACCACTGCCCCTGCGCGCTTTGCCGCCGCCCGCGCCCGATCGAGCTTGCCCGGTTCCTCGGCGAGATCGGGGAAAAGCCGCGCGAACTCGCCATCATGCGGCGTCAGCGTGACCGGCGCAGCACGCCCGGCAATGGCAGAGAACAGCCGTTCCGGCGCTTCGCGGAAGGCCGAGATGCCGTCGGCGTCGAGCACGATGGCGGCTTTGGAGGCGAGCGCCGCCTCGACCAGGGCGCGCGTCTCGTCCCCGCCGCCAAGGCCCGGCCCGAGCACGACCGCGTTCAGCCGTTCATCGCCGAGGATCTCGGCAAGACCGGCGGCGCCGTCCATCGGGCGGAGCATGATGGCGGTCAGATGAGCGGCATTCTCGGGCAATGCGTCGACCGGCGAGGCCAGCGTTGCGAGCCCGGCGCCGATGCGCAGACCGGAACGCGCCGCCATGCGCGCCGCACCCGTATGCCAGGCCGGACCGGAGACGACGACAAGATGCCCCTTGTCGTATTTATGCCCGTCGATCCGCGGCACAGGAAAATGCGGGAGCCAGAGGCTCTTGCGATTCTGGAAGGCGCGCGGCGCGATCGCGGCGAGGACCTCCGGACTGATGCCGATATCGGCCACCGACAGGCGGCCGCAGCGAAGCCGCCCCGGCAACAGCATGTGGCCCGGCTTCGGACGAAAGAACGTGACCGTCTCGTCGGCCTGGACCGCCTCGCCCATCGCCGCGCCGGTGGCGCCATTGACGCCGCTCGGCAGGTCGACGGCGATGATTTCGGCGCTCGCCGCATTCATGCGCCTGACGGTTTCGGCCGCTTCGCCCGTCAGCGGCCGATCGAGACCGGCTCCGAACAGCGCGTCGATGACGAGATCGGCCTTGCCGAAATCGAGCGCCGAAAGCGGCACGACCTCCCCTTTCCAGCGCTCCGCCGCCAGCGCTGCGTCGCCCTTCAGCGCGGCGACAGGGCCGAGGAGACCGATGCTGACGCGATAGCCGCGCTGGACGAGGATCTCGGCCGCAACGAAACCGTCGCCGCCATTATTGCCGGGGCCGCACGCGATCGCGACCCGCGTGCCGAGCGGTCGGCGCGCAGCGACATCGGCGACAGCGCGGCCGGCGGCGAGCATCAACTTGAGGCCAGGGGTGCCCGCAGCAATGGTCGCGGCGTCGGCGGCGCCCATCTCGGCAGGCGTCAGCAATTCGCTCATCCGGTCCTCCTGGCAGCGCTCTTGCGGCAAGGCCCCGTTTTAGCCTCACAGGACCGGCGCGACCATGGAAAAGCCATCTGTTGCACACAGTTTGTTCATTTGCCTATTGATGCACCGCCAAAGCCGCGCTTCATTGCCGCTATGCGCTGATCGCGAAATCTGGAAGCCCGATTTTTCGGCGTTTCGTGATCAGCGCGGAGATGGCACGGAGCCTGCAAGCGTTGGGATATGGGCCGGTCATACGGCCGGGGCCAAGTCAGCATCGGAGATGCGGAGGCAATGAAAAAGATCGAAGCGATCATCAAGCCGTTCAAGCTCGATGAAGTGAAGGAAGCGCTGCAGGAAGTCGGCCTTCAGGGTATCACCGTGACGGAAGCCAAGGGTTTCGGACGCCAGAAGGGTCATACGGAGCTCTATCGCGGCGCCGAATATGTCGTGGACTTCCTGCCCAAGGTGAAGGTCGAGATCGTCCTCGGCGACGACCTGGTCGAGCGCGCAGTCGATGCCATCCGCAAGGCAGCCCAGACCGGGCGCATCGGCGACGGCAAGATCTTCGTCTCCAACATCGAGGAAGCCGTCCGTATCCGCACCGGGGAAAGCGGCCTCGACGCAATCTGACGTTCCCCACTGGCAAGCTCCGCCAGCCCTGATAATCTCTTGGACCGTATCCGCTGGGAGCCGGCAATGCCTTCAGGCCGTGCCGGCCCCTTGAGTCTGAGAGAGGACACCCGTCATGACGACCGCCAAGGACATCCTGAAACTGATCAAGGATCAGGATGTGAAATATGTGGACTTCCGCTTCACTGACCCGCGCGGCAAGTGGCAGCACGTCACTTTCGACATCGATCTGATCGACGAGGACATCTTCGCGGAAGGCACGGCCTTCGATGGCTCGTCAATCGCCGGCTGGAAGGCGATCAACGAATCCGACATGACGCTGGTGCCCGATCCGGACACCGCGTTCATCGATCCCTTCTTCGCACAGACGACGCTCGTCATCGTCGGCGACATCATCGATCCGATCTCGGGCGAGAGCTATAATCGCGATCCGCGCTCGATCGCCAAGAAGGCAGAGGCCTATCTGAAGCAGACCGGCATCGGCGACACCGTCTATTTCGGCCCCGAGGCCGAGTTCTTCATCTTCTCGGACGTCAAGTACAAGGTCGATCCCTACAACACTGGCTTCAAGCTCGACGACCAGGAACTGCCGATCAACACCGACACCGATTACGAGGGCGGCAATCTCGGCCATCACGTGAAGAAGAAGGGCGGCTACTTCCCGGTTCCGCCGATCGACGCCTACCAGGACCTCCGCGGCGAGATGCTCGCCCAGATGAAGGCGATGGGCGTCTCGGTCGAGAAGCACCATCACGAGGTTGCCTCGGCCCAGCATGAACTCGGCATCAAGTTCGCGCCGCTGACCCGCGTCGCGGATCACCTTCAGATCTACAAATATGCCATCCACCAGGTCGCGCAGGCCTATGGCAAGACGGCGACCTTCATGCCGAAGCCGGTGTTCGGCGACAACGGCTCGGGCATGCATGTGCACCAGTCGATCTGGAAGGACGGCAAGCCGGTGTTCGCCGGCAACCAGTATGCCGACCTCTCGGAGACCTGCCTCTATTATATCGGCGGCATCCTGAAGCATGCGAAGGCGCTGAATGCCTTCACCAATCCGTCGACCAACTCCTACAAGCGTCTCGTTCCCGGCTATGAGGCGCCGGTTCTGCTCGCCTATTCGGCGCGCAATCGCTCGGCTTCGGTGCGCATCCCCTACACCACGTCGCCGAAGGCCAAGCGCCTCGAGGTTCGCTTCCCCGACCCGACCGCCAATCCATATCTCGCCTTCTCGGCGCTGCTGATGGCCGGCCTCGACGGCATCAAGAACAAGATCCATCCCGGCGAGGCGATGGACAAGAACCTCTATGACCTGCCGCCGAAGGAACTGAAGAAGATCCCGACGGTCTGCGGCTCGCTGCGCGAGGCGCTCGACACGCTGCGCAAGGATCACGCCTTCCTTCTCGCCGGCGACGTGTTCACCCGCGACTTCATCGAGAGCTATATCGAGCTGAAGTGGGAAGAGCTGATGGCCTACGAGATGACGCCGCATCCGATCGAATTCGAGATGTATTTCTCGGTCTGATCCGAAGGCAGACGCGGCGGAGTCAGCGGCTTTCCGTACGACTTCGCCGCCCCTTCCTGCCGAGGCTGTGCGTATATCCAGCACGGCGACGGTGGAGGAGACAAGAAAAAGGGCAGGCAGCGTTTCCGCTCCCTGCCCTTCTTTTTGCCCTCTGGACGGGCGCCTACCAGGAATAAGTCAGCCGTCCAGTCCCGGCATAGGTCTGCGACGTGTCAGCCAACTGGCTGTCGAAATAGGCGCCGAACGCCAATCCGCGCGCGAGGCTGACCTCCGCCCCGGCCGAGGCCAGCAAGGCGTTGGGCGCGATATTGGCGCCGCTGACCGTGAAGGCAGAGCCCGGCAACGTCTGGAAGGCTGCGTCGATGAGGGCGTTGCCACCCTCATTATGCGCCCAGGCGAGACGCATCCGGAGCGCCAGCGTCGATCCCTGATCGATCACGAAGCTGCGCCCGAGGCGCACGCCGAGTTCCGTATGCGCCATGGTGGTGGTGTCCGAGCCATAGTCGAGCGCGAAGGGCGAGGCGCCCGAATAGCTGGTCTCGCCATAGGCCGGGGTGAAGAACGCCTGCAATTGCAGCGCTGCATAGGGCGTGATCCACCCGGCGCCCGGAACGCCGGCCATGGCGGGAAGATCAAAGCGGTAGCCACCCTCGATCTGGCCGGCAACGTCATAGGCCGAGAAATCGGCGGTAAAGCGATCATAGCCGACGGTGCTGATGCTGCGATCTGTGGACACGTCGTTCCAGGCTGTCGCAAGCGCCGTCGAGACATAGGCTTGGCCGAAATTCGTCCGCCCATAGATGGCCGCCTGGTAGATGTCGGAACTGCCGCTGCCGAGATCGTCCGAGAGGGCGAAATCGGCTCTTCCGGCACCGACGGCGAGGCCGATTCGCGTGTCCGGGCTGACGAGGTAATCGAAGCCGCCCGCAAAGCCGACCGTGCTGATCGAGCGATCATGCGACCCGTCATAGGCATCGCCATCGGTATAGCTCTGGTCGCCATAACCAGCGAGCCACGCACTCATGGGCCGGGGATCGACAGAGGCGGCCGCGGGCAGCTTTTCGACGGCTGAAATGTTGGCGGCCGTCTGCTGGAGCCGCGGATCTTCGGTCACATAGCCGAGCGCCTTGACCGTCATCGGCTGATTGCTCTGGAGCGGGCTGGGCTGATTGGCGCCGAACGTTCCATGCTGGTCGCTGAGACGGCTGAAGATCTCGGTCAGGAAGGCGTTCATCGCCTGGTTGCCGGCCGGTGCCACGGCCGTGCTCGTCTCGCCGGCGATCTGGGCAAAGGTGGTCTTCAACTGGTCGGGGGTCAGAAGGTTGAGCACCAGGGGTGCCGTGTTACCCGCAGCAACGAAGCTGTCGAGCGCACCGGCAACCTTGACGACGTTGCTGCCGACAGGAGGCGTCGACGTCGTGCCAGTAGTGGGCGTGGTCGTGCCACCAACGCCAGAGGTCCCACCTCCCAACGTGCCGCCGGTGGTCGGTGTGCCGCCCGTAGTGGGCGTGCCGCCCGTTGTCGGCGTTCCCCCGGTGGTGGGCGAACCACCGGTGGTGGGCGTGCCGCCACCCGTGTCGGTCGGTGTGGTGACGACGGCGCCAAAGGTCGCCTTGTTGACCGTACACACGGAGATCCGGTTGGTATCGAGCGTGACCGCGCCATTGCGCGCCAGCACCGCGCCACACAGCACGTTGGCGCTGGTATTGAGCGTGATGCTGGTCAGCGCCAGGATTTGGCCGGCGAAGGACGTCGAGGTCCCAAGGGTCGCCGAACTGCCCACCACGAAATAGACATTGCTCGCCTGCGCGCCATTGATGAGCGCCACGCGGGAGCCGCTGCCGGTGGTCAGCGTGCTGCCAACATTGATGATGAAGATGGCGTTCGGATTGTTCTTGGCGTCGAGGGTGACGGTTCCGGTCAACTGCGCCGAGGTGCTATACGAATAAACGCCCGGCGCCAGAACAAGACCGGCGAGGTCTTTTCCGGTCAGATCGGACGTCGCAGGGCGATTACCGAGATTGTTATAGGCAGCCACGAGATCGACCTTGGCCTGAACGGCAACGCCATCATTGAGATGGATCGCTGACGGCGCGACCACGACGCCCGGCGGAAAGCCGGTCAGCGCCGTGCCCGGGCTGAGCCCGATATTACCGCTGATCACGCTTGTTCCGGTATTGGTAATGGTCGATCCGGCGAGAATCGCGAAGCTCGACAAATCTTCCGCATGCACGACTGAGGGGCCGGCAACCGTGATTCCAGCCAATGCCAACGCGATCATGGCAAGATTCTTCGTCTCCAGATGCTTCATCTTTATATCCCCGGTCGCCAATTTTTATTTATGGAACTTACCGGGATTCAAAAAGTTATTATGAGCAAGACAGATCACTATTTTCTCAATAAAATGACAAAAAGACGAATAACTTAGACAGGGATATATTTGTGACACTTCAGGAACAGTCTGATGTAGACAGCGATCATTTTCTCAATATCGCTGGATCGGGACGCTCGCTCTCGAACTATCCGAGAAACTGCACTCTCTTTACGCAAGGTTCCAGCGCCGAGTCGGTTTTCTATATCCGCCGCGGCAAGATCAAGCTGACGGTCGCGTCTTCAAACGGCAAGGAAGCCGTCATCGCTTTGCTCGGGCGCGACGAATTCTTCGGCCAGGGTTGCCTCGCGGGACAAAATCGGCGCATGGCGACCGCGACCGCATTGACCGATTGCGCGATCACACGGTTCGATCAGGACTCGATTTCAGCGCTCCTCCAGACCGATTCCGACTTCTCGAGGTTCTTTCTCGAGCGAATGCTCAAGCGGTCCATTCGCGCTGATGAAGACCTGGTCGACCAGTTGTTCAATTCCAGCGAAAAGCGCCTGGCGCGTGCGCTGCTCCTCTTGGCCAATTATGGCAGCGACACTCCTGTCGAGCCCGTCCTCCCCAAGATCAGCCAGGAAACATTGGCGGAAATGATCGGGACCACGCGCTCGCGCGTCAGCTTTTTCATGAACAAGTTCAGGCGTCTGGGGTATATCAGCTACAAGGCGCAACTTGAGATCCACGCGTCCTTGCTGAACGTTCTTGTCGATGAACCCGACGATCCCGGCCGCCCCTCAGAGCATGAGCCGGACGCGTTTCCTGCGGCGTCGATCATGCAGCCGCAGGGCGCTGAGCCTCGGCTCAGGGGGTGACGACGACCGGTGTGCCGACGCTGACGCGGTCGAAGAGATCGAGGATGTCCTCATTGAACATCCGGATGCAGCCATAGGACACGAATTTGCCGATCGAAGCCGGCTTATTCGTTCCGTGAATGGCATAAAGACCGCCGGCGATCGTCATGGCGGCGGCACCCATCGGGTTTTGAGGCGATCCGGATGGAATAATCTCCGGCAGCATGGGACTGTCGCGGCGGATCTCGCTCGGCGGCTCCCAGTTCGGCTTGAGATATTTTCCGCTGATGGACGAAATGCCCTTCCACTGGCGTCCGGACTTGCCAACGCCGACGCTGTATCGCATGGCAACGCCGGGCGCGACGACGAGATAGAGCCGGCGCTCCTTCGTGTGGACGATGATTGTCCCGTTCACGGCGCCAGCGCTGTTGAAGGATACGACCTCGCCTGCCGAGGCGCCTGTGCCAGCGACGAGGCTCATGAGGAGGGCAGCCCCGCAAAGGCGCCAGCCGGCCGTGCGAGCGATAGTCTTCGGTGCTGAGATGGCTTTCCCGATTCCTGTCTTGATGCCCCTTCACCGAGGCATCGATCTCTGTTGTCATGATCTTGACGTTACGAGCTTCGCTGGCGACTAGATACACGCGATTGCCGAACCGACCGGAATTGTCGGTCAACCTGCGCGGACCCAAGGCTGAACAGCGGTCCGGCGATGCCGGTCTCCGCTCTGTTCACGGTTCTTGATCGCCGCGAAACGCTCGCCGCTCGCCTGGCCGGCGCCATCTGGGGGAAACCATGTCCGCTCATGACCGATTGAGGATCGCCGTCGTCGGTGTCGGCAACTGGGGGCTGCAGCATGCGCGCGTGCTGGCGGCGCGCGAGGATGTCGACTTCCGGGCGGTCGTCGGCCGAAATCCGGAGCGTGTCGCCCGGCGCGCGGACGCATTCGGCGTTCGGGGCTACACCGACGCTGCCACGATGATCGAGGCCGAGCGTCCCGATCTCATCTGCGTCTCGCTGCCCAACGAGCAGCACTTCGCGCCGACAATGGACCTGATCAAAGCGGGCATCCCGCTGTTCGTCGAGAAGCCGCTGGTGTTCGATCTTGCCGAGGCGGACGCGTTGATCGAGGCGGCATCGCAGCGCGATCTCTTCTTCGCCATCAATTTCAATCACCGCTACGCGCGGCCGGTCGTGATGGCCCGCCACGCCATCGATGCGGGGCGGCTCGGCGCCATTACCTTCGCCAGCTGGCGTTTCGGCGGCGAAGGCGGGCTCAGCCATCCGTTCAACAATCTGATCGAAACGCAGTGCCACGGCTTCGACATGCTGGAGTTCCTCGTCGGGCCGATCGCGTCCGTGATGGCCGAGATGACCGACATCACGGAGGCAGGCACATTCCGGACGATGGCGCTGTCGCTTCGGTTCGCAAATGGCGCGGTCGGGAGCCTGATCGGCTCCTATGACACCTCTTACGCCTATCCCGATACGCACCGCGTCGAGATCAGCGGCACGGCTGGCCGTCTCCTGATCGAGGACACCGTGCGCCGGTACACCTTCAACGCCGCCGGCAGCGAAACGGCGGAAGTCTGGCAAGCCGGCTATTTCAACGATCGCGATCGCAGCTTCTATCTGACATTCGATGCCCACATGGACGCCGTGATCGCAGCGCTGCAGGCCGGCGGACCGCCGCCGGTGCATGCGCGGGCCGGGCGAAGGGCGCTGATGCTCGCCGACGCGGCTATCCGGTCATTCAAGAGCGGGACGCGGATCACCGTCGAGGGCGACAGTTATGATCCTGCTGTCGGTCCTCCGCTCGGTCCGCCGCCTGCCAATCCCTAGACGCGGCGGATCGACCGACGGGCCGAAACGAAAAGGGCCGATGCATCACCGGCATCGGCCCTTTGAATTCTTCTTCCGGCGAAGCGGATCGTCGCCTGTCGCCGTCTGCATCTGGTGTGGGCATCAGTGGCGGCCGGCCGTTTCGTCTTCGGCGATGGCGGCATCGTGATACCAGCTGTCGCCATAGACCGTATTCGGCAGCGACGCCATTTCACGTTCGATGCTGGTCAGGCCGAGATGAGCATCAAGACCGCGCGCACGCGCTGCACGTCCACCGGTGGGAAATTCATAGATCTTCGCAGATTCTCTTTGAGCACTTGCAGTCACGTCACTCACTCCATTGTTGTGCGGCCATCCGCTGGTCACTGCATGTGGTGATTCATAACATAGATTGCACACGTCTTGCGCTATAAAGATGCAAAATATGCAGCAACTGACTACAATATGATCAAACATGACTATTGGTGACCCGCTTAGCAGTCGCAGGGCGATGCTTCGCGTGATGGCCACCCTGCACCGCCCGCTGCATGGGCGTTTTGACGCGCCCACTGCCTCACAATGCGTCATGCCGTTTTTTGGCGCTCAAGAATGGTGCGTATGCACCGACTCCCTTGCAGCCGACACCCTCGGCAGTGACGCCACAGAATGCGGCATGCCTGTCGATTCATCCGCCGGCGAAGCGATCGCGACGCCGTGCCGCGTAGAATGGCATGCAAAATGCTTCATCATGGACGGCGCTAGCGATCCGAGCAGGCGGCAGGCTGGCAGCGAGAGGTTCTGGGGCGCTTTGCGTCATCACCTAACGAGAGACCTAAATGACAAAGTTCAAACTGGAGTACATTTGGCTCGACGGGTACACGCCCGTGCCGAGTCTGCGTGGCAAGACGCAGATCAAGGAGTTCGACGTATTCCCGACCCTTGAAGAGCTTCCGCTCTGGGGCTTCGACGGTTCGTCGACCATGCAGGCCGAGGGCCGCAGCTCGGATTGCGTGCTGAAGCCGGTCGCTGTCTATCCTGATCCTGCCCGCAAGAACGGCGCCCTCGTCATGTGCGAGGTCATGATGCCCGATGGCGTCACGCCGCATGCTTCGAACAAGCGCGCCACGATCCTCGATGACGCCGGCGCCTGGTTCGGCTTCGAGCAGGAATACTTCTTCTACAAGGACGGCCGCCCGCTCGGCTTCCCGGAGAGCGGCTATCCCGCCCCGCAGGGTCCGTATTACACCGGCGTCGGCTTCAAGAATGTCGGCAATGTCGCCCGTGAGATCGTCGAGGAGCATCTCGAGCTCTGCCTCGCGGCCGGCATCAACCATGAAGGCATCAACGCGGAAGTCGCGAAGGGCCAGTGGGAATTCCAGATTTTCGGCAAGGGCTCCAAGAAGGCGGCCGACGAAGTCTGGATGGCGCGCTACCTGCTGCTGCGCCTCACCGAAAAGTACGGCGTCGACATCGAGTTCCACTGCAAGCCGCTTGGCGACACGGACTGGAACGGCTCGGGCATGCACGCCAACTTCTCGACCAAATATATGCGCGAAGTCGGTGGCAAGGGCTATTTCGAGCAGCTCATGGCCGCTTTCGAGAAGAACCTGCACGACCACATCGCGGTCTATGGTCCGGATAACGACAAGCGCCTGACCGGCAAGCACGAGACCGCCCCGTGGAACAAGTTCAGCTACGGCGTGGCTGACCGTGGCGCCTCGATCCGCGTCCCCCACTCGTTCATCAAGAACGACTACAAGGGCTATCTCGAGGATCGCCGCCCGAATTCCCAGGGCGACCCCTACCAGATCGCTTCGCAGATCCTGAAGACGATCTCGGAAGTGTCGATCGAGAGCGAGGCGACGGCCGCCGCCTGATCGGACAGGGACTGATGATGCGGCGGTGCGGAGCGATCCGCGCCGCCGTTTTTCATTTTAGTGCCGGTTCAGGTGCCGCCGATCGACCAGGTCACGCCAAACGCATCCTTGAGCTGGCCATAGCGATCGCCCCAGAACATCTTCTGCAGTGGCGTCACGATCTCGAGGCCGGCTTCCGCGGCGCGGTTCCACCAGACATCCGGATCGGCCACCTGCAGATGCATGGTGAAGGCCTGCGGCGGCACAGGCGGATAGCCATGCTCCGGGTAGAAGTCACACAGCATGACCGATCCGCCATGAATCTTCAGGTGGATATGCATGGTGCGTCCCTGATCGTCGACGGGATGGCGCATGAGTTCCTCCGCGCCGAACGCCCGCATATAGAGCTCCGCCGCCTTCACGGCGCCGTCAACGCTCAGATAGGGCACCACGCCGACGATCGTGTTGGATGAAGCCATCGTCTCGGTCATTTTCCGCTCCTTCATGTCGAGCCAAACCGTGCTTCGGCCGGCTTCGCTGCAAGGACGATCGAATGGCGCGCGAACCGACAGACGCGCCGGCTCAACCGCCTGAGGCCGGTATCGTTGCCGGCGACGCCGCCAGACGATCAAGATGCATGCGGATATGAGCCGCTTCCGGCGCTGTCCGTGCCAGTGCGATCGCCCGATCATAAGCGTCGCGCGCCTCGTCGACGCGCCCAAGCTGAGTGAGCAGCGCGCCCCGCAGGCCGAAATAATGGAAATAGCCACTGAGCGGATCGGCCAACGGCTCGATCATCGCCAGCGCCGCCTCGGGACCCGCGACTTTGGAGACGGCGACGGCCCGGTTCAGCGTCACCACCGGCGAGGGCTGGATGTGCTCGAGCGTTGCATAGAGAAGATCGATCTGCGGCCAGTCGGTATCTTCCGGCCGCGCGGCGCGCGCATGCAGCGCAGCGATCGCCGCCTGGATGAGATAGGACCCGGGCCGGCGATGACGCATCGCCTTGTCGATGAGCGCAAGGCCCTCGGCGATCATGGCGTCGTTCCAGAGGCTGCGGTCCTGATCATCGAGCAGGATGACGGCGCCGTCTGCATCGAAGCGGGCGGCGAGGCGGGCGTGCTGGAGCAGCATCATCGCCGTCAGACCCATGATCTCGGGCTCGGCCGGGAACAGGCGCAACAACAGGCGCGCCAGCCTGATTGCCTCGTCGCAGAGCCGCGCGCGGGCAATATCTCCCGACGCGGCAGAATAACCCTCGTTGAAGACGAGGTAGATCATCGTCGCGACCGCCGCGAGACGTTGGGCGCGCTCGACGGGCCCGGGCGTCTCAAACGGCACGCCCGCCTTTGCCACCCGGCTCTTGGCACGGGTGATGCGTTGTTCCATCGCGCTCTCCCCGACCAGGAAGGCGCGCGCGATCTGCGGCACCGTGAGGCCGGAGACGATCCGCAGCGCCAGCGCGACCTGCTGCGTGGCCGCGAGGTCAGGATGGCAGCAGATGAAGAGCAGGCGGAGGATGTCGTCGCGATAATGGGCGTCATCAAGCCTGTCGGCCAGCGACGTCTCGGCGTCGTCAAGGTCGGAAAGCACCGCCTCTTCGGGAAGCTCGGCCTCGCGACTGCGTCGGCGGACGACATCGATGGCGGCATTGCGGCCAACAAAGATCAGCCAGGCACAGGGATCACGCGGAGGCCCATTCTGGGGCCAGAGATTCAGCGCCTTGAGGCAAGCCTCCTGGAAGGCCTCCTCGGCGATGTCGAGGTCGCGGAAATAGCGGAGCAGCGCGCTGATCGCCTTGGGCCGCGCTGCCGAAACCGCCGTCTCGATCCAGCCGATATCAGTCACGGTCGCAGCGCCCCTGGAAAGAAGGCGCCGACCGGCCGAACCTCATAGGCCCCGCCCGGATTGGCCGCCGCGAGCTCGCGCGTCGTGTCGAGAATGTCCTCGAGCGAGCCGCCCTCGACGAGATAGAAGCCGAGAAGTTGCTCCTTGGTCTCGGCAAAGGGGCCATCGAGCACCAGCGGAGGCTCCTGATCCTTGCGCAGCGTCGTCGCCGCCGTCGTCGGCAGCAACCGCGCCACCGGGCCGAGCCGGCCCTCGCTGGCCAGCTTCTGCTGGACGATGGCGAGCTTCGCCATGACGGCCGCATCCTCCTCCTTGGTCCAGGAACCGACGACGTCTTCGGAATGATAGCAAAGGATGGCGTAGAGCATGGGTGTTCCCTTCCACATCGAAGCTAGGACGATTGACGCTACCGCCGACCGACAGACGATCAAAGATTGCGTGACGATTGCCGATGCCAGCCCAACTCACCGTCGCGATCAAGGGGGAACAGTCGGATCCGGCACGCCAGATCTTGCCGATCCGGTCGCTCTTCTCGATGAGGAAGCTTGCGTTCACCGAAGGCGCCACCGACGCCCTTCTTGCGATTGCAACAGGCTTCCGTAGCGGGATCGCCACCTTCGAGGCGGAGGCGCGGGACGCGCGGCCCGGCGCGTCGTCCACACCGGTCAGCAAAGGACCGGGCGGCGCATGGAAGATGGGCTTCCACGAAGGAAGGAGCCGGCGCAGATATCACGGGGCGGCACCGGTCCAAACGCTCTGAAGAGACGCCCGGCCGATCCGGCCGGGCGCCTTCGTCGGCTCAGGGGCAGAGGTCCCAGAAGCCGGTCGTCTTCTGCGGGTTGGTATAATACCAGCAATAGCCGGGCTTCGGCGCGGCGCCGGCCACCGAGACGGCGGCTGCGCCGGCGATGAAGCCGATCGCTGCGCCTGCTGCAACGGCGCCGCCCGGCGGCCAGTAGCGGCGCGGATTGACCACCACGACGCCCGGCGGGCGATAGACCGGATGACGGTAGACAGGCGCCGGCCGATAAGCCGGATGGCGGGTTGCGCCGGCGGCGCATCCATAGCGACCGCAGCCGGCCGCCGCGCAGCCCCGCGGGCCGCAGGCGGCAGCAGCACGCGCCTCGGCTGGCGCAGCGGCCAGCATCGGCATCGCGACGGTGGCAAGCACACCCAATGTCAGCACCAGAATTCTGAATAGCCTGTGCATCGAAAACTCCCCGAAAATGCGAGAGGAACTGTAACACCGTTGCAAACACGGCGGGAGGAGCCCGCATACGGGGTGCTCAACACGGTCGCGATAGCCTAGACTTGGCTGCAACAACGAGCTGGAGTTCGCATTGAACCACGATCCAAAGGCGACCAAGGCCCTCCCCGCCCATGTCGAGACATCACTCGACGCCACGCCGGACCGGACCACCATCCCGGTGATTCGCACGATCGCCATGCCGCACGACACCAATCCGGCGGGTGATATCTTTGGCGGCTGGCTGATGTCGCAGATGGATCTCGGCGCCAGCACGATCGCCACGCGCCGCGCGCGCGGCCGCACGGTGACGGCGGCCGTCGAAGGCATGTCGTTCCTCAGCCCGGTCCAGGTCGGCGACGAGGTCACGATCTATGGCCGCATCGTCTCGACCGGTCGCAGCTCGATGCGGGTTTTCGTCGAGGCCTGGCGCCGCAATCGCGAAAGCGACGACATCACCAAGGTGACCCACGCCACGTTCACCTTCGTTGCGATCGACGCGGCCCGCAAGCCGCGCCCGCTGCCTGATGCCGACGAGGCAGTCGGCTGAGCCGAATCAGTCCCGAAAACGAGCGCTCGCCGCGGCGCTCCTCAGGGAACCGTAACCTGGCTGACCGCGAAGCCGACGATCGTATCGCCGTTCAGCAGGTAATTGAGGCTCTGAAAGGTCGTTGCGCCGCCCTGCACGGCAGCGCTCTGATTGAGGTAAGCCACCATGTTGTCCCGCGCGGCAACCTGTCCGAAGGCCGCCTGGAGATCAGACGTGCTCGCGCCGAGGCCGGGCGATTGCATCTTCAATCCTGTGAGGGACGAGGGCGCCGCGTCGCAGCCATCCTTCGGCGGCGCATAATTGGCGGCGACGAGCGTGACCTCCTGGTCGGGCCCACCGGCGTGGCCGTCAGAGACGAACCAGACCAATTGCTGCGTGCTTCCCGTTCCCGCGGCATAGCAGAGCCAGTTCGCGGATGCTGTGCCATCGCCCGCATGCTGCAGTGTGCCGCCAAAGGCGTCGTGGAGGTCGCCGAGTTTGGTCTGACCGAGCACGATCGTTGCCGGGCCCGCCGTGATCGTCGGAGCCGGCATATTCGGTATTTCATGCTGCGTGCCCTCGGCAGCATCGCCCGAGAGCAATGCGGACGGCAGGCCGGTCAGCCGCGAGCCATCAGCAAGAGCCGGACCGGCAAGGAGCACGAGCAGCAGCGTGAGGGTGGTCAAAGGTCTCATCGTGAAATCCCGAAAGCGCGATGCAGGGGCGCAGTCCAAACCTAAGCCAAGCCCAGGAAACAGCCAAGCTCAAGAAACAGCGTGCGCTCAGATCGGCTCGGCGCCGCGAAACTCGGCCACATGGCGGATGCTGAAGGGCGCGCCGCGCTCGGGCTCCACGAACACAGCCAGGCGATCGATCACGAACGGCCGGCCCTCCAGGTCCGCGAAGTGCCGCCGCAGGGCCGCCTCTACCACTTCCATGTCCTCACGCGGGACGCGGCCAGTCAAGGACATGTGGAAGCGAAACGCGTCGAAGACATAAGGATAGCCCCAGCGCAGCAGATTGGCTTCTTCGTCGAGCGTCAGGCCCGACTTGCGCCGCCGCTCGATATCCGCCTCCGAAAGCGGCGCTCGGAAGGCGTCGAAGTCGCGGACGATCCGGCCCGCCCAGGCATCGAGTGCTGCCACGGGCTCATTGGGCACCAAAGCAAAGAAGCGGCCGAGGCGGCGAACGACCAGCTCCGGAATCGTGATTCGGGCTGAAGCGGCGGCGAAGCGGTCGACGGCCGCCAACAACCCTGCCTCATCGGCATCCTCAGCCAAAGAGAATGGCGCCTTGAGCGTGCCGTGAAAGCCGTAACGGGCCGGATCGGCCAGATAGGCTTCCAACGTGCCCGCCGCGAGGCCCTCCACCTCCGGCAACGGCCCTTCGACGCCTCCGAACGCATCGCGCCCGAGCCATTGGGCGGCGGCGCGGCAGAGAGGTTCATCGGCGGCAGGCGTGGCGTAGAGAGCGTAGCGCAAGGAAGGCCTCGAACGTGAACTGGGCGGCGGCGCATGGCCGAATCATTGCATTATCGCCGAAGTCCGGACAAACGCATGACGCGCCGTCGCTATTCATCGTCGCAGCGAACCTGCCGCGCGCCGCCGCGTTATAGAAACACTCATGCCGATCAGGCATGATGCGCCGATGCAGGCCCGTTGACGACAGAGACCAGGAACGCCCGCCATGATCCGCTCAACCACGATGCTCATCGCCGCCGTCTTCGCTTCGGCCCTCGCGTTGATGGCAGCGTCGACCGGCTCGGCACAAGCGTTCAGCTATTACGATGGCCACACCGCCCCCGTGCCGGATTGGGAGGTGTTCGGTTTTGACCTCACCAGCGTGCCCGGCGACGTCGCCTCGTTGATGGCCTTCAAGGCGTCGCTTGACCCGAGACTGCAGATAGCCATCAACAACCGTTGCAAGCAGGATATCGTTTCGATGCCCTGGCGCTACTCCCCGAAGGTCCGAATGTTCTGCTGGGGACACTGAGCGGAACGCTCGACGGCACGCCGCAGGCCAGAACAGGGATCCGCTACCCAACGACTCCATTGGAACAAACCCATCCTCTGATCGTTTAGATCCCGTGACGGACAGAACTCCGTCGATCTTACGAGATTATGGCGATGTCCTCGCCGAAATCACATTATGTGACACTCGATTTCATTGTGGTGTTGCATGTTCAGGGAGACGGCCAATGACGATTTCTCAGTATAGCAAGATCCTGGCAGCCGGTGTTGTATTCGCAACTCTGTCGATCGCACCAGTGTTTGCTCAGGATGCGAACCCTGCTGCCCCGACCCCGCCAGCGGCCGCAAATCCGACGCCGGCTCAATCCGACAACGGCCAGTCGGCCGAATCGTCGAGCTCGGCCGACAAGCCCGACGGGCCGATCGCCGACCAGGATGTTTTTGGTTTCGACATCACGATGGGCACGGCGAATCTGACGCCTGAGCAGCTCACGGCTGCCCAGAACACATGTCGCGACAACGTCACCATCGATCCGGTGCGCTATTCCTCGGCCGTCAAGAGCTTCTGCGACCAGCTGAAATAGCGACTATTCGGGCCTGAGACCCGGCCGCGGCTCGCTGTCGGCGAGTTCGCGGCCGATCCATGTCAAGAATTCGCGGCGTGCCGACGGCTCAGCCATGCCACGTGGCTGGTAGATATGCCGCTCCAGAAAGTGGCCCGTCAGGCGGAAGGCGTCGTCCACCGCGCCGCGCCCGTCATTTGCGCCGTGCTGACCAAGCAGCAGGCGCGGAAGAGGCAAGAGCCGATCCTCATAGCCCGCAGCCGCCGATCCACTGACCGCACGCCCCGTCCGCGGCGAAACGAAGACGAGACCCTCTGTCGCCCCTGTTACGGCACAGCGAGAGAGATCGAGGCCAAAGCCGCTTTCGTTGAGCAGCGCCAGTTCGAAGCGGGCCACAAAACCGGCGATCGCCAGCGCGCCGGGTCCCGGCCGTTCGGCGAAACTGTCGAGCGCGGAATCGACGGCGCCATGCAGCTCCGGGTGGCTTTCGCGCTCGGCCAGCAGGCCGAGATGGCCAGCGAGAACCTGCAGCGCAAACAGCGCCAGCGGCCGCTCGATCAAGCGTGCCGCCCGCATGGTGACCGGCTCGATGGTAAATAGCCCCAATTGCTCGTCGAGACGCGCGCGCCATGTCGCCTCGACCCGGTTGCCCGGCTGAAGCATCGGGGCCAGGCGGCGCGAGCGCGCGCCGCGAACGACGCCAAGATGCCGGCCGCGCTTGGCCGTCATCAGCTCAAGAATGGCGCTTGAATCACCGAGCCGCCGCATGCCGAGCACGATGGCCTGGTCGGTCCACTGCATCAGTGGGCGACTGTCATGCGAGGGAACCGACGAGACATGTCGGCTCGAACGCCGGCAGAATCCACAACGGAGGGCTGGGGGCCGGCGGGGCGAAACGCGGCGCGATGGCCCTCCCCGTCAAGCGATCTTCCAGCAATGTGCAGGTTCGAGACCAATTGCCGAGGCTGTACGGCCCAACCTGAACCTATGAAGCAGCGTCGCAATGGCACCGACATGACACCCGTCGCAGATGATTTCCGTCCCGAGCACATCCGGACCTCGGCGACACCGACACGGCATCAACCAAACCGGCACGGATTCTCGGTGTCTATATGGGATTCCCGCAGTGATTTCGCAGTCTGATTTCGCAGCCTTGAGGTGGACGCCTACCCCCTCTCCCAGCTGCTTCGATCAGCGCGGATCGCCGACGACACGAATCGCTTCGCAGAGGCCGAGCGACACCGACATAAACGAAAAGGCCCGGCGGAATGATCCGCCGGGCCTCTTTAACTCCGAGGAGAAGAGCTTACCAGGAGCGCTTCATCCAGAGGTTGACGGTCCAGGCGTCGCCATCGTCATCGTTGGAGGTCAGACCGCGACCGTCCGTGATGTCAACATGCGAGTACTGGCCATCGAGCATCAGGTCGAGACCGGTAACCGGGGTCCAGCCCGTCGAGAACACACCGCGATAAGCGTCAACGGTGAAGTTGTCGAAGTAGCCGTCGCCATCATACGAAGCATAACCGCCCGAGATCGCCGACCAGACGGTCGGGGTCCAGACATGCTTGTACGAAGCAAGAGCCGACCAGCTGGAGCCAGGAGCCGCCGAAGCGATCCAGCTGCCGTCAACGGTGCTGGTCAGGTTGGCAACCGACGTACCGCCGGCGATGCCGGTGTACGAGTTGGCGTTGTCGCCATACGAACCGGTGATGAAGAACTTGTCGCCGGGCGAGAAGCTGTCGAGAGCGAACTCGACGCTGCCGCCGAGAGCCCAGCCAGTCTTCGCGTTGATGTCGTACGGGTCGGCAATGGTGCCCGAGCCGCCGTTGACGTCGATCGCGTTATTGACATAGGCCGCAGCGATCTTCGTCGAGAAGATGCCCGAGGCGTAGGTCACAGCACCGACGACGTCGGGGATGTTGTTCTGACCGCCCTGGTAGTAGCTCACGCCGCCAAATACCGGATCGCCGGTGTTGCCAGCAGCGCCACGATCGCGCTGATCTTCAACCGAGATCGCCAGACCAAAGCCATTGACGGCATAGGTCAGCTGGATGTGGTCGGTGGTGGTGTCCGAACCGAACGCGCCGGTGTCGGTGTAGCCACGGCCGAAGTCATACAGCGAGGTGAAGCGACCAGCCTTGATCGGACCAAGCGACAGCCAGGCGCTGTCGACATAAGCCGAATTGGTGGAGGCGTTGACCGTCTGCGTCGCCGACTGCGTGAACGAGCCGGTGTTGCCGGACTGCGCACGATAGTCGATGAAGCCGGTCAGGTTACCGAACTCGGTGACCGACGAAGCCGTCAACTGGACCGAAGCTTCCGTGTAGAAGTTCGACCACTGGCTGTTCGGGTAGATCGAGTTGTACGTACCGAAGTCGGTGTCGCCGAAGGCGGTACCGAACTTCAAGTAGCCACCGACCTTGATGCAGGTGTCGGTGCCGGGAGAGTAGAAGAAGCCAGCGCCAAAAGCGTCGCAGACCTTCACGTAGTCGACCGGCTCGGCGACCGTGAGATCCGCCGCCTGAGCGCCACCAGCCACGATCATCGCAGCGGCAGAGCCGAGGAGAAGGGTCTTGAAGTTCATATCCTGACCTCCAAAAAAGGTTAAACCAGGAGACTGTTTCTTTCTTCTCGTCGCCCCCAAGACGATCTATTCGATCATCTCAGTCAGTCGGCTCGCTCGAAGTCCGTCAAATCCCCGTTCAGCTGCATCTGCCCGATTTGTCCCCCACCCCTGGGTGACAGGCAAAGCAACCGGAACCGCTTTCGATTCCGTAAAGTGATCATAGCGAAAGGGGCCGGGGGCGCTATGACGGAAATGCAACACTGCAGGGTATCGTCATGCTTCGACGCGTAAGGTTTCGGTAACATCTGTTAACACACTGGCAACGAACAGCTTTCAAGCCATGCGCCAGGGCGTCGCCTTGTGCGGAAATCAACGTCGACGCATGGTTGCCGCCGAAAACAGCTCAAGGATTCCAAGCCATGGCCTCTATCGACCGCGACGCGATTCTCGCGCGACTCGCCGACGTCCCCGGACCGGACGGAGACGGGAACCTCGTTTCGCTCGGGCTCATCTCCGATATCGTCATCCATGGCGGCAAGGTCATGTTCTCGATCACCGTCGACGCCGCCCGCGCCAACGCGCTCGAGCCGCTTCGCGAGCAGGCTGCGGCTGCGGTGCAGGCGCTGCCGGGCGTCGAAAGCACGCTGGTCATCCTGACGGCCGAGCGTAAAGGCGCCGCGGGCGCCCCGCCGCCGCCTCGGCCCGGACGGCCTGCGCCGTCTGCCACCTCGGCCAGCGGCAAGCCCGGTATTCCCGGCGTCGGCGCGATCATCGCCGTCGCCTCCGGCAAGGGCGGCGTCGGCAAGTCGACCACGGCCGTCAACATCGCGCTCGGGCTCGCAGCCAACGGGCTGAAGGTCGGCCTGCTCGACGCCGACATCTATGGCCCGTCCGTGCCGCGTCTTCTCGGCCTTTCCGGCAAGCCCGAGACGCAGGACGGGCGCACGCTGAAGCCGATGGAGGCTTTCGGCATCAAGGCAATGTCGATGGGGTTCCTCGTCGAGGAGGAGACGCCGATGATCTGGCGCGGCCCGATGGTGATGTCGGCATTGACGCAGATGCTGCGCGAAGTCGCCTGGGCGCCGCTCGACGTGCTGGTGGTGGACATGCCGCCCGGGACGGGCGACGCGCAGCTCACTATGGCGCAGCAGGTGCCGCTCGCCGGCGCCGTGATCGTCTCGACGCCCCAGGACCTCGCGCTCATCGATGCGCGCAAGGGGCTCGCAATGTTCCGCAAGGTCGACGTGCCGGTGCTCGGCATCGTCGAGAACATGAGCTATTTCCTCTGCCCGCATTGCGGCGCTCGTTCCGACATCTTCAGCCATGGCGGCGCGCGGCATGAGGCGGAACGGCTCGGCGTGCCCTTCCTCGGCGAGGTGCCGCTCGATCTCGTCATCCGCGAGACGTCCGACGCCGGCCGGCCGATCGTCGCCAGCGCGCCGGATGGCCCCCACGCGCGCGTCTATCGCGACATCGCCACACGGATCGGCGCAGCGATCGCCGGCGGCGCCGGAGCAAGGCCGGCGCCGCGTATCGTCATCGAGTGAGGATCAGCCCTTCGGCGCCAGCGCCGCGCGGTTCGCAAGCAGGAAGTCGCGGATGCTCTGCGGCTCCCGTCCCGTCCAATCCTTGACGACCGACGTCGTGATCGCATGAAAGCCTTCGGCGGCAGCGACATCGAAGGCCACCAGACCCTCGACGAGGCCGGCGGGCAGCCCGGCGGCGGTCAGTCCCTGGCGCAGCCCCTCTGCCGGAACCGCGACATGCTTCACCGGCTTGCCCGAAATCTCGCTGGCGAGCGCCGCGATCTCGTCCTGCGTCAGTGGCGCCGGGCCGGTGACATCAAGCACAGACTTGCCGGTCGCCGTCGCGAGCACCGCAGCAGCCGTACGTGCGCAATCTTCCCGCGTGACATAGGAGCGGCCGCCGGTCCCGGTTGCGGTATAGAGCGTGCCGGTCTCGATCGCGTGCGGAAGCGAATAGACCAGCAGGTCGCTATAGAGATGGTCGCGCAGGAACGTGAAGTCGACGCCGCTGGCCGCAATGGCCTGCTCGGTCCAGTAATGATCGCCGATCAGGCTCGGCTCGGGGGTCGGATAAGGCGCTGGCGCCGAGAGATAGACGATGTGTTTCACCCCGGCCGCGACCGCCGCCTTCACCGCTGCGCGCTGCCGGGCGATGCGCTTGCCGTCGGCTCCAACGGCATCGGTCGAGATCAGCAGCAGGCGGTCGGCGCCTGCGAAGGCCGCGGCCAGCGTCTCCGGCTTATCGAAGTCGGCGTGGCGGATCTCCGCCCCCTTGGCCGCGAGATCCGCAAGCTTCGCGGGATCGCGCGTCGTGCCGATCACCTTGCCGGCCTTGGCCGCCAGCAGCGCCTCGATAACCTGGCGGCCGAGATGGCCGCTCGCTCCCGTGACGAGAAGTGTTGAATCGCTGGTCATGTCCATTCCTTTGTCGACAGCAGAGGGAGGCGGCACGGCAAAGGCCGGCGCATGTGGTTACGATCCGTAACTAGGCGCTTGACCTGCATCCGTGAAGAACGCATGTGTACGTCGCCAGGGCACACCGGCGGAACCGTGCCGGACAAATGCATGGAGCATGACACATGGTCGACGTGGCGCCCGCCCTGATCGAGACGGACTGGGAAGAGGCCGACAACCGTGCCGGGGCGCTGGGTGCGCTCGTCGGCGGCTTCGGCGCGTCGGCCCGGTCGGCGGCTGAATGCCCGGTGCGCGACGTCCTCGATCGTCTCGGCGATGCCTGGAGCTTCCTGGTGGTTCTGCGCCTTGCCGACGGCCCGGTGCGTTTCAATGAATTGAAGCGGCAGGTCGGCGGCGTTTCGCAGCGCATGTTGACGGTGACCCTGCGCGGCCTGGAGCGCGACGGGCTCGTCGACCGGACCGTCTTTCCGACCACGCCGCCGCGGGTCGAATATCGGCTGACAGCGCTGGGGAAATCCCTGGTCGAGCCAATGACCGCCCTCACCCGTTGGGCGGCCACAAATCATGACAGCGTCCGCGCGGCGCGGGCCCGCTATGACGCGCCGCAGGGCTGAGCCCTCGGACAGCCCGGCCCTGGCGCACTATCAGCGTTGGCGAATTACTTGCCGCACTTGATGTTGTAGGTGCCGGCGACCGCGACGCCCTTGGCGCCCATGCCGCTGCGCTTCAGCCGCATCGTGACGCTCGATCCCTGCACCAGCTCGGCAGCACCGGAATTCAGCACGACCTCGCCCTTGGTGCCGACCGTGCTCTTGTATTCGATGATCAGCATCGCATCGGCCGGAACACCGCCGACGCCAACCCGCCAGATGTGGTTCTCCGGCGACTCGGCGATCAGTGCCTCGCCCTCGCTCATGCCCTGCGGGACCGACAGGGTCCATTTGGCCGGCCTGCAGGCCGGATCCTTGGCTGCGGCCGCAGCTGTGCCGCCGGCGAGACAGGCGAACGAGACGGCGGCGGCGGCGAGGAGAAGCGAGGATCTGAACATGAGGGAATTTCCGTTCCTGGCGAGCCGCCTCTGGCGGCGGCAAAAATGCGTGTGGCGGAGGATACATCAATGAAAGCGGGCGCCAAGGTCCTGCCCGGGCGCTCCTACCGAAGCTGTGATCAGCGGGCCATCAGGCCCTTCAGCGCAGCATATTGCAGAAGCATGATGGTCTTGGCATCGCAGATGCGGCCATCGAAGCTCATCGCCAGCGCCTCGTCGAAAGGGAGTTCCAGCACTTCGATATCCTCGCCTTCGGAAACATGACCGCCGCCGGCGCCGTGGCGATCGCCCGGCCGGTAGCGGGCAACGAAGAGATGCACCTTTTCGACGATGCTGCCCGGTGACATGAACGCCGCCATAACCAGTTCGGGCTCGTCGATGGCGACGCCCATTTCCTCCTCGGCTTCCTTCTTGATGCAGGTCACCGGGTCGTCCGCATCGAGCAGGCCCGCGCAAACCTCGATCAATGGCTCATGATGGCCGCGCTTCCAGGCAGGAAACCGGAATTGACGAATGAGCAGGACCGTGCCGCGATCCGGATCATAGGCGAGGACGCCAGCGCCATCGCCGCGATCATAGGTTTCGCGGGTCTGACGTTGCCACGACCCGTCCGAGCGCTGATAGTCGAAGACGTTCCGGTCGAGCTTGCCCCAGTTGCGAGAGAGTTCGACCGTCTCGACGAGACGGACGCGGTTGTTCCAATCGGTCATCAGTTTCCCTCTGGTCACGCTCAGGCATGCATAGCCGATCGGGCGAGCGAGGAAACGGGGGGCGGCTGATTTCATGCCGCGACAGAGCGCAGCGGCGGCGGACGGTCCGCCGAAAAAAGTTCGAGCAAAATGTCGTTTCGTCCGCACCTCCGATCGTCATCAAGATGGCGCCCTATTGGGGCCGCAACGAGCCGCGAAGGGAGAAAGCAATGCGTGTGATGGTCTTTGTGAAGGCGACGGCGGATTCGGAAGCCGGCCTCATGCCGACGACGGAGATGTTCGAGGCGATGGGCCGTTTCAATGAGGAACTCATCGCGGCCGGCATCATGCTGGCCGGCGACGGGCTGAAGCCATCCTCGCTAGGCAAGCGCGTTGCCTTCGATGGCGCCAGCCGGATGGTCATCGATGGGCCTTTCGCGGAAACGAAGGAGGTCGTCGCCGGCTATTGGCTCTGGCAGGTGAAGGACCTCGACGAGGCGGTCGCCTGGGTCAAGCGCTGCCCCAACCCGATGCCGGGTCCGAGCGAGATCGAAATCCGTCCGCTCTATGAAATGGAAGATTTCGCCGACGTTCTGACGCCTGACGTCGCCGCGCTGCATGACGGCAATCGCGACAAGATCACGGGCGGCTGACGCGGCGCGGCAGGGCATCCGGACCCGCGTGTCCGGATGCCCTGCGTCTTTCGTTCAGACAGACAACGCCGGGCCATGCGTCAGCGCGATCTCGCGCTTCAGCCAGTCGCGAAAGCGACGAACCTTGTTGCTGCGCGATGACGCTGCCGTGCTGACGAACCAGTAGGCGAACCGACTCTCGACCTCGATATCGAACGGTCGGACCAGGCGGCCGAGCGCCAGCGCATCGGCGACGACCATGTCCCATGCCAGCATGACGCCCTGCCCCGCCATGGCGGCCTCGAGCCCGAGGATCGGGTCGGAAAAACGTGGCCCGGCGAGCTCCGGCATCGGCGTGCCGGCCGCGGCGAACCACTCGCGCCAGTCGACCATCGTCCCTTCGTCATGGATGACGGGGACGGCGGCGAGATCCGCCGGAGTTCTCAGCTTCGGGCGCCATTCCGGCGTCGCCACCGGGAAGAAAGGCTGAGGCAGCAGGCATTCTGCCTGGAGATCCGGCCAATTGCCCCGACCCAGACGGATCGCGCAATCAATGTCGCTGTGATTGAGGTCGACCAGCGCAACGGTCGCCGAGAAGCGGATTTCGATCTCTGGATTTTCGCGGGAGAACCGGCCGAGCCTCGGCACCAGCCAGCGCGCGGCAAAGGCTGGGGCGGCCGAGAGTGTCAGCGTGCCGCTATGGCTCTGCTCGATGGCTGCGACACCGGCAGCGAGCGCCTGAAAGCCGCGATGCAAATGTGGCAGCGCCACGTCGAGGGCGGGCGTTGGCCGCAATCCGGCGCGATCCCTCTCGAAAAGAACATAACCGAGCCGCTCTTCGGCCCTGCGGATATGTTGACTTACTGCTCCTGGCGTGACGCCGAGCTCGTCCGCCGCAGTCGAAAGCGTGCCGCCGCGGGCGACAATTTCTATCGCCCTCAGGGCGTTGAGCGGCACCTTGAAGGGGTTGGCCATGGAGATTTTCTATAGTGTGACCGAGATCATGTCGATGGGTTCGGCTCCGGTCTATCTCCATATTCGGTGATGTCAGCCACAGGAGAGCAGCCATGTTCCTCGCCAGCCTCTATCGCGCCATCACCGACTGGGCCGCGCGCCCGGTGCTCACGCATGACAACGAGAATGCCCTTTGGCGCATGAGCGCCCACGATATCGCCGATCTGCCGATCGGTCCCGAACCCGAAGACGAAGGCGCCGCCTTTGATGCGGCCAAACGAGACCGCTGCGCCTGACGCGGCGGCAATACGAGAGGAGAAGACCATGTCGATATCGATCGCCGAGCCGAAGACCCGCCGTGAGGATGCAGGTCAGCAGCGGCTGCAGGACCATTACAAGTCGTTGGGGCCACATCTGCGGGCCGCCATGCTGCATGCCCGCCAGCCGGAACGGCGCGAGCGTCCGGAGCCATGCGGCGGCGATTCCGACATGGATTGATGCGCCGGCGCCGGAGGCGCCGCGCGCTGTCGTGAAGCCACTGCCGGATTTCTCCGGCAATGGCCGTTTCGAGGCGCCTCAGCCCCTGTCGAGCCAGGAGACCTGGTCCGGTGTCAGGCGGATATCGAGCGCCGAGAGGCTGTCCTCGAGCTCGGCCGGCGTACGCGGACCGATCAGCGGCACGACCGGGAACGGCTGCGCGAGCACGTAAGCGAGCGCGATATGGATCGGGCTGCGGCCGAGCTTGTTCGCCAGTTCGATCGCGCGGTCACGGCGCTCGAAGTTCTTCTCCGAGTACCAGCAGCGCACGATCTCCTCATCGTCCATCTTGCCCCGGCCCGCGCGCTCGGTGAAGAAGCCGCGGCCCTGGCTCGACCAGGCGAAGTTCGGCATCTGATGCGCGTTCAGCCACGCCTTCCAATCGTCGTCCGAGGCATGGACGCAGCCGGCCCAGATCGGGTCGACCATCTCGGCGAGCGAGAAGTTGTTGGAGAGCGCACCGGGCTTGGTCTTGCCGTTCTTCTCGGCATAGGCAATCGCGGCGTCGAGACGTTCGCGCGTCCAGTTGGAGCCGCCGAACGGCCCGCGGATGCGGCCGGCCTTCACCTCGGCATCCATCGCGTCGACGAATTCGCCAACCGGCACGTCCGGATTGTCGCGATGCATGAAGTAGACGTCGACATGATCGGTCTTGAGCCGGTCGAGCGTCTGCGTCAGTTGCTTACCGATAATGTCGGGATAGACGAGCGGCGAATGGGCGCCCTTGCCGATCACGACAAAATCGTCGCGCGCAATGCCTCGCGAGGACTGCCACTCGCCGAACAGCGCTTCCGTCTTGCCATTACCATAGACATAGGCGGTGTCGAACAGGTTGCCGCCCGCCTCATAGAAGGCGTCGAGCAGGATCGAGGCGCCCGAGAAGTTCGGGAAGAACTCGAAGCCGAGCGCGACCAGCGAGGTGTCACGGCTGACACCCGGCAGCGAACGCTTCGGAATACCCGCGCTCGGCCGGCTGATGACACGGCCGGAAACGGTGCGCGGCCTATTGGCGGGACGCTCGATGTCATATTCGAGGCCGATGGCGGCGCGCCACTTGTCGAGAACCGCAAGATTGCCGAGCGTGTCGGCCCAGGTCATTCCCGGCGGCGACAGTTCCTGCTTCCCGGCGCGGATCGCCTCGCCGGCAGCATCGACCTCGAAGGAATAGAGCCAGCCCTCTTCCGGCACGGTGACCGTCTCGACCGAGCCGTCCGGGCGATGGATCGTGATTGCGCCGGTACCGCCCTCGCGGCCGCCGGCGAACCAGAAATCCTTGACCTCGATCCGGCCCGTGGTCCCGAGGATGCGCAGCACATTGTCCTGCGCCAGCGACACCGAGCATGAAACTTCCGCGAGGATCTCGTTCGGGAATTTTAGCAGTGCCGAAGCCCATTCATCGACGCCGGACTTGCCGAGATGTCCGATGCCGAACACCTTTTCGGGCTCGAGGAATGGCTGGCCTGCCGCCGCGCCGGCGATGAGGCGCGCCATCGACACCGGATAGCAGCCGACATCGAGAATGCCGCCGCCAGCCAGTTCGTTGGCATAGAGGCGATGCGAGGCATCGAAGCGCGGCATGGCGAAGCCGAAGCTCGACTTGATCGCACGAACCTCGCCAATCGTCCCGGCCTTGACCAGTTCCACCAGCTTCGCGGTCTGCGGATGGACGCGGTACATGAAGGCTTCGGCAGCAAAGGTGCCGGCCTTCCGCGCGGCGTGGAACACCGCGCCAGCCTCGAACGACGTCAGCGCGAGCGGCTTTTCGACGAGGACATGCTTGCCGGCTTCAGCGGCCTTGATCGCCCATTCGGCGTGGCCCGGATGCGGCGTCGCGATGTAGATCGCCTCGACCTCGGGATCGGCGAGCAGCGCGTCATAGCCGTCGAGGATGCGCGCGCCGGGGAAACCCTCGCCGAGGCCCGGACGTTCGGGATCGCGGGTTGCGATGGCAACCAGCTTGCCGGTCTTCGAATGGGCAACGCCGCCTGCAAAGGTCTTGGCGATGCTGCCGGGGCCGAGAATGCCCCAGCGGACAGGATTGGAAGTCACTTGGTGGTCCTCTTCAATCGATCGAATCAAGAGCCTGGAATCAGCGCAGCCGCTTGCCGGCGCTATCGAAAAGCAATGCCGCCTCGGTGGGGATGGAGACTGCTATCGTATCAGTGTCGCCCATGTGGCGTTCTTCGCGCTGGATGATCAGCCGCTCGCCACCGCCATTGGCATAGACATAGGTGGTCGAGCCGAGATGCTCGGCGACATCCACGGCGAGAGTGAGGTCGGTGCCCGCACCTGCCACGCCGAAATGTTCGGGACGAATGCCGAGCGTCACCCTCTCACCCTTTTTCGGCAGCGAAGCACCGAGCGGCTTGGTGAGGCGAACGCCGCCATGATTGACGAGCGCAATCGACGCCGTGCCGGCGCCGACGTCGACGACCTCTCCGGACAGGAAGTTCATCTTCGGCGAACCGATGAAGCCGGCGACGAACAGATTGTCGGGGTCGTCATAAAGCTGCAGCGGCGTGCCCACCTGCGAGACCTCGCCCTCGCGCAGCACGACAATCTTGTCAGCCAGCGTCATGGCTTCGACCTGGTCATGCGTGACGTAGATGATGGTCGCCTGCAATTCGCGATGCAGGCGCGCCAACTCAATGCGCATATGGACGCGAAGTTCAGCATCGAGGTTGGAAAGCGGCTCGTCGAACAGGAACACGTCCGGATGGCGCACGATGGCCCGGCCGATGGCGACGCGCTGCCGCTGTCCGCCCGAAAGCTGAGCCGGCAGGCGATCGAGCAGCGGTCCGAGTTCCAGGATGCGGGCCGCCTCATTGACCTGCCGCGCGATTTCATCCTTGGGCTTTCCGGCGAAACGGAGCGCGAAGCCCATATTGTCGCGCACGCTCATATGCGGATAGAGCGCGTAGGACTGGAAGACCATGGCGATGCCGCGCTTCGACGGGTCGACATCGTTCATGCGCTTGCCGCCGATTTCGAGCTCCCCGGCGGTGATCGATTCAAGGCCCGCGATCATGCGCAGCAAGGTGGACTTGCCGCAGCCGGACGGTCCGACAAAGACGACGAATTCGCGTGAATCGACGGTGAGATCGACGCCCTTGATCACGGGATGCTGCCCATAGGACTTGCGGACGCCCTTGAGGCTGAGGCTGGTCATGATGCGTTCCTCATTTGACCGCTCCCAGCATCCCCTGCACGAATTGCCGCTGCAGAACGAAGAAGATGACGAGCGTCGGAGCCGTGGCAAGCACGGTGGCGAGAAGGATGACGCCGTAATCAGGCGTATAGGCTGCGGTGAGAGTCGAGATCACGAGCGTGATCGTCTTGTTGTCTGGCGTCTGCAGCACGATCAGCGGCCAGAGATAATTGTTCCAGGCGTTCATGAAGACGATGATCGTCGCCGCCGCATAGGTCGAACGCATGGTCGGCATATAGACGAAGAGGAAGATCTGCCATTCCTTCAGCCCGTCGACGCGGGCCGCATCGCGCAATTCCCGCGGGAAAGCCTTTGTGGCCTGGCGGAAATAGAACACGATGAAGATCGACGCGATGCCCGGCAGGATGACGGCCGTGAAGGTGTTGTTCAGCTGAGCGCGCGAGATCATCACGAACAGCGGCACCATCAGCGCGGCAAACGGGATCGACAGCAAGAGGAGCAGCAGCTGGAAGATCCGCTCGCGGATCCGCGAGCGGAACATTTCGAAGCCGTAGCCGGCGAGCGACGAGACGATGAGCGTCAGCAATGTCGAGACAACAGCGATGAAGAACGAATTGCCGAACACCCGCGGCAAGTCGACCTGGGTCATGAGATGCTGGAAATTGACCAGCAGATTGCTGCCAAGGCCGAGCTTGCCCCGAACGATATCGGGCGACTGATTGGTCGCGCCGACCGCCATCCAGTAGAACGGAAAGACCGACAGGAAGGTGGCGATCGAGAGAAAGACGTAGACGCCGCCCCGGCGCACCAGCGCCAGGCTCATGACGCCCTCCGGCGGTCGCGGGCGATCATGAACTGCACGAAGCTCAGGACCGCGACGATCAGGACGATGACCCAGGAGACGGTGGCCGAATAACCGAAGCTGGGCATCATGCGGAACGTCAGATTGTAGATATACATCGAGAGCGTCAGCGTGGCATTGCCCGGGCCGCCCTGGGTGATGTTGTTGACCTCATCGAAGAGCTGCAGCGTCCCGATGGTCGACAGGATCGTCGTGAAGAGGATCACCGGCTTCAGCATCGGGATCGTGATGCGCGTGAAGCGGGCCCATGCCGGAACGCCGTCGATCCTGGCGGCCTCGTAGATCGACTTGTCCACATTCTGCAATGCGGCCAGATAGAAGATCATGTTGTAGCCGGTCCAGCGCCAAGTAATGGCGGAGATGATGACCACCCGGGCCCAGAAGGGGTCCGACAGCCACGGGATCGGCGTGCCGATCACATGCAGCGTCAGCAGGGTCTGGTTGATGATGCCGTCAGTCGAGAACATCGACTTGAACAGGCTCGAATAGGCGATGAGCGACGTGACGCAGGGCAGGAACAGCGCCGTCCTGAACAGTCCCCGGAACCTCAGCGTCGGATCGTTGAGCGCGACCGCAAACAGCAGCGCCAGGACGATCATGATCGGCACCTGGATGAAGAAGAATATGCAGGTGTTGGTCAGCGCCTTGATCAGCAGGGCATCATTGGCAAGCCGCTGAATATTGGCGAGGCCGCCAAACGAGAAATTCGCGCCGCGGCCGACCTGGAAGCTCATCCAGAGCGACCAGATGATGGGATAGATCATGAAAATGCCGAGCAGAACCAGCGCAGGCATGACGAACGCCCAGCCATTGATTTGCTCGCTACGGTCTAAACGCGTCTGCGCCATACGCCCTTCCGATCATCGATGCCGCACATCACGGTGTGGCCGCTGAGCCACACCGGGAAGAACCTGCTGGATCGGGGCGGGCCCTGGACCCGCCCCCATGGAAAGGAAACGCGATTATTGCATCTGCTGGCGAAGCTGCGCGTCGATCGCCTTCAGAGCCTCGTCGATATTGCCGCCATTGGCGATGTTCGGGATCTGCGCCCGGACGGCCATGCGAGCCTCAGGCGTGAAGGTGCCGTAGTCGACGGTCGGGACCTTCGCCAGCCAGTCGGAGAAGTTCTGCCAGACCGGCTCGCCGTTGAAGAACGGATCGCTCTCCTTGTAGGCGGCGCCTTCCCGTGCGGCGAGCAGCGAACCGACAGCGCCCTGGTTGATCAGGATGCCCTGGTAGAAGTCGACATCACCGCCCCAGACGGTCTTGAGGAAGTCGACCGCCTCGTCCTGATGCTTGGACGATGCGAGCACATACCAGCTCGAGCCGCCATTGCTGGAGAAGTGGGTCGCGCCCTCGACACCTTCGAGGATCGGCATCGGCGCCACGCGCCACTTGCCAGACTGCTCCGGCACAGACTTGATCGTGCCGGTGATCCACACGCCCTGCGGCACCGTGGCGACCTGGCCGGAGGTGAAGGAGCCGGTGTAGTCGGTCCAGCCCGAGACGGACTTGATGACGCCAGCCTGCGCCATCTTCTGGAAGGTCTCGAGCGCCGTCTTGAGCGCCGGATTTTCGAGGATGTTCGGCTCTTTGCCGTTCTTCAGATACCACTGGCCGGTGGACTGCATCATCAGAACGATGAGGTCGTCGCCGTTATAGTCCATGCCGAGCAGCGGATGGCCGGTCTTGGCGAGCACGTCCTTGCCGATCTCGAGCAGCTTGGCCCAGGAGATGTTCTGCAGATCTTCGGGCTTGTAGCCTGCCTGCTCAAGATAATCGGTGCGGTAGAAAAGGCCCGCAACGCCGGAATCGAAAGGCAGCGAGTAGGACTTGCCGTCATAGGTCGCAGCGGCGACCTTGTAGTCGGCGAATTTCTTCATGTCGATGGAATCGGACAGCGGCACGAAGGAGCCGGGGAACGACTGCAGAAAGCGCTGGATGTTGTCGTCCTGAATCAGGACGATGTCGGGGAGGCCATCGGTGACGCCGGCAAGGAACTGCGTCTGCAGCTTCTGGTTGATCTCATCCTGGGTGATGTTGGCGACGTTGAAGGTCGTATCGGGATGCGCCTTCGTATAGCGCTCGCTCGCGTCCTTCATCGCCGGAATGTTGAAATTCGGATCCCAGCACCAGACGGTGAGCTCGGATGCCGAGGCGGCGCCGACGAAGGCGCTGCTGGCCAGCATCGCGGCGCCGACCAGGGCGGCCGCAAGGCGACCACCCGCCCGCGCGCCAAATCCCAATTGCTTCATCTTTGTCATCAAACCCTCCCGTTATGTCCGGATCCCGCCCGACCCGCCGAGCGGAATGGCCATTGGCCACCTCCTCCCGCACGACACGCCGAGCGCGTTCATCCGCCTTAATTCCGGGATCATTAGGAATGTCGGGGCGCATATTGTCAAGACGCCGCACCCTTTTGGGGGTCACCTTTCTCAAGATCCCAAAGTAAATCCGATCATATCAACATATAGAATCGGCTATGTCACAAAACGCAATATCTTGATTTGCTGCGCTGCACGTTAGTCGTCATCCTTTGCTGCCGAGCTTACTATTCCGGAATTGAAGCAAACGATACCGGAACCCTGCTCAGCTTGTCGTCCCAGCAAGATGCAACCGAACAGGCTCGACCAGCGCGGCGAAATCCTCCAGCCAGCCTTATTGCGGCCAGTGGCCGTGGAACAGAAATTCGGCAACCTCGCGCCGCTGCCTCGGCTCCATCTCGCGGGCGGCCCCCTCGCCGAGCAGCGCCGGATCGCCGGCGTAACCGATCGCGAGGCCCGCCACGGGCTCGAAATCGTCCGGGATGCCAGCGGCTGCGATGACCTTTTCGCTGTCGAAGCCGCCGAAGGGATGCACAGCAAATCCGTTCGCGGTCGCCTGCAGCAGGAGATAGCCGAGCGCCATGCCCGTATCATGTCGGTTGTGCCAGAGAGCGCGGCCGCTGTCGGAATGAAGGCGGGCAACTGAGTAGGCGAGCACAGAGGCGCGCTTGACCCATGCCTGATTGCCCGGGACCGCCGCCGCAAGCAGCGCGTCGAAAGCCGGCTCGCCGCGGAAGGCATAAACAAACCGCCAGGGCTGCGAGTTGCCGGACGATGGCGCCCAGCGTGCGGCCTCGAACAGTGGAAGCAGATCGGCCTCCGTCATCGTCCGTTCGGGATCGAACGCGCGCGGGCTCCAGCGCTCCACGATGACATCAAGGATCGGCACGTCGGTCTCGGCTGGCTTCCGCATCGGAACATTCCTGCTTTGGGGGCGCCGGCTGCACCGGCTGGACGGAGACTAAGGCGACCGCCGCCGGCTTGCCAGCCATGGTCAGGGGGCGCAGCCGCAAAGCCCTCCCCAGTCCGCGAAGGACGTTGCAGCAGGAGATTTGTCCGCTATTGAGTTGACTGCACGGACGGCCGTCGCAATCGGCAATCGACCGATACCGGGGAGGAAGACCATGAAGACGGTGCTCGCCTTTGGCGACTCCAATACTTTCGGCGAGGCGACGGTTTCGCGGCCGGACAGCCGCTATGCCTTCGACGAGCGCTGGCCTGGAATCATGCAGGCGACCCTTGGCACCGCGTGGCGCGTCATCGAGGAAGGCCTGCCAGGTCGCACCACCGTTCATGACGACCCGATCGAGGGCGCCTACATGAACGGCAAGGCCTATCTGCTGCCCTGCCTCAGGAGCCACCGGCCGCTCGACGTCGTCGTGATCATGCTCGGCAGCAATGACCTGAAGGCGCGGTTCGCGCTGCCCGCGGCCGACATTGCAGCGGGCGCGGGCGAATTGATCAAGCTTGTGAAGCTCGCCGAGGCCGGACGTGATGGCGGCGTGCCGAAGATTCTCCTGATCGCGCCACCCCCGATGCTCAACCATTGCGGTGAAGCGGTTCATATCGAGCGCATGTTCGTTGGCGGCTATGAAAAATCACTGCAGCTCGGCGCGCTCTACGCAGCCGTCGCGGCGATCCATGGCGTCGCGTTTCTCGATGCCGGCGCCATCATCAAGTCGAGCGCCTATGACGGGCTGCATTTCGATCCGGATGCGCATGATGCCCTCGGCAGGGCTGCAGCCGCGACGGTCGCGACACTTGCCTGAGGCCGGCGCCTCAGACTGACCAGGGCAAGACGAACCCCGAAGGAAGGGTGGAGAGCAGAAAACTCGCCACCGCCTCGGCGGTCATGGGCCGTGCCAGGGCGTAGCCTTGCAGATAGTCGCAGCCGGCCTTTCGCAGCAGCGCAGCTTCGCACTCCGTCTCGACACCTTCGGCCGTCACCCTGAGGTCGAGCGCCCGCGCGAGCGCGATCGTCGCTTCGCAGAGTTCACGTGCCGTCTCGTCGGAGGTGATGCCGACCACGAGCGAACGGTCGAGTTTCAGCTTGTCGAACGCGAAGCGCCGGAGATAGCCGATCGACGAATAGCCGGTGCCGAAATCGTCAAGCGCAGTGGTGACGCCGCGCGCACGCAGATTGGCGATGATGACCTGGGCGCGCTCAGGATTGGCGACGAGATGGGTTTCAGTCATCTCGATCTCGAGGCGTTCGGCCGGAAAGCCGACTTCGGAAAGCATTTCGGCCAGCGCGACATCGAATTTCGGATTGCGAAACTGGACCGCCGACACATTGACCGACAGCCTGACGCTGGGCCAGTCAAGGGCATCGCGGCAGGCGCGCCGGATGACGAAGGCGCCGATCTGGTCGATGAGCCCGCTTTCCTCCGCGATCGGTACAAAAATGTCCGGCGGCACAAGCCCGATCTCCGGATGCAGCCAGCGGACCAGCGCCTCGACACCGGTCGGCTGCATCGAACCAGCCTCGAAGATCGGCTGGTAGACGACCGCAAGCTGATCAGCCTTGATCGCTTCGCGCAGCTTGTCGGCGAGCGCCATGCGCTCCGACCGGGCCGCGTCGATGGACCGGTCGTAGAACGCGACCCGGTTGCGGCCAAATTCCTTGGCGAGATACATCGCGACGTCGGATCGCCGCAGCAATTCCTCCGCCGACAGCGCTTCCTGCGCCATCACCGCGACGCCGATGCTGATGCCGATCGAGACCATGCGGCCGTTGACGGCTGCGGGCTCATCCAGGAAGCGGATGAACCGCTCGCATAAAACCTCGGCCCGCTCGACGGTCTCGGCCCGATCGAGCAGCAGAGCGAACTCATCACCGCCGACGCGGGCAAGCGTGCCCGCGCCCTCGCAGATCGAGGCGAAACCGGACGCAACATATTTCAGCAGGAAGTCGCCGGACGCGTGACCATAGGCGTCGTTGACCTCCTTGAAGCCGTCCAGATCCATGTAGATGAGGGCCACCGGCGTTTCCTCCCGCCGATGATCGACCGTGGCGCTGTCGAGCGCTCGGCTGAATGCCGCACGGTTGGGCAGACCGGTGAGCTCGTCATGATTGGCAGAAAATACTGCCTGCCGCTCGCGCTTGCTGAGCTCAACCAGGTTGAAATAGCCGATCGCCATCAGGAACAGCATCGTCAGGCAGATGAGCCCGACCGCCAGGAAGGCCGTCGGCAGCACCCGCTGAAAGGCCTCGAACCCCTCGATCGAGGGCGACCATGTCAGCATCGCGATTTCGGCGCCGGAGGGATCGTTGATGCGGACGCCGGGTCGCAGCGGCGCTGAACTGGACGCGAATGCCAGCCCGTCCAGCGCGAATTCCTGACCTATCCGCCGCAACGCGGCGTCATCCAGCGAGCGCCCGAGCAACAGGAGCCTCGGGGGGCCGAGCGGTCTCGTCACCGCATTGCTCGAAGGCATGATCGACCCGACGGCGACCGCATGGATCGCCCCCGCGCGGTCGCGCAGGAAGCCGGTCTCGGCATCATAGGGCTTCGATTGCGCACGGACCTTGGCGACGAGCACTGCGAGCCCCCGGCCGAATTCGTCGATCGCCGGCCGCATCGCCACGCTGCCATGCGTGTAGCCGAGGATCGACTGGTCGCTCTCGTCGAGGAGATAGGCGGTGTCGAAGAGAATGGCATGGCGTGTCGAGTCGGCGAGATTGCTTTCGACAAAGGCGGCATCAACCTTGCCGTAGAGATCACTGACGGCATCGTCCCACACGGCGTAGTCGCCATGCGTCTCGCGCAGCCGCGTCAGGAACGAATTAAGCGCTGCGTTGACCGAGCGCTCGACGCTGCGCGTTTCACTGCGGTCGACCTGATCGGCCATGTCGTTGAGAATGAGATGTCCGGCGAAGATCGCGGCGGCGACGATCAGCAGCGCCGGAAGCGCCACCTGGACCGCGAACCTCGCCGTCGGTCGTCGAAAAAGTCTCATTGCATCCAGGCCCGCTCCAATCTGGCCATTAAGAGGCCTTCGAGATTTAAAGACAGATGAAGTCTTCGCGCAAAACGCGGGTCTATTCTGAAAACCGAGCTCTAACTCGATAGCAGTGCCGACAGCGCGAAAGCCGCTGCATCCGTTCCGCCGACGGCGATCTCGCCAAGCTCGAGCCATGTCGCGAGGTGAACAAGTTCGGCAGCGAGTGCGGCGAGCACGGGCTCGGACCGCTTGACCTTCGGCTCGAGAAAGACACCGGGAACGCGCAGGACGCCGGCAGCGCGATCCGCCTTCAGGTCGACGCGGCCGACAAGAGCGCCGCGATAGAGGAACGGCATCACGAAATAGCCGAACACGCGTTTTGGTCCCGGCGTGTAGAACTCCAGCCGATAATGAAAATCGAAGATCCGCTCCGTCCGCGGCCGGTGCCAGACGAGCGGGTCGAAGGGCGACAGCAGCCCCGAGGGGCCGAGTTTTCCGGGCGCGCCTGCACCGACCGCCAGAAAGGCCGGATGACGCCAGCCCGCCACCGTTGCCGGCAGCAACGTGCCCTCCTCGACCAGTGCGGCAATGGCCTGGCGGGTTTCGGCCACCGGCAGGCGAAAATAGTCGCGAAGATCGGCCTCGGTGGCGACCCCCAATGCGGCGGCGGACCGGGCGACGAGGCTGCGGATCGCCTCGGCTTCGCTGGGCTCCGGTGCGGCGAGGACCGCAGCGGGCAGCACGCGCTCCGGCACGTCATAGAAACGCTCGAAGCCGCGCCGGAACGCGGTTGTGACCTCTCCGGTCCAGAACAGGTATTCGAGCGCCGTCTTGCCCTTGTGCCAGCCCCACCATGGCCCACTGCGTTCGCCGGGGGTCATCGAGTTCGGAGGCGGCCAGCGCGCCACGGGCGCCGATTTCGGCAAGAACCGCAGCGACATAGGACGCATTCTCGGCGGCGAAGCGATGGACGCCGCCATAGATGCCGCTGCCTGCCGCCGCACGGCGCATCCGCCACTTCATCAGCGGATAGAGATCGAGCGGCAACAGCGAGGCCTCATGGGCCCAGAACTCGAAAAACGCGCGGCGCTTCCCGCTCTCGAAGGCGCGGGCATCGAGCGCGGCGCGCGGATAGGCGCCGATCCGGCTGAACACCGGCAGATAGTGCGAACGCACCAGGACATTGACGGAATCGATCTGCAGCAGCGCCATCCGCGCCACCGCCGCCTCGATTTGCGGCCAACGGGAAGCGGCAGCCGTGCGACGTCCGCCGAAGCCCTGCGCGGTAAGAAAGAGATGGCGCGCATCGTCGGACGAAAGACTGACGCCCGCAGTGTCGGGAAGGGTGGGCATGCCGGAGCCTCGTGCTGGCGTCGTGGAAGCGGCTAACCGGCTATAGGGACTGCCAGGTCGCGCATGCGATCAACTGGTGTGGTCGGTTGCGTAGACCGACTCCGAGGAGCCGAAAAACATCCGCCTTCCCTCGCCGAGACGCGCGAGCAAGGCCGTGATGTCGGCCGCCGGCATCGGTTTCGCGAGATGATAGCCCTGCACGAACTCACATTGCAGGAGCCGCAGCAGCTTGAGCTGCTCGGCGGTCTCGATCCCCTCGGCAACGACCGCGATATCCATTGCGTCGCCGAGGGCGATCATCGACTGGATCAGAGCGTTTGCCGTCGGGTTGGTGCCGAGCTCGGAAATGAACGACTTGTCGATCTTGAGCCAGTCGAACGGGAATTGGCGCAGATAGCCGATCGACGAGAAGCCGGTGCCGAAATCGTCGAGGGAGAGACCGAAGCCCATGGATTTCAGCCGCGCCAGCTTGCGCTTGGCGATGGTCGGGTTGCGAACCAGCAGCCCTTCCGTCAATTCGAGCTTGAAGCGGTTCGGCACGACACCGTTGCGACGCGCAATGGAGGCGAGATCATTGGCGAAGTTCGGGTCGCGGAGCTGTGCCGGTGAGACATTGACCGAAATCTTGAGACCGGGCCAATCCGCCATATCCTCGCAGGCCTGCTGAAAAACGAAGCGGCCGATATCGTGGATGAAACCAGTCTCTTCCGCGACGGGGATGAAATCGGCCGGCGAGACAGGGCCGAACTCCTTGGAAGTCCAGCGCACCAAGGCCTCGACCGACACAACCGCCAGATCGCTGGCGCGCAGAATCGGCTGATAGACGACCGACAACGCCTTTTCGTCGATCGCCGAACGCAGCGCGAAGCCGAGCCGCTTCTTGTGCAGGGCGCCGGTCTCGAGACCCGAATGATAGGGAACGGCCTCGCGCTCGGCGGAATTCTTGGCCTGATACATCGCGAGATCCGCCCGGCGCAGCAGTTCGGATGGCGTCGTGTCGCCACCCTCGGCGACGGCATAGCCAACGGCGGCGGTGACCTGGAACTGGAAGCCGCCCACCGTGAAGGATTGATCGAGCGCATGCACCATCGCCGATGCGACGCCAGCGACGGCCTGTGGCGCGGCGCGGCCGACAAGCGCCAGCGCGAATTCGTCGCCGCCGACGCGGGCGAACCGTGCATCCGGCGGCATGATCATCGAGAGCCGTTCGGCCAGCCGGCGCACGAGTTCGTCGCCACCCTGATGGCCGATGGAATCGTTGACCGCCTTGAAGCCGTTGACATCCAGATAGACGATCGCCGCCTCGCCGCGCCGGCATGCCTCGGCGAACGCGGGGCCCTCGCTGAGTTCGCTGAAACCGAAGCGGTTGGTCAACCCGGTGAGGCTGTCGGTGCGGGCGGCGCTGACGGCATGCTTTTCGCTCTGAGCCTGCAGCAATGCCAGACGCCGGGCGCGCAGCACCGTCCACATCGCGATGAGGCAGAAGACGAAGAGCCCGCCGGCGATCGGTGCAACCACGTTCTTCAGGACAGCGAAGCCCGGTGTCGGCGGCGTCCACACAAAGGCTCCGATCAGGCTTCCGTCGAAATCGCGGATCGGAGGATAATCATTGTCGAGTTCGGCCTGACTAGGCTTGAACTTGATCGTGAGATCCTCGATCAGGAACTGCTTGCCGAGTTCATGCAGCCGCTTCTGGTCGAGGTAGATGCCTTGCACAAGGAAGGGCAGCGTCGCCGGGTCCACTTCCGAGGCACGCGAAACGGGGGCAATCCGCGCAACCGCGATCAGCAGGACGCTGTCGCCGACGCGGAAATAGGCCACCCGCGCGGCCTCGTTCTCCACTGGCATGCCGGTTGCCAGTTTCGCAATCTTGGCGCGGATCTCGGGCGAGAAAATCTCGCGCGGCGCACCATGATCGTTGTCGATGGCCCAGGCATAGGGAATGTCTCCCTTCGGTGAGATGATCACCAGAATGTCGGAGATCTGCGTATCCTTGATACCGGAACCGAAATTCGCGTCGACCCAGGCCGTGTCATGCGCCATGTAGGCGTTGTAGCCGGCCTCCCACCAGGCATAGTCGTTGGCAAACGCCTTGACGTTGTCCTCCATGGCGACGATGCCGCCCGTGACCATCGTGCCCGTGTTGATCTGAGCCTGCTTGTTCTGCTCCTCGGCCATCCACGACACGGCTGCAGTCACCGTGACGATGGTGACGAAAATCGCCGCGACGAGATTCATAGTGATCCGGCCGGCAACATTCGACATCGGCAACAGGCTCCATTCTACGCCGCATCCTCCGCCACGAAATTTGACATTGGCTTAAGAAGCGCGCGCGTGCCGCCGCCATTTTCCGGACTTGGCCCCCTCTGACGGCAGGCAAACTGCCGGGGTCGCCCGTCAACGCGACGCTCAAAAACTAGCACAGGAGCGCGAGGCGTTCTTGAACTCGATCGCACGCTCTACTAGAGTTAACAGAGCGTTGATTTTCTCGTTCAGGTTGTCGCCACGCAACTGGCCAGGTCTTGTTGTTCTGCGTAAAGAGGCACGCAATGCGTCGGGGACAGGTCGATGAGGAGCCGGTTGCGGCTCCGTCCGGGATGGGACGCTGTCCTGTCTCGTCGGCAGGAGGCGTTGTTTCAGAATCCGATTTCGAGCAATGGCGTGACAACGATGTCCGCTGCTCAGCCGGCAAGCGGGAATTCCAGCTCGGTCGCTATATGGTCGAGCATGTTCGAAACGGCTATCAGTTCCTGACAGCGCTGGAATCGTTCCGAAGCGAAGTCGAGGCGCATCGCAAGACAGGTTTTCTCGCCATCGTTCCGAGTGTTGAGACCGATTATGCCGATTCACTCGGGGAATTGCGCAGGCTCGGCGAGATCATGACCGATGCCGGGTTTGCCGACAGCGCCGGCGCTCTGATCAACGCGCAGACGATCGCCATTCCCTTCGAGATCGAATGTCCGGTCACAGGGCTGACCGCCACCTACGAGTTCTTTCCGGTCGCCTTCTGCCGCCACGCCGGGGCGATCGCCGATCCACTTTACGACCCATCGCTGAGCGCCCCCTTCCTGGCGATCAACACGACGTCGGACGCGTTTGCGTTCGGCATGCTGGTCAAGGATCTCTCCAGGCGGCACTTCCACTGCGCGCCGCATGAGATCGCGAAGCGGTCGGACTTCGAGCGGCTCCTGCATCGCTGTGCAACGGCCTGGCAGAACATGTCCGAGAATACGATATCCATGTACAACCGGGTCTCGGCCGTCCCGCAGCGCGCTGTCGCGCTGTCCGAAGATCGCCGCTCCTGGACCGCCCCGCATAACGATCCGGTCTTTGCCGAAACGGTGAAGGAAACCCATAGCCACGAGATGCCGGTTGTCTACGCGGAGAGGCTCTGCCGCAAGTGGATAGCAGCACGCTTCGAGGGTGCTGAGTTCGTTGCAGGCCGCGACGGTCAGTCGGGCGGCATGTATGTGCCCGTACAGGATATCGTCTCGGAGCTCCACTTCTGAGCGGAACGCGGCCGTCCGGTTCCGGACGCAGCCTCCAGGGAGCTTGCCGATCATGCGGTCATGGCGTGTCGCTGGCATTTTGTGCCTGATCGGAACCGAGGCGCTGCTTTATGGCTACAGCTATCCCTTCTTCTCGCTGGCCCTGGAAAAGCGCGAGCTGGCGAGCTGGCTGATCGGCCTCAACGCTTCGCTGGCCGGGGTCGGCATCCTCTTCGTCGGTCCGTTCCTGCCCGCGACGATCGAACGGCTCGGCATCGGCCGCCTGGTCGCCTTGCTCTTCGCAGTGCCATTCCTGTCCTTCGGCGCCATCCTGCTCTTTCCCCATGTCGCGGTCTGGTTTGTCGCGCGCTTCGTGATGGGCACATGCTTTTCGGCTCTGTGGACGACGACGGAAATCTGGCTGAACGGCGAACTCGACGACCGGCGGCGCGGCCGCATCATTGCTGCCTCCGGGACGCTTTATGCGATCTGCCAGTTTCTCGGACCGCTGGCGCTCGGCGCAACCGGCGTCACCGGATCGTGGCCGCTCATCGCCGCCATGATTCCACTCGCCGCCGGTGCCCTGCTTTCGGCCGTGCTTTCGACGCGTTCCTCGGCTGTCGTCGAGACCGAGCATGACGCCGCACCGGAGGGCATCAGCCAGTGGCGCCTTGCCATCGGCCTCGGCGGACCGATCCTGCTCGTCGCCTTCATGTCGGGCATCGGCGAGACGGCCATGCAAAGCCTGCTGCCGCTCTATGGCCTGGCACACGGATTGTCGGATGCGGCGGCCTCACGGCTGGTGGCGACGTTCGCGCTCGGCGAGGCAGTACTGGTCGTCGCACTCGGCTGGCTTGCGGACCGGCATGGACGGCGCATCGTCCTGGTCGGCGCGACCCTCATCGCGGCTGTCGCGACGGCATTGCTGCCCTTCGTCATGGGCGAGGCGATCGCGCTGCAGCCCGTCCTGTTCATGGCCGGCGGCACGATCGCCGGCGTCTACACGCTCGGGATCGTGCTGATCGGGCAGGACTTCCGTGGTCAGCGGCTCGCTGTCGTCTCGACGGGGTTCGGCATGGCCTATTCGGCCGGGTCGGTCATCGGCGCGACGCCGATCGGCTACCTCATCGACCTGTTCGGCGCCGAAGCCCTGCCGGTGTCGGTCGCCGCCGGCTTCCTGGCGCTGATGATCTTCCTGGCCAGGCCGGCGCGCCAGCCGAGCAAAAGAGACGTCTGAACCGACTGTCGGGATCAGATCGTCATCTGCGTCCCGATTTCGACCACGCGACCGGTGGGGATGTGGAAATATTCCGTCGCGTCGCTCGCATTGATCGCGAGCTTGATGAACAGCTTGTCCTGCAGACGCGAGAAGATGCGGTCCTTCGCCGGCTTGATCGAGCGGCGCGACAGGAAGAACGACGTCGACATGATGTCGTATTTCCAGCCCTGCTTGCGGCAGAGGCCGAGCGCCTTCGGCACGTTCGGCGTCTCCATGTAGCCGAACGTCATGAACACCCGCGTGAAGCTGTCATTGACCGGCTCGATGCGGATGCGGTCGGCATCGTTGATATGCGGCACGTTGGACGAGATGACCGTCAGCAGCACGTTCTTCTGATGCAGCACGCGATAGTGCTTGAGGCTGTGCAGCAGCGAGGACGGCGCCGTCTCCGGATCGCTGGTCAGGAACACCGCCGTCCCGGGAACGCGGACGACGCTGCTCTTTTCGAGATTCTTGACGAGTTCGTTGAGCGGCACGTCGTTGCGGCGGCTCTTGTCGAACAGGATCTTGGTGCCACGGACCCAGGACCGCATGATCACCATGATCGAGAAGGCGAACAGCAGCGGCACCCAGCCGCCCTCGGTGATCTTGATCAGATTGGCGCCGAGGAAGACGAGATCGATGACAAGGAATGGCGCGATGAGCAGCGCCGCGACCCAGACCGGCCAGCGCCAGAAGCGCCAGACGACGATGAAGGCGAGACACGCCGTGATCACCATCTCACCGGTGACCGAAATGCCGTACGCGGTGGCGAGGCGGCTCGACGAACCAAACAGTATCACCAGCATCAGCACCGCGATCATCAGCAGCGTGTTGACCTGCGGCATGTAGATCTGGCCGGCATGCTGCTCCGAGGTGTGCTCGATATCCATGCGCGGCAGCAGCTTCAGCTGGATCGCCTGGCGCGTCATCGAGAACGCACCGGTGATGACGGCCTGCGACGCGATCACGGTCGCCATGGTGGCGAGAATCACGACGGGCAGCACCGCCCATTCCGGGAACAGCAGGAAGAAGGGATTGGCGATAGCCTCGGGATGGGCCAGCACCAGCGCGCCCTGCCCCAGATAATTGGCGGCAAGCGCCGGGAACACGAAGCCGAGCCAGGCGGCCTGGATCGGCTTGCGGCCGAAATGGCCAAGATCGGCATAGAGCGCCTCGGCGCCCGTCACCGACAGGAACACCGCGCCGATGACGATCAGGCCGGTATGGCCGTTGACCCAGATATAGCGCACGGCGTGATAGGGGTTGAGCGCCGCAAAAATCGCAGGATCATCGGCGATGTGCATGAAGCCGCCGATCGTCATGACGATGAACCAGACGGCAGTGATTGGGCCGAACAGCGAGGCGACGCGCGCCGTGCCATAGCGTTGCACGAGGAAAAGCGCCGCGATGATGGCGATGGTGATCGGCACGACGAAATCGTCGAGCGCCGGGGTGACCAGCTTGATGCCCTCGACGGCGGAGAGCACCGAAATGGCTGGCGTGATGACGGCATCGCCATAGAACAGCGCAGCGCCGGCCACGCCGAGAACGAAGATGATCGGCGCCGACTTGCCCACGGTGCGGGTCGCGAGCGCCATCAGCGACAGCGTGCCGCCTTCGCCATTGTTGTCGGCACGGAGCAAAATGACGACATATTTCAGCGTGACGATGATGGTCAGCGTCCAGAGGATCAGCGAAATGATGCTGACTACATCCTCGCGGATGACCTCGCCATGCGCGCTCCGCGCCGCATGCAGCGCTTCGCGCAACGCATAGATGACGCTCGTGCCGATGTCGCCATAGACAACGCCGACCGAGCCGAGGGCCAGCGTCCAGAAGCCGGCATGCACGGAACCGTGACCGGATTGCTCGGCGGCGGGCGAGCCCGCCACGGGAGCCGTGGCCTGAGCCTCGTCTCCGCCCTGCACATTCAGAACCATTGACAGGTCATCTCGTTCACCGCGCGCACCGGCGGCCGGGCGTGCTTATAGCAGATGGAGTGCACCGCACAACGATAGCGGAACGGCGGGTCGAGACAAATGCCTCTTCGCAGCGTCCCCGCCGCCCGCGGAAACCAGGTCGCCATGGGCGTTAGCGATGTTGACGCTCTTTCGCGCTTCTCCGCAAACAATGATTAATTCGCATCCGCTTCAAGATTTGTCGGACCGGCGCCCGCCTTGTTTGCCGGGCACGGCCGTCAGGACGAAGCGGTGTCGACGAGTGACCGCCGATAGAGACCGACGACGCGGCCACCTAGCGCCGATAGATGGTGCTTGCGTGGCCCGGGGGCAACACCGCCGCCCGATTCAGCTTCGTCGCCATTGCGATCCTGCCGATCATCGACGCGAGAATTGATCCCTCAAGCAAAAAAGGGGCACCCGGAGGCGCCCCTTCAATCAATGTCCGACGGCGGCCGCAGCTGCCTTCGTTCAGACCTTGGTCCAGACGTTGCCCGCCTGCGACGACTTCACAGCCGCGTCGATGAACTTCATGCCGATGAGGCCATCCTCGATCGAGGGATAGATCACGTCGGGATCGACCGGCTTGCCTTCGCGGGCAGCGCGGATAGCGCGGGCCGCCTCGGTATAGATGGTGGCGAAACCTTCGAGATAGCCTTCGGGATGGCCACCCGGCACGCGGGTGACGCGCGCCGCCTCGGGCCACGCGCCGGCGCCGCCGCGGGTCAGCAGCTGCTTCGGCTCACCGAATTTCGTGAACCACAGATAGTTCGGATCGGCCTGCGTCCATTCGAGGCCGCCCTTGGTGCCATAGACCCTGAGCTTCAGTCCGTTCTCATGGCCAACGGCCACCTGGCTCGCCCAGAGCATGCCGCGCGCGCCGCCCTTCCAGCGCAGCAGGATCTCGACATCGTCGTCGAGCAGCCGTCCCTCAACGAAGGTCGAGAGCTGCGCCAGCAGCTCGTCGAGCTCGAGGCCCGTGACGAAGCAGGCGAGGTTATAGGCATGCGTGCCGATATCGCCGATGCAGCCGCCAGCGCCGGAGCGCTTCGGATCGGTGCGCCATTCGGCCTGCTTGGAGCCTGCGGCCTCGGCCTTCTCGGTCAGCCAATCCTGCGGATATTCCGCCTGGACGAGGCGGAGGGTGCCGAGTTCGCCGGCAGCGACCATCGCCCGCGCCTGGCGGATCATCGGATAGCCGGTATAGTTGTGCGTGACCGCGAAGACCTTGCCCGACTTCTTTGCGAGCGCGACGAGTTCCTCGGCTTCCGCGACGGTCGTTGTCAGCGGCTTGTCGCAGATGACGTGGATGCCGGCCTCGAGAAACGCCTTGGCGGCGGGCGCATGCATGTTGTTCGGCGTCACGATCGCAACGGCCTCGATGCCATCAGGACGCGCAGCTTCCGCCTTCGCCATCTCGGCGAACGAGCCATAGGCGCGATCGTCGGCGATGCCGAGATCCTTGGCCGATGCCTTCGCCCTGGCGGGCTCGGAGGACAGGGCGCCGGCGACGAGTTCATACTGGTCGTCGATGCGCGATGCGATGCGATGGACCGCGCCGATGAACGCGCCCTGCCCGCCGCCCACCATGCCGAGACGGATGCGTCCGCCCGCGGCTTCTTCCTTGCTGCCTTCAATGGCCATGTCGTGTTCCTTCACTGAAGCGTTGCCGGGCGATCCGCGGAGGACCGGCGACGACGCAGGATAAGCGGACGTAAAGCGGCCTCGCGAACTCCGGTCCGCGAGGCCGCGCTGCGTCAGGCGATGCCGAGAATACGGCGGTTGGCGGCCTCGTCGGTGCCAGCACCGGCGAAATCGTCAAAGGCGTGTTCGGTGACGCGGATGATGTGATGCTTGATGAACTCGGCGCCCTCGCGCGCGCCATCCTCGGGATGCTTCAGGGCGCATTCCCATTCGAGCACAGCCCAGCTGTCATAGTCATAGGCCGTGAGCTTCGAGAAGATCGCGCCGAAATCGACCTGCCCGTCGCCGAGCGAGCGGAAGCGGCCGGCACGATTCACCCAGCTCTGATAGCCGCCATAGACGCCCTGGCGACCGGTCGGGTTGAACTCGGCATCCTTCACATGAAACGCCTTGATGCGCTCGTGATAGATGTCGATGTAGTCGAGATAATCGAGCTGCTGCAGCACGAAGTGGGAGGGATCGTAGAGCAGGTTGGCGCGCGGATGATCCTTCACCTCGGCGAGGAACATCTCGAAGGTGATGCCGTCATGCAGATCCTCGCTCGGATGGATCTCGTAGGCGACGTCGACGCCGTTCTCCTCGAACACATCGAGGATCGGCGTCCAGCGACGGCCGAGCTCGGCGAAGGCTTCCTCGACGAGGCCAGCGGGCCGCTGCGGGAACGGATAGAGGAACGGCCAGGCGAGCGCGCCCGAGAAGGTCGGATGCGCCTTGAGGCCGAGATTCTTCGAGGCGCGGGCGCAGCGCTTCAGATGATCGACGGCCCATTCCTGGCGCGCCTTCGGATTGCCGCGCACCGCAGGAGCGGCGAAGCCGTCCATCAGCTCGTCATAGACGGGATGAACGGCGACCAGCTGGCCGATGATGTGCGAGGCAAGCTCGGTGATCTCCAGGCCATGCTTGGCGGCAGTGCCGGCGAGTTCGTCGCAGTAATCCTTGGAATCCGAAGCCTTGTCGAGATCGATCAGGCGGCTGTCCCAGGTCGGGATCTGGACGCCCTTGTAGCCGAGCGAAGCGGCCCATCCGCAGATCGCGTCAAACGAATTGAACGGGGCCGCGTCGCCGGCGAACTGGGCGAGAAAAATCGCCGGTCCCTTGATCGTCTTCATGAGCATCCTCCTTGTTGAAATGAATCCTCCGGGCACGGCATCAGCCGCGCCGATCGGGCATCAGGGAACATTGTCCCTGACAAAGATGTCGATCCGAATCCGCTCCTGCCCCGGAACGATCGGCATGCCTTCGCGCGCCGCCAGCAGAATGCGGGCCGCGCTGCGGGCCATGTGGCCGGCGTCCTGATTGATCAGGGCGTCGATGGTGCCGCGGATCAGCTGTCGGCGATTGGGCGGCGTCAGTTCATGCGCGATGAACACGACCTCGCGCGCGCGGCCGGATCGATCGAGCGCGGCCACGATGCCGGCCGTTCCCGCGCCGACATTATAGATGCCGACGAGATCGGCATGATCGGCGAGCAGCGCTTCGGCGACGCGCTCGACGCGGTCGTCGTCATCGCGACCCTCTCTGATCGGCAGGACTTCGAGATCGGGATATTCGCGCTGGACGACCTGCTCGAAGCCATATTGGCGCTCGGTGTGATCGCGCAGCGCAAGCGAACCGGCGATGAGGCCGACCTTGCCGCTGCGGTGACCGAGGAACCGGCCGAGCAGCGTCGCGGCGGTGCGGCCGGCGGCATAGTTGTCGATGCCGACGAAATGCGCGCGGCGGGTCCCCGGCAGGTCGGAGACGAGCGTCACGACGGTCGTGCCCCGATCGGTCAGCATATTGACCGCCTCGGCGACAGCCGGATGATCGAGCGCCACCAGCGCGACGCCGTCGAGGTCGGCGGGAAGGCGCTCCAGCGCCGTGGCCAGCGCCTCGCCATCGAACACGTCGACATGGGTGAAGGTAATGCGAACCCGCTCATGCATGTAGCGATCGGCGGTATCGCGAAACTCCTGCTCGAGCAGGCGCATGAAGTCGTTCGCCCCGGTCGGCAGCACGACTTCGAAACGGTAGTCTCGGCCGCGGGCGAGACGCGAGGCCAGCCGGTCCGGCTGATAGTTGAGCCGGTCGATTGCCGCCTGGACACGCTCAATGGTCCGCGCATGGACGCCGGCGCGGCCGTTCAGCACGCGATCGACCGTCGCGAGGCTGACGCCTGCTTCCCGCGCAACATCCTGGAGCGTGGTCTTGGTCAAGCGCTGTCCTCCCGCCTGATGAATTACCATCAGAAACTGAGGTAGGCAACTCAATCGGAGCGCCGCGCATCGGGTTCGTAAGGCACCTACATATTTCCGGTGGACCCGACACGCCTTTCGCGCGCAATCGTCGGTTGATCGTTTGCGCCTGGGCTGAAGTTATGGAAGATTCCATCGAGGCATGGGTCAAGCATCGGGAAAAGCGGTGCAGACGGCGCTGTCTGCCACACCTGCGAGAGATATGTGAACCGTCATCTCAAGACGGCACCGTTCGGGAGGACAAGATGAAGGCAGCCGAGGCGCCATTCAGACTGGTCGACTATACGCCGCCGTCTTTTCGCATCGACAAGGTCGATCTCGACGTCCGGCTGGACAAGTCGGCGACGCGCATTGCGGCGCTGCTGGCGATCCGACCGGAGCCGGGCGCGCCAACGACGATCGAGCTCATCGGCGATGAACTCCAGTTTTCGGGGCTGAAGCTCGATGGCGTTGTTCTCGCGCCGGGCCGCTTCACCGCGACTCCGTCGCTGCTGACCGTCATCGACGTCCCAAGCGACCCGTTCACGCTCGAGATCGAAACGATCGTCGACCCGTCCGCGAACACCAAGCTGATGGGGCTTTATCGCAGCAGCGGCACCTATTGCACCCAATGCGAAGCCGAGGGCTTCAGGCGCATCACCTATTTCCTCGACCGACCCGACGTGCTCGCCGTCTATACGACCCGCATCGAGGCGCGGAAGGACGAGGCGCCGATCCTGCTCGGCAACGGCAATCCCGCCGGCCACGGCGATATTCCGGGCACCAACCGCCATTTTGCGATCTGGCACGACCCCTTCCCGAAGCCGTCCTATCTGTTCGCCCTGGTTGCCGGTGATCTCGGCTCGATCCGCGACAGCTTCACGACGCAATCCGGCCGTGTCGTCGATCTCCGGATCTATTGCGAGCATGGCAAGGAAGCGCGGTGTCTCTATGCGATGGACGCGCTGAAGCGCTCGATGCGTTGGGACGAGACGGCGTTCGGGCTCGAATATGACCTCGACGTCTTCAACATCGTCGCCGTGTCCGATTTCAACATGGGCGCAATGGAGAACAAGGGGCTCAACGTCTTCAATGACAAGTACGTCCTTGCCGATCCCAACACCGCGACCGACATCGACTATGCCAATGTCGAAGGCGTCATCGCGCATGAGTATTTCCACAACTGGACCGGCAACCGCATCACCTGCCGCGACTGGTTCCAGCTCTGCCTGAAGGAGGGTCTGACGGTCTTCCGCGACCAGGAATTCTCGTCCGACATGCGCTCGCGCCCCGTGAAGCGGATCGCCGATGTGCGGACGCTGCAGGCGCGGCAGTTTCCCGAGGATGGAGGCCCCCTCGCCCATCCCGTCAGACCCGAAATCTATCACGAGATCAGCAATTTCTATACGCCGACCGTCTATGAGAAGGGCGCAGAGGTCGTGCGCATGCTGAAGACGATCCTCGGCGAGGACGGCTTCAGCCGCGGCATCGATCTCTATTTCAAGCGCCATGATGGCGATGCCGCCACGATCGAGGATTTCCTCGCCTGTTTCCAGGAGGCGACCGGCACGGATCTCCACCAGTTCAAGCTGTGGTATGCGCAGGCCGGGACGCCGCAGGTCACCGCCAAGGGCCAATATGACGCCGAGAAGCGGCGCTATCGCCTGACCCTGGCGCAGAGCCTGTCACCAACACCCGGGCAGCCGGTGAAGCGGCCGATGCACATCCCGATCCGCTTCGGGCTGATCGGGCCGAACGGTGGCGATCTCGGCTATTCGGCCGCGACCGGTTCGCGCGTCGATGGCGACGTCATCCATCTCACCGAGGCGAGCCAGACCGTCGTCTTCGAAGGCGTTTCGGCGCGGCCGGTGCCCTCGCTGCTGCGCGGCTTCTCCGCTCCAGCCCGGCTCGCCATCGACATCAGCGCCGAGGATCTGTTGTTCCAGGTCCGCGCTGACAGCGACCCGTTCAACCGCTGGCAGGCGGCGCAGACACTGGCGATGCGCAACCTGGTTGCCGGCGCCGCCAGCCGATCAACGACCGAACCCGCCGATCCGGCGCTGGTCGATGCGCTGGGCGTCGTCATCGACGACCAGCGGCTCGAACCGGCCTTTCGCGCACAGGTCCTGCAATTGCCAAGCGAGGCCGACATCGCGCGCGAGATCGGCGAGAATGTCGATCCCGACGCCATCGCCATCGCCCGGCGTCAGCTACGGCAGGCAATCGTCGCGAGCCTCGGCCCGAAGCTGCTGGCAATCCACGCCGCGCTGGCGACCGAGAGCGGATTCACTCCGGATGCGGCCAGTGCCGGCAGCCGCTCGCTCCGCAACACAATCCTCGATCTGATGGTCGCCTCGGGCAGCCGGGCCGCAATCGGCGCGGCCGTGTGGCAGTTCGAGACGGCGGACAACATGACCGATCGCCTCGGCGCGCTGGCGGCGCTTTGCCATGCGGCCCTGCCGGAACGCAAGGCTGCGCTCGACATGTTCCACGACGCCTACCGGCATGACCCGCTGGTGCTCGATAAATGGCTGACGCTCGAAGCCAGCGTTCCCTCGCCTGAAACGCTCGACCGCGTGAAGGCGCTGCTGGCACATCCCTCCTTCGCCATATCGAACCCCAACCGCGTCCGCGCCCTTGTCGGAAGCTTCTCGAGCGCCAACCAGACACAATTCAACCGCCCGGACGGCGCCGGTTATGATTTTCTTGCCGATTTCGTTTTGGATCTCGACCAGCGCAATCCGCAGACGGCGGCCCGGCTGCTGATCGCCTTCCGCTCCTGGCGCTCGCTGGAGCCGCTTCGCCGCGCGAAGGCGGAACGGGCGCTGGAGCGGATCGCAGCCGCCTCCCGCCTTTCGCCGGACACGCGTGACATCGTCACGCGCACGCTCGCCTGAGCCGGCCGGCCTCGGCCGCGCAAGGGACCGGCTTCCGCATGGCCTTCACAGGCCTTCCACAGGCGGAAACCAAGGGTTTCCGCGTGGTTAATGAATATGATTAACGAAAGGTGAATTCGGCCTAGACAACCTGATTCGGGTCGATTCAAATGGGCCTGATTCGGGGTGTGGCGTCGCCCGATGACAGCATAAATCAGGGGGCTGGCATGGCGCGGGCAGAAACAGCCGGTGCGTCTCAGAGCGAACATTTGCCTATCGCCAAGACCATGTTCGCAAGGAAGCAAGCTGTGCGCGGTCACGCTCGACTGCTCGCACAGCCGACCTACGAGAAGCTGCTGGCGGCCGAGCCGATCCTTCGCCGTTGCATCCCCGTCATCATCATCATCTTCCTGCTGTTTGTCGCCTTCTCGCGCATCGTCCATCTCTACGACCTCCGCCTTGAGCGCGAGGCAGAAGCGCGCGACATGCTCAGCATGGTCGCGACCGTTGTCGCCGAGCGGCTGACCCGCCAGGAGCCGACATTGCCGACCGAAGGCTATGCAATGGCGCTCCAGACCGTGCTGGACGCGGCGCTGCCTCCGGTCGCGACCGATATGGGCCGGCGCATCTTCGTCACCGATCCGACGGGCCGCATCCTCGCGACCGCGCCGCGCTCGCCCAGCGAGGAAGGGCTCGATTTCGACAATGTCGTGCACGACGCCCAGCCGATGATCATCTTCGGCGAGCGCGCCGGCGTCCTGCCGGTGCAGCTCGAAGGCGACGGGCCTGCGCTCGGCACGCTGCGCCAGCTCTCGGGCGGGCTCGGCTATGTCGCCGCGACGACGCCGCTGGCCGCCGTCTATCGCGGCTGGCGCGACGACGTCTCGATCAATGTCACGGTCTTCGTCGGAACGAGCGCGATCCTGCTCGTCATCCTCTATGGCTATTTCGCCCAGTCGGCGCGGGCGCAGCAAGCGGATCGCATCTATCACGAGACCTATGCGCGCTTCGACACGGCGCTCCGCCGCGGCCGTTGCGGCCTCTGGGACTGGGATGTCGCCCGCGGACGCCTGTTCTGGTCGAAATCGATGTTCGAGCTGGTGGGCATGACGCCGCGAGACACGCTGCTCGGCTTTGGCGAGGTCAACGCTCTCGTCCATCCCGACGATGGCGATCTCATGGATCTCGTCGAGGCGCTCTACGAGACCGGCGAGACCACGGTCGATCGCATGTTCCGGATGCGCAAAGCCAGCGGCGGCTTCGTCTGGCTGCGCATCCGCGTCGAGCTGGTCGACGCGGACGAGGCCGAGCCGCATCTGATCGGTATCGCGGTCGACGTCACCGAACAGATGCGCCTCGCCGAGAGCTCGCGGACCGCCGATATCCGTCTTCGCGACGCGATCGAGACCATCTCGGAGGCCTTCGTGCTCTGGGACACCGAGAACCGGCTGGTGATGTGCAATTCCAAATACCAGCAGCTTCACGGCATTCCGGATTCGGTGCTGCAGGTCGGCACGCCCTATGCCGAGGTGGTCGCCGCCGGCCGGCAGCCGATCGTGCGCACCCAGATTCCGACCGACGAGCGCCATGAGGCCGGTGGCCGCTCCTTCGAGGCCCAGCTCAATGACGGCCGCTGGCTGCAGATCAACGAGCGGCGCACCAAGGATGGCGGCTTCGTCTCGGTCGGCACCGACATCACCACGATCAAGCGCCACGAAGAGAAGCTGATCGATGGCGAGCGGCGGCTGATGGCAACGATCGCCGATCTCCGGCAGTCACGACAGAAAATGGAGCAGCAGGCGCGCGAAATGGTGGAACTGGCCGAAAAATATTCCGAAGAAAAGGACCGGGCCAACGCCGCCAACCAGACCAAGTCGGAGTTCCTTGCCAATATCAGCCATGAGCTGCGCACGCCGCTCAACGCGATCATCGGTTTCTCCGAGATCATGCGCTCGGGCCTGTTCGGGCCGCTCGGCTCGCCGCGCTATCTCGAATATTGCGAGGACATCCATGCGAGCGGCAACTTCCTCCTGAACGTCATCAACGACGTGCTCGACATGGCGCGCATCGAGGCCGGCCGCATGGCGCTCGATATGGAACCGCTGTCGCTGGACGAGATCGTCGACGAGGCCTCGCGCGTCGTCGGCGCCGAGGCGGAGCTGCGCCACGTCTCGGTCGAGGCCGATGTCGAGCCGCATCTGCAACTGGTCGCCGACCGGCGCGCCGTGAAGCAGATGGTGCTCAACCTTCTGTCCAACGCCGTGAAGTTCACGCCCGAGGGTGGCCGCGTCAGCGTGCGC
>Ga0182736_1000567_pt1 | contig 53090 bp, 41 predicted proteins | sample eDN5th30CKraftBY_FD_128882 | JGI IMG/M metagenome (GOLD analysis project Ga0182736, IMG submission 128882) | Enriched backyard soil microbial communities from Emeryville, California, USA - eDNA 5th pass 30_C Kraft BY (version 2) (version 2) | ecosystem: Environmental > Terrestrial > Soil >... | reverse complement strand
GCCGGCGCTTTCCCGGTTCCGGATTTCTGTCTCATCTTCGCTCCTTTGAAAGGCTACGATGAACCAAAAATCCTCCGTTCTCAGTTAAGCCGATTTGGTCCCATCAGTGCTGACGCCGGACATCGGCTTCATACTCATCATCGAATTCCGATCGGAACCGAACTGGCAGAAAAATATACCAGTGATCCAGCGCGCAATTCTTCAGATGCTTCTGGCGGTGCGCATGACCAATGCCGGGAAGCTTCGTTCGCATAAGCGCCAGTCTGTCCAGGTTCCAAACCGTTTGGCGGGCCGGAAAGGATTGAAGGTCGCTCGCCACCATCGAGACGTCCATCACGCCTCGATAGGTAGACCGGAAAGCCTCGAATTGATCGAAAGCCGGCAGATCACAGTTTGAAAGATCGAGAGACGAAGAGAAGCTCCCGCCTCTCCGCTTGTGGTCCTCGAGTGGTTGTAGCGCAGACTCCTGATACATCTAGTCGCCTCCAAATTGCCGCTCTTTCGGAGTACGGTGATCATGGAGGCTCGTTTCACCGGACTCCAGATGCAGAGGCCTTTGGCATGACAAATTGACATAGCCGATGAGAAATTATTGTATCCCTACGTCAATGGTCGACGCGCTGTGTTCGACGATTCGACATCAAGCCTCTGTAGGGTGCATGCGCAAGTTCTTGACGCTTGATTTGCAGGAGGTAAGGAGCGAGCTCCTGACGCGGGACTTCGTGCGCAGCAGCGAGGCGCTCGGTCCTACCGAAGATGTCTTCCTCACGAACCAACACGGCTATCATCGCGTGGAGGACCGGCTTTTCCTCCATATAATGAACTTCGAGGCCGGCCGACCCTACCGCCTGCAGATGGCGAGAAGGGGATTGGTGTGCATCCAAGTCATCATCAAGGGCACCTATAACCGTTGGGTCGGGAAACGTACCGACCTTGTGAGCCCGGCTCTGATCCAAGTCACCAATACGCCCTGCTCGGTTGTCGACAATGAGGCGGGGACGAAATTGCGTGGACTGTTCGTCGCTTGCGAACGGCAATATCTGCTCGACGAGTTCGGCGTAAATGTCGACGCCGTTCCCGCCGCATATCGACCGATCTTCACCAGCGATGCCGGCATGGTCGAAGCACTGGGCCTGCCCAACTCAGCCACCACGATCTCGATCGTCGATCAACTGATCACCTGCAAGTTTCCCGAACCCCTCAGGTCCCTGTACATCAAGGCCAAGACCATCGAGTTTATCTGCGATATCGTATCGCAGATAAACATGCTCGGGGCGCAGCGCCCGGTCCGCATCCTGACATCGGCGAGCAAATCCCATGCGATCGAAAGCGCCGCTTCCATCTACCGAAGGGAGATTTACAGGCCGCCCACGATCGAGCAACTCGCTTCGCGCGTCGGATTGAACCGGAACGATCTGACGAACGGCTTCCGGGATATGTTCGGCACCACCCCGCATCACTACGGGCTCATGATCCGGATGGAGCAGGCACAGACCCTGCTTCGTGAAGGCCAGCTTTCCATCAGCGAGATTGCCAGACGTGTCGGCTACGAAGGCTATTCCAGCTTCTCGAAAGCATACCGGGCTTGCTACGGTCATCGGCCGAGCTTGTCCGATGACCGCCAGCGGCTGGAATAGCGGACAGCCCCTGCCCGCCATGCCGGTGCCGGGGTGGATCGAGTTTGAAGGTTCGGGCTATGCGGTGCGGATCGGCGGTGCCGATGACCGGTCAGAAACTCCAGATCATCGGCACGATAAAGACGGCCACGACAAAGAACCAGATCAGCAGGGGCAGGCCGAGCTTCCAGTAGTCACCGAAAGCATAGCCACCCGGACCCATCACCATCAGGTTCGTGGGCGTTGCAATCGGCGTCAGGAATGCGGCGGCGGCCGCTACGGCGGTGCTCATGAGCACCGGCCGGGGCGAGATGCCCATTGCCAGCGCGGCCGCCGTCCCGATCGGGATCACGATGAGGGCGGTGGCGGTATTGCTGATGAGCTGCCCCATTATCGCCGTCAGCACGAACAGGCCCGCCAGCAGGGCGATCGGGCCCGCATCGCCGACGAGCGCCACCAGTTGCTCGGCCATCAGTTTTGCCGCGCCGGTCTCGACCATGGCGGTGGACAGCGGCATCATCGCGCCGACAAGGATCACCGTCGTCCAATCGATAGCCCGGTAGGATTGCTCGATGCTCATGATCCTCGACAGGACGACCGCGCCGGCGGCGAGCAGGCCGGCCACCGCCGGTGGGACAATGCCTGTCGCGAGGAGCACGACCATCGCGATCAGGATGATGACGGCCTGCCGGGCGCCCGGCCCCATCGGCACCGCCTGGCGGCGAACGAGTTCAGGCGAATTCACCACCAGAACATCCGGATCCTGGAGGCGATGGTCGAGGGCTTTCCATGTTCCCTGCAGGAGCATTGTGTCGCCTGCCCGCAACACGATGCCTCCGGCATCGCGCGTTGCGTTGGTGGCGGCAATCTCCTCACCGGCACGCTGCACCGCCAAGATGATGAGGTCGCCGCTCTCGGTGACCATCCCGGGGAAAACGTTCTGCCCGATAAGGCCCGAACGCGGCGGGATCACCACCTCGGCGAGGCCCGAGCTGCGATTGAACAGCGTCTCCTCGCCCTGCCCCGCAGGAGCAGACTCGCTGAATGCGAGGTGTTTGTCCGCCGCGAAGGCGGCCGCCGATTCGGCATCGCCGCGCAACAACAGGTGATCGCCCTCCGCGATCGCGGACCTGCGCAACGGGCTGGCCGTCTCGCCGTCCTGAACGGCGACGAGCTTCAGGCCGGGATAGGCCGCCAATTCGATCGTGGATGCGGGCATGCCGACAAAGGGCGAACTTGCGCGCACACGCATCTGATAGACGCCGCTGGCCAGGCCATATTGCTCAACCAGCGTCTTCGCATGCTGGCTGAAGTCGGCAGGCATGGTCGCGCCGTTCCGCTCAGGCAGCAGCTTCTTCCCGAACAGGATGATGATCGCCATCGTTCCCGCCAGCAGCGGCAGGCCTACGAGAGCGAATTCGAAGAAGCCGAAGCTGCCCACGCCCGCGTCGCTGGCTGCGTCGGAGACCAAGACGTTCACCGGCGATCCGGTCAAAGCCAGTTTCGAGCCGGCATGCGCCGAAAAGACGAGCGGCAGGAGCGGCTGCGCGGAATTCCGCTTCAGGCGAACGGCGATGACGACCACCACCGGCAGGAGCGCGGCCACGGCGCCGTTGACGCTGATTAGTGCCGTCAGGAGCGCGACCATGCTCATCATCAGCATCAGCAGGCGAGTGCGGCTCTCTTCGCCCGCACCACGGATCAAGAGCTGTCCGGCCCAGGCAGTCACGCCTGATATGTCGAGGCCAGCGCTGACAATGAAGAGAGAGGCGATAAAGATCACCGCGGGATCGCCGAAGCCACCAAGCGCCTGGTCGATCGTCAGGACGCCGGTTGCCCAGAGCGCCAGCGCCGTCGCCATGGCGACAACGACGACCGGCAGCCTGTTCCAGACGAACAGGACGACGATCGCGGCGATGATCGTGGCAGTGTAGGCTATCGGGCTCAATCGCTTACTTCCTCATGCTGCCGACGCCATGCTCAATCTTCGAGCGTCGCCATAAGTATGCCAAGGCGGCAACCCTTCTCGTATTCAGCGAGGTTCACATATTCCTTGATCGTATGGATCTCTGCCTGACCCGCACCGATGGTGACGGTTGGGATGCCATGCTTGTCGAGCCAATTCGCATCCAGCCCGCCATTGGAGAAGAGGAGGTTAGCCTCGATGCCCATGAGCTTCAGCGCCCTGGTGGCGCGTTTCACGACCGCCGCATCCTCGGCGAGTTCGAAGGGCGGATAGGCGGTGACATGGCTGAACTTCAGCTCGGCCTCGCCGCCTTCATGATCCCTCACCTCGCTTTGCGCTTTCGCAAACGCCGATTTATAGCCATTGGCGATCTTGGCCGCGAAGGCCAGATCCGGGCTGCGCGCCTCGCCCTTGATGAAGGCGTAGTCGGTAACGACATTGGTCGCCTCGCCCGCAGGCTTGTCGCCCTTGCCGCCGAAGATGCCGACATTGCTGGTTCCGCGGCCATCGGGTTTCACGACCTTGCCGAACCAGCCGGCGCTACGCGCTTCGGCAAGCGCGATGGCCCCCACCATCGTCGCTGAAATGCCCTGGTCGGGTGCGACCCCGGCATGGGACGCCTTGCCGGTGATTTCGACCTCCCAGTTTTCCTGCCCCACCGCGCCGACGATCAGATCCTTGGCGAGCATGCCGTCCACATTGATGCACATTGCAGCGCCGCCGAGCTCGGCAGGGTTCAACTCGCGGGCGCCGTGCAGGCCGCTTTCTTCGCGAACGGTGAAAAGCAGCGTGATCGGCGGGTGCGGGAGCTTGTGCTTGATCAGCGTTTCGGCAAGCACGACGAGAAGTGCTACGCCGGTGCGTGCGTCGCCGCCGAGCGCCGTCGTGCCATCCGAAACGATGCGATCTCCCTCGCGCCGCGGCTTTGCGCCGGCACAAAGCGGTACGGTGTCGAGATGGGTGGAGAAGAGAAGCCGCGGCCCTGGCCGCGTTCCCGGCAGGTCGACGATCAGGTTGCCGGTTTCGGTCGGCAGCGGGATGCGCTTGTTTGCATCGTCGAAGCGGATGGACGAGGCCGGCACGCCGATCTTCTTCAGCGCGTCGCTCACCGCGGCGGCGATGTTAGCCTCCTGCCCCGTCACGCCCTCCACCGAGAGGAAACGCATCAGGTGTTCCTCGGCGGCAGCGACATCCAGCGGAATAGCGAGCGTGCTCATGGGATTCCATCCTATTGAGAACCATCGTTCAGCTTCGGCCGGTCACAGCCCCCAGGGCAGACCGATCATCTGCCAGACTGCGAAGAGACCCGTCCACAGCACGAACATCCACAGGACGTAGGGAAGCATCAGCGATACGATCGTGCCGACGCCTGCGGTTTTGTCGTATTTTTGGGCAAATCCGACGACCAGCGCGAAATAGGCATTGAGCGGCGTGATCGCGTTCATCGGAGAATCGCCTACCCGGTAGGCCGCCAGCACCGCTTCGGGCTCAACGCCCAGCTTCATCAGGAGCGGCACGAAGACGGGCGCGAAAATCGCCCATTTGGCGATTGCCCCGGTTAGCAGCAGATCGATGATCGCGACCACGACGATGAAGCCGATCAGCAGGGGCAGCGCTCCGATATTGGCCGCCTGCAGGGCACCGGAGAGGCTGAGGGCCATGACCGTGCCAATGTTCGTATAGGTGAAATAGGCAACGAACTGGCTCAGCACGAAGAACAGGAAAATGGTGCCGCCCATATTCTTGATCGACTTCTCTATCGCGCCGATCACCTCCGTCAGGGTACGCAGGGTTCCCGCACCTATGCCATAAGCCCAGCCCGTCACCAGAAACATGAGGACGATGAGCGTAATGAGCCCACCCATGAAGGGCGAATTGCCGATCAGTTCACCGGTGGTCGGATTTCGCAGCGGTCCCCATGACGGGATCGTCAGCAGGCAGAAGACCGCGACCAGCACGAGCAATGCGAAGCCTGCGTAGCGCAGGCCGCGCGATTCCTGTTCGCCAAGCATGGCGCTCTGGTCTGTCGTCGTCCCCTCCGAGGCACGCTCGGGATGAAAACTGCCAAGGCGCGGTTCGATGATGCGATCGGATATGAAGGCGATGATGACCGTCAGAAACAGCACGGAGACGAAGGAGAACCAGAGGTTCGACGCCAGGCCGATGGACCTGCCGGGATCGACGAGATGGGCCGCATCATTGGTGAATTCGACCAGGACGGTGTCGAGCGGCTTTATCACCATATTGACGGTGAAGGCGCCGGCAACGGCGGCAAATCCCAGCGCCAGGCCGGCCAATGGGTGGCGGCCGACGGCAAGGTAGGCGATGCCCGCGAGAGGGATGAGGACGAGGTAGCCCGCATCCGCGGCGATGCTGGCCAATATGCCGACAAAGGCCAGAATGTAGGTGAGCGCCCAGCGCGGCGAGACCGCGACGAGTTTGTGGATCAGCGCGGTGACCAGCCCGGATTCCTCCGCTACACCAGCGCCGATCATCGCCGCGATCATCAAGCCGACCGCCGTGAACGCCATGAAGTTGGGAACGAGCGATTCGTACATGAAACGAATGCCGTCCGCATTGATCAGGCTGCGGATCTCCGTGGTCGCAATCTCGATCTCGTGACTGTCCGGATTGATGCGCTCGAAGCTCACCGCTGCGCCGAACATGCTCAGCACCGCAGACAAGACGATGACGATCGCAATCAGGATGAGAAAGATGACGACCGGGTGAGGGACCATGTTCCCCACTCTTTCGACACCGTCGAGAAGCCTTTGCATGACGGTTTTTGAAGCCGCATTCGCAGTCGACATCTCGGTCTTCCTCTCTTCTGAGAGACGCTGCAGCGGGTCTCTCGGGGACCCAGCATACGGGCGCTTGAACTTATCCTCCTCAACCGCGCGGAGTCATGAGCGCAGAGTCCACTGCGTTGGCTGGATGTCCCGAAGTTGCCGCCCGCGGCACTTTGGAGATGGGACGATCGACACAGCTTTTGGACGTTTGTTGGCGATTGCCGGGTTTCGGATCGGGTGAAATCGGGATGAACAGAGACGGCTCCACCGCCCTTTGCAGGTCTGCGCTCCTATTCGCCCTTCTGCGTTTCCTCGCGCTGGCGAAGCTCGTGTGCCACGAGCCGGCACAGGCTGCGGAACTGTTCGTAGCTCTCCGGCGGCAGAAAGCTGAACACGTCGTGCTCCACCGCGTCGGCCGCATCGTCGCAGGCCTGCAGCATGCGCCGCCCTTCCGCGGTCAGGCGCATCCGCAGGATGCGGCGGTTCGCCGGGTCTTCCTTGCGCAGGATGAGGTTTCGCCGCTGAAGGCCGCCGATCAGCTCGTTCATCGTCTGCGGCGTGACGAAGAAGCGGCGCGACAGCTCGGCGGAAGACAGCCCTTCCCGGCTGCCGATGACGCTGAGGACCGTATATTGGATGGCGGTCATCTGCAGCGGCGCGAGCGCAGCCTCAAGCCGGGTCCGCACAGCGTGGTTGGCCTGATTGAGATAAAACATGGCGCGCGGCTGCAAGATCGCCCATTCGCCCCCGTCTTCGTGCATCCTGCCCATCCTTCTCGATATACTGCCTGCGAGGTAACCAAGAACAAACCCCGGCACAAGGCGAACCTGCGGGCGGCCCATTCCATGAGCCGGCAGCGATCCCACCGCTCGACCATGAACCCGTTCCAAGGTAACTAACTGGCAAAGCGAGGAACAGAGGCATGGCGGCGCGAAAGGGAAACGGGTCCGAGGAACCGGCACAGCGCCGAATCCAGTCGATCGAGGTCGGCTTCCAGGTGATCCGCGCGATGGAGGCGGCGAACGGCCCCTTGCCGCTGCGCGACATCGCGGCCGCTGCCGGAATGCCGGCGAGCAAGGTGCATCTCTACCTGGTGAGCTTCGTCAAGGAGAAGGTCGCCTATCAGGATGCCGTCACCGGCCATTACGGGCTTGGGCCATTTGCGATCCAGCTCGGCCTGTCGGCCATCCGGCAACTGGATGTCGTGGAACTGGCGCGCGACGAACTTTCCGCGCTGCGCGGCGTGACCGGTTTCGCCACCTATCTTTCCTTGTGGGGCGACCGCGGGCCCGGCATCGTCTCCAAGATGGACGGCGAGCGGCAGGGGTCGCTCGCCGTGCGCCTGGGCTATGTGCTGCCCACGCTCACATCGGCGACGGGCCAGGTCTTCCTGTCCTATCTCGATGAAAGCCAGACGGCCGCGCTGCGCCAGGACGAGATTGCCGGCCAGTCCGCCACCACGACCGCCCGCGGGATCGCGGAGACCATCGAGACAGTGCGGGCTCAGGGTTTCGCCATGACCACCAACAGCATCAATGCGAATTTCGCGGCCGTCTCGGCGCCGGTCTTCGACTATAGCGGCCGCATCGCGGCGGCGCTCACAGTGCTGGGGTCCGACAAGCAACTGACCGGGCCGCGCCGCAAGGCGACGATCAGCGCCCTGCTCGATTCCACCAGGCGGCTGTCGGCGCGCCTCGGTGCGATCGATCCCGACCGCAAGGACGCAGCGCCATCAGCGGCGCCGGAAAAGATGCGCGTGCCGAAAGGCGCGCGCGCCCGGACCTGATGCACCCCTGGAGCAATTCCAGCAAAAGTGCGTAGCGGTTTTGCGTCCGTCAGGTCCTGACCGCGTGCACCCATCCGTGCTGGTCGTTCGATGCACCCTGCTGGATGCTCACCAGTTCGTTGCGCAGCTCGGTGGTGAGCGCGCCGGTCTGACCATCGCCGATCAGGAACTCGCCCGATCCGTGGCGCACCTTGCCGATGCCGGCGAGAACGGCAGCGGTTCCGCATGCGAAGGCTTCCCGCATCTTGCCGCTGGCGGCGTCGGCCTGCCATTCCTGGAAGGAATAGGGCCGCTGGTCGACGCGCAGGCCCTTGCTTTCGGCGAGCGCGATGACGGAGGCGCGCGTGATGCCGGGCAGGATTGTGCCGCCGAGCGGCGGGGTGACCATCGTCCCGTCATTCATGACGAAGAAGACGTTCATGCCGCCGAGTTCCTCGATCCAGCGATGTTCGGCGGCGTCGAGGAAGACGACCTGGTCGCAATCATGCTGCGAGGCAAGCGCCTGCGCCACGAGGCTGGCCGCATAGTTGCCGCCGCATTTGGCAGCGCCTGTGCCGCCGCTGGCAGCGCGCGTATATCCGGTCTCGACCCAGACGGTGACGGCCTTGCTGCCGCCCTTGAAATAGGCGCCCACCGGCGATGCGATGACGCAGAACAGATAGTCCTGCGCCGGCCGCACGCCGAGAAACGCCTCGACGGCGAACATGAAGGGGCGGATATAGAGGCTGCCGTCGCCCGAGGGGACCCAGGCGCTGTCGACCCGCACCAGCTCCTCCACGGCCTTGACGAACAGGTCATCCGGCAGAGGCGGCATAGCCATGCGTTCCGCCGACTGCGCGAAACGGCGGGCATTCTCTTCCGGGCGGAAAAGAAGGATGCGGCCATCGGCCGCCCTGTAGGCCTTCATGCCCTCGAAGACTTCCTGCGCATAGTGCAGCACCGCGCTGGCGGGGTCGATGGACAGCGGCCGGCGCGGCGTCACCTTCAGATCGTGCCAGCCCTTGTCCGGGGTCCATCTGCCGAGCACCATGTGATCGGTAAAGACCTTGCCGAAGCCCGGCGCTTCCAGCGCCCGGGCGCGGTCGGCATCGGAAACAGGCGATGTGTGGGTTTCGATCTCGATGCCGGTGAATTTTGACTCTGTATCCATGACCCAACCTTAATGTAACGACCCGCGCATCCTGCCGGACGACAGCGGCGAACCGGCGTTTCGCGACCGAACCGCTGCCTGCGACGACGGACCGGATCCTGTCCGATTGCATCGGGCCCAGCGGGATCGGAACCTGCATGCCCATGCTCGCTCACGCGCTCTGCGGCAGGCCGAGGCTTTCGGCTTTCCTCAAAAGCCGGGAATGCCCTATCTTGCTGATCTATGCAATTGCAGACGCGAAAAACCGGCGCGGTTTGGTAAAAGTGCCCTGCTCTCCCTATCCCAGCAGCGCGCGGGCGATGATCTCGAGCTGGATCTCATTGCTGCCACCGAAGATGCTCTGCGAGCGCGAACTGAAATAGATCGCCGAGGCGGCCATGCGGTCCTCCTCGATCGCATCCCCCTCCGGCAATTCATGCAGCGGCCGGCGCTCCTCCCAGCGCAAGGCGTCCGGGCCGAGGATCGAGGCGGCAAGTTCGGCGATCGCCTGGCGGATGCGGCTGCGTTCGATCTTCATTGTCGAGGACGGGACCGAACCCGGATTGCCGCCAGCCTGGACCTTCGACATCGCCGTCAATTCGAGCATGTCATTGGCGTCGATATCGGTGGCGATTTCGGCGAAGCGCGCGGCAAACAGCGGATCGTCGGCCATGCGCCGCCCATCCGGCAGCGGTGCCGCCGCCAGCCGCAGCAGGCGCGAATGCATGGCCCGCAACACGCCGCCGGCAAAGGCGCCGCCACGCTCGAACTCGAGCAGATATTTGGCGATCTCCCAGCCCTGCCCTTCCTCGCCGACCCGATCGGAGACGGGGATGCGCACATTGTCGAAGAAGGTCTGGTTGAATTCGTGGCTGCCGTCGATGGAGATGATCGGCTCGATCGTGACGCCGGGCAGCGTCAGGTCGACCAGAACGAAGCTGATGCCTTCCTGTTTCCTGCCGCTGCCGTCGGTCCGCACCAGCGCGAACATGCGCGTGGCGTGATGCGCATGGGTCGACCAGATCTTGCTGCCGTTGAGGATATAGGAATCGCCGTCGCGCACTGCCTTCATCCGCAGCGAAGCGAGGTCGGAGCCGGAGCCGGGCTCCGAATAACCTTGTGCCCAGAGGTCCTCGCCGGAGAGGATGCGCGGCAGGTAGAATTCCTTCTGCGCCACAGTGCCGTAGCGCATGAGGACGGGCGCGATCATCTTGATGCTGGCGCCGCGGAAATGCGGCTCGCCGGCGCGCTCGCATTCCTGGTCGAAAATATAGCGCTGCGTCAGCGTCCAGCCGGTGCCGCCGTGCTCCTTCGGCCATGAGGGCGCAACCCAGCCTTTTTCGGCAAGCCTTTTCTGCCACTTCAGGCCGATGCCGGGATCGGCCAGGAAGCCCGGATTGAGCCGCTCGGCGCGCTTCAGCTCGTCGTCAAGCGCCGCATTCAGGAACGCGCGTACCTCATCGCGGAAAGCGACCTCCTCGGGCGAAAGGAAAAGATCCATGCCCTGTGTCGAACGTCCCGGCGCTTGCGGCGCGCGCAGCAGGCTGTCTGCCAGCGTTTCAGGGTCGCGAATGACCGTGCCATAGCGCGCCAGATGATCGGCCGTCGAACCGAACTGGTTCTCGAAGGCATAGAGCCGCCTGAACCATGTGCCGACCGGCATTTCCTGCGAGAACCCCATGGCGCCGTGAAGCTGGATCGCCTCCTGCGCGACATGGCGCGCGGCCTTGCCGATCCTGGCCTTGGCGCCGGATATGCCGCGGATGCGCGCCGGGGGCGGCGCATCGGTGCTGAGCGTCGCCAGAAGGGCGCTGGCGCGCGCTTCCTGGCATTTCACCGCCATTTCGGCCATGCGATGCTGCAAGGCCTGAAAACTCGCCAGCGGCTTGCCGAACTGGACGCGTTCCTTCGTGTAGGAAATGGTGGCTGCAAGCAGCGCATCCATAGCGCCGACGGCTTCGGCGCAGAGCGCGGCGGCGGCGCGGTCATGGGCAGCTTCGATTTCCGCCAGCGCGTCGCCGTCACCCAGCAAGGCGGTCGCCGGGACATGGACATCCGACAGGACCAGATCGCTCGCCAGACTGTCGTCGACGAGGCGAACCGTCGTCGCGCGGAGGCCCGATGCGCTGGCCGGCACCGCAAACAGGCGGATCGCATCCTCCAACCTTGCGGAGACGAGGAACATGTCCGCTGCCGGCCCGCCAAGGACAAGGCTCTTGCGGCCGGAGAGGATGAAGCCGTCCCGCGCGCGGCGCGCCGTGGCCGCGATACGGCCGAGATCGGGGCCGGTCTCTGGCTCCGTATGCGCCAGCGCGAGGCGATGCGTCCCGGTGATGAGCGGTTCGAGCAGATCGCGTTTCTGCGCCGCATCGCCAAGCCGCTCGACAAGGCCGCCGGCCAGCACGATGGCGGCAAGATAGGGCTCCACCACCTGTGCGCAACCGATCGCCTCCATCAGCAGGCCGACTTCGACCGCACCGCCGCCGAGGCCGCCATTCGCCTCCGAGAAGGGCAGCGCCAGCCAGCCCTGCTCGGCGAATCCCGCCCAGATCGCACTGTCGCAGCCGGTTGCCGATGCGGCGGATGCCCGGCGCTGCGCATCATCGTAGCGATGCCTGAGGAAGCGGCCGGCAGCCTCCTTCAGCAGCGATTGTTCTTCGGTGTGGTTCAGGTTCATGGAAAGCAGCCGTGACAAGGTCCGGCCGCTTGATATCAGGGAGCCATATATACATCAAGCGCCGGGCATGGCGCGAAGAGGCGCAGTCGGCTCAATGATGTATCCGCGCCGTGCGATAGCGCAGCCGGACTACCTGCTCGATCGCCTCGACGGTGGCACGGTCGAGGTCCAGCCGGTCACGCAATATGTGCAGGAGCCGCACCTCGGCCGGATCGACATGGAGATCGACCACGGCGACCTCGACGGCGATGAGATAGGCGGTGGGGTGCAATTCGACCGGAACGGTATCGCGCACGGCATCGAGGATTTCCGACAGGCCGTTTTCCCGCTGCAGCCATTGCTGCGTTTCCTGCGCCACGGCCAGCAGGCGATGCGGTTCGAAGCCTTCGAAGACAGGAAGCGTGCGCGCCAGCGCGCCGATGCCCGACAGTTCGGGGTCGGCCATCTCGCGGTCGGAGGCCGAGATGATGACCATCAGATGCACCAGGGCTTCCTGCACGTTCGGCTTCTTCATGTCGTTTCTCCTTCTCTTTCGCGGAAGTTAGGTCCGCCGCCGGACATGCGCAACGGCGGGCGGCGAACATTGACGCTGCGCCGCATGGCGCTTAGAGCAGAGGCCATATGCGACATCGCGCTTCAGGCCGGTGATACGCTGTTTCCACCCGTGGCCACGGCCACGATCGCCCCCCTTACCGAGCAGGATCTCGAGACATGGCCGAGACACGTCTGCAGCCCGTGGACACCAACCCCGAAATGCGCGCCGCGGCGACCGAAAACCGCGCATGGCCGTTCGAGGAAGCGCGCAAGATCGTCAAGCGCTACGAGGGCAAGGCATGGCCGAAAGAGATCCTGTTCGAGACCGGCTACGGCCCCTCGGGCCTGCCGCATATCGGCACCTTCGGCGAGGTGGCGCGCACCACGATGGTGCGCCACGCCTTCCGCGTACTCACCGAAGACAAGGTGCCGACGCGCCTGCTCTGCTTCTCCGACGACATGGACGGCATGCGCAAGATTCCGGACAGCGTTCCCTCCAAGGCGTTCCTTGAACCGCATCTGCACAAGCCGCTGACGGCAGTGCCGGACCCGTGGACGAATGAATTCGAGAGCTTCGGGCACCACAACAATGCGATGCTGCGGCGCTTTCTCGACACGTTCGGCTTCGACTATGACTTTGCCAGCGCGACCGACTACTACAAGTCCGGCCACTTCGACGCGATCCTGAAGCGGGTCGCGGAGCGCTACGACGCCATCATGGACATCATGCTGCCGACGCTGGGCGAGGAGCGCCGCGCGACCTACAGCCCGTTCCTGCCCATCTCGCCCAAGACGGGGCGCGTCCTCTACGTGCCGATGAAGAAGGTCGATGCTGCCGCCGGCACGATCACCTTCGACGACGAGGACGGCGAGGAACTGACGCTTCCCGTCACCGGCGGCAAGGTCAAGCTGCAGTGGAAGCCCGATTTCGGCGCGCGCTGGGCGGCACTCGGGGTGGATTTCGAGATGTTCGGCAAGGATCACGGGCCGAATATGGGCGTCTATGATCGCATATGCGCGGCGCTCGGCGGCACGCCGCCCGAGCATTTCGTCTACGAACTGTTCCTCGACGAGAACGGCCAGAAGATCTCCAAGTCGAAGGGCAACGGCCTCACCATCGACGAATGGCTGACCTATGCGCCGACGGAGAGCCTGGCGCTCTACATGTTCCAGCGGCCGCGCCAGGCGAAGAAGCTCTATTTCGACGTCATTCCCCGCGCGGTGGACGAATATTACCAGTTCCTCGCCGCCTATCCGAAGCAGGACTGGAAGGAGCGCCTCGGCAACCCAGTCTGGCACATCCACAACGGCAACCCGCCGGAGATCGAACTGCCGGTGAGCTTCGCGCTGCTGCTCAACCTCGTCAGCGCCTCCAATGCCCATGACAAGACGGTGCTGTGGGGCTTCATCTCGCGCCATGCGCCCGGCGTGACGCCGCAGACGCATCCGGAGCTCGACCGGCTGGTCGGCTTCGCGATCCGTTATTTCGACGATTTCGTGAAGCCGTCGAAAGTGTTCCGCGCGCCCGACGCGGTGGAGCGGGAAGCGCTGTCCGCGCTCTCGGCGCAGCTCGCCGCGCTGCCGGCGCAGGCGGATGGCGAGGCGATCCAGAACGCCGTCCTCGACGTGGCGCGCGGCATCGAGCGTTATCAGGACCATGCGAAGAAGAGCCCGGACGGCGGACCGGGCGTGTCGGTCGCCTTCTTCCAGATGATCTACCAGGTGCTGCTGGGGCAGGAGCGCGGCCCGCGCTTCGGCTCCTTCGCCGCGCTCTATGGCATCGAGAATACGCGCGCGCTCATCGAGACGGCGCTGCGGGGCGAACTGGCGGCGTGAGCCGCCTTACTGCGCCGGGAGTGCGCCTTCGGGCGCGAGTTCCGGCCCCGCAAGCGGCGGCGTGACCGGCGCCTTGCCGAATATGCCGCGCCCGGCACGCCTGGCTTCGTCGGCCGCCGCCGCATAGGGTTCGACCGTGGCGCGGGCCCAGCCGGCTTCGGCTAGCCATTGCGAGATATCCTGTTTGCCGACCCGGCATGTCGCCGTCGCCTCCTTCACGGCCGTGTCGGGCGGCAGGTCGCAGGCCATGGCGCGACCGCGCAGGAATGCGCGCAGCGCCGCCCGGGCGCGGACGCCGCAATTCCACGCCTTGCCGGCATCGTCGCGACAGGTCTCGTCCGCTGCGACGGGCTCGATCCCGGCCAGCGTAACGACGACGTCGCCGGAGCGGATGCGGCCCGCCGATTCGGCCACCGGGCGGTAGAGCAAAGTCACCGGCTCGCGGCGGCGTATGATCGGCCCGCCAAACTCGCCGAGCGGCGCGCGCGGCTCCGCGCGTTCCAGCGTCATGTCGATCTGCGGCGGGGCCACGACATCCGGCGCCACGGCGCGATGCCCCGGCCGGGAAACCGTGGGAGGAAGGGACGGCTGCGCACCGCTATCGGGAACGATAAGGGGCAGGGCTGGTGTCGCGGGGGATTGCGCGGGTGACGGCGCCTCCTGCGGCACGGTCGCCTGCGGCTCGCGGGCGGCTTCCACGCCGGAATAGGCGATCAGCAGCAGGGCGGCGGCGGCGACACCGCTTGCCGGGAGGGCGATCCGGCGCAGCAGCACGCTACTGGCTCGCCCACAGGATGCGGGCGACCCACTCGACCTCCGACACCGTGAAGCTGCGGTCCGGATGTTCCGGATTGAGCGAATGCAGTTCGATGAGGCGCGCGGTCTTTCTTGCCAGGACCTTGGCGAGTACCTCGCCCTCGACGGTGCGCACCACCACGCGGTCGCCGTGTCGCGTGGCGCCGCCCGGCTGCACGATCAGCACATCGCCGTCACGGTAGAGCGGAAGCATCGAATCGCCCTGTACCTTGAGCGCATAGGCGCCCTCGGGTGTCGCGGCCGGCAGTTCCACCATGTCCCAGCCCTGCCCGACGGGAAAGCCCGCATCGTCGAAGAACCCGCCATCGCCGGCCTGCGCGAAGCCGAGCAGCGGCACGGTCGAAGGCATATGGCTGCGCGCCGTATTCCTGTCTTTCTGCGCCCGGCGCAACATGGCCATGAAGTCGTCGAGCGACGATCCGGTCGCCTCCATGATCTTGGCCAGCGACTCGGTGGACGGCCAGCGCGGCCGCCCATCGGCCGAAAGACGCTTGGACTTGTTGAAGGCCGTGGAATCCAGACCCGCCCGCTTGGCCAGTCCGGATGCCGAAAGCGAATGCCGTGCCGCAAGCGCATCGATCGCGGCCCAAACCTGTTCGTGCGAAAGCATGGGATCGCCTCCCGCTTACAGGAAAAAATACCTTTTATGTGTAGGTGCTCGCGTGCGCAATGTCCAGAACCGGCTCGCAAGGCCGTGCACCGTCAGGCCGTGTAGGGCTCGCGCCCGCTCACGATCATCTGCTCGAGTTGCTCCAGCCGGTCCTGTCCCCAGAAGGGCTCGCCTTTATAGACATAGACCGGCGCGCCGACGGCGTCGGCGGCAATGGCATCGGCGGTGTTGCGCTCCCGGATCGCCGCGATCTCGTCGGTTCGGGCGAGCGCCAGGATCCTGTCGGCATCGTGGCCGGCATTGGCCAGCATGCGCCCGATCGTTTCCGAATCGCCCAGATCGCCGCCTTCGGCCCACACACAGCGATGTCCCTGCCAGAGATAGTCCCGCGGATCGCCGCCGGAATGGGCGATCGCGATCGCACACAGGTCGGAAAGCCGCGCATCGACTGGGAAATGTTTCGGATCGACATTGAGCGGCAGGCCGCGATAGGCGGCAAGGCGCTGCAACTCGATGCGCCGGTAGCGCTGGCGCAGCGGGCTGCGCTGGCCGACCGGCACGGAGCCCGAATTGGCCCAGACCGCCATGAGGTCGATCAGCTTGTAGTTGATTTCGAGGCCATGCCGCGCCGTGATTTCATGGAACAGCTTGTGGCCTATATAGGCAAAGGGCGATGCGCCGAAGAGATAATAGTCGATTGCAGCCATGCGGTCCTCCCGAGGATGGCACAGCCTAACCGCCCCGGGCGCCGAGGAAAATGTCTCAGCGTGCCGGACGGGCCATTTTCCGCAGGCCATCATGGGAGGCGATGAAGGCTGCTTCCGCCTCGGTGGGCGGTCGCGGCTCGCCATCATAGCCAAGATGGCGGGCGACATCGCCGATCGGCACGAATGTGCGGTTGACGCGATCATAGACGCCGGCGGTCGTCAGCATCATGGCTGCCACCGTGCCGTCCGCATGCAGGAAGCGGTGCGCGCCGATCAGCTGCCTGTCGTGCCATGTCCCGACCGTGGAGACAACCTGGAACGTCTGCCACAACCTTATCTCGCGCACATAGACGGCCTGAAGCCCGCCCATCATCGGCGCCCAGCCATTTTTCTTGCACAGGTCCCAGAAGCCGGAGCGGAGGAAGATGTCGATGCGGCCCATATCGGCCAGCATCATGTAGCGCGCATTGTTGAGGTGCAGGTTGCCGTCGATATCTGTGGGCAGGCAGCGGAATGAGAGCGTGCTTTCCTCGCCGAAGCGATAGCGGCCGCGCGAGCGCGTGGTGAGCGCAGTGCGCAGGAAACGTCCCCAGACATACATTGCAGGTAGCTCCGTGTTCCTTCTCCCCGCCTGCGGGAAGAAGGTGGTCCGAGGGACCGGATGAGGGGCGGCGCGGCTTCGGACGAGCAGGCGCTGCCCCCTCGCCCGACTGCCGGCATCCTCTCCCCGTCAAGCGGGGAGAGGCGCGCTATCGTTCAGGCCGCCTTCTTCTGGCCCTTGTAGGGATCGAAGCGGCTGTAGAAGGTCTGCTTCTTCGCTGCCATGTCGACGAGCAGCTTCGGCGCCTTGAATTGCGGCCCGTATTTCTTCTGCAGGCGCTTCGCCAGATCGAGGAAGTTCTGCATGCCCATGCCGTCAATGTAGGACAGCGCGCCGCCGGTGAAGGGGGCGAAGCCGAAGGCGAGGATCGAGCCGACATCGGCCTCCCGCGGATCGGTGACGATGCCCTCCTCCATCACCCGCGCCGCTTCCAGCGCGATGGTGACGAGGAAGCGCTGCTTCAGTTCTTCCGTGTCGATCCTGTCGGGGTCCTGCTGCGGATAGAGGTCCTTGAGGCCCGGCCACAGATGCTTCTTGGCCGGCTTTTCGGGATAGTCGTAGAAACCCTTGCCGTTCTTGCGGCCGTGGCGGCCATGGGTGTCGACCATCGTGTTGATGAGCGCGAACTGCTCCGGGTCGACGGCCTTCTCGCCAAGGTCCCGGATCGTCTGCTTCATGATCTTCTGGGCGAGGTCCAGCGCCGTCTCGTCGGTGAGCGCCAGCGGGCCAACCGGCATGCCGGCGGCCTTGGCAACGTTCTCGATCATCGGCGCGGGCACGCCCTCGATCAGCATCTGGAACGCTTCCGCCATATATTTCAGCACGCAGCGATTGACGTAGAAGCCGCGCGTGTCGTTGACGACGATCGGCGTCTTCTTGATCGCGCGGACATAGTCCATCGCCACGGCCAGCGCCTTGTCCTCGGTCTTCTTGCCCATGATGATCTCGACCAGCATCATCCTGTCGACCGGCGAGAAGAAGTGGATGCCGATGAAGTCCGCCGGCCGGGCCGAATTCTTGGCCAGCGCGCTGATCGGAATGGTGGATGTGTTGGACGCGAAGATGGCGCCCTTGCCGATGACGGCTTCGGCCTTCTCCGTGACGCCTTTCTTCACCTCCGAATCCTCGAACACGGCCTCCACGACGAGGTCGCAGCCCTTGAGTTGCGCATAATCGTCGGTCGCGGTGATGAGCGAGAGCAGCTTTTCCTTCTGCTCTTCCGTTGCGCGGCCCTTCTTGATCGCCGCATCCATCAGGCCGGCCGAATGGGCCTTGCCCTTCTCGGCCGAGGCCGTGTCGCGGTCGATCAGCACCACGGGGATGCCGGCCTGCGCCGTGACATAGGCGATGCCGGCGCCCATGAAGCCGGCGCCGAGCACGCCGATCTTCTTGAACTTCGTCTCCGGTACGCCGGCGGGACGGCGCGCGCCCTTGTTCAGTTCCTGCAAGGAGACGAACAGCGAGCGGATCATCATTGCCGCTTCGGTGCTGCGGAGGATTTCGGTGAAATAGCGCTGCTCGATGCGCAGGCCGGTCTCGATGGGAACCAGCAGGCCCTCATAGACGCATTTCAGGATCGCGGCGGCGCCGGGATAGTTGCCATATGTCTCGCGGCGCAGGATGGCGATGGCCGCCGGCCAGAGGTTCGCGCCCGCCGCCGAATAGACCGGGCCGCCGGGCAGCTTGAAGCCCTTCTCGTCCCATGGCTGCACGGGCTTCAGCCCGGCCTTGATCATGCCCTTGGCCGTCTCGATCAGCTTGTCGGGGGCGGCGATCTCGTGGATCAGGTTCATGCTCTTCGCCTTCTTCGGCGAAAGATTCTGGCCCGAAGTGAGCATCTGGAGCGCCGACTGCGTGTCGGTGAGGCGCGGCACGCGCTGGGTGCCGCCGGCGCCGGGGAAGAGGCCGACCTTCACTTCCGGCAGCGCCATCTTGACCTTGTCGCTGTCGGCCGCGACACGGCCGTGGCAGGCGAGCGACAGCTCGAAGGCGCCGCCCATGCAGGTGCCATTGATCGCGGCGACCCACGGCTTTCCGCAGGTCTCGATCTTGCGGTAGAGCCAGCTCATGCGGCCGGCATTGTCGAACAGAAACTTTATCGCCTTGTCGTGGTCCTTCGCCTCCAGCTTCGCGAACTCGACCGTCATGCGCTTGAGCATGGTGAGGTCCGCACCGCCGGAGAAACTGTCCTTGCCCGAGGTGAAGACCACGCCCTTGACCTTGTCGTCGGCAACGGTCTGATCGACGACCTTCTCAAGCTCCTCCATCACCTCCTCGGTGAAGACATTCATGGAGCGGTCAGGCATGTCCCATGTGACCAGCGCGATGCCGTCGGCATCGGTCTCGACGGTGAAGTTGGTGTATTTAGCCATTGTCGCTTCTCCCCGTCTCACACGCGCTCGATGATCGTTGCCGTGCCCATGCCGGCGCCGATGCACAGCGTCACCAAAGCGGTGTTCAGGTTGCGCCGCTCCAGCTCGTCCAGCACCGTGCCGAAGATCATCGCGCCGGTGGCGCCTAGCGGATGGCCCATGGCGATGGCGCCGCCATTGACGTTGATCTTGTCGTGCGGGATGTCGAAGGCCTGCATGTAGCGCAGCACCACCGAGGCGAAGGCCTCGTTGAGCTCGAACAGGTCGATGTCCTTGAGCGTCATCCTGGCCTTCTTGAGCAGCTTTTCCGTCACGTCGACCGGGCCGGTCAGCATGATGGCCGGCTCCGAGCCGATATTGGTGAAGGTGTGGATGCGCGCGCGCGGCTTCAGCCCCATCGCCTTGCCGCCCTTCTTCGAGCCGAGCAGCACGGCAGCAGCCCCATCCACGATGCCGGACGAATTGCCGGCATGGTGGACGTGATTGACCGCCTCGATTTCGGGATAGCGCTGGACGGCGACGGCATCGAAGCCGCCCATCTCGCCGGGCATCACGAAGGACGCATTCAGCGAGGCCAGCGACTGCATGTCGGTCTGCGGGCGCATATGCTCGTCATGGTCGAGAATGGTGAGGCCGTTCTGGTCCTTCACCGGCACGACGGACTTCTTGAAATAGCCCTTTTCCCACGATTTCGCCGCGCGCTTCTGGCTCTCCACCGCATAGGCGTCCACGTCGTCGCGGGAGAAGCCGTATTTCGTAGCGATCAGGTCGGCGGACACGCCCTGCGGCACGAACCAGCCTGGCAGGCCGACCGAGGGGTCCATGAACCAGGAGCCGCCCGACATGCCCATGCCGACCCGGCTCATCGATTCCACGCCGCCGGCGATGACGATGTCGTCCGAGCCGCCGGCGATCTTTGCCGCAGCAAGGTTGATCGCGTCGAGGCCCGACGCGCAGAAGCGCGAGATCTGGATGCCGGGCGCCTTGTTGTCGTAGCCGGCCTCGAAGGCCGAGGAGCGCGGGATCACCGAGCCGGCTTCGCCGACGGGATCGACGCAGCCATAAATGATGTCGTCGACCTGGGTCGTGTCGAGGCCGTTGCGGTCGCGCAGCGCCTCCAGCACATGAGCGCCGAGGCGCACCGCCGGCACCTCGTGCAGCGAGCCGTCCTTCTTGCCGCGCCCGCGCGGCGTGCGCACCGCGTCATAGACATATGCGTCTGCCATTTCGTTTCTCCCTTGGTTCGCCGGTTCGCCTTGCTCAGAGAGAGCGTGCGATCAGCAATTTCATGATCTCGTTGGTGCCGCCATAGATGCGCTGCACGCGCGCGTCGCGGAACATGCGCGCGATCGGATATTCGTTCATGTAGCCATAGCCGCCGAAGAGCTGGAGGCACTGGTCGACCACTCTGCCCTGAAGGTCGGAAAGCCAGTATTTCGCCATCGAGGCCGTCGCCGGGTCGAGCCCGCCGGCGACGTGGCGCGCCACGCAGTCATTGTAGAAGACGCGGCCGATGGTGACCTCGGTCTTGAGCTCGGCCAGCCTGAACTGGGTGTTCTGGAATTCCATCACCGGCTTGCCGAAGGCCTTGCGCTCCTTCACATAGTCGATGGTCAAGGCCAGCGCGCGCTCGCACATGGCGATCGCCGTGGTGCCGATCTGGAGCCGCTCCTGCGGCAATTGCTGCATGAGCTGGACGAAGCCCTGCCCTTCCTCGGAGCCGAGCAGGTTCGCGGTCGGCACGCGGACATCGTTGAAGAAGAGTTCGGACGTGTCGTTGGATTTCAGCCCGACCTTGTCGAGGTTGCGGCCGCGCTCGAACCCTTCCACCTCGTCCGTCTCGACCACGATCAGCGACGTGCCCTTGGCGCCCAGCGACGGGTCGGTCTTGGTCACGACGATGATGAGATTGGCGAGCTGGCCGTTGGTGATGAAGGTTTTCGAGCCGTTGATGCGGTAGTGATTGCCGTCTTTCTCCGCGCGGGTCTTCACGCCCTGCAGGTCGGAGCCCGCACCGGGCTCGGTCATGGCGATGGCGCCGATCAGCTCGCCGGTCGCCATCTTCGGCAGCCATTTGCGCTTCTGCTCCTCCGAGCCATAGTGGAGGATATAGGGCGCGACGATGGAATTGTGCAGCGCGATGCCGAAGCCGTCGACGCCGACATGGCTGATCGCCTCGATCAGCGCGCTCTCATGCGCGAAAGTGCCGCCCGCGCCGCCATATTCCTCGGGCATGGAGGCGCACAGAAGCCCGTTCTCGCCGGCCTTCTCCCACACCGCGCGCTCGAAGATCTCCGCCTTCTCGAATTCCTCATAGCGCGGCGCGACCTCGGTTTCGAGGAAGCGCGTCGCCATGTCGTAGAACATGGCGACATCCTCCGTCGCCCATGCGGGCGCGGGCAGGCCGAGCACGGATGCGGGTTGGGTCATGGCTCGGTTCCTCCCAAAGACAGCGCCCGATACTCGCCTCTAAAACGCCTCGGCGTCCAGCGCCATCATCGTGTCGGCGCCCGACGAGATGCGGGCGAGATGCGCCGCCGTCTCCGGCATGAGGCGCTCCATGAAATAGCGGCCGGTCACCAGCTTGGCCTCGTAGAAGGCGGCGTCGCCGGCGGTTCCGGCGGCGAGCTTCTCCTGCGCCGCCTTGACCATGCGGCCCCACATATAGCCCAGCGCCACGAGGCCGAAGAGGTGCATGTAGTCGGTGGAGGCAGCGCCCGCATTGTCCGGCTTCTGCATCGCATTCTGCATCAGCCACATGGTCGCCGCCTGAAGGTCGTTGAGACCCTTCTTGAGGCCCTTGGTATAGGGCGCCATCTTCTCGTCGGCGCGGTTCTGCTCGCAGAAATCACCGACATCCTTGAAGAAGGCCTGCACCGCGCGGCCACCATTCATGGCGAGCTTGCGGCCGACCAGATCGAGCGCCTGGATGCCGTTGGCGCCTTCATAGATCTGGGCGATGCGGGCATCGCGCACGAACTGGCTCATGCCGTGCTCCTCGATATAGCCGTGGCCGCCGAAGACCTGCTGCGCCATCACGGCATGCTCGAAACCCTTGTCGGTCAGCACGCCCTTCACGATCGGGGTCATCAGGCCCATGTGGTCGTCGGCCGTCTGGCGCTCCTTCTCGTCGCCGGAACGATGCGCGAGGTCGGAATTGAGCGCGGTCCACAGCACCAGCGCACGACCGCCCTCGTTGACGGCGCGCATCGCCATCAGCGCACGGCGGATGTCGGGGTGGACGATGATCGGGTCGGCCTTCTTCTCGGGCGCCTTCGGGCCGGAGAGCGAGCGGCCCTGGATGCGCTCCTTGGCGTAGGAAACGGCGTTCTGATAGGCGATCTCGCCCATCGACAGGCCCTGAAGCCCGACGCCGAGGCGCGCTTCATTCATCATGGTGAACATGGCGCGCAGGCCGCCATTCTCCGCGCCTATCAGCCAGCCCTCGGCCTCGTCGTAGTTCATGACGCAGGTGGCATTGCCGTGAATGCCCATCTTCTCCTCGATCGAGCCACAGGAGACGGCATTGCGTTCGCCCGGATTGCCGTCGGCATCGAGCCTGAATTTCGGCACGATGAACAGCGAGATGCCCTTGGTGCCCTCGGGCGCGCCCTCGATACGGGCGAGCACCAGATGGATGATGTTCTCGCTCATGTCGTGCTCGCCGGCGGAGATGAAGATCTTCTGGCCGGAGATGAGATAGGCGCCCTTGCCCGTCGGAACCGCCTTTGTGCGCAGCAGGCCGAGATCGGTGCCGCAATGCGGCTCCGTCAGGTTCATGGTGCCGGTCCAGACACCCTCGACCATCTTCGGCAGATAGGCTTGCTTCTGCGCGTCGGAGCCATGGGCGAGGATTGCCGCGACCGCACCCTGGGTCAGGCCGGGATACATCATCAGTGCCATGTTAGCCGACGACATATATTCGCCGATGGCGGAATGGAGCGTGTAGGGCAAGCCCTGCCCGCCATATTCGGCCGGCACCGAAAGGCCCATCCAGCCGCCCTCGCGGTACTGGTCGTAAGCCGCCTTGAAGCCCTTGGGCGTGGTCACGCTGCCGTCATCGTGACGGGTGCATCCTTCCTCGTCACCGACGCGGTTGAGCGGATGCAGCACGTTTTCGGCCAGCTTGGCGCCTTCGGCGAGAATAGCTTCGAGAACATCGGCCGGCGCATCCGCGAAGCCCGGCAGGTTGGCGTAACGCTCATAGCCCAGCACATCGTTGAGGACGAACAGCGTGTCCTGCACCGGAGCCCTGTAGATCGGCATGAAAATCCTCCCGAAAATCGTGCGGGATCGCCGCCTGTCGCACAGGAGGGCGATCGACCCATACAGGCGTAGCAAATATTGACGTTTGCGTAAACGTCAATTCAATGATCCGCGGGCGATTTCTGAGGAGGCCGGGCGCGCAAGGGCGAGAGGTAGTCCCTGGCGCACCCTGAACAATAATATGGGTGTTCCCCAAAGCGGTCATCGTTTCACGGAAACGCCGAACCGCTCTCGCTTATTGTTTAGCTGCATTGTGCGACGCCTGACCATTCCGTCTGGCTGCGGAATAGTCTAGGCTGCAATCGAAGCGCGCACCTGCCTGACCATCAACGCGGCTCTCGCGGCCTCGCGGCCCTTCTCGACGAAGTGCGCGCGATAAATCTGTTTATGGTGTTCCGTTTCCTGAAACTGGTGCGGCGTCAGCGATACCGACAGGACGGGAACGCCTGTATCCATCCCGGCGCGCATCAGTCCGTCAACGACGGCCTGGGCGACAAATTCGTGACGGTAGATTCCGCCGTCGACGACGAAAGCAGCGGCGGCGACAGCGGCATATCTCCCCGTTGCGGCGAGATCGCGCGCAAGCAGCGGCATCTCGAATGCGCCGGGAACGTCGTACACATCGACCTGCTCGGCGGGAATCAGCTCACAAAAGCCATCAAGCGCCCGGTTGACGATGTCGGCGTGCCAGTTGGCCTTGATGAAGGCATAGCGGGTGGGTGTCATTGTGATCTCCTTTGGTAGCGACACGTCACCCAAGGCGATCACGCACGGCCATATGATCCGAAAGGATCACATATCCGCCCGTTCTCTTTCATCCGGACTCTAACCGTCGGCTCAGGCATCTCACCTGATCTGCTGACCCTTCCACCGGAAGGCGCTCGCGGGCTCGCAGCAGGAAGCTGCATACCGCCGGTAGGGACTTTCACCCCGCCCTGAGAACAGCGAGAGGCTAGGTGAGGAAAACGGGCTTGGCAATGGGGTGGAGAAGGTTGTCCTCCAAGCACCTAATTGCGCGCTCCGAAAGCCGGCGCGCAAAAGCCCTCCGCCGCGCGGCTGCGCTGCGGAAGGCTTCAATGCGAGGAAATGAGATGCCGGTCAGCCGGCGGCTTTGCGGCTCGAAAGCTCGGCCTTCACGTCGCCGATGAGCTGCTGGAGATCGCCGATCGCCTCGCCCAATATCTCGCGCTGCTTGTTCAGGCGGACAAGTTGCCGCTCCGACTTCTCCAGCGTGAATTTGAGCTGCTTGGCATTGGTCCCCTTGGGATCGTAGAGGTCGATCATCTGCTTGACCTCGCGCAGCGAGAAACCGACCTTGCGGCCGAGCAGGATCAGCTTCAGCCGGGTGCGGTCGCGCTGGGTGTAGAGCCGCGTGCTGCCCTGGCGGATCGGGCTGAGCAGGCCCTTGTCCTCATAGAAGCGCAGCGCGCGCAGCGTGACGCCATATTTGCGCGCCATGTCGCCGATGCGGGTCAGGTTGTCCGGGAGATCGTCATTGACCGATGCCCGCGCGGCAGCGGCTGTGTTCATGTTCATCATTTTTCTTCTTAGCCCTTCTCGATGCGCCGCGCCCACGCGACGCCGCTTCGACCCGATGGGCGTGATCTCGAAGCAGGGGGTTGATCGTAAAAAGGCGCATCCGCATCAGGGGCTGCGCCTGTGACGTTTACGTAAGGGATATAATAAAGGCGCAAATTTGTTGCAACGCCCAAAAGGCCGCACCGGCGGCCTTGCACAACACAACTATTTGCATCTCGGTAAGGTTGGTTAACGGCTTGTTTACCACGTTGGAGGGAAGGTGCGGCGGTCGGTCACCCGTGCGCTCCTGTTTCTCGTCGGTCACGGTCATTGGGTAAGGCAGGGCGCAACTGGCCCGGACCAGAACCTCACCTGACGACACGACGACCCGATTGACGGCCGGCGCAAACCGGCCCGGTTGCAAACAGGCGTGGCGATGGACAGAACCGGTTCACCTCTCGATACGATCAATGCCGGCCGCAAACGCCGCGCGACCTCGTCCGTCGACGATCTCGACCGCATGCTCGCCAGGCTCGAGGGCCGCGCCGATGATGGCGGATGGCGGCGCGAGCCGTCCTATCATCCGACGGAGCCCAGATCCGAGCGGCAGCCTGGCGAAAGCTGGGAGCGCCGCTTCGAGCAGGCGGCCCGCGTGCGGCCGCTACGCGAATCGATCGAGACGGTCAGCCGCGACGCGCAGCGCCAGCGCTTCCATGAAGACAGCCTGAGCAGCGTGTCGCGCATCGCGCAGGAATTGCAGGCGATGCGCGAGGAAATGCGCAGCCAGATGGGCAGCGGCCTCCAGAACGAGATGGAGCAGGTGCGCAGGGAAATCCAGCGGCTTGCCTCGAATGTCCAACATGTGCAGCCGCGCGAGCTCGGCGCCGAATTCGAACGCCTTTCCGATGCCGTGCGCTCGCTCACCGAACGTTCCGACGACCGCTCCATCAATGTGCTGCGGCTGGAACTCGAACAGTTGCGCAAGGCGCTCGACCAGGTCGCCCGCGAAGAGACCGTGCGTTCGGTCGACAGGCGCTGGGATGAATTCGACCGCCGCTGGAGCGCGCTGGAAAGCAGCGTGACGCAGCGCGGCGCGGGCGCGAACGAGCTTCGCACCATTGGCGAGCAGGTCACCACGATGATGCAGACGCTGTCGGCCATGCCGGATTCGCGCGCCATCCGCTCGCTGGAAGACAAGGTGCGCATGCTGGCCGGCTCGGTGGAGCAGATCGCGCAGCGCCAGGGCGGCGTCTCGCAGGAGACGATCGCCCTCATCGAGACGCGGCTGGACGAGATTTCGCGTGCCATCGTCGCCTCCTCGCTGACCGCCCATCCGGTGAGCTTCGACCCGGAGCCCTTCGAGCGGATCGAAGCGCGCATGACGTCGCTCGCCAGCCAGATCGACGAACTCTTCGCCGACCGGGCCGCCACCCCTGCCCTCATCGACCAGATCGTCACGCTGTCGAGCCGCGTGGATGGCCTCGCCCGGCGCATCGACCTGCCCGAAGCGACGGTGGAGCGCCTAACCGACCAGATCGGCAACGTCATGGCCAGGCTCGACCATGCGCCGGCGCCGGACATGGAAGCCGTCTTCAGCAATCTGGAAGAACGCTTCGAACATCTTTCCGCGATGCTGGAGCGGCGCCAGGAGGATGCCGCGGAACAGGGCCATCTCCTTTTCCGCGAACTGGAACGCCGGCTGGGGATGGTCGCCGACCGGCTCGACCGGCAGCCTGCCCCCGTCGAGCCGGAACAGGTGCTGCATGCGATCGATTCGCGCTTCGCCGAACTGGCGCAGCGCCTTGAAAGCGGTGCGGCAAGCGCCAAGGCAGACGACCGCGCCTCCATGGACGCACTCGAAGCGCGCCTGATGGATATTGCCCACCGGCTCGAGGACAGCGCCAGGCATCCCGCCATCGAGCCCGGCATCATCAGCAGCCTCGAAGACCAGATCGCCGGCCTCTCGGCGCATCTGGCGCAGCCCTCGCAGCCGCTGCCCGAATTCGACGATATCTCGCCGCGCCTCGACCATATCGAGAAGGCGATCGCGGGAAGCCGCGACGCCGTGCTGGCAGCCGCCCGCCAGGTGGCCGTGGAAGCCGCGCGCAGCATGGCCGGCGCCCCCGCCGACAGCCAGGCCGCCAGCGAATTGACCGAGGAACTGCGTGCCCTCGACGCGCTGACGCGCCGCTCCGACGAGCGCAACGCCAAGACGTTCGAGGCGATCCACGACACATTGCTTAAGATCGTCGACCGGCTGGGCACACTGGAAGGCCAACGCATCGCGCAGAGCGTGAAGAATGCCGACGACGTGATGCCGGCCCGCATGCCGGACGCCGATATGGACGTGCCGGCCTCCTTCATGTCGCCGCGTCTCTCACCGACCGAGGCCGCCGCGGCGGCAGCCGTCCATGCGCTCGCCAGCGCGGACGAAGAGGAAGCGGCTGAACCGGTCGCCGCGCCGCGCAAATCGATGCTGAGCGGGCTGACGCGGGCTTTCAAAGGCCGCAAGGACCGTGCCGAGCCGGCAGTCGCCGCCGAAGCGGCTCCCGAAGTTGCGCCGGTGGAGCCCTCCCTCGACCTGCCGCTCGATCCGAAACTCGCCAACCGTCCGCTGGAGCCCGGCTCCGGCGCGCCGGACCTCGGCGCGATCATGAAGCGGGTGCGCGACGAGCGCGGACAGCCCGCGCAGCAGAACAATGCCGACGCGGCGAAGACGGATTTCATCGCCGCCGCGCGGCGTGCCGCACTGGCCGCCGCGGCGGAAGCCGATGTGGTGAAGCGCGGCGCTGCTTCCGATACGGCCGGTAGCAAAGGCAGGTTCGGCCAGACCTTGAAGAATAAGCGCACAATGATGCTTATGGCCGCCACCGGCATATTGGTGGTGCTGGCGGGCGCCCAGCTCAGCTCCGCTTTCCTCGGCGGCGGCGAATCCGCGCCAGCGGTCGCGCAGGCGGAGGTTCCAGCCACGACGAGCACCGTCACCGCACAGACGGACGCCGCGGCGGAGGTCGACGACACCGATCCGGCGCAGGCTGAAACCGCGGAGCCGGCGACGGAGGCCGCGCCCGAAAATGTCCGCAATGCCGATGCCGCGCCTGAGCTCGTGGCGCGCGCCGCACCTGCGGAAACGGCAGATGAAGCGGCGCTCGTCGAAGAGGTGCAGGACGATCCCGACAGCACCGCGGCAAGCGATGCCGACGCGCCCGAGGAAATGGGCGCGCTGACGCCCGCCTCGCCGGCCGTACCGGCCGACCTCGGACCCCAGCCGCTGCGCGAAGCCGCGATCGATGGCGATCCGCGCGCCATGTATGAGATCGCCAGCCGCTATGCCGAAGGGCGCGACCTGAAGGCTTCGCCGGACCTCGCCGCCCAGTGGTATCTCCATGCGGCCGAGCTCGGCTATGCGCCCGCCCAGTACCGCGCCGGAAATGTCTACGAGAAGGGCATCGGCGTGGCGCGCGACGCGGCCAAGGCGAAGGCCTGGTATCTGAAGGCGGCCGAACAGGGCAATGCCAGCGCCATGCACAATCTGGCCGTGCTGATAGCCATGGGCGCCGAGGGCAAGGCCGACAATGAGGGGGCCGCCCACTGGTTCCTCGAGGCGGCCGATCTCGGCGTCAAGGACAGCCAGTTCAATCTCGGCATCCTCGCGGCCAAGGGCGCTGGCATGCCGCAGAACCTGGAAGAGTCCTACAAGTGGTTCTCGTTGGTCGCCGACAGCGGCGACCGCGATGCCGCCTCCAAGCGCGACGAGATCGCCAAGGCGCTGCGCCCCGAACAGCTCGAAAAGGCCAAGGCCGCCGCCAAGCTGTGGAAGCCGCGCCCGCTGGATCCGGAAGCCAACCGCATCGACATTCCCGCCGAATGGACCGACGCCAAGGCCGTGAATGTCGACATGAAGCAGGCCGTTGCCAATATCCAGACCATCCTGAACAAGAACGGCTACGACGCCGGACCGACGGACGGGCTCATGGGCGGCAAGACGAAGGAAGCCATCGTCGCCTTCCAGAAGGACAATGGCATGGAGCCGTCCGGCCAGGTGAACGAGACCTTGGTGAAGGCGCTGCTGGAACGACGCTGACAAGCGACGCACCGCCGGAAATCAGGTAGCCTGCCCGGACGCCGAACCGGGCAGGCTGCTTATTCATCATAGAGGCCGTTGTTGTTTGACTCCGCCCCAATGTCGGCGCAAGAACGGCCTATCCTTTCCAGTCTGCGGCGACCCGGGATCACCGCTGCGAAGATTTATCGAGTATATGGGTGAGCATCTATCTCCCGATCGCCGAGATGTCCGTCAACCTCTTCGTCCTGCTCGCCATGGGCGCGGCGGTCGGGTTTCTTTCGGGCATGTTCGGCGTCGGCGGCGGCTTCCTCATCACCCCGCTGCTGATCTTCTATAATATTCCGCCATCCATCGCGGTCGCCACCGGCGCCAACCAGGTGATCGCCTCGTCGATTTCCGGCGCCATCGCCCATTTCAAGCGCGGGACGATCGACTTCAAGCTGGGGGGAATGCTGCTGCTGGGCGGCGTCTTCGGCTCTACGCTGGGCGCCTTCGTGTTCGCGATGCTGCGCCGCATCGGGCAGCTCGATCTCTTCATCTCCATCCTCTATGTCGGCTTTCTCGGCATTATCGGCGGGCTGATGATGGTGGAGAGCCTCAACACCATCCGCCGCAGCAGGGGCGGCGCGCCAGCCACGCTCAAGCGTTCCGGCCAGCACAACTGGATTCACCGCCTGCCGCTCAAGATGCGGTTCCGCGCATCGAAGCTGTTTGTCAGCGTCATTCCCGTGCTGGGGCTGGGCGCGGGGATCGGCTTCCTCGCCGCCATCATGGGCGTCGGCGGCGGCTTCATCATGGTGCCGGCGCTGATCTACCTGCTCAAGGTGCCCACAAATGTCGTCATCGGCACCTCGCTGTTCCAGATCATCTTCGTCACCGCCTATACGACGATCGTCCACTCGACGGCCAACCAGACAGTGGATGTAGTGCTGGCCTTCCTGCTGATGATCGGCGGCGTCGCCGGCGCGCAATATGGCGCCAAGGCGGGACAGCGGCTGCGCGGCGAACAATTGCGCGCCCTGCTGGCCGCGCTCGTACTTGCCGTGGCGCTGCGACTCGGTTTCGATCTCTTCGTGCGGCCCGAGAGCGTCTATTCGCTCGCACCGCTGGGGCTGGAGTGATGCTGCGCGCCGCCGCGATAGCTGCGCTCGCCCTTGCGGCGGTCGGGACGGCTCATGCCCAGCAGCAGCCTGCGCCGGCCGAACCGTTCATTCCCTTGCAGCAAAGCCCCCTGCCCGAACAGATCCAGATCGGCCTGTCCACCGACAGGATCTCCATCACCTCCGATTTTTCCGGTGCCGACCTCACCATTTTCGGCGCGATCGAAAATGCCGACCTGCTGCTGGCCCGCCAGGGCCGCTATGACGTGGTGGTGGTGCTGGAAGGCCCAACGCGGCCTGTCGTAGTGCGCCGCAAGGACCGCGTGCTCGGCATGTGGATCAACACGGATTCGGAAACCTTCACCAATGTGCCGACCTCCTATGCGGTGTCGACCACGCGGGTCTATCAGGACATCACCGGTCCCGACAGCTATCGGCAGCTCTCGCTCGGCCCGGCCAATATCTACCTCGCACCACTGGAAGCCGACCGCCCAGCGCCGACCATCGAGGAGTTCCGCGCGGCGCTGCGCGAGCGCAAGCTTGCCAGCGGGCTCTACAATGAGCGCATCGGCGGGGTGCAGTTCCTGTCGCAGAACCTTTTCCGCGCCACGGTGAGGCTGGCGCCCAACGTGCCGGTCGGTTCGCACCGGGCGCGCGCCTTCCTGTTCCGCAACGGCGTGTTCCTCGACGAATCCTCGGCGACGCTCGGCATCTACAAGGCGGGTTTCGAGGAATCGATCCATGCCGCCGCGCATGATTACAGCTTCTTCTACGGCCTCTTCGCCGTGGCGCTGGCCGTGGTGACGGGATGGGTCGGAAGCATCGTCTTCCGCCGCGAATGAGGCCTTGGCTTTATTTTACGCAATTCCGGACGCAAAACCGCTGCATACTTTTGCTGGAATTGCTCTAGCCCCGGCTAAGCATGGTGCCGTCGATCGGATAGACCCGCTCCGCGCCCAGCATATAGGCCATCAGCCGATTGGCGCCGAACAGGCCGGCATAGGCGCGGTCGAGGACGTTCAGCATGCCGGTGAAGGCGCCGAAGGCGGGCATGACGAGGCGCTCGCCATCGCTGGCGAAGCAGCGGCGGCGTACCGAGCGGCCCTGCCGCACCAGCCGCGCGCCGGGATGGAGATGGCCGGCGATCTCGCCCGCACAGGGGTGCGGCGATGGCTCGTGCCGGAAGGTGAGGCCGCCGACGCACAATTCATCGACTGCGCTGCCGGCAAGGCCCACCGGCGCCTCGGGATCATGATTGCCGGCGATCCAGTACCAGTCGCGCCCAGCGGTCAGCGCAGAGATCGCATCGCGATAGGCCGGCGGCAGATGGGCCGCGCCCAGCCTGTCGTGGAAGGAATCGCCGAGGCTGACGACGATGCGCGGGCGGTAGGTTTCGAGCACCATGGCGAGCCGCGCCAGCGTGGCCGCCGTATCGTAGGGCGGCAGCATGAGGCCACGGCGCGCGAAGGCCGCGCCCTTCTCCAGATGCAGGTCCGAGACGGCGAGCAGCGACAGGCCGGGGAAGAACAGCGCGCCGGACGGGTCGCAAAGTGCTGCCTCGCCCGCCAGAGCGAGTTCGGCATGCCTGGGAATGGAAGCGGCGATACGGGCGCTCATCTCTTCTCGAAATCGGGGCCGAGCGCATCGTCGATCACACTGTCGGCAGCTTCCGCGAGCAGGCTCTCATGGGCGCTGCCGGCGACCGACTCGCGGCCGATCTCCAGCATGATCGGCACCGCGAGCGGCGATATCCGGTCGAGATCCTTATGCATGATTCGACCGCGAATGCGCGAGAGCATGCCGGCAAGTCTGCTGACATCGAGCAGACCGGCGGCCGCATCCGCACGGGTGGCGCGCAGCAGAATATGGTCCGGCTCGTGGCTGCGCAGCACGTCATAGATCAGATCAGCCGATACCGTGACCTGCCGGCCGGTCTTCTCCTGCCCCGGCTGGCGGCGCTCGATCAGCCCGGCGATGACGGCGCAGTTGCGGAAGGTGCGCTTGAGCATCCAGCTTTCATTGAGCCATGCGTCGAGGTCGTCGCCCAGCATGTCCTCGTCGAACAGCTCATCCAGCGAGGGCCGCTCCTGCCGGAAGCGCAGGCCCATATCGTCCAGCCCCCAGATAGCGAGCGAATAGTCGGTCGCCACGAAGCCCAGCGGCTTCGCGCCCGCCCGCTCCAGCCGTCGTGTCAGGAGCATGCCGAGCGTCTGGTGCGCCAGTCGCCCCTCGAAGGGATAGACGACCATGTAATGGCGGTTGGCGCGCGGAAAGGTCTCGACCAGCAGGTCCTGCGCCGGCGGCAGGACGGATTTTTCTGCCTGGAGCCGCAGCCAGTCCGACACCTGGTCGGGCAGCGCCGACCAGCGCGCCGGGTCAGCCAGCATGCCGCGGACTTCCTTCGCCAGATAGGTCGAGAGCGGAAATTTTCCTCCCGCATAGGAGGGCACCTTGGCGTCGTTGGCGGGCGCGTTCGACACGAAGCATTCGTTCTCGCGAATGCCCTCGAAGCGCAGCACCTTGCCGGCAAAGAGGAAGGTGTCACCCGGCGACAGGGTTTCGAGGAAATATTCCTCGACCTTGCCGAGCACCGGCCCGCCGCGCGAAGCGACCCCGCCGCCTGCCCGCACATAGCGCACATTGAGCGCCGGTGCCTCGACGATGGTGCCGACATTCAGCCTGTATTGCTGCGCCACGCGCGGATGCGAGACGCGCCAGCGGCCATCCTTGTTCTGGCGGATCTTGGCGTAGCGCTCATAGCTGCGCAGCGCATAGCCGCCGGTGGCGACGAAATCGACCACGCGGTTGAACGTGTCGCGGTCGAGCCCGGCATAGGGCGCGGCGCGGCGCACCTCCTCATACAATTCGTCGGCTAAGAAGGGCGCGCCGCAGGCGCAGCCGAGCACATGCTGGGCGAGCACGTCGAGCGCACCGTCGATCAGGGGCGGCGTATCCTGCGCGCCGAGATAATTGGCCTCCAGCGCCGCACGGCATTCCAGCACCTCGAAACGGTTGGCCGGCACGAGGATGGCGCGGCTCGGCTCGTCCAGCCGGTGATTGGCGCGGCCGATGCGCTGGGCGAGCCGCGAGGCGCCCTTGGGCGCGCCGACATGGACGACCAGATCGACATCGCCCCAGTCGATGCCGAGGTCGAGCGTCGAGGTGGCGACGATGGCGCGCAAACCGCCCTCGCCCATGGCCTTCTCGACACGCCGCCGCTGGCCGACGTCGAGCGAGCCGTGATGGAGCGCGATGGGCAGCGCGTCCTCGTTGACGCGCCAGAGCTCGCCGAACAGCAATTCCGCCTGGCTGCGCGTATTGACGAAGAGCAGCGTCGTCCTGTGGCGGCGGATGACGTCATAGACATCGGGGATCGCATAGCGCGCGGAATGGCCCGACCATGGCACATGTTCCTCGGTATCGAGAATGGTGATCTCAGGCTTCGCGCCGCCGGTGACGGTGATGAGGTCCGCCATGCCGCCGGGCGGATTCTGGTCCACCAGCCAGCGGCGCAACTCATCCGGCTCTGCCACAGTGGCGGAAAGACCGATGGTCTGGAGCCCGGGCTGGAGACTGCGCAGCCGTGCCAGCCCGAGCCCCAGCATATGGCCGCGCTTCGAGGTGACCAGCGAGTGCAGCTCATCCAGCACCACATAGCGCAGGCCGGAAAAGAAGCGGTCGGCATCCTTGGCGGCGATCAGCAAAGCGAGCTGCTCGGGGGTGGTGAGCAAGATGTCGGGCGGCACGAATTTCTGCCGCGTGCGCTTGTGCGCTGGCGTGTCGCCCGTACGAGTCTCGATGGTGATGGGCAGGCCCATTTCGGCGACAGGCCGGCCGAGATTGCGCTCGATATCGACGGCGAGCGCCTTGAGCGGCGAGATGTAGAGTGTGTGGATGCCGCGCTCGGGCGACCCGGCCTTGCGCTTGCCACGCGCGGCCAGATCGACCAGCGAGGGCAGAAAACCGGCCAGCGTCTTGCCCGCTCCCGTTGGCGCGATCAGCAGGACCGACCTTCCTTGTTGCGCACGATCCAGAAGGTCGAGCTGGTGCGGTCGCGGCGACCAACCGCGGGATGCGAACCAGCGCTGGAATGGCGTCGGGAGCGACGCTTGCCCGGCGGCGACGGGGCGATCGATCGTCACCACGCCGGGTGCTCGCAAGGTGGTATCGCGTCAGGCTGAGGGTGGTGCCCCGCGCCGACCTTCCCGGCGAAATGTAGGCAACCAGCAGGTCGGAGGGAGGTAATGTACGCAGGCATTGGCGGAAGGTAGGGCCCGCCGGCCGCTCCGCCAAGCCTCAATGCAGGGTTAGCGGCATGGGTTCGGTTTCCGCCACGACAGGCAGCGCGGCGGTGCACGCCTGCCGCTCCGCGACGACGATCAGCCCTTCCAGCGGCTCACCGGCATCCATGCGGATAACCGCCGTTTCCATGGAAAGGATGTCGAGGCCGCAATCGGCCAGCAGCGCGCGCAAGGCAGGCCCCGAATGCGCGTAGCGGCGGGAGTGCCGCAGCAGGAAGGGAATTTCATCCGCGCCGCGCTCGACGGAGAAGGCGAACAGCGCGCCGACCGGCAGCGCGGCCGCCACACGGCGGACGATGTCGGCAATGTCGCCGACATACATGAAGACATCGGCGGCCGCGACGAGATCGACGCCGGCTGGAAACACGAAGCGGTTGAGGTCGGCATGGGACAGGCGGTCGTAGAGCCCCTTGCCTTCCGCCCGCTTCAGCATCTGCGCGGAAATATCCACGCCTTCCATGAAGCTGACGCGGCTGCGCAGATGCTCTGCGAGCAAGCCCGTGCCGCATCCCAGATCGACCGCATGGGCAAAGCGCGCGCGGCCCGTCGCAGCGAGGGCGGCGGAGAGCAGTTGCGGCACGCGGTAGTCGAGCTGGCCGACCAGCGCGGCGTCGAAACTGTCGGCATACTGGTCGAACAGGGTCTCCACGAAGGCGATGGGCGGCGCGTCGAGCCCTTCCACCATGCCGACGAGTTCCAGCTTGAGCGCCGCGCCCAGCCGGTCCAGCGGATCGAGGCGCAGCACCTCGCGCCAAGCGTCGGCGGCCTCGGCAGTCCGGCCCGCCACTTCCATCATCTCGCCGAGACGGAACCAGCCGGCCGTCCAGCCGGGCACCAGCTCCAGCGCATCATGCATGAGGTCGGCCGCGGCGGAAGCCTCGCCGGCTTCGAGAAGCATCTCGGCATAGGATGCGCGGCGATCGGCAACGAGATCGCCCGACGACATCTGGACTGGCTGCATGAACGGGGTTCCCTGACCCTTCCGGCAAGGGCTGGCGCTTATCTGCCCAAAAACGGCGCTTGGCAAGAGGCTTTCCCCCGCGCTTGGAACGCCTATCTTAGCGGGATGCAGGCGCGCCAGCTTCTCCACACGCGGCCGGAAGGGCTCTACTGCCCGGCAGGCGATTTCCACATCGACCCGGTGCGGCCGGTGAAGCGCGCGCTGATCACGCACGGCCATGCCGACCATGCGCGGACCGGCCATGGCAAGGTGCTGGCGACGCGGCAGACGCTCGACATCATGCGCCTGCGCTATGGCGACGATTTCGCCGGCAGCGAACAGGCGATCGCCTATGGCGAGACGATCGATCTCGGCGGCGCGCAGGTCACCTTCCATCCGGCCGGCCATGTGCTCGGCTCGGCGCAGATCGCGGTGGAAGCGGGCGGCATGCGCATTGTCGCGTCGGGCGATTACAAGCGCGCGCCCGACCCGACGGCAGCGAATTTCGAGGTGGTGCCCTGCGATGTCTTCATCACCGAGGCGACCTTTGGCCTGCCGGTCTTCCGCCATCCCGATGCCGGCGTGGAGATCCGCACACTGCTCAAATCGGTGGACGCCTTTCCCGAGCGCACCCATCTGGTCGGCGCCTATGCGCTGGGCAAGGCACAGCGCGTGATCCGCCTGCTGCGCGACAATGGCTATGACCGCACGATCTTCATCCACGGCGCGCTGGTGAAGCTGTGCGAATATTACGAGTCTCAAGGGGTTGCGCTCGGTCCGCTGGCACCGGCCACGCTGGACAAGGGCGATCGGAAGAGCTTTGCCGGCGAAATCGTCGTGGGCACGCCGTCTGCCTTTGCCGACCGCTGGGCGCGGCGCTTCGCCGATCCGGTCTCCTGCTTCGCCTCGGGCTGGATGCGCATCCGCCAGCGTGCAAAGCAGCGCGGCGTGGAACTGCCGCTGATAATTTCCGACCATTCGGACTGGGACGAGCTGACCGAGACGATCACCGATACCGGCGCAAGCGAGGTATGGGTAACGCATGGCCGCGAGGAGGCGCTGGTGCGCTGGTGCGAGCTGCAAGGCATCGCCGCCCAGCCGCTGCATCTCATCGGCTATGAGGATGAGGGGGATTGATGGGCGCCATTCCAGTGCACGACCCGGCGGTCTCGCCCCGAGGCGGAGCGTAGCCTCTCATGGACCGCTTCGCCGATCTCCTCGACCGACTGGTGCTGACGTCATCGCGCAATGCCAAGCTGAAGCTGCTCGCCGACTATTTCCGCACCGTGCCCGATCCCGACCGCGGGCTGGCGCTGGCTGCGCTGACCGGCGACCTTTCCTTCGCCAGCGTCAAGCCCGCCGTGCTGCGGCAGCTGGCCATCGAGCGCATGGACCCGGTGCTGTTCGCCTATTCCTACGACTATGTCGGCGACCTGGCCGAAACCCTGTCGCTGGTCTGGCCCGGTGGCGAGGAGGAGGATGGCGGGGTTTCGCCGAGCCTTTCCGAGGTGGTGGCAACACTCCAGAACACCAGCCGCGCGGCCGCGCCCGCGGTGCTTGCGGCGCTGCTCGACCGGCTGCACATCCCGGCACGTTTCGCCGCCATCAAGCTCGTGACCGGCGGCCTGCGGATTGGCCTGTCAGCGCGGCTCGCCAAGCAGGCGCTGGCCGATTTCGGCAACGTCGAGGCAAGCGAGATCGAGGAATTGTGGCATGGGCTGAAGCCGCCCTATCGCGAGCTCTTCGCCTGGCTGGAAGGCAAGGCGGAGAAGCCGACAAGTGCTGCGCTGGCACTGTTCCGCTCGGTGATGCTGGCGACGCCGCTGGAAGCATCCGACCGCGCGCGGCTCGATCCGGCGGACTATTTCGCCGAATGGAAGTGGGACGGCATCCGCGTGCAGGCAGTAGCCGAAGGCGGCGTGCGGCGGATCTATTCGCGCTCCGGCGACGATATTTCGCTCACCTTCCCTGACCTGCTCGACGCGATGGATTTCGAAGGCGTGATCGATGGCGAGTTGCTTGTCGGCTCGCCGGCACAGGGACCGCGCAGCTTTTCAGACCTGCAGCAGCGCCTCAACCGCAAGACCGTCTCGGCGAAGATGCTGCGCGACTTCCCCGTCTTCGTGCGCGCCTATGACCTGATGTTCGACGGGCCGGTGGATACTCGCGACGAGCCCTTTCCGCAGCGGCGCGAGAAGCTGATCGCGCTCGTCGCCACGCTCGATCCGGAGCGTTTTGACATCTCGCCGCTGGTGCCCTTCGACGATTGGGAGGCGCTCGACGCGATACGCCGCGACCCGCCGCATCCGATCATCGAGGGGGTGATGCTGAAGCGGCGCGATTCCACCTATGTGGCCGGGCGCCCGAAGGGGCCGTGGTTCAAGTGGAAGCGCGACCCCTACACGGTGGATGCGGTGCTCATGTATGCGCAGCGCGGCCACGGCAAGCGGTCGAGCTTCTATTCCGATTATACATTCGGCGTCTGGGCCGGGCCGGAAGATGCGCCGGAACTGGTGCCAGTGGGCAAGGCCTATTTCGGCTTCACCGACGAGGAGTTGCGCCAGATCGACAAATATGTGCGCGACAATACGGTGGAGCGGTTCGGGCCGGTGCGCTCGGTGCGCGCCGACCGTGGGCACGGTCTGGTGCTGGAGGTGGCCTTCGAGGGCCTCAACCGCTCGACGCGCCACAAATCAGGCGTGGCGATGCGCTTTCCACGCATCTCGCGCCTGCGCTGGGACAAGCCGACGGCCGAGGCCGACCGCATCGAAACGCTGACGGCGCTGCTGGACTGACTATTGCACGGCGACGCGGATGGCGAAGATGTCGACCGGCCGCCCCTCATTGGCGATATCGGGAACGATCTCGATGGAGCCCGCGCCAGCGGGCGTGCCGGAGGGGATGGCGACCTCGAAGAGATATTCGCCACGCTCGGCGGCAAGCAGGTAGCGGCGGCGGCCGCAATCGCCCAGGCCGGCAAAGTCGCAGGCGATGGAAATCTGCGTCTCGCGCTGCTCCTCGCTGCGGGCGTCTATGCTGAAGATGGCGGTCTTGCCTGCAAGCCGCTGCAACGTCCCCTCGCCGATGTCGAAGCCGATGGCCGCGCCTTCGCTGGTGGAGCGGATGCGCAGAAAGGCTTCGCCGGCATCGGAGGCGACCTCGGCCGACGTGCCGCCCGGCGCGCGGATGCTCGCGGGATCGGAGGGTTCGAACACGTCGATCCAGTTCAGCACCTCGGTGCCCGGCAGCACGGTGTCCGGCTCGCCGTCATCCTCGGGCGTGAAGGATTCTTCCTCCAGCGTTGCGGGGGGATTGGCGACCCCGCCACCACCCGGACCAAATACAAGCGGCGCATACCACCACAGGCCGATGGCAAGTGCGGCCAGCACGGTGAAGACGGAAAAGAGCAGCGCATAGGGCCGTCGCCGCTCGGCTCGGAACGTGCGCGCATCGAGCCGGTCGCGTTCGCCCAGCGACAGTTCGCCAGCGTCCTCGCGCGCCGGCGACGGGCTTCTGCCATCGCCCGGCGCGACGTCGAGCGACGATGTACCGGCGGCCTGCCGCCGATCCGGCCCGACGGGCGAAACCTCGTCCGGCAAAGGCGCGGGGGCCGGCATGTCCGGCACGGCCTGTTCAGCCTCCAGCGCCGGCATATATTCGCGCTCTATGGCGACGACATGCTGCTTGAACAGCTCACGGCGGCGGGCCGCACCCTGCGCGTCGATGCGCGGATTGTCTTCCATCGCCCGCTGGAGGGACGAATAAGCGACACGGTAGACGCGCTCGCGAAAGACGCGGTCGTCTGCATTGCCCTTTTCCAAAGCGTTCCTGATCGCCCGCTCGATCGCGTCCAAATTCCAGCGCCTCTCCGCTTCGCTTTCCCTATCGTTAGACGCTGATGCGACGACAGGCAACGGAGGATAACGACGTAGTTCCCGCTCAGCCTTGCGGCTCAGGCACGATCTGGATAAATCGAATGACGTTTACGCACACGTCAATTCATCGGAGGAGACCCGCATGGCGTTGCCTGAAATCCTGACCGACAGGTTGCGCCTGCCCGTCGTCGCAGCGCCTCTCTTCATCATCTCCCATCCGCCGCTGGTGCTGGCGCAGTGCAAGGCCGGCGTAGTGGGCTCCTTCCCGGCGCTCAATGCCCGTCCCGAAGCGCAGTTCGACGAATGGCTGGCGCAGATGACCGAGGAACTGGCAGCCCATGATCGCGCCAATCCCGGCGGGCCGGCGGCTCCCTTCGCGGTCAACCAGATCGTGCACAAGTCGAATCCGCGCCTTGAACACGACCTTGCGCTATGCGTGAAATACAAGGTTCCGATCGTCATCACCTCGCTGGGCGCCGTGCCGGAGGTGAATGAGGCGGTGCATTCCTATGGCGGCATCGTGCTGCACGACATCATTCACGACCGCCACGCCCGCAAGGCGATCGAGAAGGGCGCGGATGGGCTCATCGCGGTGGCCGCCGGCGCGGGCGGCCATGCCGGCACGCTCTCGCCCTTCGCGCTGGTGCAGGAAATCCGGCAATGGTTCAACGGGCCGCTGCTGCTCTCCGGCGCCATCGCCAATGGGGGCGCGGTGCTCGCGGCACAGGCGATGGGTGCGGACCTCGCTTATGTCGGCTCGCCCTTCATCGCCACGCGGGAAGCGCGCGCGGACGACGACTACAAGCAGATGGTAGTGGCCTCGAAGGCTGCCGACATCGTCTATTCCAACCTCTTCACCGGCGTGCACGGCAACTATCTGCGCGGCTCGATCGTCGCGCAGGGGCTCGACCCCGACAATCTCCCGCAATCCGACCCCTCGACCATGGATTTCGCCAATTCGGCGACGAAGGCATGGAAGTATATATGGGGCTGCGGACAGGGGATCGGCGCGGTGGATGCGGTGGTGCCCGCCGCGACGCTCATCGACCGCCTTGCCGCAGAATATGCCGCTGCGAAGGCGCGCTTGGGCATGTAGGCGCCCGCATCACAGAGAAGGCGCAAAGCACAGCGTTCTTCTCCCCGTTTACGGGGAGAAGTGCCCGGCAGGGCGATGAGGGGCTCCGGTGCCGATGGATCGCAGGCCGCCTCCGTGGAGGAGAGCAAGCGCCAAGGTGTCTCAGTTCGCCATGACGATGCGGCCTTCGGTCTTCGGCGTGTAGGGCACGTTGTTGGCGAGATATTCCGCCACCACTTCCTCCAGCCCCGGGCCGAAATCGTAGAAGTCCGTCGACTTCTCGGCGAAGACCTTGTAGCCGTCGCCGCCGCCGCGCATGAAGTTGTTGGTGGCGACGCCATAGACCTTGGCCGGATCGATCGCCACCCAGGCATCGCCCTCCTTCACCTCGACCTTGCTGACGCGGCCGGCATTGGGCGCGACCGACTTGTCGAGCGTGAAACGCAGGCCGCCGACCTGCGGGAATTTGCCCGCGCCTTCCTCGATACCGCTTACGGCGGCCTCGAGCGCAGCGACGATGTCTGCACCGGCCAGCTTCATGGTCGCCAGCGTGTTTTGGAACGGCAGTACCGACAGCACGTCGCCCACGGTCGCGGTACCGGCATCGATCGAGGCGCGCAGGCCGCCGCCATTGGTGATGGCGATCGTCATGCCCTGATCCGCCGTGCGCGCCAGCATCGCATCGGTGACCAGCACGCCCATGGCGCATTCCTGCGCACGGCAGGTCTCGCGGCTGCCGTCGATCACCGCCGTGACCTCACCGATCTGCGTCGCCTTCATCTGCTCGATTGGGGCGGCGAGTTCCTTGATGCGCGCCTCGATGCCCTCGTCGGGCGTGACCGAACCGTCAAGCACGATCGTGTCGCCCTTGGCGTCGGTGATGTAGCCGTCCTCATCGAAGGTCAGCGCAAGTTCACCGAGATATTTCGAATAGGCATAGGCCTGCACGATCGGCACCGCCTTGCCGGCGGGGTTCTGCACCAGTGTGGCATAAGCGGGGGCGCCCTCCACCGTGTTGGACAGGAGCGTGTGGCTGTGACCGCCGACGATGGCGGAAATGCCCTCGACCGCGGCGGCGATTTCCTGATCCTTCAGGAAGCCGACATGCGACAGCAGGATGACCTTGTTCACGCCCTCGCCGCGGATACGGCCGACCGCATCCTTCAGATAGGCGATCTCCTCGCCGAAGGTGACGCCTGCGCCGGGCGAGGAGATGTTGGCGGTATCGGGTGTCAGCACCGACAGGATGCCGACCTTCTCGCCGCCCACATCGAGGATCGTCCATTCCTTGATCTTGCCGGAAAGCTTCTGGCCGTCGGCGACCTTGATGTTGCCGGAGACGACCGGGAACTCCACGAGGTCGATGAAATCGGCGAGCGTATCGGGTCCATTGTCGAATTCATGGTTGCCCACCGCCATGACGTCGAAGCCGATCTTGTTCATGAACTCGGCTTCGGCCTTGCCATGATAGGTCGTGTAGAAGAGCGAGCCCTGAAACTGGTCGCCGGCATCCAGCGTGACGACATGCGCGCCGCCGTCCTCCAGCGCCTTGCGGCGCTCCCAGACCTTGGTGGCCAGGCGGCCGACGCCGCCGAAACACTTGTTCTCCTCGGCATCCTTCACCGAGCAGGTGCTGTCCGTGCGGCCGATCGACTCAATGCGTGAATGCAGGTCGTTGATATGCAGGACGTTGAGCGTGAACGCGCCCTGCGCGTTCGCGGTCGTCATGCGGAACATGCCGGTGCCGGCCGCGCCCGCTACGACCAGGCTCGCACCCGCCACCTTGAGGAAATGGCGGCGACCGAGTGATGCTGTTTTGCTTTCATTGTTCGACATTGCAAGGCCTCCTGGAATGGCGGCGCATGCCGCCCTGTTGATCCGTTGAACCTGCCGGCATCACGCCGGGTCGCTGGTCGCCCCGTTGCAGAGCGGCCACACGCAGGATGTTTCTCACCTTTGACCGGATGGTCAAGCGAAACCGCTCAAGCCACAATGCGTTGCGGGGCGGATGCGAAACCTGCGCTCGTCATTTCGCGCGCATCGGTTTTCGCTGGCAACGGCAGTGGAAAACTGTCATCTGGGGAAAGAGGGTCCATCATAGTCTTGTCATGCCGATAGCCCGTACCGCCTTCATCTGGACAACGCTGGGGCTGTTTCTCGCTGGTTTCCTGGCGCTGCTGTCCATTGTCATCACGTCCTGGTGGCTGATCGAACGGTCGGAACAATATTTCGACGATGTGCTACAGGCGCGTGACATACGCACGGTGGCGGTCGCCGTGCGGAAGGATCTCCAGGACATGGAGACGGGCCAGCGCGGCTTCATCCTGACCTCCGACGAAGCCTATCTCGAGCCCTATGAGGTAGGCCGCGGAGATGTGATCACCTCCTATGAGGGCCTCAAGGCCATGCTGGGCGCCACGCAGGAAGCATCAAGCCTCGACCGGCTGGGCCAGGCCATCGCCAGCAAGATCGGCGAGATCGACGAAACGATCCGGCTGCATCGGGAAGGCCGCACGAACGAGGCCATCGAGATCATCCGCACCAATCGCGGAAAGGCCGCGATGGACGACGCCCGCACGCTGCTCGACCGGATCATCGCCACGGCTGATGCACTGGTGGGCAATCGCGTCGAGGTGCACCGCGCAAATACCAGCGCGCTGCGATGGGTGACGATCGTCGGCGGTCTGTTCATCATCGCCGTTGCGGGTGGCGCCCTGTTCGCGGCCATGCGCTATACGCGCGAGATCGTCGCTGCGCGAGCCGAACTCGAAGTCCTCAACGATGCACTGGAGGAACGGGTGGAGGAACGGACGGAGGACCTCCTGCGCGCCAATGAGGAAATCCAGCGTTTCGCCTATATCGTGACGCACGACCTGCGCGCGCCGCTCGTCAACATCATGGGCTTCACCAGCGAGCTCGACCAGACGATGAAGACGGTCCAGTCCTATGTGCTTGCAGATGGCGAGCCGCTGAGCGAGCAGTCGATCCACGAGGCCCGGACCGCTGCCGCGGAAGACCTGCCCGAGGCAATCGGCTTCATCCGCGCCTCGACCAAGAAGATGGACGGCCTGATCAATGCGATCCTGAAAATCTCGCGCGAGGGCCGCCGGCAGATCAAGCCGGAGACGATCGAGATGGGCGAACTGCTGGAAAACGCAGCCGCCAGCGTTCGTCATCAGGTTGCCGAATCCGAAGGCGAGGTCGTCGTCTCCGCGAAAATTCCGCCGATCGTCGGCGATCGCTTCTCGCTCGAGCAGATTTTCGGCAATCTCCTCGACAATGCCGTCAAATATCGCGCGGACCGCCCCATTCATATCAATATCGCCGCCAGGCCGTTGCGGGGCAACCGCGTGCAGATCGACGTGGCCGACAATGGACGCGGCATCGCCGAACAGGATCACCAGCGTGTCTTCGACCTGTTCCGCCGCGCCGGCACGCAGGACAAGCCCGGCGAGGGCATCGGGCTGGCCCATGTGCGCTCGCTCGTGCGAAACATGGGCGGTGACGTCAAACTGACATCCGAATTCGGAGAAGGAACGACCTTTTCCGTTATCCTGCCAACGGATATCCGCAGTATCGTAAGGAGTAACAACGTTGAGCAATGAAGGAAAAGCCGTCACGATCGTGATGATCGAGGATGACGAGGGCCATGCCCGCCTGATTGAGAAGAATATCAGGCGAGCGGGCGTCAACAATCCGATCCTGCCCTTCACCAATGGCACGGCCGCGCTCGACTTCATTCTCGGCACGGACCGCTCCGGCGAGGTGAGCTCCGGCAAGCAGATGCTGGTGCTGCTCGACCTCAACCTGCCGGACATGACCGGCGTCGACATATTGGAGAAGGTCAAGACCAATACGCATACGAAGCGTACGCCGGTCGTCGTGCTGACGACCACCGACGACGATCGCGAGATCCGGCGCTGCTACGATCTCGGTGCCAATGTCTACATCACCAAGCCGGTCGACTATGAGAATTTCGCCAATGCCATCAGGCAGCTTGGCCTCTTCTTCTCGGTCATCCAGGTTCCGGAGACGACCTGATTGGATAGCAACGCCCTGCGCATCCTGCATATCGACGACGACGACGCGCTGGCGCGCCTGGTAGCGCGCGCGCTCGGTCGCAGCGGCTATGTCGTGGAAAACATCAACGATGCCGGCGCCGGGCTTCAGCGCATCGCCGCCGGCGGAATCGATGCGGTCATCCTCGACCACTATCTCGCCTCGGGCACGGGCCTCGGCATGCTCACGCAACTCAGCCAGATCCCCGACGCGCCGCCGGTCGTCTATGTGACCGGATCGTCGGAAACCTCCATCGCCGTGGAGGCGATGAAAACCGGTGCGGCCGACTATGTCCACAAGAGCGTCGGCGACGATTTTCTTCCCCTCCTGACCAAGGCGATCGACCAGGCGGTTGCGAAAGCGCAGCTCGGCCGCGCCAAGGAAAAGGCCGAGCAGGAAGTACGGGCCGCGCGCGACCGCGCCGAGCTGCTGCTGGCGGAGGTGAACCACCGCGTGGCGAACAGCCTCGCCCTGACCGCTTCGCTGGTGCGCATGCAGGCTTCCGCCGTCGCCGATCCGACCGCGCGCGATGCGCTCAACGAGACGCAGGCGCGCATCTCGGCCATCGCCCAGTTGCATCGGCGCCTCTACACATCGGACGATGTCCGCACGGTCGAGCTGGATTCCTACATCGCGATCCTCGTGCGCGAGCTCGACTCCTCGATGCGCGCAGCCGGCCAGGGGCGCGCGACACGCCTCGACCTGGCTTCCTTCTCGATGCCGACGGACCGCGCGGTCTCGGTGGGCATGATCGTGACCGAACTCCTCACCAACGCGTATAAATACGCCTACCCAGCGCATGCAGAGGGTGAGATCCGCGTCAAGCTGGAACTGGCGGGCGAATCCGGCGCCATCCTTTCCATCGAGGATGACGGCATCGGCTGGAACGGCAAGGGCAAGCCCAAGGGCACGGGCCTCGGCACACGCATCGTGCAGGCCATGGCCACCAATCTCGGCAGCGAAATCGCCTATGGCGATGGGCGGAACGGGACGCGTGCGGAAATCCGCATCAATGTGACGCCGGCCGCGCACTGATTGCGCGGCAGCAGGAGAGCATTTCCGCATCATGAAATCGCGGGAATGCCCTATCTCTTTGTTCTAGCCGCATTTGTGCGACGCCGATTCGGCCCGACTGAAAAATGCTCTGGCGGAAAGCGATGGAGCGACGGGCGCCGCTCCACCCCTGTCTTTGACTTGTCAGGCCTTGGCGGCGGCGACCGCGCGTTTGGCCATCACGACGATCAGGTTTGCGCGATATTCCGCCGAGGCGTGGATGTCCGACATGAGGCTGTCGGCGGCAAGGGTGAGCCCTTCCAGCGCCGATGGGTCGAAGTTCTGCAACAGCGCGGCCTCGATTTCCTCCGAGCGGAAGACGCCATCATCGCCGGCGCCGGTCACGGCCACGCGAACCTCATCGCCGCGCTTCGCCACGAAAACGCCGGTCATGGCATAGCGCGACGCCGGGTTCGGAAACTTCGCATAGCCGCACTGGTCGGGACCGTCGAAGTTCACCGCGGTGACAATCTCTCCCTCCTCGAGCGCGGTTTCGAACAGGCCGGTGAAGAAATCCTCGGCGGCGAGTTCTCGCCTGTCGGTAATGATGGTGGCGTTCAGCGCCAGCATGGCGGACGGATAGTCGGCCGCCGGATCATTGTTGGAGATCGAGCCGCCGATCGTACCCATATGGCGCACATGCGGGTCGCCAATATGCGATGCAAGATGCACGATGGCATGGCAAACCTGCCTGAGTTCCTTGCTCGTCGCGACCTCGACATGCGGCGTGGCCGCGCCGATCGTGACCGCCTTGCCGGAAACCTTGATGCCTCGCAGCTCCGGGATCCGGCGCAGGTCGACCAGATCGGAGGGTGCGGAGAGCCGGGTCTTCATGGCGGGAATCAGCGTCATGCCGCCAGAGAGCAGCCGGCCGTCCTCGGCCTCGCCGAGCAGCTTGGCGGCTTCCGCGACGGAGGAAGCCCGGTGGTAGTTGGTCTGGTACATGGTCGTCTCCCTTCGGAAGAGCGCGAACAGCAAGTAGCGAATGGCGAATAGGGTCCTGCCCTGCTGCCGTCCACTTTTCTCCTCTATCCGCTACTCCCCATTCGCTTCAGTGTCTCGTTACGGATTTCAGGGCCGCCCACACCTTCTGGGGTGTCGCCGGCATGGAAAGTTCATTGGTTCCGATCGCATCAGTGATGGCGTTCATGACGGCCGGTGGCGAGCCGATCGCGCCGGCTTCGCCGCATCCCTTGATGCCGAGCGGATTGCCGGGGCACGGCGTGTTCTGGTGCGACACGCTGAAGGATGGCAGGTCGTCGGCGCGCGGCATCGTGTAATCCATGTAGCTCGCCGTCAGCAGCTGCCCCGTCTGCGCATCATATTGCGTGCCTTCCAGCAAGGCCTGGCCCACGCCCTGCGCGATGCCGCCATGGACCTGGCCCTCGACGATCATCGGATTGATGATGTTGCCGAAATCGTCGGCCGCCACGAACTGTACGATCTCGGTGCGGCCGGTGTCGGGGTCGATCTCGACCTCGCAGATATAGCAGCCCGCCGGGAAGGTGAAGTTGGACGGGTCGTAGAACGCGCCCTCCTTCAGGCCGGGCTCCATGCCCTGCGGCAAATTGTGCGCCGTATAGGCAGCCAGCGCCATCTGGAACCAGGGCACCGACTTGTCGGTGCCGGCCACCTTGAGCTCGCCATTCTCGATGACGATGTCGCCCTCGTCGGCCTCCATCAGGTGGGCGGCGATCTTCTTCGCCTTGGCCTCGACCTTGTCGAGCGCCTTGACCACCGCCGACATGCCGACCGCGCCCGAGCGCGAGCCATAGGTGCCCATGCCCATCTGCACCTTGTCGGTGTCGCCATGGATGATGCTGACGGTATCGAGCGGCACCCCGAAGCGCCCGGCAACGAGCTGGGAGAAGGTGGTTTCATGCCCCTGCCCATGGCTGTGCGAGCCGGTCAGGACCTCGATGGTGCCCACCGCATTGACGCGCACCTCGGCCGATTCCCACAGGCCGACGCCCGCGCCCAGCGAGCCCACCGCCGCCGAGGGCGCGATGCCGCAAGCCTCGATATAGCAGCTCATGCCGATGCCGCGCAGCTTGCCGCGCGCCTTCGCCTCGGCGCGGCGCGCTGGAAAGCCGGCATAGTCGGCCGCCGCCGTGGCGGCGTTCAGCGACGCCTCGTAGTCGCCGGCATCGTAATTCATGATCACCGGCGTCTGGTGCGGGAACTGGCGGATGAAATTCAGCCGGCGCAGCTCGGCGGGTGAGATGCCCAATTCCCGCGCGGAAGTCTCCATCACACGTTCCACCAGATAGGTGGCTTCAGGCCGGCCGGCGCCCCGATAGGCATCGACCGGGGCCGTATTGGTATAAACCGCGCGCACATTGGCGTGGATCGCCGGGATGTCATACTGGCCCGACAGCAGCGTGGCGTAGAGGTAGGTCGGCACGGCGCTGGAGAAGAGCGACATATAGGCGCCGAAATTGGCGATCGTATCGACCTTCATCGCGATGATGCGGTTGTCCGCGTCGAAGGCCAGCGACACTTCCGACACATGGTCGCGGCCATGGGCATCGGTCATGAAGCTCTCGGTGCGGTCGGCCACCCATTTCACCGGCACGCCGGTCTTCCTCGACGCCCAGAGGCAGACGATCTCTTCCGGATAGATGAAGATCTTCGAGCCGAAGCCGCCGCCCACATCGGGCGCGATGACGCGCAGCTTGTTCTCCGGCGCGACATTGTAGAAGGCGCTCATGACGAGACGCGCCACATGCGGGTTCTGCGAGGTGGTCCAGCAGGTATAGTGATCCTCGCTTTTGTCGTAATGGCCGAGCGCTGCGCGCGGCTCCATCGCGTTGGGGACGAGGCGGTTGTTGACGATCTTCATGCGGGTGACATGCGCCGCCCTGGCAATGGCGGCATCCGCCGCACCGGCATCGCCAATCTCCCAATCGTAGATCAGGTTGCCGTCGGCCTCGGGATGGAGCTGCGGCGCGCCGGACCGGAGCGCGGATACGACATCCGTGACCGACGGCAGTTCCTTATAGGTCACGTTCACCGCCTCGGCGGCGTCGCGGGCCTGTCCGCGCGTCTCTGCGACGACAATGGCAACCGCATCGCCCACATAGCGGACGCGGTCGACCGCCAGCGGCGACCAGGCGCCCATCTTCATCGGCGTGCCGTCCTTGGAATGGATCATCCAGCCGCAGATCAGATTGCCGATACCGTCGGTCTTGAGCTCGCGGCCGAGCAGGATATCGATGACGCCCGGCATCTCCCTGGCCGCGGAAATATCGATGGCGGTGATTTCAGCATGCGCATGCGGCGAGCGGACGAAGGCGGCCTGCTTCATGCCCGGAACGACCATGTCGTCCACATAGCGCCCCGCGCCGGTGATGAATCGCTTGTCTTCCTTTCGCGCTACGCGAGCGCCGATACCTTCCACACCCATTTCAGAACCTCCTCCGGATCCGAATGCCAAGAAGCGTTTGGAGACTGGCTATGATGACCTGACAAAAGCGGCCGCGGATTTTCCCTGCTTGCCGCCCCTATCCGGCCGGATCGATCATGCTGCCTTCTGTCCCTCGCTGCCCATCGCCTTGGAGGCTGCAAGGATCGCCTTGACGATATTGTGATAGCCGGTGCAGCGGCAGATATTGCCCTCCAGCTCGGCGCGCACGGTCGCCTCGTCCAGCCCTTCGGGATGGCGGCGGATCATGTCGGTGGCGGCCATGATCATGCCGGGCGTGCAGAAGCCGCATTGCAGGCCGTGGTTCTCCTTGAAGGCCGCCTGCACGGGGTGCAGCTCCGCGCCGTCCGCCAGGCCCTCGATGGTGAGGATTTCCGACCCCGACGCCTGGACTGCCAGGATCGAGCATGACTTCACCGATTTGCCGTCCATATGGACGACGCAGGCGCCGCACTGCGAGGTGTCGCAGCCGACATGGGTTCCCGTGAGCCCGAGATTCTCGCGCAGGAAATGCACGAGCAGCGTCCGGTCCTCGACGGAGCCGGACACCTTGCGGCCATTCACGACCAAGGAAACGTCTGACATGAAACCTCCTCCGGATATTCTGGCGGCAGCGACGAAGCCGATGACGCACCGGTCCGAAGCTTACCGCAGAGATGTAAAGAGTCCATGCCCGCCAACAGCAAATGATGCAAGGATCGAGACGCGCAACTCCATGCGAAATACGCCGCCGGGCATCGCTTTTGGCTGCTTGATATTCGCCGCCAATCAGTCTATCACGCGCCCGACCGAGCCGCCATCACGCGGCTCATGCCGCTTTAGCTCAGTTGGTAGAGCATCGCATTCGTAATGCGGGGGTCGCGTGTTCGAGTCACGCAAGCGGCACCACCCATTCCTTGTCGTTCCGACGTCTCTTCGTTCTCTCTAAATAGCTGCGCCTTTTCCGTGGCTTCCGCGAGCGCGTCGCCGGACTTGGGGACATTTCTGCAGAGAACTGCCGGATGACGGGCTGTTTCGACCCGCCCGTCTCTGTGAGCCCGGCGAAGTGTCCCCAAGTTTGGAAGGATGATGCACGGCGATCTGTAAGACTAATCGGCCTGGCGGCGGCACAAATAGATATCTCGCGACAGTTGCAGCGCGGGCCTGCCCCTGACACCCGACCTTCGAATGAGGCTCAGCGCAGCTCGGCGAACATCTGCCGCTGCTGCGACCAGGAATGCGGAAGCTCCGACAGCCGAGACAGGTGCTGAGCAGACAATCCAGCCGGCTGCGTTCCATTGAGGATGGCATCAACCAGGTCGGGCGCCAGGAAGGACAGACGCAGGACGCGACTGAAGTCGGAGCGATCGACGCCGCAATCAGCGGCAGCCTCTCTGATGCTCCTGGATGTGCCATCTGTGAGCCTCGCCAGATAGGCATGCGACTTTGCAAGCAGCTGCACCAGGTCCGGTCGGGTTTTCGCTTTGCATGCGGCGGGTCCGATATGACGAGCCTGGTCTCGTTGCCGCGACGGCGAAGGCCAAACCTGCATCGCAGTTCGAGGGTTTGTGCATCTGGCGGATTAGGTTGAACCGAGCCGTCGCCTGTCAGCTCGGCAGCAAGGTTGTTCCGATTTACATAGAGAACCAGTTCACCAGGATGAAGCTCGATGCGTTGCAACAGTCGACCAAGAATGCGTCGGCGCTCATCGGGCGGGGCAGCCTGATAGCGTGCTTTTAAGGCGGGAGCGCCTGCCATCGCCGATGCAAGCTGATCCGCATCGAGCATGTGTTGTAGCTGATCGGCAAGCAGCCTGTCGTCGGCGAACAATCTATCGAGCTCTTCGTCGACAATCCGCTCAAGCTCAGCCGCGGCAAGCCGCCATCCTCTCCTTGCCTGAGGAACGCGCTCTTCGACTGTGACCTTCGAGACATAGTAGCGATAGCGACGATTGCCGCGCCTAGTATGGACCGGCCGCAACCGCTCGCCCTGTTCATCGTAGATGAGGCCGGTCAGGAGATGGATGTCGGTGATCCGGGCAGCAGCTGTCGTTCGGGGTGCCTGGTCCCGCAGAAGAGACTGGACGGCAGCAAAGGTCTGATCGTCGATGATCGCCGCATGGTCACCCTCATAGATCTTCCCGCAATGCCTCACCTTGCCGATATAGATCGGATTGGACAGCAGGTAGTAGAGCGGTCCCCGACCGAACGTGCGAGTCGGACCGGCGCCTGCCCTCTCGTTGCGCGCCTCGATCTCGCCCTCGCTGCCCCGCCTCGCCTTCGCGGATCTCATTGGATAGCCCCGCGCAGTCGCTTCGACAGCCAGTAGCCTTACCGAGCGGAGCTCCAGATAGCGCGCAAAGAGATAGCGAACGATCGCTGCCTCCTGCTCATCAGCGAGCAGCTTGCGGTTCTGGACGCGGTAGCCGAGTGGCACGCCGCCTCCCATCCACATGCCCTTCTGCTTTGAGGCGGCAATCTTGTCACGAATGCGCTCGGCGGTGACCTCCCGCTCGAACTGCGCAAAGGACAGAAGCACGTTCAGCGTCAATCGCCCCATCGAGGTCGTGGTGTTGAACTGCTGCGTTACCGACACGAAGGATGCATCTGCCGCGTCGAACACTTCGACGATACGGGCAAAGTCCGACAGCGACCGGGTCAGGCGATCGATCTTGTAGACGACCACCACATCGACCTTGCCGTCTGTGATGTCTGCAAGCAGGCGCTGCAGCGCCGGCCGCTCCATGGTTCCACCCGACACACCGCCATCATCATAGTGGTCCGGCACCAACGTCCAGCCGAGAGAGGCCTGCGATAGGATGAACGCCTCGCAGGCCTCACGCTGTGCGTGAAGCGAGTTGAACTCCTGTTCGAGCCCGTCTTCCGTCGACTTGCGGGTATAGACCGCACAGCGGACTCGCAATGGCGAGACGGTCCTCACAGGCCGAAGAACCTTGGACCTGACCAGTGGGCACCGGTGATGCGCTTTGCCACCGCCGTTAGCGATCGGTAGAGCTTGCCGTCGAACAGCACGCCGGCCTCGGTGACGTCGACGACATGCATGCGACCGTTCCACTCGCGCATGAGACGGGTGCCAGGTGGCAGGGGCGGCGTCGCGCGCGACGGGGCTTTGTCAGATGCAGCCTCATCTGTCTCTCCACCCGCGACGTTCCCACCCACCCCAGAGTTCGTAATGGTCTTGGTACTGGCGCGCAGCATTGCGCGTGCGGCGGCCGATAGCCCGCCAAGCCGGCTGGCCTGCTGATGCCAGGCAGCCGAACGTTCAAGCAGCCCTTTCTGAATGCCCATTGGGGGCGGAGATCCGTAGATCTTCTGCCACCGTTCGATTAGGTCGGCGCGGGAGAGGTCGCCTATCGCGGCGACCTTCTGCTCAATCTTTGGGTCCGTCATCGCCTCGCGCGGCATGTCAGGCGCTCGCCGCATCGTCAATGCGATAGCGACGGACGTCGTCCTTGCCGACCTCGCTGGTCAGCATCAGGCCGAGCTTCTTCCTCACCATCCCCGACAGGAACCCGCGCACCGAATGCGGCTGCCAGCCGGTCAGCTCCTGCAGTTCAGCCAGGCTCGCACCGCGCTTGCTCCGGAGTGCCTTCAGCGCAATCTGTGTCTTGTTTACCCCGTCACGCTGCTTCGCGTTCGCCGCGCCTCGCGAGCGACTTGCCGCTTCATCCTGAGCTGGCACCGCTGCGTTCCGGCTGGAGCCAGCTCGAGAAGCCTTTTGCGGCTCACCCGCGTCTGCACCATCCGGCGGGTCGATCACCACCTGCGGCGGATAGCTCATTGCGCTGCAGATGGCCCCTTTGGCCTTCCACATCCTATGATACTTAGCTTTAGAGTCTGCGTCCGGGACGGTTGTCCGTCGTCAGGGTTTTTGGGACAACAGGCGGCGTGAGCTAACGGAGGCTCTGGTCCATCAGGTTTGTCACATTAGGCCGCTGCATCTCGATGAAGCAAGCGGCGCTGTTTGATGGTTTC
>Ga0182736_1000566_pt1 | contig 53135 bp, 49 predicted proteins | sample eDN5th30CKraftBY_FD_128882 | JGI IMG/M metagenome (GOLD analysis project Ga0182736, IMG submission 128882) | Enriched backyard soil microbial communities from Emeryville, California, USA - eDNA 5th pass 30_C Kraft BY (version 2) (version 2) | ecosystem: Environmental > Terrestrial > Soil >... | reverse complement strand
CGCCGCGCTGGAAGGCTGCGGCCTGCCGGTGGCGGTCGTGTCGAACAGCCGGATGGAGCGCGTGCGCGCGTCGGTGCGGCGGGCGGGGCTCTCCGAGATCGTCGGCGCGCGCGTGTTCAGCGCGCAGCAAGTCGAGCGGCCGAAGCCTTATCCCGACGTGTATCTGCTCGCGGCGCGCACGCTCGATGTCGCGCCCGAGCGCTGCCTCGTCGTCGAGGACAGCGTCGCCGGACTGACGGCGGCGCGCGCGGCGGGCATGAAGACCATCGCGTTCGTCGGCGCGAGCCATATTCCGTCCGGCTACGCGCAAGTGCTGCGCGAAACCGGCATCACGCGAATCATGGAGCACATGGACGAGCTGCCCGCGCTCGTCGCGGCGGGCGTGCGCGGGGATTTCGGCGACGTGCTCTCCTGATCCTTACGCCGCTTCCTCGACGGATTCACGTGCGGCCGCCAGCGCCGCGCGGAATTCGACCAGTTCCGCGATGGTCAGCATCGGCAGGCCGCGCTCCTGCGCGAAACGCTCGACTTGCGCGCCGCGCGTCATGGTGCCGTCGGCGTTCATCAGTTCGCAGAGTACGCCGGCAGGCTTGAGGCCGGCGAGGATCGCCAGGTCGACCGTGCCTTCGGTGTGACCACGCCGCGCGAGCACGCCGCCGGGCATCGCGCGCAGCGGAAAGACGTGGCCGGGCCGCACGATGTCCGCCGGGTTCGCGTTTTCGGCGATCGCCGCGCGGATCGTCGTCACGCGATCCGCCGCCGATACGCCCGTCGTCACGCCTTCCCGCGCTTCGATCGACACGGTGAACGCCGTGCCGTAGCGGCTGCCGTTCGCGGCGGCCATCGGCGGGAGTTCGAGCGCGCGTACTTTGTCGTCGGGAAGACACAGGCACACGATGCCGCTGCATTCGCGGATCAGAAGGGCCATGGTGGCGTCGGTGAGTTTTTCGGCGGCGACGATCAGATCGGCTTCGTTCTCGCGATCGTCGTCGTCCTGAAGCACGACCGGACGGCCTTCGCGCATGGCGTCGAGCGCGGCGGCGATGCGCGGCGGAACGTCGAACGAAGCGAGCTGGGGAAGGTCGGCAGAAGCGTCATCGGCGATGACGGCCGGTGTGGCGAACGACAGGCTGGCAGCTTGGGACTGGGACATGTGAAACGCTCTCGCAGGAAATGTAAGCGAAAAACGTTTCAGGGCATTGCAAACAGACAGAACGGCACCCCACGGCGACGCGCCAAGAGGCGCGGCGGCGTCCGGTTCGGCACGATGCGGAAATCGCCAAGGGGACGGACATGACCATCTGCACATCTTCTCTCATCCGGACTATGACCGTCGGCTCTGGCATCTCACCAGATCTGCTGACCCCGCGCGTGAATCCTGCGCGGGCGCTCGCGGGCTCGTGGTCCGGCCGCGAAGCCTCGCCACATACCGCCGGTGGGGAATTGCACCCCGCCCTGAAGACGTACTCGATGCCGCAAGCCGCAAGGCTCGCGAGCTTTTTTAGGATACCGCACGCCGGCGGTTTTTGCACCGCCGCACGACGCGAAAGGGTGCGATACGCCATGCATAGCCGTTAGCTGTCCGCCCATGCCTTCGCCGCGTTGACCGCGCGGCGCCACCCGGCGAGGCAGGAATCGATCTCCGGTTTCGGCATCGACGGCGTGAAGCGGCGCTCCAGTTGCCATTGCGCCTTGAGTTCGTCGACGTCCTTCCAGTAGCCGACCGCGAGCCCCGCCAGATAAGCCGCGCCGAGCGCCGTCGTCTCGGCGATGCGCGGACGCGCGACATCGACGCCGAGAATGTCGGCCTGGAATTGCATCAGCAGATCGTTCGCGCAGGCGCCGCCATCGACACGCAATTCGCCGATGCGGATGCCCGAGTCCGCTTCCATGGCTTTCAAGACGTCGAGGGACTGATAGGCGATCGAATCGAGCGCCGCCCGCGCGACATGACTCGATGTCGTTCCGCGCGTGACGCCGAAGAGCGTGCCGCGTGCGCGCGCGTTCCAGTGCGGCGCGCCGAGCCCGGCGAACGCAGGCACGAAATAGACGCCGTCGCTGTGCGGCACGCCGCGCGCGAGCGTCTCGATTTCGCTCGCGCGCCGGATGAGGCCGAGGCCGTCGCGCAGCCATTGAACGACCGCGCCCGCGATGAAGATGCTGCCTTCGAGCGCATAGCTGACGTGATCGCCGATCTGCCAGGCAATCGTGGTGACGAGGTTGTTGCGCGACTCGATGGGCTTGTCGCCCGTGTTCATGACGAGAAAGCAGCCGGTGCCGTAGGTGTTCTTCACCATGCCGGAATCCGTGCACATCTGGCCGAAGAGCGCGGCGTGCTGATCGCCGGCAAGCGCTGCAAGCGGGACATCGGCGTTGAACACGGTGCCTCGCGCCGTGCCATAACGTTCCGACGACGTCCGCACTTCGGGAAGCATGCTGCGGGGAATGTCGAGCGCGTCGAGCAGTTCGTCGTCCCAGCGGCGTTCGTGAATGTTGAAGAGCATCGTGCGCGAGGCGTTCGTGACGTCGGTGACATGCAAGCCGTGACGCGTGAAATTCCACACGAGCCAGCTATCGACGGTGCCGAACGCGAGCTGCCCTTGCTTCGCCTTGTCGCGCGCACCTTCTACGTTATCGAGAATCCAGCGGATTTTCGTCGCCGAAAAGTATGCGTCGATAGGCAAACCGGTTTTCGCGCGAACCATCGCTTCGAGGCCGCGCGACTTGAGCTCGTCACAGAAGCCGGCCGTGCGGCGGTCCTGCCAGACGATCGCGTTATAGATCGGCGCGCCCGTCTCGCGATCCCAGACGATCGTAGTCTCGCGCTGGTTCGCTATGCCGACTGCCGCGATCGAAGCAGCGCTCGCGCCGGCGCGCGTGACGGCTTCCGCGGCGACGCCTGCCTGCGTCGACCAGATTTCGCGCGGATCATGTTCGACCCAGCCCGCCTCGGGATAAATCTGCTGGAATTCCTTCTGCGCCAAGGACACGATGTTGCCGTTCCGGTCGAACAGCATGGCCCGTGAGCTGGTGGTGCCCTGATCGAGCGCGAGAACGTACTGATCCTGCATGGTCTCCTCCGGTTCGAACGGACATCGACGTTTCGGGCAGCAAAGGCGCTGTCCGTTTGCGCAATCTATCGGAGCGAGGCGACGCGGACAAGCTGGCCGAACGGCATAAGCCGCGCGACATCGACCGCTCGAATGCGGATTTGGCCCATGCCATTCGGCCGAGTGGCGCGGCGTTCGTGTTCGTCCGATACTGGCGGCACGAAACCGATTGAAGGGTGAGTGCGATGCGTATGCTGTTGATTTCCAGCGTGCTGGGCGCGGCGCTTCTGACGGGCTGCGTGGGCACGCCCAGCCTGGACGGCTCATTGGGCGCGCCGTCGTTCAGCGCGCTGCAGGACATGTGCGGGACCTCGCCCGTCGACTACGGCGCGGACGCGCGATCGGTCTATTCAGCCTTCTACGATGCCTATGTGGCCGAACGGCGCGGCGGGTTGCAGAAGGAGCGCTTCTGCGCATTCCAGGCGGCGATTGCAGAACGGTATCGTGCTTATCGCGCGAATCCCGGCCCCGAAGCGCAAAGCGCGTGGGCAAAGTTCTTCCTGGAGCAGCGCGCGCAGGCGCTGAGCTGGCGCGCGGCAGTGGACCCGACACTGCGGGCCGGCTGACGCGACTTGACGCTAGGTGAAGGGAAAGTGAAGCGGACGCGGCCTTGCACCGCGTCCCGAGTCCTGCCGCGTGCTACGAGTAACGCTTGAAAGCCTTGACTGTGGAGTCGCCGGTGGCGGTGAGGCGCCATTGCTGACGTCCCGATGCGAGATTTTCGAGTTGGACGAGCTGACGTTCGAGCAGGGCGTCGAGCTCTTCGCGTTCCATGTCGACCTGATTAGGCGCTTCCTGAACCAATAGCAGCGTGGCGAATTCGTGCGGACTCAGCATTGTGTTCTCCATGACGACCGAACGGCATAAGCAACCGGCTTTGTAAGCCGGGTCTTTTTGCTTCGAAACGTTGTACGGGAAAACTGAAAAATTGCCGGGCAAACGCGTCGATTTTGTGCTGCGGATGCCGGGAATTGGGATTGTAGGCAAGCGTCTGACAAGTGCCAAATTTGCCGAGAAAATTTTGGCTTTGACTTTTTATCAATGCAGAAGCGGTTCATCGCTCACGCGAATTCGAAGAATCCACTTGAGGTTCGTGCGGCGGCGCACACAAGGATCGGCATGCGAGCACACGCAATCAGCGACGCCTGATCGCCCGGTTAATGCGCAATGCGCATTAATTTATACGATAAATGAATTTGTTTTGGATTAAGCGGACAATGCAATATTCCCCCTTTGCCCGGATTGGCCACAAGGTCGGCCGGCACGTTCTGCCCGCTGGAATTTCGGACTTCATTCAATGACTCGCTTCAACTGGCAAAACCCGTATCCCACCCCGCGCCTTCCGGTGTTCGCCCGCAATATCGTTTCGACATCTCATCCGCTCGCCGCGCAGGCCGGTCTGCGCATGCTATGGAAGGGGGGCAATGCGGTCGATGCAGCCATCGCGGCCGCGGCGGCCATTACCGTGGTGGAACCCGTGTCATGCGGGCTGGGCGGCGACGCTTTCGCGCTCGTCTGGGACGGTCGGAAGCTGCACGGGCTGAATGCTTCGGGCGTATCGCCGGCGGCGTGGAACGTCGATTATTTCCGGCGCAAGTACGGCGAGGAAAACGGTCTCGCGCGCCAGCCCAAGCGCGGCTGGGACGCCGTGACGGTGCCGGGTGTCATCGCCGGGTGGGAAGCGTTGCACGCGAAGTTCGGCACGCTGCCCTTCGCGGATCTGATGGAGCCAGCCATCGAAATCGCCGAGCGCGGTCATGCGGTGGCGAGCATCGTCGCCTACAAGTGGGCGGCGGCGGTGCCGGAGCTCAAGGACATGCCGGGTTTCGCCGATGTATTCATGCCGCACGGCCGCGCGCCTGACGTGAGCGAACTCGTGCGCTTCCCCGGCCACGCAAAAACGCTGCGCCTGCTCGCGCAGCAAGGTCCGCGCGCGTTCTACGAAGGCGAGATCGCCGAGCGCATCGCCGCGTTCGCGCGCGCGGGCGGCGCGGCGTTGACGATGGACGACCTGCGCAACTATCGCGCGGACTGGGTCGAGCCGATCAGCAAGGATTATCGCGGCTACACGGTGCACGAGATTCCGCCGAACGGACAGGGCATCGCGGCGCTCATCGCGCTCGGCATTCTCGACAAGTTCGACGTGAGCGCTTTGAACGTCGATCGCATCGAGTCGCAGCATCTGCAAATCGAGGCGATGAAGCTCGCCTTCGCGGATGTCTATCGCTACGTCGCCGATCCGCGCTCGATGGAAGTCACGCCGGAACACATGCTCGACGACGCCTATCTGACCGAACGCGCGAAGCTCATCGATCCGAAAAAGGCGACGCACTTCGACTTCGGCATGCCCAAGGCGGGCGGCACCATCTATATGTCCGTCGCCGATGAGCGCGGCATGATGGTCAGCTTCATCCAGTCGAATTACATGGGCTTCGGTTCGGGCGTGGTCGTTCCCGACACCGGTATCGCGCTGCAGAACCGCGGTTGCGGCTTTTCGATGGATCCGAAGTCCGCGAACGTCGTGGAAGGCGGCAAGCGTCCGTTCCATACCATCATTCCGGCTTTCCTCACTCAGCAGGTCGATGGCAGGCAGGAAGCCGTCATGAGCTTCGGCGTGATGGGCGGCGACATGCAGCCGCAAGGCCATCTGCAATCCATCGTACGCATGCTCGACTACGGCCAGCAGCCGCAGGCCGCGTGCGACGCGCCGCGCTGGAAGGTGAACCGCGACTTCACGATCGACATCGAAGCCACGCTCGATCTCGAAACCGCGCGCGCGCTCGAGGGTCTCGGCCACACGATCAAGTCCATCGACGATCCCTACATGGACTTCGGCTCCGGCCAGTACATCTGGAAGCTGGATCGCAATGATCCGGAGCGCGGCTATGTCGCGGCGAGCGACAGCCGGCGCGACGGACTCGCCGCAGGCTTCTGAGGCTGCCATCGGAGGCCGCGCCGTCGGCCGGTCTCCGTCGATAAAAAACCACGCATCCGATCGCCGCAATTGTGCAGGCGAGGGGGCCGCGCGCCCGCGCCTCGTGGCCTCGGTCCGACATCACGACATGGAAGCGGGATAGGAGAAATCATGAACGAACGCGTGTATCAAGGCGCTGCTCCGACGCAGGCGCAAACGCCCGCGCCGCACCCGGCGCCATCCAAGGCGATGATCCGCCGCATCGTGTTCTCGTCGTCGATCGGCAACGCGCTCGAGTGGTTCGACTTTCTCGTCTATGGCTATTTCGCGACGGTCATCGCGAAGGCGTTCTTCCCGTCGAATGACGAATGGCTCTCGACGATGCTTGCCATCGGCACGTTCGGCATCTCGTTCCTGATGCGCCCGCTCGGCGCGATCGTGCTCGGCATCTACGGCGACCGCAAAGGACGCAAGGCCGCGCTCACGCTCGCCATTCTGCTGATGATGGTCGGCACGCTCACCATGGCCGTGATGCCTTCGTATCAGCACATCGGAATCGCCGCGCCGCTTTTGATCTTGCTCGCGCGTCTCGTGCAGGGCTTCGCGGTCGGCGGCGAGTTCGGCAGCGCGACCGCGTTCATGGTCGAGCACAGCGAAGCGCGGCGCGGCTACTACGCGAGCTGGCAGTTCGCGAGCCAAGGGCTTGCCGCGATCATGGCCGCGGCGTTCGGCTCGGTACTCAGCGCCTGGCTGCCGCAGCCGCAACTCGAAAGCTGGGGCTGGCGCATTCCGTTTGTCTTCGGTCTGCTCGTCGGGCCGGTTGGCTATTACATCCGCTCGCATCTGGACGAAACGCCGGAGTTTCTCGCGACGCGCTCCGCGCAGAAGGCGAGCGCGCCAGGCGTGTCGTTCGCGAATCAATGGCTGAATCTTTTGCTGGCCGTGGGCATCGTCGCGCAATCGACGGTCGGCGTGTACGTCCTGCAACTCTATATGCCGCTGTACGCAGTCAAGCAGTTGCACCTGCCGGCGACCGCATCGTTCGCCGTCGTGGTGCTCAATGGCGGACTTCAGTTCATCTTCTCTCCGTTGATGGGCGCGCTCTCCGACCGGCTCGGGCGCATCCGCATCATGCTCGGTACATCGATTTTCATGGGCGTCACGATTTATCCGATGTTTGCGTGGCTGCAAGCGCATCCGACAGTCGCGTCGCTGGTCGTTCTCCAATCGGTCGCGGGCATTCTCAAGGCCGCGTATTCCGGTCCAATGCCCGCGCTTATGTCCGAAATCTTCCCGACTCGCGTGCGTTCGACGGGTCTTTCCATCGGCTATGCGCTCGGCGTCACGCTGTTTGGCGGTTTTGCGCCGACCATCGTGGAAGCCTTCATCCATGTCACGGGGGACAAGCTCGCGCCGAGTTACTACGTGTTGCTGGCTGCCGTCTTGTCGGGAATCTCGCTGGCGATCGTCGCCTGGCGCATGCGCGCGGCACGACGCGCAACGTAACGGCGCGCTGCGCGACGGCATCGCGCGAAACAATCGAGGCGGCTTCGGCCGCCTTTTGCATTTCGAACACGACGCAACCATATACAGAGCCGACCGGCATGAATAATGCTGCAGCGCACCGACGACTCGACCGCGCCGGATCGTAAGAATTTGGAACGCATGGAACTGGCGGGCCGCGGGTGAGTCTGTCCCCATGTCTGCAAACTCATTGCAGGGCGGCTAAGATGAAAACAAGCCGCTGACACTTGAAGTCAACAGCGCCGGGGTCGATCCAATCACGGCGTCGCCTGAACCTCGGCCGTTTCTCATCGGCCGATGGCGCGTTCAGTCCAGCCAGGGAGCGCGATATATGCATACGGACAGTACACATGTGATGCCTTGGCGCATCGAAGACATCGATCTCACGCGAATCGATCGTCAGAAGGCGGCATCCAACGAGCATCTTCTCTTGTTGTTGTGCGCCTGCTCGTTCATCGAGAGCGGGACGGACCTCTATACGAGCAATCTCAGCAAATATTTTCACGACGATCCCGAAATCTCGGCGTGGCTCAACAACGAATGGGAGCCCGAAGAGATGCAGCACGGCAGGGCGCTCAAGACCTACATCAACCATGTGTGGCCCGAGTTCGACTGGGACACTGCGTTCAGGAATTTCTTCGACGAATACTCGCTCACTTGTTCATACGAGGAGTTCGAGAAGAAGCGCGCGCTCGAGATGGTTGCGCGCTGCGTCGTCGAGACGGGAACGGCCACGCTTTATCGCGCGATCAACGATTGTTCGGATGAACCGGTGCTGAAGGAAATCACCGACAACATCCGCACGGACGAAGTGCGGCATTACAAGCACTTTTTCCATTTCTTCAAGAAGTGGAACAAGATCGAAGGCAATGGCCGCATGGCCGTGCTCGGCGCGCTCGTGCGGCGCGTCGTGGAACTGAAAAGCGAGGATTCGGAGATCGCGCTGCGGCACGTCTTCGCGATTCGTTACCCGGAGCGCGCGCAGGATGTCGAGTACAACCGCGAGCTCTCCGCGCGAGTGAATGCGCTCGTGCGGCGCAATCTGTCGGCGGATCAGGCCATCAAGATGCTGCTCAAGCCGCTCGATCTGCCCGCGCGCATTCAACCCGGCGTGCACTATCCGCTGTCGAAGATGACGCAGTTATTCTTCCGCTAACCTTGTTCGACGATGCCGGCGCAAAGCCGGCATCTTTTCATGACCGATCACAACACGCCCCGACCGTCGCTTTCGTCGCAATCCGTTTTCGATGAATGGCCGCCCGAGCTGCGCGCGCGCTTCGACGGCGCGCTCGCTCGCGCCGACGACGGCTTCACCGTTTCGCTATGCGCGGCGGATGAGGCTCATCGCGTGCGAACCGCTTTGTTGAGCGCCGGTGAGCTGTACGCGCCGGATGCGCGCAGACTCGCGTTCGCGTTGTGGCCGTCGTCGCGGACGGCGCAGGCTGTCACCGCGAGCGGACGCGCGACACTCGCCTTCGTATCCGATGAGGCGTTTTATCAAGTGCATCTGGACGTGCGTCGCGTGCCGCTCGACGATGTGCCGCTCGCGTGCTTCGTCGGCACGATCGAGAGCGGTGAGGTTCAACGGGTGGGATATGCGCGACTCACGAACGGAATCGCCTTCGAACTGACCGAAGCGCAATCGGCGCTCGCGCGCTGGCGCGAGCAACTCGACTGGCTGAAGCGGGCGGCGAGCGTCGCCGCCTGAATCACGACAGATGCATCAACGGCTGCGATCGCCCGATCGCAATGCGTCGCGCCGTCCGCCGAGCAATGCGCCGGGATTGCCGCCAGGCTTGCGCGAGTTCGCGACCTGACCGGCTTGAACCGGCTCCTGACGACGCGGCGCGGAACCCGCGTTCACGTTCGGCTTGCTGTGAGTGCGCGCATCGCGCGAAGGCTGCGCGCCGCCGTTGTTCGGCTTCGCCGGACGCGCGCCGCGTGCATCGCCGTTCGGACGGCCGCCTTCGCGGCGTGCTTCGCCACTCGAACGTCCCTCGCCGTTACGCGGATTCTGGCGTCCCTGACCTTGACCTTGTCCCTGGCCGCGTCCTTGACTGCGGCGCTGGATCGGCTCCGGCTTCGCGTTCGGATCCGGCTCGAAGCCGGGAATCACTTCGCGCGGAATCGGCCGCTTGATGAGGCGCTCGATGTCCTTCAGCAGTTGATGCTCGTCCACGCACACCAGCGACACCGCTTCGCCTTCCGCGCCCGCGCGACCCGTGCGGCCGATGCGATGCACATAGTCTTCCGGCACGTTCGGCAGATCAAAGTTGACGACGTGAGGCAACTGATCGATGTCGATGCCGCGCGCCGCGATATCGGTGGCGACGAGCACCTGCAGCGTCTCGGCCTTGAATTCGCTGAGCGCGCGCGTGCGGGCCGACTGGCTCTTGTTGCCGTGAATCGCGAGCGCGCTGATGCCGTCTTTCGTGAGCTGCTCGGCGAGCCGGTTCGCGCCGTGCTTCGTGCGCGTGAACACGAGCACCTGGAACCAGTTGTTGCCGCGGATCAGATGCGTGAGCAACTCGCGCTTGCGATCGCGATCGACCGGATGGATCTTCTGATCGACGGTCTCAGCCGTCGTATTGCGGCGCGCGACTTCGATCAGCGCGGGCGAATCGAGCAGGCTGTCGGCGAGCGCCTTGATCTCGTCGGAGAAAGTCGCCGAGAACAGCAGGTTCTGGCGCTTCGCCGGCAGGCGCGCGAGCACGCGCTTGATGTCGTGGATGAAGCCCATGTCGAGCATGCGGTCGGCTTCATCGAGCACGAGAATTTCGAGCTGCGAAACGTCGATCGTCTTTTGCTGCATGTGATCGAGCAGACGTCCCGGCGTCGCCACGACGATATCGACGCCGCGCTTCAACGCGTCGATCTGCGGATTGATGCCGACGCCGCCGAACATCACCGTCGACTTGAGCTTCAGATATTTGCCGTACGCGCGCACGCTTTCTTCGACCTGCGCGGCGAGTTCGCGCGTGGGCGTGAGGATGAGCGCGCGCACCGGACGCTTGGCGCCACCCGTGACGGGCGCGAGTTGCGACAGGCGCTGCAGGATAGGCAGCGTGAAGCCGGCGGTCTTGCCGGTGCCCGTCTGCGCGCCCGCGAGCAGATCGCCGCCTTTCAGAACGGCAGGAATCGCCTGAAGCTGGATCGGAGTGGGACTGGAATAGCCGAGTTCGTTGACGGCGCGAAGCAGAGGTTCGGACAGGCCGAGTGAATCAAAGGACATAAATTGGATGCTTATTCGTTGTGTCGAACGGCGCGCATGCGAATGGGCCACGGCGAAAAGTTTCGGCCGGCAGAGCGCATGTGCATCGCTCGAAGGAAAATCGGGCGGCGGGCCAGTTGGCGATCAGCGATCGCCGGGCGTTGCCGCGAGGTTCGACGTGCTATCAAGACACGTCATCTGGCGCTTAGTTGCATCGATGGACACTTCGACGCTGCGGCACCCGTTCCAGCCGGCGCTCACGCGACATAGCGCGCGACGCTCACGAACTGGCACAGGCTGCCTGCGAGCACGAACAGATGCCAGATGCCATGTCCGTGCCGGATGCGCTCGTCGTTGATGAAAAACCAGATGCCCGCGGTGTACACGACGCCGCCCGCCACCAGCCACGCGGTTCCCGCGGGCGGCAGCGCCGTCACGAGCGGATGAATGGCTACGAGCGCGAGCCATCCCATCAACACGTACAGCACCATCGAAACGCTGCGGGTTCGCCGCCCGAGCGTGAGTTCCTGCACGATCCCGAGCGCGGCGAGCCCCCAGCTCACGCCGAAGAGCGACCAGCCCCAGGGACCGCGCAAGGTCACTAGTGTATACGGCGTGTAGCTGCCGGCTATCAACAAGTAGATGGCCGAGTGATCGCACTTCTGCAGTATCGCTTTCATGCGCGGCGAGCGCGCGCAGTGATACAGCGTGGAGATCACGTAGAGCGCGCAGAGCATCGCGCCGTACACCGCGAAGCTCACGACCTTGTACGCGTCACCGTCGAGCGCGCCCATCGTGACGAGCGCAGCCAGACCCGCAACCGACAGCAGCGCGCCGATCAAATGGCTGATGCTGTTGAAACGCTCGCCGACATGCATATCGAATTCACCAAAAGACAAGGGGCGCGGCCACGAAGGCTGCGCCCCATATGCGTATTGTACGCTGTCCCGGCGAAGGACCTATGAAGCCATCAGTCGAGCGGCGCCGAACGCAGGTTGCTCACCTGCTGCGGCGACACCGGCGTGCCGTGGTTGCCCCACGACATACGGATGTACGTCACGACTGCGGCGACTTCCGTATCCGACAGCGACTGTGCGAACGGCGGCATACCGTGCGGCATCGGGTTGCCTTCCGTACTCGGCGGATAACCGCCGTTCAGCGTCATACGGATCGGGTTGACGGCCGATTGCATCTGGATCGACTGGTTGTTCGCGAGCGGCGGGTATGCAGGCGGCTTGCCGAGACCGTTCTCCGCGTGGCACTTCGCGCAGTTTTCGGTGTAGACCTTCTTGCCGAGCGTGAGCAGTTCGCCGCCGAACTTCTCGGACGTCTCCAGCTGCATGACTTCCGGCGCTTCCTTCTTTTGCGGAATCGACTTGAGATACGTCGAGATCGCGTTGATGTCCGCGTCGGTCATGTACTGCAGGCTGTTGTGAACCACTTCTGCCATCGGGCCGAACACCGCGCCGCGCTGCGACACGCCGGTCTTCAGCAGATCGTTGATGTCCTTCAGGTCCCAGTCGCCCAGACCGGCTTCCTTGTTCGACGTCAGCGACGGCGCGTACCAGTTCTGCAGCGGGATGAGGCCGCCGGCGAAGGCCGCCGAGCTGACCGGGCCGCCCATCGCGTTGATCGACGTGTGGCACATGCCGCAGTGACCGAGGCCTTCGACGAGATACGCGCCGCGGTTCCATTCGACCGACTTGGTCGGATCCGGCTTGTACTCGCCTTCCGAGAAGAACAGCGTGCGCCAGCCGATCAGCAGGTTGCGGTTGTTGAACGGGAAGCGCAGTTCATGCGGACGGCTCGGTTCGGAAACCGGCGGCACCGAGCGCAGATACGCGTAGATCGCGTCCGAGTCCGCGCGCGTGACCTTCGTGTAGCTCGTGAACGGGAAGCCCGGATAGAGCAGCGAACCGTCTTTCGAGCGGCCCGTGTGCATCGCGCGATAGAAGTCGTCGGAGGTCCACTTGCCGATGCCGTATTGATCGTCCGGCGTGATGTTCGGCGTGAACATCGTGCCGAACGGCGTGGCCATCGGCAGGCCGCCGCCGAATTCCTTGCCGCCGCGAACCGTGTGGCACGCGATACAGTCGCCGGCGCGGGCGAGGTACTCACCTTGTTTGATGAGCGCGGCTTTGTCGGCAGGCGTCGCCGCGATGGCGCCGCCCGAATGCAGGTTGTCGCCGCCCGACCAGAGGACGGCGCCGGCTGCGACGGCTGCCACCACGACAGCCGAGGAAAGTGCGAACAGGGACTTGCGTTTCATTGTGTTGTCGCTCCAGACGCCTTATTGCGGTTCGCTGCCGCACTTGAGCGGCATCTTCAACGAGCCAGCGGGCGCGGGCACCGGGTTGGCGGGTGCGGTTTGCGTAGAGAGCCATGCGGCGACGGCGGTCACGTCGTCGTCCGTCAGGCGCGAGGCGATCTGCTGCATGCAATCGGGCGCCTTCGCGTGACGCGTGCCCGACTTCCATGCGCCGACTTGCGCGCTGATGTAGTCCGAATGCAGGCCGACGAGACCCGGGATGGCCGGCTGCATGCCGGTCAGACCCTTGCCGTGGCAGGCCGCGCACGCGGGAATGTTCTTCGATGCATCGCCGTTCAGCACGAGCTGCTGGCCGCGCGCGAGCGTCGTGGCCGACACGTTCGACTTCACGGGCGTCGGATACGGCGGGCGCTGGTTCGAGAAGTACGTCGCGATCTGATGAAGGTAATCGTCCGAGAGATACGTGACGAGGTAGTTCATCGGCGGGTACTTGCGCCGCCCTTCGCGGAAATTCTGGAGCTGGTTGTACAGATAGTCGGCAGGCTTGCCGGCAAGACGCGGGAAGTAATCGTTGTCCGTGCCTTCACCGTGAACGCCGTGGCACGCGGTACAGCCTTGCACGCGCGCGGCCATCGTGTCCGGTGCGATCGGCTGGTTCTGCGCCTGCGCGGCGGAGCTGAAAACGCCAGCGCTGCCTACCAGAGCCGAGGCAAAAGCCATAGCGAGCAGCGGACGAAAAATGCGTCTTGAAAACACGCGACACTCCATGAAATTCGGGGACCTGCCGAGCTTCGTGCGGCTCGGTGCGAAGGTGGCGAACCACGGCCACGCAGGGGGCGGTGGGTGGCGGACCACGGCCACAGCGGCTCGACGAGCCTCTGATGCGACGCGGCATTCTATCATCGATGCATGATGATGACTATTTGACACAATCTCGCTCTAAGTCCCGCTGCAGCGCATTCGCGACAATATGCCGCGCGGCTATTGACCACCCGCGACGAACTTCCTAGGCGCGTGTGGTTCATTGCCTCTCGACAAATATTCGACTCGATGCGAGACGCCCGATCGACGTGCTTCATGCAGTTTCGGAAGCGTCCGGCAAAAATTCAAGGCGTTTCGCTCGTGTTCGATGCTGTGCTGCACCGTGGACCTTCATTCAGACTCCGCAAAATTCCTTCGATGACCTTCCCTTTAGCAATGCGCGTTCACGCCGCGCCCGGTTCCGCATGATGAACGACGATCCTCTCTCGCTCGCGCAGACGGCCTTCGCCGCGCTCGCCGATCTGGCCTTCGCCTGCGTACTCGGCGCGCTGCTGCTGAACGTGTGGCTGTCGCGCGAACAGGCGTTCGCGACCGTATCGCCCGCGCGGCGCGGCTGGTTGCGGGCGGCGCGCGGCGGTCCGATCGCAGCCATCGCGCTCGTTCTGTGCAACTTCGCTTCGTTGTGGCTGCAGGCGGCGGCGATGAGCGGCGCGCCGATCGTGCAGGCGGGCGGCGCGTTGTGGCTCGTCGCGACGGGCACGCACGCGGGCATCGGCTGGTCGGTGGCACTGGCGGGCAGCGTGCTGTTGCTGCTCGCGTCGGCGGGCGGCGGCGCGCTTTCCGGTACGCGGATCGGCATGGCGCTCGTTGCCGCGCTGATCGTCGCGGCGGGCAAATCGGCGATCGGCCATGCCGCCGATGCCGGCGCGTTCTCGCTCGCGGAAGCGGTTCAGACGCTGCATCTGCTCGCGACGGCGGCGTGGGGCGGCATTGTGATCGCGGGTGCGTTCGTGTTGCCGGCGCTCGATACATCGCTTGCGCGCGCATATCTGATCCGCACGGTCGCGCGCATGTCGCGAGCGGCGTCGATCGCGGTCGCGTTCGTCGTGCTGACGGGCGTGTTCAACGCATGGCGCGGCATCGGCGGATCGGCCGCGGTGCTGACCGCGAGCGCGTGGGGTCATGCGTTGATCGTGAAGATGCTGCTGGTTGCGGCGGCGCTCGCGTTCGGCGCGCTCAACCGCTGGTCGGCGTTGCCGCGCCTGTCGCGCTCGGCATCGACGATGGACGCGCATACGGTCATCAACGTGATGCGCGTCGAAGCGCTGATGATGGCGGGTGTGTTCGTGGCGGCGGCGGTGCTGTCGCACAGCGTGCCGGGTTCGTCGCTCGCGGGATGAAAACGGCGACGCGCGGCGTTACTCGTAGCCGAGCCTGTGACTGACGATCGGCGCGCAAAACAGCGCGACCGCGCAGCCGATGATCTTGCCCTGCAACTCGACGAACGCCGTATGCGAACCGCCGACGAAGATCACTTCGACCAGTTGCGGCAGGCAGAACACGACCGCCGCACCGATGAACCAGCGCGTCACGGCCGCGATGCGCCAGCCGCGCTGCGCCCCGATTCCCGCGGCCACCACGCGCGCCACGCCCAGCGCGACGAGCGAGCCGACCGCGAGCTGGGCACGGACGTATTCATCGGGAAGGACCTGCCACATGATTGTTCTCGCTTTTTTGGTGACTATCGGCAGCGTATGCGCAAGAAGCTCGCCAGTATGTACGAGAAAACGCAGATCGTGAAGCGCGGCCCGCGCGGGGCCGCATTCGCTCAGAACGTGTGCTCCGGCCCGGGAAAACTGCCGTCCTTCACCGCGCGCACATAGGCTTCGACGGCGGCGAAAATGTTCGGCTGACCCTGCATGAAATCCTTGACGAAGCGCGGCCGCTTGCCGTGAAAGATGCCGAGCATGTCGTGCAGCACGAGCACTTGTCCGGAACAGTCGACACCCGCGCCGATGCCGATCGTCGGAATCGCGAGCGCTGCGGTCACTTCGCGCGCGAGCAACGTCGGCACGGCTTCGATCACGAGCAGTTGCGCGCCGGCTTCCTGCAGCGCGATGGCGTCGCGCTTCATCTGCTCGGCCGCCGCTTCGGACTTGCCCTGCACCTTGAAGCCGCCGAATGCGTGCACCGATTGCGGCGTGAGACCGACGTGCCCACACACCGGAATCGAGCGCTCGACGAGAAAGCGCACGGTATCCGCGAGCCATTCGCCGCCTTCGATCTTCACCATCTGCGCGCCCGCGCGCATCAGTTGCACGGCGTTCGCATAGGCGTCTTCCTTCGAGCCGATGGTGCCGAACGGCATGTCCGCGACGATCAGCGCGCTGCGATTGCCGCGCGCGACCGACGCCGTGTGATATGCGATGTCCGCGAGCGTCACTGGCAGTGTCGTGTTGTGGCCTTGCAGCACATTGCCGAGCGAGTCGCCGATCAGCATGACATCGACGCCCGCGCGCTCGAGCAGCGCGCTGAAGCTCGCGTCGTAACATGTGAGCATCGCGATGCGCTCGCCGTTTTCGCGCATGGTCTGGAGCTTGGGGACGGTGATCGTCGCGCGATTCGTTTCCTGCAGATACGTCATGGTCGTTTCACTGAAGAGAGCGTGGCCGGGCTGCGAATTCAGACCGATACGCCTTTGACAAAGAATTCCTTGCGCCCGCGCATGGCGCCGATGCGCTCGATCAGAAGCGCGAGGTCGTCATCCGAGGCGAGCGGGTTCAGGTGCTCCGCGTTCACCGTGAGCAACGGCGTCGCGTCGTAGTGATAGAAGAAGTCGTTATAAGCATCGCAGAGCGCGCGCAGATACGAATCGGAAATTTGCAGCTCCATCGGCAGCGCGCGCTTCTGGATGCGCGAAAAAAGCACTTCCGGACTCGCCTGCAGATAGACGACGAGATCGGGTGCGGGCGCGCTCGCATGAATGCGCGAGGCGATGTCCTTGTAGAGCTGGAACTCGTCGTCGGGCAGGGTGAGGCGCGCGAAGAGCTCGCTCTTCTGCGTGAGAAAGTCGGTCATCAGCGCGGCGCCGCTCGTGACGATATCGGCGGCTTCCTGCGTCTGCGATGCGCGCTGCAACGCGAAGCTCAACTGCGTGGCGAGCGCGTGCCGCGTGGTGTCGCGATAGAAGCGCTCGAGAAACGGATTGTCCTGCGGGCGCTCGAACAGCGTGCGCATCGACCACCGTTCGGCGAGCAGCGTCGCGAGCGTGGTCTTGCCGACGCCGATCGGCCCTTCGATCGCGATGTAACGATGCGGCGGCCGCAGTTGAGGCGCGGTGACGGTGAGTGGCGGAACGCTCATCGGCAGTCTGTCTTCGTGGAAGGGGAGTCGGTTGCGTTGGAGCCGCGCGGTTGCGTCGCGACCATGCACTGACACGTCGCGACTTTCTCGATGCGCTGATCGGCGACGCCGTCGATGAACGCATCGGCGCGACCGCGTTGAGGAAGGATGAGATCCGGCTCGAGCTCGACGAGCGGCACGAGCACGAAGGCGCGCTCGGTCATGCGCGGATGCGGCACGACGAGATCGGCTTCGTCGATGCTCGATGCGCCGTACAGCAGGATGTCGAGATCGAGCGTGCGCGGCGCATTGCGATACGGCCGCTCGCGCCCGAACTGCAACTCGATGTGATGACACAGGCGCAGCAGCGATCGCGCGGGCAGGCTCGTTTCGAGCTTGACGACGCAATTGAAGTAATCGTCGCCCGATGAATCGATCGGCGCGGTGCGATAGACGCTCGATTTCGCGAGCACGGTGATCGTGTGCTGCTGGGCGAGACACACGACTGCGTCTTTCAGGGTCTGGCGCGCATCGCCGAGATTCGCCCCCAGGCCCAGATAAGCAATCGTCATGGCAGAAGTCCTACGCGTGGGTCACAGCGGAAAGCGGGAGAACAGGATCGCTCTTCGCTACTGTAACCAAATCCGGCGTTACTCGTCGTCGGCGGCTTCGCGCCTGTTCGCCGCACTCGATACCGCGTCGTCATTGCCTGCCTGCGCGGCTTGCTCGTCCTGCGCGCCGGGTTCGCCCGAGCGACGCTTCGCGTTGCTGCGGCGCCGGCGCTTCTTCGGTGCGTTGCGATCCTTGCCGCCTTGCGACAGGAGTGCTTCGCGCTCGGCGTGATCGCCGTCGATGAAGTCGCTCCACCATTGGCCGATGGCCGCATCGAGCTCGCCCGATTCGCAACGCAACAGCAGGAAATCATACCCCGCTCTGAATCTTTGGTGTTCCAGCAGCTTCAGCGCGCTGCGGCCGCGTTTTTCCAGCCGATGCTGAAGACCCCAGATCTCGCGCATGTCGGACGAGTAGCGCTTGTGGATCGCGAGTTTCTCCGTCTGCATATCGAGGACATCGTCCATCGCGCGATGCAATGCGGGCACCGGATAGTCGCCGTTCGCGGTGTATTGCTGCCAGCGCGTCTGCACGTCGTGCCACAGGAGCGTCGCGAAGAGAAAGCCCGGCGACACGCCCTTGCCGGCGCGCACGCGCTCGTCGGTGCTGGTGAGCGCGAGCGTGACGAACTTCTCGCCGTGCGGCTGTTCGAGCACGACATCGAGCAGAGGCAACACGCCGTGATGCAGCCCTTCCTGACGCAGCCGCGTGAGACACGCGAGCGCATGGCCGGACAAGAGCAGCTTCAGCATCTCGTCGAAGAGACGCGCGGCCGGCACGTTGTTCATCAGGTCGGCGAGATCCTTGATCGGCGCGCGCGTGGCTTCATCGATCTCGAAGCCGAGCTTCGCCGCGAAACGCACGACGCGCAGCATGCGTACCGGATCTTCGCGATAACGCGTGGCCGGATCGCCGATCATGCGCAACAGGCGCGCGCGGATGTCGGCCATGCCGTCGTGATAATCCAGCACCGTTTGCGTGGCCGGATCGTAGTACATCGCGTTGATGGTGAAGTCGCGGCGCGTGGCGTCTTCGTGCTGCTCGCCCCAGACGTTGTCGCGCAGCACGCGGCCGCTCGCATCGACGGCGTGCGTGCGCGCATCGAGCTCGCCGCGCTTGAGGCGTCGCGGCGGTTCGGCGGAAGGCTCCGGCGGCGCGTCCATGAGCGCGCGGAACGTCGATGTCTCGATGATCTCCTGCCCGAACTGCACATGCACGATCTGGAAGCGCCGGCCGATGATGCGCGCGCGGCGAAAGAGCTTCTGCACCTGATCGGGCGTGGCGTCGGTGGCGACGTCGAAGTCTTTCGGCGCGACGCCGAGCAGCAGGTCGCGCACCGCGCCGCCGACGATGAACGCGCGATGCCCGGCCTGCTGCAGGCCGTCGGTCACGCGTATCGCGTTCTTCGAGATCAGCGAAGGATCGATGCCGTGAATCTCCGACGACAGGATGACCGGCACGTTCGGATCGCGCTTCACGGGCGCGGCGGCTTTCTTGCGCGTGCTCTTGCGAGCGGGTTTCGGCGCGGCTTCGGAAGCAGCGGCGGGGACGTCGTGGCCTTCGTCGGCAGAGGCGGTTTCTTGCCCGAACAGCTTGCGGATGAGTTTTTTAATCACGAGTGTCGAACAGGTTCAGGATGCGCCAGCCTTTGGCTTGCGCGTGCGCGCGCAGGGTGTCGTCGGGATTGGTCGCGACCGGATCCGTGACGCGCTCGAGCAGCGGGATGTCGTTGTGCGAGTCGCTGTAGAAATAGCTGTGCTTGAAGTCGTCGAGCGTCTTGCCGAGCGTCGCGAGCCATTGCTCGACGCGCACGATCTTGCCTTCGCGATAACTCGGCGTGCCCGTCGGCCGGCCGGTGAGCGCGCCGAGCGGATGATCGTCGACCGTTTCGACTTCGCAGGCGATCAGCGTTTCGATGCCGAAGGCTTCGGCGATCGGCGCGGTGATGAACGCGTTCGTCGCGGTGACGAGGCAGCAGAGATCGCCTTCGTCCTGATGCTCGCGCACGAGCGTGACGGCGGCCGGCACGATGCGCGGGTTGATCACTTCGCGCATGAATTGCGCGTGCCAGTCGGTGAGCTGTTCGCGCGAGTATTTCGCGAGCGGGGCCAGCATCGCGTGCAGATACGCGTTGATGTCGAGCACGCCCGCCTTGTAATCGGCGTAGAAGGCGTCGTTCTGACGCGCGAAGGATTCCGCCTCGACGATGCCGAGCTTCACCATGAAGCGGCCCCATTCGTGGTCGCTGTCGGTGGGAATGAGCGTGTGATCGAGATCAAAGAGGGCAAGGTTCATGGGAGCGCATTCTACTTGAAGCGGGTCGGATCGTTGTCCGGCGCGGCGGGGCCGGATTCGGGGCCGTTCGGATCGGCGGGCGTTTCTTCCGGCGCCGATACGGGAACGAGGGGCGCGGCCCGGCCGGTTTGCTGGAGCATCGTGCGCAGCAGCGCTCGCGTCACCGCGCGCTTTTGTTCCAGGGAGAAGCGGTCGAGTTCGTCGAGCAGGGCCATGAGGCTCGGCATGTCGCGGCGAAAGTGCGTGAGCAGATAGGCGGGCACGTCGTCGGCGAGCACGATGCCGCGTTCGCGCGCCGCGTGCTTCAGCACCGATGCCTTCGCTTCGTCGGAAAGCGGCTGAAGATGGAACACGAGGCCCCAGCCGAGCCGCGTGCGCAGGTCTTCGCGGACCGTGAGCGCGAGCGGCGCGTCGTTGCCGGTGGCCACGAGCGCGCTCGCCGGATATGCGCGCACTTCGTTGAAGAGATTGAAAAGGGCGATCTGCTGCGCGGGGGAAAGGCGGTCGCAATCGTCGACGGCGTAAAGCGTCACGCGCGGATCGAACCCGAATGCGTTGAGCGCGCTCTGCGGGCCGAGATAGCGCGCATGGCCGTTCGCCTCGTGCGTGAGCGCCTGCAGCAGGTGGCTGCGGCCGCTGCCCGGCTCGCCCCACACGTAGAACGTGCGGTCGGCGACCGGCCCGGCCGCGAGCGCGCCTTCGAGTTCGCGCAGCCGCGCGATCAGTTCGTGATTGCCGGCGGCGAAAAAGTTATCGAAGGTGGCGGGCGGCGGCGTGCCCAGATCGAGCGTCAGTTGGCGTTGCACGGGAGATCGGTATCGTCGGGCCTTGAGTCGGGCGAATCTTGAAAACTGCCGGATGAGCTGCGGGTATACGCGCAAAGCCGCGGCGGACGGCCTTGCGCGCCAATGGCTCGGGCGCTTCTGAGATTGTCTGCGATCTCGAAAAAAGCGCCTTCGCGGATTCTGGCGTGCGCGGGAAAATCCGGCTGGCCGACCGTCGACGGGTCATCATCGGGTAAAATCGCATTTTACCGACCTTCTTGCTCCTCCCTCCATGAATCAACCGAAATCCGCACCGGACGCCCAAGGTTTGTCGTATCGCGACGCGGGCGTGGACATCGACGCGGGCGACGCGCTCGTCGACCGGATCAAGCCGTTTGCCAAGAAAACGTTGCGCGACGGCGTGCTGGGCGGCATCGGCGGATTCGGCGCGCTCTTCGAGGTGCCGAAGAAGTACAAGGAGCCGGTGCTCGTATCGGGCACGGACGGCGTCGGCACGAAGCTGCGCCTCGCGTTCACGCTGAACCGGCATGACACGGTCGGCCAGGATCTCGTCGCGATGAGCGTCAACGACATTCTCGTGCAGGGCGCCGAGCCGCTCTTCTTCCTCGATTACTTCGCGTGCGGCAAGCTGGATGTCGACACCGCGGCGGACGTCGTGAAGGGCATCGCCACGGGCTGCGAGCTGGCGGGCTGCGCGCTGATCGGCGGCGAGACGGCGGAAATGCCGGGCATGTATCCGGACGGCGAATACGACCTCGCGGGCTTCGCGGTCGGCGCGGTGGAAAAGAGCAAGATCATCGACGGCAGCACGATCAAGCCGGGCGATGTCGTGCTGGGCCTGGCATCGAGCGGCATCCACTCGAACGGTTATTCGCTGGTGCGCAAGATCATCGAGCGCGCGAATCCGGATCTCAACGCCGATTTCGACGGCCGAACGCTTGCCGACGCGCTGATGGCGCCCACGCGCATCTACGTGAAGCCGCTCTTGTCGGCGATGCAAAGCGTCACGGTGAAGGGCATGGCGCATATCACGGGCGGCGGTCTCGTCGAGAATATTCCGCGCGTGCTGCGCGATGGGCTGACGGCGGAGCTGGATCATCGCGCGTGGCCGCTGCCGCCGCTGTTCGCGTGGCTGCAGAAGCACGGCGGCGTCGCGGATGCGGAGATGCATCGCGTGTTCAACTGCGGTATTGGCATGGCGGTGATCGTTGCGGCGGAAGATGCCGATGCGGCAACCGGCCTGTTGTCGGGCGCGGGCGAGCAGGTGTGGAAGATCGGCGTCGTGCGCGAGAGCAAGGAAGGTGAGGCGCAGACGGTGGTGGTTTGATAGTGCCGTTGTCGCGCTGATACGAAAGACCCTCGCGGAGTGCGAGGGTTTTTTGTTTGGGGATTACATCGGCCGCACGTAAGGCGACCGAATTTGCTGCGGATTCGGCCCCAGTTGCGTGAGGAGGAAGTCCATAGCTGTCTTGTTATAGGCCGGTCTTGGATCGACGTGCGAAACGCCGTTGGGCAGGTAAGGCGGGCGCAATCCGGGTGTAAGCAACTCGCCCTTGTACAACGCGCCGTTGTATTCGACGATCCAGTTCGCGCTCTCCGTGAGCAGCCCGATAGAGGTCCCCTGCACCCACATGTAGCGATGGCCGCCAAACGATTGGATTTCTCGCTTGTACCACGCGCTCAATTGATCGAGCGTGCGTGGGTCGCTGTATTTTTCGGATAGATCGACCCGAAGGAGCGTCGTAAGCGCCTCGTAGCGCGGCACGTACATCTTCAAGCCAGGTGGCATCAACGCTGTATCGCCGGACGGAAACGACAGCCGCGGCATCAGGAGCGTTAAAGTGTCCTTCCTGCCTTGGAAGCTTTCGGCCGCGGCCGTGACTGTCTGACATTGGCAAGCCCGTGGCGCAGTGGCGCCGCTCAGCGAAGCCTTTTGATACTAAGCTTATAGAACGATCGTGTGCAAAATTTCAGTATGACTTTTCAGACTTTCGAAGTTTTCCTAATCGCTGCTACCGCCCGCTCCGTCGCGTCCCCCGCGCAGCACTCCACCACGACTCGCTCCGGCATCGCGCGCAGCCACGTCAACTGCCGCTTGCACAACTGCCGCGTCGCGAAAATGCCCTTGTCGCGCATCTCGTCGTAACCCGTCGCGCCGTCGAGATAGTCCCACGCTTGCCGATAGCCGACACAGCGCATCGACGGCATCGAAAGATCCAGATCGCCGCGCGCACGCAACGCGCGCACTTCGTCGATGAAGCCGTGCGCGAGCATCGCATCGAAACGTGCGGCGATGCGCGCATGCAGCACCGCGCGATCCGACGGCTCCAGCGCGACCGGCACGAAGCGATACGGCGCATCCGCATCCTGAACGCGCGGCGCGGCGAGCAGCGCGGACATCGGCTGGCCGGACAGCATGAAGATTTCGAGCGCGCGCTGGATGCGCTGGGAGTCGTTCGGCGCAAGCCGCGCGGCGGTTTGCGGATCGACCGCCGCGAGCCGCGCATGCAGCGCGGGCCAGCCATCGCGGGCGGCGTCGGCGTCGAGGGCGGCGCGCACGTCGGCATCGGCGGTCGGCAGATCGTTCAGACCTTGTGTCAGCGCCTTGTAGTACAGCATCGTCCCGCCGACCAGCAACGGCACGTTGCCGCGCGCGACGATCTCGCCGACGAGCCGCAGCGCATCCGCACGAAACTGCGCGGCGGAATACGTTTCGGCGGGATCGATGATATCGATCAGATGATGCGGCGCCGCCGCGCGCTCCTCGGCGTTCGGCTTGGCCGTGCCGATATCCATCTCGCGATAGACGAGCGCCGAATCCACGCTGACGATTTCCACCGGATGCAGCGCCGCGAACGCGAGCGCGGCCGCGGTCTTTCCCGACGCCGTCGGCCCGAGAAGACACGCAACAGGCAAGGCGGAAGCGCTCATTGTCCGCGCATGAAGAGTCGGTCGAGATCGGCGAGCGTGAGCTGATACCACGTCGGACGGCCGTGATTGCACTGATCGGCGCGCTCGGTCGCTTCCATCTGGCGCAGGAGCGCGTTCATCTCGTCGAGCGTGAGCCGGCGATTCGCGCGCACCGCGTTATGACACGCGAGCGTGCCGAGCAATTCGTGCTGACGTTCGGTGAGCACGCGCGAGCCGCCATACGCGTGCAGATCGGCGAGCACGGCGCGCGCGAGCGATTGCAGGTCGGCGTCCTTCAGCAACGCGGGCACGGCGCGGATCGCGATCGACGTCGGCGACAACACCGCGAGATCGAAGCCGAGCGCATCGAGCGTCGCGCGCTCTTCCTCGACGATGCCAATCTCGACCGGCTCCGCTGTCATCGACACGGGAATCAGCAGGGGCTGCACCGCGATCGCGCGATCGGCGAGCGCGTGCTTGAATTGCTCGTAAAGAATGCGCTCGTGCGCGGCATGCATGTCGACGATCACGAGGCCGCGCGCGTTCTGCGCCAAAACATAGATGCCGTGAATCTGGCCGACGGCGAAACCGAGCGGCTGTTCATCGGCGTGATCGAGCGCACTGTCCGCACTGTCACTGGCGATCAGCGGCGCGGGAGGGCGCTCGTTCATCGACGGATACGGCGTGTCGATGGTCGTCGTCGCGCCTGACGTACCCGCGCCGATGTCCTTGCGACCGAACAGCGCGTCGTAAAGCGCGAGCGGCTGCGCGACGGGCAGCGTGCCCTGCGTCATGCGCGACTGGCGCATCCAGTTCGTGCCGTTCTCGCTTTTCAGCGTGAGCGAATCCGGCGTGCCGGCGAAAGGCTTTGCGCTGAACGAAGCCGGGCCGGTCGGCTGCAATTGCGCCGCGTGTCCGCCCGCCGTCGTTTCCGGCGACGCGCCCGCATGCCGCGCCAGCGCGCGCTGCACGGCGTGAAAGACGTATTGATGAATCGAGCGCGAATCGCGAAAGCGCACTTCGATCTTCGACGGATGCACGTTCACATCGACGGATTCGGGCGGCAAATCGAGAAACAGCACGTACGCCGGATAGCGATTGCCGTGCAGCACATCTTCATACGCGGCGCGCACGGCGTGCGTGAGCAGCTTGTCGCGCACGAAGCGGCCGTTCACGAAGAAATATTGCTGATCGGCGCGCCCGCGGCTCGCGGTCGGCAAACCCGCGCAGCCGTAGACCGCAAGCGGCCCGGCGCGTTCGTCGAGCGGCAGATGCGCGGTTTCGAACACCTCGCCGAGAATCTTCGCGACGCGCGTCTGCGGATCGCTCGCGTTCCAGTGCTCGACGGCTTTGCCGTTGTGCATCACTGAAATCGCGACGTCGGGCCGTGCGAGCGCCGTGCGGCGAATCACGTCGAGGCAATGCCCGAGCTCGGTCTGCTCGCTCTTCAGGAATTTGCGGCGCGCGGGCGTGTTGAAATACAGCTCGCGCACTTCCATTGTCGTGCCGACGGTGCCCGCGGCGGGCGAGATGGCGCCGGTTTGCGCGTCGATGCGCGTCGCGTGCGGGCAGCTTTCGGTGCGGCTCGTGATGAACAGTTCCGCAACCGACGCGATCGACGCAATCGCCTCGCCGCGAAACCCGAGCGTCGCAACGGCTTCGAGTTCAGCGAGCGAGCGGATCTTGCTGGTCGCGTGGCGCATCAGCGCGAGCGGAAGCTCGTTCGGCGGAATGCCGCAGCCGTCGTCGGCGATCACGATGCGTTTCACGCCGCCTTCGTCGAGCGTGATGCGCAGTGTCGTCGCGCCGGCGTCGAGTGCGTTTTCCAGCAGTTCCTTGACGACCGACGCAGGCCGCTCCACCACTTCGCCAGCGGCAATCTGGCTGATGAGCTGATCGGGCAGCGGGGCGATGGCGCGCGGACGGCGCGCGGCATCGGCTGTCGAAGCGCCAGCGGAGGTTTCGTTTAGGTCGGACATGGCGAAATTATAACGATTCGCAACGTTCGGGCTTCGGGTGGCCGGCTGCATCGGTCCGGGCGCGCACGTATCCAAGAGCGCGGGCCAGAGCGGGACTTTCTTGCGCCGCAATTTATTTGCATTACTGAGTTTTTTTCGGGTCCACGCGTACAATGCATTACGCCGCCGCAAGAGAGTTCTGCCAGGCCGCGCGCAATCAATCCGTCGATCTCACTCACGCAATATTTCGCTCGCACCGCCAATTTGTTTGCCATCGAGGCGGCGATTCCTGCGGAGATATGAATTCGTTTGTGTTTCGAATGCGCGCGTTCGCGAGCGTTGAATCGGGTAATCGTCACGGCCTAATAATCATTTCGGGCATTAATTGTTTAAGAGTTTTCGTATGGTCGCGACGATTTTGATCATGCCGGTTATCCGCAAATGCAGAGCGATTCAGCCACGGGATTCCGCCGGAGGCCAAATGTATTGGGTTATGTTTTCGAAACTTCAGAAAAAGGATAATTCATGTCCCGTATCGCTTCAGAAAAAAAGAAACCGACTGGAAATCATGCCGTGACCGAAGCGCCGCCGACGAAAAGGCCAGCAGGCAGGCGCGCATTCCAGTCATAAGAACGCGGAAGCAAAAACTCAGAAAAGTCGTGTGGCGGCAAACGGTAAAAGCGGAAACAACTTTCCGAATGTGCTCGTGCATGGGTTTTGCGGTTGGGGTCGCGAAACGCTGACGAGCAAGATTTATCACTATTTCGGCGGCACAGGCGATATTCAGGAATATCTCAATAATAGGGGCTACCAGACTTTCACCGCTGCGGTCGGACCGTTATCCAGTAACTGGGACCGGGCCTGCGAGCTTTATTATTTCTTGAAGGGCGGCGTGGTGGATTACGGCGCGGTGCATTCGGCGCGTTACGGCCACGAACGTTATGGACGTTCGTATCCGGGCGTATTTCCCGAATGGAGCGAACAACACAAGGTTCATCTGATCGGGCACAGCATGGGCGGTCCGACCATCCGCACTCTCGTGCAATTGCTGGAACATGGCGATCCGGATGAAATTGCCTTCGCGCCGAGTTCGCGGGAAGCCGGCACCTCCGAACTCTTCAAGGGCGGCAAGCAATGGGTACATAGCATCACGTCCATCGCTGGCGTCAACAACGGCACCCCGGTCGCAGACGATCTCGGCGAGCCGATGTCCGACCTGCTATTGAGCCTGGCGAGCCTGTGCGGCGCCGATAACCGCGATCTGCTTTTCGACTTCGACTTGAAGCAGTGGGGCATCCACCGCGAGAAGGGCGAGGATCTGGTCGAATACGCCAAAAAGATCATGCTCAGCAAGGCCTGGAAGACGACTGACAGCGCAATCTACGATCTTTCCTTCGCCGCGGCCCGACTGCAGAACATCTGGGTAAAGACGTCGCCGCACACTTATTACGCGTCGTATTGCGCCGACGGAACGGTGCCCGGCCTCGCCGACACGCGTGTTCCGATGTCGAACATGAACCCGTTGCTCCTCGGCGGCGGCGCGGCGCTCGGCCTCAATGAAAGGGATCTTGCGGGCGGATTCCTGAACTGGCGTCCCAATGACGGTTGCGTCCCGGTTCCGTCGGCGCAGTACCCGATCGGGCACGCGCACGAGTTCGTCGGGGACAACCCCGCTCATCCGCCGAAGAAGGGCGTCTGGTACGTTCATCCTCCGATCGCCGGCGTGGATCATATCGGCATCGTGCAGCCGGTCGGCAGCACGACGCTCGAGTGGCTGGAGGAATTTTTTGGGAAAATCGCGGCCTATAACAAGGCGCTGCCAATTTAGCGACCCGGCCGGAGCCTGATCTTTCCTGTGGGGCTTTCGGGCGCCGGGTTGCGCGCGCTTCCGGGTGAACATTCGTGTGAGCGAGCCCGGCGCCGCGCCACTTCGGTATCATGGCGCGACTCCCGCATTTGTTGCCGATGCGCCGCTTTTCCGGCGCCGGCTTACTTTTTGAGGAAAGATTTTTGGACACGTTGCTGCAATTCCTGGGACTCATCCTTCACATCGACAAGTCGCTCGGTGTCTTCATCCAGAATTACGGCGCCTGGGTGTACGCGGTGTTGTTCCTGATCGTGTTCTGCGAAACCGGGCTCGTCGTGTTTCCGTTCCTGCCGGGCGATTCGCTGCTGTTCATCGGCGGCGCGTTCGCCGCGTCGCACGAAATGGATCTCTTCGCGCTGATCGCGCTCCTGCTCATCGCGGCCGTGACCGGCAACACGGTGAATTACTGGATCGGCCGCGCCATCGGGCCGAAAGTTTTCGATACGAACATTCCCGTGCTCGAGCGCTTTCTGGACCGCGCCGCGCTGCAGAAGACCCACAACTTCTACGAGAAGCACGGCGGCAAGACGATCGTGATCGCGCGTTTCGTGCCGGTGGTGCGGACGTTCGCGCCGTTCGTCGCGGGCGTGTCGTCGATGAGTCACGGGCGCTTCCAGCTCTTCAATATTCTGGGCGCGCTCATCTGGGTGCTGTTGCTCGTGTTGCTCGGCTATTTCTTCGGCAACATTCCGTTCATCAAGCAGTATCTGAACGTGATCGTGCTGGTGGGGATCGGCGCGGCCATCGTGCCGGTGGCGATCGGCGCGCTATGGAAGATGAGCCGTCGCAATTCGAAGGCTTGAGGAAGAGCGGGATGCGCGAGGCCGTCGGATGCCGGCCTCGCTCACGCCGCGAAACCGCTTAACGGCGCCGGAACAGGCGGATCACGAAAAGCAGCACGACCGCGCCGATCACCGCGGTGATCAGCGTGCCGAGGATGCCGCCGCCGAACGAGATGCCGAGCGTGCTGAAGAGCCATCCGCCGATCACACCGCCGACGATGCCGACGAGAATGTCGACGATCACGCCGAAGCCGCCGCCGTTCATGATGAGGCCGGCGAGCCAGCCCGCCACGCCGCCGATGATGAGGCTGAGGATGATTCCGTGTTGCATGATTTGCATGCGTTGAGACTCCAGTCGAATTGAGAGATGCGGGACGCAGGCGGGACCTGCAATCGGGCGCGGGCAATGTAGCGGAAATGACCGTGGCGGGGGATTGTCAACTGTCAAGGATTGTCGATGCAGCGTCGGCAAACAGCGCGGACGACAGATGACACATGGCCGGGGCAAAATACGTCAAAAATTTGGATTGCCAAAAGGTTCGGTCGGCGCTTGGGCGAAGTGTGTCGTTTAGGTCACTGAGGCGAATTTGTATCTGTAATGTTTTATGCTGGCGGAATTGGTTGAAAAAGTTCAAGACGACAAGCATGAGAAAGCTGGTGGTGATGCACAAGGAAGGTTTCGGATCGGGCCCGCGCGGGGCGATCGCGGGCGTGGCGCTCGCAGCGGGGTTGGCTGCCGGATTGACGGGATGTTCATCGACGCCGCGCGAGCCCGCGCCGATCGTCGAAAGTTCCGCGCTGAGCGCGCCGCCGGTGGTGCAGAGCGGGTCGCCGATCGTGACGCCCGCGCCAGTCGTGCCGCTCGGGCCGACGACACCCGCGCCCGTCGAACCGGGCTTTTATCGCGTTAAGCCGGGCGACACGCTTTACGGCATTTCGCGCACCTTCAAGCAGAAGCCCGCTGATCTGGCCAAGTGGAACACGTTGCCGGAAAGCAGGCAGGTGAACGTCGGGCAGGTGTTGCGCGTGATGCCGCCGGGTGCGTCGTCAACGACGGTGAGTTCGGCGACCGCCGGATCGAAGATGGCGCAGCCGCCGCTTCTGCCGACGCCGGAGAAATCTGTGGCGCAGAAGCCAGCGGCGGAAAAGCCCGCCGCTGCGGCCAGCGAAGAACATCCATCCGCAGTCACCGCGACTGCATCCAAGGGCACCTTCGTCTGGCCCGCGCACGGCGACGTCGTGCGCAAGTTCGGCGCGAGCGGCAACAAGGGCATCGACATCGAAGGCAAGGTGGGGCAGCCAGTCAAGGCAGCGGCGTCGGGCAAGGTCGTGTATGCGGGAAGCGGCTTGCGTTCCTACGGGCGCATGATCATCGTCAAGCACGGCAACGATTATCTGACCGCCTACGCGTACAACGAGAAGCTGCTCGTGAAGGAAGGCGATTCCGTCAAGCAGGGCGCGACCATCGCCGACATGGGCACCGGCCCGGGCGGCACGCCCGCGCTGCATTTCGAAGTGAGAAAGTCGGGCACCGCGGTCGATCCGATGCCGTTGCTCGGCGCGGCCGGCGGCTGATTCCTGGCCGGGCGGGAAGGGAGCCGAAAGGTGAAGAAGATCATGATCGCCGCGCTGACCGCGGCGTCGCTGACGTCGCTGCTTTCCGGCTGCGAGCAGCAGCAGAGCGAGGAAGCGTTGAACAAGCTCAAGGCATTTTTCAATGCAGTGAAGCCGGACAACTTGCTGCTCAAGAACCTGCAGCCCGGCGTGACGACCGAGGCGCAGATCCGCGACCAAATGGGCGAACCCGAGACGGAGCGCACGTTCACCGACGGAAGCAAGCGCCTCGAATATCCGCGCGGCCCGGCGGGCACGAACACCTACATGGTCGATCTCGACCCCCGCGGGCATTTCGTTTCCGTGACGCAGGTGCTGACCGCCGAGAACTTCGCGAAAGTGCGCCTCGGCATGACGATGGACGAAGTGCGCAGACTGCTCGGCAAGCCGACCGAAATCGCGGAGTATCGGCTGAAGAAGGAGCGCGTCTGGAGCTGGCACTGGCTCGAAGACGGCGTGAATCAGGACGCCATGTTCAACGTGCACTTCGGTCCGGATGGCACCGTGGCGACGACGTCGCGGTCCGAAGCGATCCGCGGCGGTCAACGCTGATTCCGGGCATGACGACGATGAGTGACTCGGTGACATACGACACGCGCCTTCACCTGATGGACGAAGCGTCGCGCTATCGCGATCAGGCGTCGCGCCAGGCCGGCGCAAAGCAGCTTGTGCTCTGGGATTGCGGGCGCGGGCATCGCTGGGACAAGACGCTCGACATCGCGCAGAACGTGCGCTGCATGAATTGCGCGACCGAGCGGCGCGAATTGGAGACGAAGCGTCTGCAGGACATCGCGCAAGCGCGCGGCGGCGCGCTGCTTTCGCACCGCTATGTCGATGCCGCGACGCCCTTGAGCTGGCGATGCGCGTACGGTCACGTTTGGGATGCGACTCCCGATGCGGTGTCGCGCCATTGGTGCAGCGAGTGCGCGCGCACCGTGTTCGCGGCCGTCCGCTGACCGATCCAACGGCATCAAAGAAAAAGCCGGCGAATGCCGGCTTTTGAGCTTCTTTGTCGGGGCGCTGGCCTCTTTCGCCTGCGACTCGTCGCGCCGTTGGCAAAAACTCGCGCTTTGCTTTTTTATTCTCGCGCTTTGCTTTTACCCACGACCTGATCGAGTGCCGCCCATCCTGTTTGTCGGTCTCTCAGCGCGTTTTGCTGCTGCCCCCCGTGCGCTGGAAAAAGTATTGCAAATGGCCATTCCTAAGAATGTACGCTCGCAAACACATTCGCAAATTGATAAGCATCTGCGGGGAAGTCCCGATCCGCGAAGCGATCTTCAGTCGGCCGACGACACCGTCTCCACACGCCCGATACCCGAACGCATGTTCGCCGCGACGAGCGATTGCGTGACCATGCGCGCTTCCGCCTGCGCGATGTGCTCGAGCGTCGCTTCTTCCAGTTGCGCCGCGAAAACGGCGAGCGCCGTGCACAGACGTGCGTGCTGACCGGCATCGAGCGTCCAGACGCCTTCGTCCGAATGACGCGCGTCCAGTTCGACGAGCGCTTCGTGCGCAAGCGTGATGTCGTGGTCGCATTCCGCCGCGTGGCCCAACTGGCACAACTCTTCCGCGACCAACATGTGACGGCATAGCGTCATGAAGAGCGGCTGCGATCCGTGTCCGCGATGAAACGCGTCGAGCGCCACATAGCAGCGCAGCAGCATCGCGTCGATCATCGGTTCGCGGGCGGCGCGGCTGTAGGTCAGCGCGCGCAGAAGCGGCGACATCGCGGGACGGGCGGATTTCATGTTCGTCGATTTCTTCTTCACGGCAGAGCTCCCGAAAAAGGTGTTCGCTTAACGCCGGTGCTGTCTGTCGCGCCGGGACGCGAATGCGTTGGATGCGTTTGGATGCGTTTGACGTTGGAAGCATCATCGCACCGGAAAATTAGCTGTGTCTTAAGGCGCGTAACCGCCGGATGCCTGCCAGCTATAACGCCGCGCGACGACGGCGGTGGACGCATGTGCTGTGACATTTGTAAGTAAAAGTCGCAAGAGGCCGCTGTGCGATGTGGCCTAGGGTGAATACATATGTTGCGTTAATTTTGTCGATGGCAACATATGTATCATTCCACTCTCAAAGAGGACGTCATGAAATTTGCGTCGTTGCTCACATCGACTGTCGCGTTATCTCTGGTTGCGGGCGCAAGCTACGGCCAATCCACGATTGCCAAGGTCCAGAGCGCCAATCTCATCGCGATCGGGCATCGCGAGACGTCGGTGCCGTTTTCGTACGTCGATGCGAACAACGACGTCATCGGCTTTTCGCAGGACTTGTGCAACAAGGTGATCGATGCGGTCAAGGCGAAAACGAAGCATCCGGATCTACGCGTGCGCTTCATTCCGGTGACATCGCAGAATCGGATTTCGCTCGTGCAGAACGGCACGGTCGATCTCGAATGCGGCGTGACGACGAATCTCACGTCGCGGCAGAATCAGGTCGCGTTTTCGGACACGTTCTTTGTCGCCACGACGCGTCTGCTGACGAAAAAGGATTCCGGCATCAAGGACTTTCCCGATCTCGCGGGCAAGACCGTCGTGACGAATCAGGGCACGACGTCCGAGCGCATTCTTCGCAAGATGAACGAAGAGAAGAAGATGAACATGAGCATCATCAGCGCGAAGGATTACGGCGAAGGGCGCGCGACGCTCGAAACCGGCCGCGCGGTGGCCTACATGATGGACGACGTGCTGCTCGCCGGCACGCGCTCGCTGACGGCGAAGCCGTCGGACTGGGTGCTCGTCGGCACGCCGCAGTCGTCGGAGGCGTACGGCTTCATGATGCGTCGCGACGATCCCCAGTTCAAAAAGCTCGTCGACGACGCCATGAGTCAGGTGATGAAAAGCCCCGAGATCAAGACGATGTACGACAAGTGGTTCATGAAGCCGGTGCCGCCGAAGAACATCAACTTCGATTTTCCGATGAGCGAAGCGATGCAGAAGCTCTACGCCGAACCGAACGACAAGGCGTTCGAATAGCGCGACGGCGCGCGCGTCATTCCGCGAAGGGCAGATCCGTCTGCCCTTCGGCGCGCATCGCGAACGTGTTGAGGGTCATCGCGACGAGCGCGTAATAGCCCAGCAAGCCGACGAGATTCACGACGACCGTGTGCCCGAAGCGCGCGACGGCGGCGTCATAGGTCGCATCGCTCACGCGCTTCGTGTCGTAGAGTTCGCTGGCGAAATCGAAGATGAGCTTGTCGTCGGCATCGGCGAATGTCGGCGTCTTTCCCGTGCGCAGCGCTTCGGCGAGATCGGCGGGCAGGCCGGCATCGAGCGCGATCGGATGATGAATGTGCCATTCCGCCTGCGAGCGCCAGCGCGCCGCGGTCACGAGAATCGCAAGCTCGGAAAGGCGCAGCGGCAGGCCGGTCTCGTAGCGGCAGAACGCGCCGAGTTTTTGCGCGTGCTGCGCGAGTTCCGGGCTGAAGATCCAACCGAGAAACGGCCCGTTCAGATTGCCGCGCGGTCCGCTCACGATGTCCTGCAACACGGCTCTTTGCGCATCGGAAGCCTGCGCGATGTCGAAATCGGGAAGTCGCTTCTTCATGTTTGTTCTCACTGGATGACGGAAAGCGCGCCATCGATTGCATCGGAGAGCCGCTCGACGATCGTCTCGATTTGCGCGCTTGTCGTGATGAACGGCGGCGCGATGAGTACGTGATCGCCGATGCGGCCGTCGACGGTGCCGCCCATCGGATACACCATGAGGCCGCGCTTCATCGCCTCGCTCTTGATGACCGCGTGCAGCCTGTGCTTCGGATCGAACGGCATCTTGCCCGCGCGATCCTGAACCAGTTCGACGCCGGTGAACAGGCCGCGGCCGCGCACATCGCCGATGAACGGATGATCCGCATGCCGCTCGCGCAGCAACGCGCGCAGTTGTTCGCCGCGCGCCCTCACGTTGTCGAGCAGTTTCTCTTCGGCGATGACTTTCTGCACTTCGAGCGCCGCGGCGCACGCCGTCGCGTGACCGATATACGTGTGGCCGTGCTGAAAGAAGCCCGAGCCGCCGACGATCGCATCGAAGATCGCGTTGCTGACGAGCGTCGCGCCGATCGGCTGATAGCCCGCGCCGAGACCCTTCGCGATCGCGAGAATATCGGGCGACACGCCGTCTTCCTCGCACGCGAACAGATGACCGGTGCGGCCCATGCCCGACATCACTTCGTCGAGGATCAGCAGCACGCCGTATTTGTCGCAGACCGCGCGGATCTTGCGGAAGTATTCGCGCACAGGCGGCACCGCGCCCGCCGTCGCGCCGACGACCGTTTCCGCGACGAACGCCGCCACCGATTCGGCTCCGAGTTCGAGAATCTTCGCTTCGAGTTCATCGGCGAGACGTTGCGCGAAGGCTTCGTCGGTTTCGCCCGCCCGCTGTTCGCGATACGCGAAGCAGGGCGTGACGTGATGCGCTTCGATCAGCATCGGCAGGAAGGGCTCGCGCCGCCACGCGTTGCCGCCGATCGCGAGCGCGCCGAGCGTGTTGCCGTGATAGCTCTGCCGGCGCGCGACGAAATGCCGGCGCGCGGGTTCGCCTTTCTCGACGAAATACTGGCGCGCGAGCTTGAGCGCGGCTTCCATCGCTTCGGAGCCGCCGGACACGAAGTAGACGTGGCCGAGATTTTTCGGCGCGGCATCGATGAGCCGGTCGGCGAGTTCTTCGGCGGGCTCGGTCGTGAAGAACGACGTGTGCGCGTACGGCAACTGCTGCACTTGCCGCTGGATGGCTTCGATCACGCGCGGATGGCTGTGTCCGAGACACGAGACGGCTGCGCCGCCGCATGCGTCGATGTAGCGTTTGCCGGTCGAATCGACGATCTCGATGCCGTCGCCGCGGACGGCGACCGGAAGCGTGGCGCGCGGCGCGCGATGAAATACCGTGGTCATGGTGCCTGCCTTTCGAATGCGGAATGCGCGTGCAACACGCGATGTGGCATTCTAGCGTGATAACAACATATGTTGTCAATATCGCGTGTGACGCAACGCTCGGCCGATTAGCTCGCCGCGTAGGCGCCGTGCGCGTGCAGCGCGGCTTCGGCCTGTTCGAGATGGGCGACGGCGTCCTTGCCTTCGAGCGCGAGCAGATGCGCGACGAGCATCTCCGCCAGCGCCGACGCCGCGACGAGCGACGGAAAGAACGACGGCGATTCGTGCGCGAAGATCAGCGTGTGATCGGCGTTCAGCGCGATGGGCGACACGGCGCTGTCAGTGAGCGTGATGAGTTTCGCGCCGCGCTCGATCGCCGCCTCCGCGACGCGCACGGCTTCGACGGAATACGGCGCAAAGCTGACGACGACCACCGCGTGCTTTTTCTCGATGCCGCGCAGTTGCATTTCGAGCGTGCCCGCTTCGCCGCTGATCAAACTCACCGACGGCCGAAACAGGCGATATCCATAAAGCAGGCCGAACGCGACGGGATAGCACGACCGAAAGCCCGCGACGTGCACATGCGGCGCTTTCTTGAGCGTCTTCGCCGTATCGACGACGCTCTGCGCGTTTTGCGCGAGCGTGAGTTCGAGATTGTGCGATTGCGCGTGTGCGAGATCGCGGCTCAGGTGATTGTCGGCGCCGCCTTTGACGAGCGAACGGGCGCGCGTCGTCAGCGGCTCGGGGCGCGTGCGTACGCGGCTCACGAAAATTTCGCGCAACTCGTTCCAGCCGGGGAAGCCGAGTTGCTGGGAGAGACGGACCATCGCGGCGGGCTGGACCTTGGCGCGCTCGGCGACCTTGCGCATCGAGAGGACGGCGACTTCGTCGGGATAGTCGAGAAGGAAGGCGGCGCCGGCCTGGAATTGCGGGCTCAGATCGGGGAAGCGGTCGCGGATCGTCGCCGCGAGTTGGTCGAAGGTGGGCACGTTCTGGATGCTTGAGGAAGCGGACGCGCTATTTAAGCATGAGCGCGACGTGGAGAGCGGTCGCGCGCAGAAAACAAAAAAGCCGCTGTCCTTGTGGAACAGCGGCTTTTTCTTGAAGCTGGTGGCGAATCAGGGACTCGAACCCCGGACCTGCGGATTATGATTCCGTCGCTCTAACCGACTGAGCTAATTCGCCGAAAGAAGACGAGATTATGGCGAGCGTCGAAGCGGGTGTCAACCCCTTCTGCGCGATTTATTTAACAAATCGCGCAGAAGCCCGTCGATTAATCCTCGTGATAGACATTCGACTTGCGCGTGTCCTTCACGAACAGCATGCCGATCACGAAGGTGATCAACGCGATCACGATCGGATACCACAAGCCCGAGTAGATATCGCCCTTCGCGGCGACGATCGCGAACGCGGTCGCCGGCAGGAAGCCGCCGAACCAGCCATTGCCGATGTGATACGGCAGCGACATCGACGTATAGCGGATGCGCGCCGGGAACATCTCGACCAGCATCGCCGCGATCGGGCCGTAGACCATCGTCACGAAGATCACGAGGATCGTCAGCACCACGATCGCCATCGGCCAGTTGATCAGCGCCGGATCGGCCTTTGCCGGATAACCCGCGCTCTTCAGCGTGCCGGCGAGCGTCTTGTCGAACGCCGCGCCTTGCGTCTTCGCGTCGGCGGCCTTGCCGTCGTACGTGTTCACCACCGTTTCGCCGACCTTGATCTGCGCCTGCGTGCCCGCCGGCGCCGCCACGTTCTCATAGTTGAGACCGGCCTTCGACAGCGCGCTCTTCGCGATATCGCACGAGCTCGTGAACTTCGCCGTGCCCACCGGATTGAACTGGAACGAGCACTCGCCCGGATCGGCGATGACGACGATCGGCGACTTCTGCGTCGCGGCTTCGAGCGTCGGATTCGTGTAGTGCGCGAGCGCCTTGAAGAGCGGGAAGAAGGAGAGCGCGGCAATCAGGCAGCCCGCCATGATGATCGGCTTGCGGCCGATACGATCCGACAGCGACCCGAAGAACACGAAGAATGGCGTACCGATCAGCAGCGCCACCGCGACCATGATGTTCGCGCTGGTGCCATCGACCTTGAGCGTCTGCGTGAGGAAGAAGAGCGAGTAGAACTGGCCCGTGTACCACACGACCGCCTGTCCCGCCGTCAGACCGAAGAGCGCGAGCAGCACGATCTGCAGGTTCTTCCACTCGCCGAACGCTTCCTTGAGCGGCGCCTTCGAGGTCTTGCCTTCCGCCTTGATGCGCTCGAACACCGGCGATTCATGCAGTTTCATCCGAATCCACACCGAGATCGCGAGCAGCAGGATCGATACGAGGAACGGAATGCGCCAGCCCCAAGCGCCGAACTGCTCTTCGCCCATGATCGTGCGGACCGCGAGAATCACGATCAGCGAGATGAAGAGGCCGAGCGTCGCCGTGGTCTGGATCCACGCCGTCCACGCGCCGCGCTTGTTCGACGGCGCATGTTCCGCGACATACGTCGCCGCGCCGCCGTATTCGCCGCCGAGCGCGAGGCCTTGCAACAACCGCATTGCGATGAAGATGATCGGCGCCGCGATGCCTATGGTCGCGTATCCCGGCAGGAAGCCGATCAGGAACGTCGACAGACCCATGATGACGATCGTCACGAGGAACGTGTACTTGCGCCCGACCATGTCGCCGAGCCGCCCGAACACGATCGCGCCGAACGGACGCACCGCGAAGCCCGCCGCGAAGCCCAGCAAGGTGAAGATGAAGCCGGCCGTCGGGTTGACGCCCGAGAAGAACGTCTTGCTGATATAGACGGCGAGCGAGCCCGCCAGATAGAAGTCATACCATTCGAACACCGTGCCGAGCGACGAAGCGAAGATGACCTTCTTCTCCTCCGCCGTCATCGGTGCGTGTGACACGCGCCCTTCGACCGTAGCCATGCATCGTCTCCTGTTCTGATTTTCGATTACATCGGTCCGCGATAAGGCGGCTCCCGGTGCAAAGGATTATTGGAACGAAAACTTACGGCGTTCTGACGCGGCGTGTCCGGACGCGAGTGACGTCCGAAACGACGATTTGCGCCGAAGCCGCGCATATGTGATGCGAACGACCGGCTAAATTCGTCTATGCTCGTGCTTCGTGCGCGCGAAATGCGAATCTGCCGCGCTCGCGCTCAGGGTTTGTCCCGGGCAGGAAAAACCCGCTGAAGACTGACGCGGACAAGCGTTCCGGCGAGTCGCGGGCTGTCCTGATACACGTGATCCTCGATGGCGAGCGCGCCGCCGTGCATCGCCGCGATCTCCTTGACGATGGCAAGACCGAGTCCGCTGCCGTCGCCGTCGCGCCCGAGAATGCGATAGAAGCGCTCGACCACGCGCTCGCGCTCCGCCGCCGGAATGCCGAGTCCCGTGTCTTCCACCTCCAGATGCACGAGATCGAGATCGTCGTCGTCGGTCCGCACGCGTACGGTGATGCGCCCGCCCGCCGGCGTGTAGCGGATCGCGTTGTCGATCAGGTTCGACAGCATCTCGCGCAGCATCACGACATTGCCTTCCACTTCGACCGCAAACGGCGGCTCCTCATAACCGAGATCCATGCGTTTCGCGAGCGCCGCCTGAACCCAGTCGCGCACCGCGAGCCGCGCGAGATCGGTCAGGACGATGCGCGTGAATATCTGCCCCGTCGCGCGATTCTCGGCGCGCGCGAGCGCGAGCAATTGCGTGACGAGACGCGCGGCATGCTCGGAACTCATCGCGATCTGTTCTAGCGAGCGCTGCACTTCCGTCGAGACGTCCTGGCGCATCGCGAGTTCCGCCTGCATGCGCAGGCCCGCGAGCGGCGTTTTCATCTGATGCGCGGCATCGGCGATGAAGCGCTTCTGGAACTCCATGTTCTGTTCGAGGCGCGTGAGCAGGTCGTTGAACGACGCGACGAGCGGCGCGATCTCCGGCGGCGCGCTGCCGGCCTGCAGCGGCGAGAGATCGTCGGGGCGGCGCGCGCGGATGTTCGACTGCAGCGCGTGCAGCGGCGCGAGCCCGCGCGAAAGCCCGAACCATACGAGGATGATCGCGAGCGGCAGGATCACGAACTGCGGCAGGATCACGCCCTTGATGATGTCGTTGGCGAGCTGGCTGCGCTTGTCGAGGGTCTCCGCAACCTGCACGAGCACCGGCTGCGCGCTGTGCGGATCGCGCCCGGGCGCGAGGCCGGGCAGATCGACCGTCGTGTATGCGACGCGGATATCGTTGCCGCGCAGCACATCGTCGCGAAACTCGACGATGCCCGGCTGCGGACGATCGTCGTCGTGCGGCAAGGGCATGTCGCGATCGCCGCCGACGAGTTCGCCGCGCGTGCCGAGCACCTGGAAAAACACGCTGTCGACGTTATCGGCGCGCAGGAAATCGCGCGTCGCGTCGGGCAGGCGGAGTTCCGCGACGCCGTTTACCGGCTGAATCTGGCGCGCGAGCACGTAGGCGTCGGCTTCGAGCGCGCGGTCGAACGGCCCGTTCGCGATCGATTTCGCGACCAGATACGTCACCGCGATGCTCATCGGCCAGAGCAGCAGCAGCGGCGCGAGCATCCAGTCGAGAATCTCGCCGAAGAGCGAGCGTGGATGCGTTTCGGCGTCGGGCTCGAGCTCGTCGGGCGGCGCGAACGGATTCGCGTAGCGCGCGTCGCGCAGCGCGTCGGAGTCGTCGTTCGCTTGTGCGTTTCGCTGAGTTTCGTGGGAAACGGGCGACGCCATGCGGCCTACTTATAGTGATGGCCGGCGGACTCGCCGGCGTGCGGCCCGCCCGCGCCGTTCGTCGTGGCGGCCGCTTTCTCCAGCGTGTAACCGAGACCGCGTACCGTGATGATCTTCGCGCCGCTCGGCTCGATCTTCTTCCGTAGCCGATGCACGTAGACCTCGATCGCGTTATTGCTGACTTCCTCGCCCCACTCGCACAGGTGATTGACGAGCTGCTCCTTCGATACGAGCCGGCCGGTTCGCTGCAGCAGCACTTCGAGCACGCCGAGTTCGCGCGCGGACAGATCGATGACCTGATCGCCGATGGTCGCAATGCGCCCGATCTGATCGAAGGCGAGCGAGCCGTGCCGGACGACGGTCGGACCGCCGCCCGCGCCGCGGCGCGTGAGCGCACGGACGCGCGCTTCGAGTTCGTTGAGCGCGAAGGGCTTCGCCATGTAATCGTCCGCGCCGAGATCGAGACCTTTCACGCGCTCGTCGACGGAATCGGCGGCGGTGAGGATCAGCACGGGCATCTGCGAATTGCGCGCGCGCAGGCGGCGCAGCACCTCGAGACCGGGCATCAGCGGCAGGCCGAGATCGAGGATCAGCAGGTCGAAAGTTTGCAGGGAAAGGGCGGTGTCCGCTTCGACGCCATGCTTCACATGGTCGACGGCGTATCCCGATTGGCGGAGTGATCGGACGAGCCCGTCCGCGAGTATGCTGTCGTCTTCGGCAATGAGGATTCGCATCGTCGTGTGCGCCTTTGTACGCCATGCATGCGCGATGAAGCGCATCGGCATTGCCGGCACCGTGTGTCGCCCGGCGCGGCGGTCTCCAGGTGTTCGTGGTTCTTGCGTGCTTGGGCGACGTGGAAAAAAAGCTGCGCCACGCCGCGACAGGCTTGCAAAAACTACTGTTTTTTTATACAGTGTCTGCGTGAGTGGGAAGGGCGGTTTCGTATGCTCGATCGAGCGGCGAAAAACCCCGTGAACACTGCCTCAGACGCCGTTCATCATAGCAAAGGACGATTCATGGAAGAAAGCAAGAAAGGCCCGGCTGGCATGACTGCGGAGAAGAGCAAGGCCCTGGCCGCCGCGCTCTCGCAGATCGAAAAGCAATTCGGCAAAGGGTCGATCATGCGGCTCGGCGCAGGTGAGGCGGTCGAAGACATTCAAGTGGTTTCCACCGGTTCGCTCGGGCTGGACATCGCGCTCGGCGTCGGCGGCTTGCCGCGCGGTCGTGTCGTGGAAATCTACGGTCCGGAGTCGTCGGGTAAAACCACGCTCACGCTGCAGGTGATCGCGGAGATGCAGAAGCTCGGCGGCACGGCGGCGTTCATCGACGCGGAACACGCGCTCGACGTGCAGTACGCCGGCAAGCTCGGCGTGAACGTGCCCGAACTGCTGATCTCGCAGCCGGACACGGGCGAGCAGGCGCTCGAAATCGCGGACGCGCTGGTGCGCTCCGGCTCCATCGACATGATCGTGATCGACTCGGTCGCGGCGCTCGTGCCGAAGGCGGAAATCGAAGGCGAAATGGGCGACTCGCTGCCGGGTCTGCAAGCGCGTCTGATGTCGCAGGCGCTGCGCAAGCTCACCGGCACGATCAAGCGCACGAACTGCCTCGTCATCTTCATCAACCAGATCCGCATGAAGATCGGCGTGATGTTCGGCAACCCGGAAACCACCACGGGCGGCAACGCGCTCAAGTTCTACTCGTCGGTGCGTCTGGATATCCGCCGTATCGGTTCGATCAAGAAGAACGACGAAGTCATCGGCAACGAGACGCGCGTGAAGGTTGTGAAGAACAAGGTCTCGCCGCCGTTCCGCGAAGCCATCTTCGACATTCTTTATGGCGAAGGCATTTCGCGTCAGGGTGAAATCATCGATCTGGGCGTGCAGGCGAAGCTGGTCGACAAGGCGGGCGCCTGGTACAGCTACAACGGCGATCGCATCGGTCAGGGCAAGGACAACGCGCGGGAATTCCTGCGCGAAAATCCGGACATCGCGCGCGAGATCGAGAACAAGATCCGCGAATCGCTGGGCGTCGCTGCATTGGGCGAAGCTGTCGTCGCAAGCGCCGCAGCGGCCGACGACGAGTAAGCATCGAGCCTGAAGGAAGATGCAGACGCGCCGGCTCGGATCCAAGGCAGACCCGGCGGATAACGGAACCGGCGACGATTCCGATTCCGTCGATCGCTACGAGCGAAGCAGCGAGCGGCGCGGTGCATCGTCGAAGTCAGGCGGCTTCAGGCGCAGCAACAAGGAACGCGCCGGCGCGAAGTCATTCGCGTCGGCGCATCGCGTTTTCGAGCCTGTTAAAAGGGATGAAAGCAGCGTAGACGCGAATGATCGCGCGGCCCGCCTGGAACAAGCTCGCGCCTTACTGAAGCAGGCGACAGCGCAGCCGAAGGCGCCCCCCGCCGATCGCAGCCCGCCGTCCGCTAACCCGCCGGACCCATTCGAAGACGCCGATCCATTCGAGCCCTTCGAACAATGCGTGCCTTCCGAGCCATCGCCAGCCGTTTCCGGCGAAACGGTTTATAGCCGCTCCAGCCAGCGCACCCGCAAGACATCGGCAAACGAAGTCAACAATCCCAAACGTCCGCAACGCTCGTTGAAGGGCCGCGCGCTCGCGTTCCTGTCGCGTCGCGAGTACAGCCGCGCGGAGTTGTCGCGCAAGCTGCGTCCGTACGTCGAAGAAGCCGCTCCGCTCGAATCCCTGTTGGACAGTCTCGAGCGCGATGGCTGGCTGTCGAACGAGCGCTTCGTCGAGAGCGTCGTGCATCGGCGGGCGTCGCGCATGGGCGGCAGCAGGATCATCAGCGAGCTGAAGCGGCATGCCGTCGGCGAAACGCTCATCAGCGAAACCGCCGACAAGCTCGCGCAGTCCGAAACCGCGCGCGCCAGGGCGGTGTGGGAAAAGAAATACGGCGTGCCGCCGGAGACGCCCGCCGAGCGCGCCAAGCAGGCGCGCTTTCTGGCTGCGCGCGGTTTTTCGAGCGGTACGATCGGCAAGATATTGAAGGGCGGTGACGAAGATTGGAGCGAGGAAATCGTCGACGACTGAGCGCCCGTTCGGCTTGATCCGCACGCGCGTTCCATTCGTCAGGCACATGCCCGGCTCGAAATACCCGATATGCTAAAATTCCACGGTTTTCCCCGTACCGGCTCACTCCAGCATGCCTCTCTCGCCTCCCGCTCCCCGACAATTGCGTCATAGCCGCGCGATTCGAGTGGAAGCGTTCGAACGCGACGACGGCCTGTGGGATATCGAAGCCTGTCTAACCGATGAGAAGCCGCGCGACTTCCAGCTCGCGACGGGCGTCCGGCCGCACGGCCTGCCGATCCATGAACTCTGGCTGCGCATCACCATCGATCGCACACTCAGCATCGTCGACGTCGAAGCGTCGTCCGACTGGGCGCCGTATGGCGGTTTGTGCGCCGAGTCCAATGCGGTCTATCGCAAGCTCATCGGGCTCAATCTCCTCCAGAATTTTCGCCGCGAAGCCAACACGCTGCTGCGCGGCACTGCCGGCTGCACGCATCTCACCGAGTTGTGCGGGGTCTTGCCGACCGCAGCCATTCAGGCATTCGCGGGCGACGTCTGGAAGATCGAGGACGGCAATCCATTCAAGCAAGCCGACGCCAACGCGCAGCGCGACGAGCCGCCGTTTCAGCTCGGCCGATGCCACGCGCTGCGTTTCGACGGACCCGCGGTCAGGGAACACTACCCGCGCTGGTTCGGCCACGCGCCCGGCGAACCATCCAGATCCGGAACAACGGTGCAAGACAGGCCGGAGACAAAGTCCGCCTCGTAGCGCGCAAGCAGCGCTCGCGCTCACGCACGGAATTCAAACAAGAAAAGAATCAGCGGTTCAAGCAAACAGAAGTTCACTCCAACTCTCAGACTGAAGGAATCACGCATGAAGATTCACGAGTACCAGGGTAAGGAAATCCTGCGGAAATTCGGCGTCGCGGTCCCGCGCGGCAAACCCGTGTTCTCGGTGGATGATGCGGTCAAGGCCGCGGAAGAGCTGGGCGGCCCGGTTTGGGTCGTCAAGGCGCAGATTCACGCCGGCGGCCGCGGTAAGGGCGGCGGCGTGAAGGTCGCGAAGTCGATCGAACAGGTCCGCGAATACGCGAACCAGATCCTCGGCATGCAGCTCGTCACGCACCAGACCGGCCCCGAAGGCCAGAAGGTCAATCGCCTGCTGATCGAAGAAGGCGCGGACATCAAGAAGGAACTGTACGTCGGCCTCGTGCTCGACCGCGTTTCGCAGAAGATCGTCGTGATGGCGTCGAGCGAAGGCGGCATGGACATCGAAGAAGTCGCGGAAAAGACGCCGGAACTGCTGCACAAGTTCGCCGTCGAGCCGTCGACCGGTCTGCAAGACGCGGACGCCGATGATCTCGCACGCAAGATCGGCATTCCCGATGCATCGATCCCGCAAGCGCGCGCGATCCTGCAAGGCCTGTACAAGGCGTTCTTCGAAACCGACGCATCGCTCGCGGAAATCAACCCGCTGATCGTGACCGGCGAAGGCAAGGTCATCGCGCTCGACGCCAAGTTCAACTTCGATTCGAACGCGCTGTTCCGTCATCCGGAAATCGTCGCGTACCGCGATCTGGACGAAGAAGATCCGGCTGAAGTCGAAGCGTCGAAGTTCGACCTCGCATACATCTCGCTCGACGGCAACATCGGCTGTCTCGTGAACGGCGCAGGCCTCGCGATGGCCACGATGGACACCATCAAGCTGTTCGGCGGCGAGCCGGCGAACTTCCTCGACGTCGGCGGCGGTGCGACGACCGAGAAAGTGACCGAAGCGTTCAAGCTGATGCTGAAGAACCCGAACCTGAAGGCGATCCTCGTGAACATCTTCGGCGGCATCATGCGTTGCGACGTGATCGCCGAAGGCGTGATCGCTGCGTCGAAGGCCGTGGACCTGAAGGTGCCGCTCGTCGTGCGCATGAAGGGCACGAACGAAGACCTCGGCAAGAAGATGCTGGCCGACTCGGGCCTGCCGATCATCTCGGCGGACAGCATGGAAGAAGCCGCGCAGAAGGTCGTCGCGGCGGCCGAAGGCAAGTAAGCGCGTTCGCTTGTTGCCTTAAGAGAGCGTTCCACCAGATACGAATGGCGGCGCCTGGCTTTTTGCATGGCGACGCCAAACGAACAGAGGTCACTACATGTCGATTCTGATCAACAAAGACACGAAGGTCATCACGCAGGGCATCACCGGCAAGACCGGCCAGTTCCACACGCGCGCCTGCCGCGAATACGCGAACGGCCGCGAAGCGTACGTCGCGGGCGTGAACCCGAAGAAGGCCGGCGAAGACTTCGAAGGCATTCCCATCTACGCGTCCGTGAAGGAAGCGAAGGCCGAAACCGGCGCGACCGTTTCGGTCATCTACGTGCCGCCCGCGGGCGCTGCCGCCGCGATCTGGGAAGCCGTCGAGGCCGATCTCGATCTCGCGATCTGCATCACGGAAGGCATTCCGGTTCGCGACATGCTCGAAATCAAGGACCGCATGCGCCGCGAAAATCGCAAGACGCTGCTGCTCGGACCGAACTGCCCCGGCACGATCACGCCGGACGAGCTGAAGATCGGCATCATGCCGGGTCACATCCACAAGAAGGGCCGCATCGGCGTCGTGTCGCGTTCGGGCACGCTGACGTATGAAGCGGTCGGCCAGTTGACGGCGCTGGGCCTCGGCCAGTCGTCGGCGGTCGGTATCGGCGGCGATCCGATCAACGGTCTGAAGCACATCGACGTGATGAAGATGTTCAACGACGATCCGGAAACGGACGCCGTCATCATGATCGGCGAGATCGGCGGTCCGGACGAAGCGAACGCCGCTTACTGGATCAAGGACAACATGAAGAAGCCGGTCGTCGGCTTCATCGCGGGCGTGACGGCGCCTCCGGGCAAGCGCATGGGCCACGCAGGCGCGCTGATCTCGGGCGGTGCGGACACGGCTGACGCCAAGCTCGAAATCATGGACGCGTGCGGCATCAAGGTCACGAAGAATCCGTCGGAGATGGCACGTCTGCTGAAGTCGGTTCTCTGATCGAAGCAGGCAAATTACGCGAGGGTTTGGTACTCTTACTGATTCCTTTCGTAAAAGCCATTGAAAAGCGAGGGAGCGCTGCTTCCTCGCTTTTTTCATTTCAGCCTCATGCTTGAATTCTTTTCGACGCTCCATTGGGGCGCGGTCGTTCAGATCATCGTGATCGACATTCTGCTCGGCGGCGACAACGCCGTCGTGATCGCGCTCGCCTGCCGCAATCTGCCGGATCGGCAGCGCACGCGCGGCATCGTGTTCGGCACGCTCGGCGCAATCATCCTGCGCGTCGTGCTCATCGCGTTCGCGGTCTTTCTGCTCGACATTCCGTTTCTCAAGTTTCTCGGCGGCTTGCTGTTGCTGTGGATCGGCGTAAAGCTGATGCAGCCGGATCACGACGATCATCAGATCGACGCATCCGACCGGCTGTGGGCGGCGGTGAAGACGATCATCGTCGCCGATGCCGTCATGAGCCTCGACAACGTCATCGCGATCGCGGGCGCGGCCGAAGCCGCCGATCCGCGTCATAGGCTCACGCTGGTGATCTTCGGCCTGGTCGTGAGCATTCCGCTCATCGTCTGGGGCAGCACGCTGGTGCTGAAGCTGCTCGACCGCTTGCCCGCCGTCGTGCTGCTCGGCGCGGGTCTGCTCGGCTGGATCGCGGGCGGCCTCATCATCGACGATCCATTCATCGACCGATGGCCCGCGCTCAATACCGAACTCGTCGGATATGCGGCGCGTCTGGCGGGCGCGTTGCTTGTCGTCGCGTTGGGCTGGCTGCTCAAGCGGCGCGCGCTCGCCGACGGCAATCGCGCGGCGGGTTGATTTCTCCTAGGCCGTTCGGCTGACTGCCGCCGGAGCGGCTCCCTGAATACGATCGAAGCGTCCTGACCGCATTGCGCGGAAGGGCGCTTTTCTGTTTTTCAGGGAGTAGCAATGACGACGAAGGCTTCGGTTTTGGACGTGCCGCGCGAACGGCGCGCATGGTGGTTCGGGCGCACGAAAGATGCGCTGACGCGCGGCTTCACACTGATCGAACTGATGATCGTGCTTGCGATCGTCGGCGTGGTCGCGGCGTATGCGATACCGGCGTATCAGGATTATCTTGCCCGAAGCCGCGTGGGCGAGGGCATGACGCTCGCGGCGGCCGCGCGCCTCGCAGTGGCGGAGAACGCGGCGAGCGGCGCGGATCTGGCGGGCGGATTCGCGTCGCCGCTGGGCACGCGCAACGTCGAGTCGATTCACGTCGACAGCGACAACGGGCAGATCACGATCGCCTATACGACGCGCGTCGCGCCGGCGGGTTCGAACACGCTCGTGCTCGTGCCTTCGACACCCGACAACGCCGATACACCTACGGCGCGCGTGTCGCTCAGCCGCGGTTCCGTGCAATCGGGGTCGGTGACGTGGGAATGCTTCGCGGGCAAGAAGACCGAGTCGTCGCTGCCCGCGCCGGGCGCCGGTCCGACGCCCGCGCAGGCGCCGACATTGCCAGGCAATCTCGCACCGCCGGAGTGCCGCGCGTAAGCACTGAGGCGAAGCGCGGCGGGAGGATTTACGTCGCCGCCGCGCCGTCGCGCCGTCGTTTTTGCGCGAAAGTTGGCGATTTGGTAGCAAAACCGGCCGTTCGACGGACAGCGGGGGCAAAGTTTTGTATAGTGCGCCGGTCGCCGACGTTCCCAGTTCCTCATGCCTTCCCAATACGCGCGCTTTCTCTGCTTCGCCGTTCTGTGCCTTGCGTTGACGTTTCCCTTCGCGGTCGTCAACCACACGTATCCGATTCCGACCTTCTACGCCGAATACAGCGCGCTCGCGCTTTATCTGGCGCTCGGTGCGACGGTTGCGCTCCTCGTGCGCGTCTCCGAGCCGAAGGTGCCGTTCGCATCGCCGGTCGTCGCATTGATGCCGCTTGCGTTCGGCCTGTTGCTCGTCGCGCAGACGGTGCTGTTGCCGATCGCGCAGCCATCGATGAACTGGCTCGGCGGCGCGTATCTGCTCGCTTCGTTTCTCGCGGTGCATACGGGCTTCGGTCTCGTGCGGGCGGGGCTCGGCGAGAAGACGCTGCGTATCGGCGCGGCTGCGCTGATGGTCGGCGGACTGTTCGCGGTCTTCTGTCAGATCGTGCAGTTGCTGCATCTCGAAGTGAAATTCACGCCGTTCGTGGTCGCGTACAACGTGATGATCGAACGGCGCCCGTTCGGCAACATGGCGCAGGCGAATCACCTCGCGACCGTGATCGCGTTCGCGCTGGCGGGCGCGCTTTATTTCGTGCAGGCGCGTCGGCTGCCGCTCGTTCTGTGGCTGATCTTGTCGGCGATCTACTCGCTCGGGCTCGCGTTGACCGTATCGCGCGGGCCGTGGCTGCAGACGGCGGTGATAGTCGTCGCCGGCTTCTGGATGGCGTTCGTGCTCGGGCGGCCGGTCGCGTCGGAAGGCTTCGACGGCCCCGGCCGCCGCGATACGCGCGCGTGGATCGTCCCGATTCTGCTCGCGATCGTCTTTTTCGCGGTGAACGCGGCCGTGCGCTGGGCGAACGTGCGCTTCGATTTCGGGCTCGCGCAATCGGCGGCGGAGCGCATGCAGGAAGCGAGTCAGATCGCGCCGCGCCTCGCGCTCTGGAAGTACGGCTGGACGATGTTCAAGACGCATCCGCTGCTGGGCGTCGGATGGGGCGAGTTTCCGCGCTATCAGTTCGACCTCGTGCGCGATCTGGGCGGCGTCGAGATCGCGAACAACGCGCACGACATCTTCATCGATCTGCTCGCGAAAACGGGTGCGCTCGGCGTCGCGATTCTGGTCGCGAGCGTCGTATTCTGGCTGATTCGCGTGCTGCGCGCGCCGCAGACGCCGGCGCGCATTTTCGGATTGTCGCTGCTCGGCGTCCTGATGATGCATGCGCTCGTCGAGTATCCGCAGCAGTACATGTTCTTTCTGATGCCGGCGATGCTCGTCATCGGCCTTCTGGAGACGCGTCCCTTGCGGCTGGTTCCGCGTCCGCTCTCTTATGGCGTATATGTCGTGCTGGTGCTCGGCGGGCTCGCGGCGTTGTATCCGACCTTACGCGACTACAACCGCGCGGAAGTGCTGTACTACGGCTCGCGCCCGGCCGAGCAGTATCGTGAAAATCCGTCTTTCCTGTTCACGGCGTGGGGCGAATACGGTGCGGCGACCTTGCTGCCGATCAACGCGCAGAACGTCGAGGAGAAACTCGCGGCGCATCGGAAGGCGATTGCGCTGTTGCCGGGCGAGACCGTGCTGCGCCGCTACGCGGTGTTGCAGGCGCTCGCCGGGCAGAAGGCCGAGGCGCTCGACACGATGGCGCGCCTGAAGATCTTCGCGACGCAGTTGCACGACTGGCCGAAGCAGCTTTTGGCCGTCTACGATCTGGCGGACGAAGCGGGCAAGCCGCTGGCGTCGTTCAAGGCGGATCTGGTGAAGCTGTATGGTGTGCCGCTGCCGAATCAGGAGCCTTCGGAGGATGAGGAAGAAGAGTGAGCGGTCAGGGCGCGGGCGACGGCTGGTCGTCCGCCACCCAATCCCCCGACTTCCCACCGTGCTTTTCCATCACTTTCACATTGGTGATGGTCATCCCCCGATCCACCGCCTTGCACATGTCGTAGATCGTGAGCAATCCGACCTGCACGGCGGTCAGCGCTTCCATTTCCACGCCCGTGCGCCCGACCGTCTCCACGCGCACTTCACAGTGCACGCCGGGTAGCGCTTCATCGATCGTGAAATCCACCGCGACGCGCGTCAGCGCCAGCGGATGACACAGCGGAATCAGATCGGCCGTGCGCTTCGCACCCTGAATCGCGGCGATGCGCGCGACGCCCAGCACATCGCCTTTTTTCGCTCGGCCTTCGCGGATCAGCGCGAGCGTGGGCGCGAGCATCGCGATCGAGCCGCGTGCAACGGCCACGCGGCGCGTTTCGTTTTTCGCGCCGACATCGACCATATGCGCCTCGCCGGCGGCATCGAAATGGGTGAGTCCGGACATAGCGTCTCCTTCGAATGGGCGCCTATCATACCAGCGTGAATCCGCGCGATTTTCCGCAGAACGCCACGGTCCGGCGCGACGCACCGCCGACCTGAGACGCGCCGCGCGCAACACTTGATACGATAAGCCCGTTTCGATTCTCGAGCCGACTATCGGCGCTTCGCGCCATGCATTTCACACGTCCGAGCCGCGCGCTCGCCTCCCTCCTTTGCGTCGCCCTCGCCATGCCGCCCGCGGCGCGGGCGCAATCCAGTTCGCCTTCCGCGGGCTCGACCGGCACGCTCGCGGCCGCGCAACTGCGCGCGTCGCAGGAAAGCGCCAGCGGCGACGTGCCGGGCAACATCGCGGAAGGCGTGTTCGGCGTCTACGGCGGCGCGGAAAGCCGTTTCGCGAACCGCCCCGGGACGATGTCCGGTTTGCGCGCGCCGCTGTCGTCGGTGCAGCTTCCGGATCTCGGCGACGGCTCCGGCGGTTCCCTCACGCCGCAGGCCGAGCGCAAGGTCGGCGAGAAGATGATGCGCGAAGTGCGCGCCGATCCCGATTATCTCGACGACTGGCTGCTGCGCGACTATCTCGACTCGATCTCGTCGAAGCTTTCAGCGGCGGCGACGACGCAGTATCTCGGCGGCTATCGGCCGGATTTCGATCTCTTCGCCGTGCGCGACGCGCAGATCAACGCGTTTTCGATGCCGGGCGGCTTTATCGGCGTGAACACGGGGCTGATTGCCGCGACGCAAACGGAATCGGAGCTGGCGTCGGTCATCGGCCATGAAATGGGGCACGTCCTTCAGCGGCACATCGCGCGGATGCTCAGCACGCAGGAAAAGAGTTCCTACGCCGCACTCGCCGGGATGCTCGCCGGCCTGCTCGCGGGCCTGCTCGCCCATAGCGGCGATCTCGGCATGGGCATCGCGATGGGCGGCCAGGCGTTCGCCGTCGACAATCAGTTGCGCTTCTCGCGCGCGGCCGAGCACGAGGCCGACCGCGTCGGTTTCCAGATGCTCGCGGCCGCCGGCTACGATCCTTACGCGATGGCAGCGTTCTTCGAGCGTCTCGATCGCGCGTCGATGGCCGATAACGGCGTGCCGCCGTACGTGCGCACGCACCCGCTCACGATCGACCGCATCGCCGACATGGAAGGCCGCGCGCGGCGCGTGCCGTACCGGCAGCCGCGTCAGTCGGCCGAATATGCGTTCGTGCGCGCCCGGGCGCGCGTGCTGCAGGTGAATTACGCGAGTGATTATTGCGAGGTCGCGAGCCGGCTCAAATCGGAAATCGAGGATCAGACGGCGCTCAATCCCGCGTCCAACTGGTACGGCATCGCGCTCGCGCAATCGCTGCTGGGCAATTACGACGCGGCCAGCGACGCGCTCGCGAAGGCGCGCGCGCTATTCGAGGGCGAGGAGGCGAGCGCGGCGGCGGCATCGGCGCAAGTGCAAAAGGAGGATCGCGCGGTTGGTCAAACGCAGCCGGCTCCGCGCAAGAAGAGCGGCGAGCCGTCGCTGCGCAACGCGGATGCGTCGACGATCGCGACGCCGCTCGACAACGCGCGCACGCCGCTCAATCTCGGAGACTCCGGCAACGGCAATGCATTGCGCGCGAAGAGCGACATCGTGCTTCCACCGGTTCGCGTCGAAGCCCGATCGGCTCCGTCGGCGAAACCTCAATCCGCACCGCCGGCGCTGCGCAGCACGCCGAGCCTCGACGTGCTCGCCGCCGACATCGCGCGCCGCGCCGGTCGCAACGACGATGCGATCCGCCTCGCGGACCTCGCGCAAAAGCGCTGGCCGGCGTCGCACGCCGCCATCGACGTGCATCTGCAGACGCTGCTTTCCGCGCGCCGCTTCGCCGACGCCCAGACGCTCGCGCGCCGCGAAACACGCGCCGAGCCGACGCGCCCCGACTGGTGGTTCTATCTCGCGCAGGCAAGCGCGGGTCTCAACGATCCGCTGCAACAGCATCAGGCGATGGCGGAAAAGTTCGCGCTCGATGGCGCGTGGGCATCCGCGATCCGGCAACTGAAGGAAGCGCGCGACGTCAAGACCGCGAGTTTCTACGATCTTTCGACGATTTCCGCCCGGCTGCGCGATTTCGAGACGCGCTACAAGGAAGAGCGCGAGATGGAGAAGAACGGCTAGCTAGCTCAGTCTTTCTTCGCGGCGGCGCGTTCGGCCGGACTCGCGACGAAGCCAAAGCGCGCGGCGACATCGGCGCGGGCGATCGGCTGCACGGTCAGATCGACCCCGTCGCGCCAGTGGAACACGCCGCGTGTGCCGGCATCGTCGAGCGACGCGTGGTCCGCGAACAGTTCGAGATCGTGATCGTGAAGGGCGGCGATGCGTGCGGGCGAGGCGTCATCGGAAAGGAGAATGCCGCCTGCGTCGTCGATCCAGACATGCGCCGGCTCGAACGGCGCGCCGCCCTGATCGATCAGCCGCAATGCGCCGTCCGCCGCATGCAGACGCACGATCCACGGCGTGTACACGAGCTCAACATACACGCGCTGCGGACCGTTCTGAAAGAACCACTGGCCGTCGGCATCGCTTTCGTAGTTGCGGTTGATGAAGCCCAGCAGCGCCTCATGCCGGATCGGCGTGCCGAGTTCGCCGGCGGCTTGCGCGGCGTCGTCGCGCATGCGCCACTGACCGCGCCGGTCGAGCAGCAGCCAGCCCGTGCAGTGCGGAACGTTGGGCCATTTGGCGAGCGCCTGCTTGACGATGTCATCCATGACGGTTCACGAAACGAAGTTCTCCAGATAACCGAACACGCGCTGCGACAGCCAGTCGATCCGGCCCGGAAACGGTCCCGTCATGAAGCCGACGTGCCCGCCGTGGTTCGGCTGATCGAGCGTCACGCGCGCCGATACTTCCGCCGTCGACGGCAACGCGAACTCGGGCAGGAACGGATCGTTGCGCGCGTTCAGCAGCAGCGCGGGCACTTCGATGTGCTTCAGATGCGCGCGGATCGTCGCCGTCGACCAGTAGTGATTGGTGTCGCGAAAGCCGTGCAGCGGCGCGGTGACGACGTTGTCGAACTCGTACAGCGTGCGCGCGGCGAGCACGGCGTTGCGGTCGTAGAGACCGGGATACTGCCCGAGCTTCGCGAGCGCCTTCTTCTTGAGCGACTTCAGGAAGCTGCGCGTATAGACCATGCCGAAGCCTTGCGAGATCGCGAGGCCGCCCGCGTGGACGTCGAGCGGCGCGGAAATGGCCGCCGCCGCGCTGATGATCGACGCGTCCGTGCCGCGCTGGCACAGCCAGTGCAGCAGCACGTTGCCGCCGAGCGACACGCCCGCCGCGACGATCGGCCCGCGATGCACTTGCGCGAGCCGCCGCAGAATCCAGTCGACTTCGGCGCTGTCCGCGAGATGGTAGAAGCGCGGCAGCAGATTGAGCGGGCCGCTGCAACTGCGGAAATGCGGCACGACGCCGTGCCAGCCGCGCGCCCGGGCGGCGGCCATCATCGTGCGAGCGTAGTGCGAATCGGAACTGCCTTCGAGGCCGTGGAAGAGCACGAAGAGCGGGGCGT